>Ga0272444_10002054_pt1 | contig 18874 bp, 21 predicted proteins | sample SSMForm13_FD_201033 | JGI IMG/M metagenome (GOLD analysis project Ga0272444, IMG submission 201033) | Marine sediment archaeal communities from Little Sippewissett salt marsh, Falmouth, MA, United States - SSM-Form-13 | ecosystem: Environmental > Aquatic > Marine > Wetlands > Sediment ... | reverse complement strand
TTGGTGGAACGCCGGCTCGTTGGGAGGAGATCGAAGCGCCGATCGGCGGAACGCGTCTGTCCAAGGACAGAGTCCTGCTCGAGCGGATCGAGATCGAGGAGATCCGCGCTCGGGTCGAAAGCGGTGGACGCGCTCGAAAGGAGAAGGAAGTAGACGTGGAGGACGGCAACGGGACGATCACGTTCGCGGAGTTCGAGAAGCTCGACCTTCGCGTAGGGGAGATCCAGTCGGCCGCGGAGATCGAGGGTGCCGATCGGGTGTGGCATCTCACGGTTGGATTCGGCGAGGAGACGAGGGACTGCGTCGCCGGGATCAAGGGCAGCTACGCGGCGGATGAGCTGGTGGGCAAGCAGGTCGTGGCGCTCGTGAACCTCGAGCCGCGGACGATTCGGGGCATCCGCTCAGAGTGCATGCTGCTGGCCGCGAAGGGGCACGAGCTGTCGCTGGCCGTTCTCGATCGGCCCATCGATCCGGGAACTGCAGTCTCGTAGGGCATTGAAAAGGGAAACGCCGACGGCTAGAATCGGCCCCACTTGAGGTGGGAATTGACATGTACGCAGTCATAGAGACAGGTGGGAAGCAGTATCGGGTCGAGGAGGGAATCCTCTTCGAGCACGAGCTGATCGCGAACACGGCGGTCGACGACGAGGTCGTCTTCGATCGCGTGCTGCTTCTGGTCGATGAGGACGACGTGCGGGTGGGGACTCCGCATCTCGAAGGCGTGACGGTCAAGGGCCGCGTGCGCGAAGAGGGGCGGGGAGACAAGATCATCGTCTACAAGTACAAGAGCAAGAAGGGCTACCGCCGGAAGTCCGGACATCGCCAGCCCTACATGAAGACGGAGATCACGGGGATCGAGGGATAGGGGCAGCCGTGGGAGAAGTGCGAATCCGGCGTGACGAGCGCAATCACGTCACCGGTCTGGACGTTCGCGATGTCTCGATGGAGTCCGTCGCGGGGCGGAGTGCGATGCACCTGCTGAAGGCCGTGACGGCGTCGTTGATCGAGTATCTGCACGTTCACGTCGAGTCGATCGACGGCGCGGAAGGGACGGAGCTGACGATCGAGCGGTGTGACACGCACCTCGATCGGGAGCTTGACGCAGTCCTGGAGACGCTGGTCATCGGACTGAAGATGTTGGAGAAGGAGAATCCGGCCGATCTGGTCGTCGAGGAGTTGACCGTCGGTGTCGAGGTATAGCCCACGCGGAGTACAGGGATCGCGGGCTTCGCGGGGAGTCTAGGTTCAGGGAGTCGAGATGGCACACAAAACGAGTACGGGTTCAACGCAGAACGTCCACGACAGTGCCGGCAAGCGGCTCGGAATCAAGCGCTACGGCGGCGAGTGGGTGAATGCCGGGGCAATCATCGTGCGGCAGCGCGGGACCGTCTTCGCACCGGGGAAGAACGTCGGTCTCGGTCGCGACTTCACGATCTACGCCACGACCTCGGGCTACGTCCAGTTCGAAGGTCGAAGCAAGAAGTACGTCAGCGTTCTGCCGTCCCTCGAGGCCTAGGCGTCGGTGACCTCGGCGGCCGCCTTCGATGTTTCTCGATGAGGCGACCGTCCGCGTCCGTGGCGGGCGTGGCGGCAACGGGCTGATTCATTTCGCATCCTCACGGCACAACCCCCGCGGTGGGCCGGACGGCGGCAACGGCGGACCGGGGGGCTCGGTGATCCTCCGAGGCGCACGCAGCCTTTCCACGCTCTACTCCTTCCGGAACCGGCCGCTGTTCGAGGGGGGGAGCGGCGTAGACGGCCGGAGAAACGGGTGCCACGGCGCGCGTGGAGAGGATCGCGTCGTCCTCGTGCCTGTGGGCACGGTGATCCGTGATGTGGAGTCCGGTGAGACAATCGCGGACCTCGGGGCGGAGAACGAAGAGGTCGTTGTCGCCTGGGGAGGGGAGCGAGGCCGTGGGAACGCCAGTTTCGTCACGTCGCGGCGTCAGGCGCCTCGGATCTGCGAGCGCGGGCTTCCCGGGCAGGAACGGGTTCTCCGGCTGGAGCTGAAGCTGATTGCCGACGTGGGGATCATCGGGTACCCGAACGTCGGTAAGTCAAGCCTGATCAGCCGAATCTCCGCTGTGCGAGCGAAAGTCGCGGACTACCCGTTCACGACGATCTCTCCCAACCTGGGTGTCGTGGACGTCGACGGGAAGAACCAGTTCGTTGCAGTCGACATTCCGGGATTGATCGAAGGAGCGCACGCGGGCAAGGGTCTCGGTGACCGATTCCTCCGGCATGTGGAGCGAACGCGGGTGTTCATCCACCTGATCGACCTCTCTGCAAGGGCGGAGGAAGGGCGGGATCCGCTCGAAGACTACCGGAGCATTCTCGCGGAGCTTGCGGCCTACAACCCGGAACTGGAGGAGCGCCCGCAGCTCGTTGCAGGGAACAAGGCGGATCTTGTCGGCGAAGAGGAGATCGAAGTGGCCGTGCGACGCTTTGAAGAGGCGGGGCTGAGGTTGTGGCCGATCTCCGTTGCGACCGGAGCGGGGGTTCGAGAACTCGTTGCGCGAACCCACACATGCTTGAAGGACGAGGTCGACAAGGGGGTGTCACCGGCGAGCACCGTCAAACGGCGTGTGTACCGAATGCGTGCGGAGAGCGGTTTCCGCGCCGAGAAGGAGGACGACCAGTACGTCGTTCACGGTGACTCCGTCGAGCGTCTGGTCGCGAGGCTGATTCTCAATAGCGAAGACGCTCTGGAGTACCTGTCGGACACGCTGGAGAAGATGGGCGTCCTCAAGGAGCTGCGGCGGCAGGGGTTCTCCGCGGGAGACGTGGTCCGGATCGGCGAGGTGGAACTTGAGCTTGAAGGGTAGGATCGGGGTGTTCGGCGGCACGTTCGACCCGATCCACAACGCGCATCTGCAGGTGGGACGGGCGGCCCTCAAACAGCTCGGCTTGGAGAAGATCCTCGTCGTGCCGAACGGCCGCCCGGCCGATGCCGACGGCGAGGCCGGCGGGAGGCGCGAGCATCGCTTCCAGATGGCCGCGGCGGCGGTCGCCGGGGAGGACGGCTTCGAAGTCTCCCGAGTCGAGGTCGATCGGGAGGGGATCTCCTACACCATTGACACGATCCGGGCTTTGCAGCAAGATTACCGGCAAGGGATCTGCTTCATCGTTGGAGCGGATTGCCTGATGCGAATCGATCGATGGAAAGAACCGGAAGCAATCATCGCGAGTGTGCCGCTTGTCGTTGCACCGCGAGCGGGAGTGCCAATCAATGCCTTCGGGCAGGGTCTGTTTGAGAAGGCATCGATCTCGTTGCTCGATATGCCTGAGGTCGATCTCTCTTCGACGGCTCTGCGCGAGAAGGTGAAGCGAGGCGAGTCGATCGCCGAGTGCGTTCCCGCGGCCGTAGCGGCCTACATCGAGGAGAAAGGGCTGTATCGGGACGCCGCAAGGGCGTAGATCCGAGAAGGAGGCTGGGATACAGAGTAGGAACCTTAGACTCAATGAGCGGATCACCGCGAAGGAGGTCCGCGTCGTTGATGACGTCGGGGAGAACCTCGGCGTCCTGCCGACGAGCCAGGCTCGAGATCTCGCACGCGAGAAGGGGTTGGATCTTGTCGAGGTGGCCCCTCAGGCGAATCCGCCGGTCTGCAGAATCGTGGACTACGGGAAGTACCACTACCAGCAAGAGAAGCGGGATCGGAAGCAGAAGCGGCGAACGAAGCTGAAGGAAGTGAAGTTCACCATCAAGATTGGCGAACACGACTTCCAGACGAAGCTGAATCGTGCGCGGGAGTTCCTGTCCAAGGGGGACATGGTCCGTGTGAGCATCTTCTTCCGCGGGCGAGAGGTTGTCCACGCATCTCGGGGACGGGAGATGCTCAAGCGTGTGGAAGAGCAGGTGAGTGACATCGCCCGTGTAGAGGGGCAGCCCTCGGCGAAGGGCCGAATCCTGCAGATGATGCTCGTTCCCACGCACCAGCACTGAGACGTTGTAGAGGGAGTGATCGTGCCGAAGCAGAAGACACACTCTGCGGCCAAGAAGCGCTTCAAGCGCTCGAAGAGCGGGAAGCTCTTTCACCACATGTCGAACTACGTGCACAAGAGCCTGAAGAAGCGTCCGAAAGCGAAGCGCCAGGCACGTGCCGCGAAGGAGCTCTCCGGAGGCCAGGAGAAGACAATCACCCGGATGATCGGGAAGTAGCTCTCCTACGGTCGGAGAGACGGAGGATGGAAGACAATGCCACGAGCTAGGGGCGGAAACAAGCGCAAAGAGAGCCGTAAGAAGATCATGGCTCACGCGAAGGGATTCAAGGGGAAGCGAGGGACGTCTCACCGCATCGCCAAGCAAGCGGTCATGAAGGCGCTGCGCAACAGCTACGTCGACCGCAGGCGGAAGAAGAGAGACTTCCGGCGGCTGTGGGTCACGCGCATCGGCGCGGCGGCGAAGCTGAATGGAACGTCGTACTCCGCGTTCATCGGTGGCTTGGAGAGCAAAGGCGTCAAGTTGAATCGGAAGATGCTCGCCGACATCGCCGTTCGAGACGAGAAGACGTTCGCGGCTCTCGCCGACATGGCCAAGGAAGAAGCCGTCAAGAGCCGGTAGGAGACGCTGACGCGCTCGCTGTGAGCGCGTCAGATCAATGGCTCGCGGATGGAGAGAACGCTGAAGATGGATGACCGGACGGGACGTGTTCGGCTCATCGTCGAGGGAATCGAGCTCGAAGGACCTCACGGCGTCTACGCGGAGGAGCGGATTGAAGGGAATCGCTTCCGCGTAGACGTCGAGATTCTGGCGGACCTGTCGTCCGCCGTCGCGAGCGATCAGCTGGAGGATACGATTGACTACGCCTCCGTCGCTCAGTGTGTCACGGAGATCGGCCGGCAGCGAAGATACAACCTCATCGAGTCCTTTGCCGGCGCAATCTCAGATGAGTTGATTGCGCGTTTCCCTCGCATCGAAGAGCTCGTCGTTCGGCTCTGCAAGTTGTCTCCTCCCGGATTGGGGACGAACGCATGCGCAGCTGCGGAGATCCGCAGGAAGAGGCAGTAGGGCTCTCGCAGGCCTACCTGTCGCTGGGATCGAATCAAGGGGACCGACATCGAACCCTTGAAGCCGCTTTGGGGGCTCTGGAGAGGAAGGGAATCGCCGTGCTCGATCGATCCAGCGTGTACGAGACGAGCCCGACCGACTTCGCGGAACAGCCGTGGTTTCTCAATCTCGTTGCTCGGGTCGAGACGACCCTGTCTCCCCGAGGACTCATGGCCGCATGCCAGTCAGTGGAGGACCGATTCGGACGTGAGAGGAAGCAGCGTTTCGGACCGCGAACGTTGGACATCGATGTCCTCCTGTTTGCCAGACAGGTCATCCAGGAAGAGAAGCTGACCGTTCCGCATCCGCGGATGCACGAGCGACGATTCGTGCTCGTGCCACTTGTCGAAATTGCACCGGATCTGACGGATCCACGGGACGGAAGAAGCTTCGCAGAGAAACTCGATGGACTCGATGAGGGAAAGCAGGTGGTCAGATCAGCGTCAATCGAATCCTGATCTCGGTCGATGTCGCCGAAGTGGGCGGCAAGCGTACTCGTGTGGCCTTGCTCGAAGGCGACCGACTGATGGAAATCCAGTATGGGCATCCGACGCAGGAGAAGCTGGTAGGGAATATCTATCGCGGCCGCGTCCAGGACGTGCTGCCGGGGCTCGGCTCGGCGTTCGTCGACGTCGGTGAAGGGAAGAACCTCTTCCTGTCTCTCGGCGAGATCAACGACGCCCTGATCCTCGACAAGGGATTCAAGCCGTGGCAGGGGAATCTGCCGATCGCGAAACTCCTCAAGCCGGGGGACATGGTGACGATCCAGGTTCGCCGCGAGGGCATCGGAGACAAGAACCCTCAAGGCACTCTCAAGATCAGTCTGCCTGGGCGGTTCTGGGTCTACTTGCCCACGGAAGCGCGTCTCGGCGTCTCGCGCAGGATCGAGGCGGTTCGCGATCAGCGTCGCATTCGGCGCGTCGCGCGTGAGCTGACGCGTCAGGGGGAGGGCGCCATCGCCCGGACCGCGGCGCGATGGGCGAGTCAAGCGGACCTCGAGCGTGACCACGGGCTGCTGGTGGAGACCTGGGAGACGGTCGCCGCGGCCGCGAATGGGGCGAGGAAGCCGCGCCTTCTGTTCAAGGGGATGGGGATGGTCCAGGGCATCTTGCGAGATCGTCTCGACCCGGAGACGAAGGAGATCGTTGTCGATTCGCCGTTCTTCCGCGAGAAGATTCTCTCCTTCCTCGACTACATGAGAATGTCGGAGTACAAGGATCGCGTTCACATGTACGAGGGAAGCAAGCCGCTGTTCGAGAACGCGAAGATCGAGGAGCAGATCCAGGCGAGCCTTGCTCGACGAGTTCCGCTGGCCGGCGGCGGCTCGCTTGTCTTCGACGAGACCGAGGCGCTGATTGCCGTCGATGTCAACACCGGCGGCGACGTGCGACACAAGAATCAGCAGGAAGCGATTCTGAACACGAACCTCGAGGCGGCATCAGAGCTGGCGCGACAGCTCCGGTTGCGGCAGGTCAGCGGGATCATCATCGTTGACTTCGTCGACATGGAGAAGCCGGCGCACGTTCAGGCTGTGGTTCAGAAAGTGCGCGATGAGTTGAAGAAAGATCGCGTGCCAACTGACTTCGTCGACATCACCGCGCTCGGACTCGTCGAGATTACGAGGAAGCGCAGAGGCGAAAGCCTGGCGGACATGTTGGAGAATGCGGACTTCGAGGCGTAGGGAGCTCGCACGACCGCAGGAAGGTGGGGAGTTCCACTTCGCAGCGGTCTGTGGGTACAATGGCTCATCGCGCCGCGAGGTGCGACGAACGGGCGATTAGCTCAGCTGGGAGAGCGTTCGGGTCACATCCGAAAGGTCACAGGTTCGAGCCCTGTATCGCCCAAAGCAGAGGGGACAGCCCTGGCTGTCCCTTCTGCTTTGATTGGGTGATGCAAGCGAGAATCTGTGTGACCGAGGGCCATGCGCCCGTGCCGTGCCTTCGCGCAGCGACGCGAAGGCATTACGCTGCGGCCTACGGCCGCAGCAGGGGTGTCTCTGTGCTGCCGCAGGGAGCCATTGCGTTGTGGTCTGCGGCCACATCTGGGTGGATGAGGTCCTCACATTCCTCTGTCTCGTGAGGACGTACAGGCGAGAACGTGCTACGTACCGCCGCACGTAGGCATTGCGTTGCGCCCTGCGGGCGCAGCCGTCTGACGACGTATCCGGATGCATGGATGACGCACACCCGCGGGTGCGAAGCTGGGGTGCTCATGGCGCGGCGCTCAATTCGTTTCGCTTGCCGCTTCTCGAAGTGCGCGGATCGCGGCCGCGCGGTCGTTTGCGCCGAAGACGGCGGAGCCGGCAATGATCACGTCTGCGCCCGCACGAACCACGTCTTGGACGTTCCCGGCGTGGATCCCGCCGTCGACGGCGATCTCGAGACCGAGGTCCTCCGTCCTGGCCTTGAGCCGAGCGATCCTGTCGAGCGCGTCGGGCAAGAACGCCTGTCCGCCGAAGCCGGGCTCGACGCTCATGATGAGGACGAGGTCGATCTGGCCGAGGTACGGATCGAGGCGATCGAGAGGAACGGAGGGGCGCAGAGAGATGCCGACGCGGCAGCCGAGCGACCGGATCGCCTCCATCACCGCTTCGGGCCGATCGGCGGCCTCGAGGTGGAAGGTCAAGGAGTCCGCGGGGCCGACATCGAATTGCCGGGCGAAGGTGGCCGGTCGCTCGATCATCAAATGAATGTCGAACGGCTTGGTGAGTCTGCTACGGAGTGCGTTGACGACGGGCGGGCCGAAGGTCAGGTTCGGGACGAAATGCCCGTCCATCACGTCCCAGTGGAATCGATCGACGAGCTGCTCGACGGAGGCGGCCTCCTCATAGAGCTGCGAGAAGTCGGCGGAGAGGAGCGACGGGGCAAGCTTCATCGGCGTCGACCCGCCATCACGAGGAGAACGAGCTGCAGTGCGGCGACGGCCGCGGCGGCGACGTATGTGAGAGCGGCCGCGAACAGGACCTCCTTGACGGCGCCAAGTTCCTCGGTCCCGACAATGGCATTGTCGCGGAGGGCGGCGACCGCACGCCGGCTCGCGTCGAACTCGACGGGCAGCGTCACCAGAGTGAACAGGACGGCGGCGGAGAAGAGGATGATCCCCGCGGTCACCAGCACGTTCGTTTGGAAGATCAGGCCGACGAAGAACAGCGGGAACGCGAGCTGCGACCCGAAGTTGGCGATCGGCACGATCGCGGTGCGGAACCTCAGCGGCCCGAAGCTGCGCGCATGCTGTATCGCATGGCCTGCCTCGTGGGCCGCAACGCCGATGGCCGCGATCGACGAGGAGTCCGTCGCCGACAGGCGGAGAACCTTCTTCCGGGGATCGTAGTGATCGCCGAGCGGACGCCCCGCAGACTCGACGGATACGTCGGAGATGCTCGCGGCACCCAGGATGCGCTCAACGGCTCCGTGCGCCGTGATTCCGGACCTCGAGGGAACGCGGGCGTAGCGCCGGTACGTGGAGCGAACGCGCCACTGCGCGTAGATGCTGAGGAGAAGCGCGGGGATCAGGATCCAGATCGACGGCCCGAAGACCAACCAACCGAACAGCATAGCTCTTGCCCCTTTCCTCTCTCGGCACCCGGCGAACGAGTATACGACTGCGAAATGGCGCGGACAACGAGGGAACGTTGTCGAGTAGCTTGGTTTCGCCGAGAGGGCCGGTAAGCCGGATTCTGTCGCGGGGAGACATCCATCTGTGCGGCCTACCCGAAGACTTGGGCGGGCAGCCCTCGTGCGTCTTCCTATTTGGCCTTGCTCCGACCAGGGTTTGCCGAGCCGGCTCGGTCGCCCGAACCGCTGGTGGTCTCTTACACCACCGTTTCACCCTTGCCTGATCCCGGAGCGAGTCCGGGCCATCGGCGGTCTGTTCTCTGTGGCACTTTCCCGAGGTCGCCCCCGCTGGGATTTCCCCAGTGGCCTGCCCTGCGGAGTCCGGACTTTCCTCCGATCGAACGGCCGGTGCCGCTCGGTCGGCGTCTCCCTGGCCCTCTCGTTCCTCATCGCTTGCGCAGACGCGTTCGATGTCTGCGGAAGCCACAGGAGCGGCAGAAGTATACCGCATCGGTGCTGCCGGGCCGGCCGATCGAGGAGGCCCGCTGAAGGCGCAGGATGCGACCGCAACGGGGACAAACGCGGCGATGGATGATCCAGATCGCCGCGGCGATCGAGGCGAGGACGACCGGGATGAGCCACGCCCGCCCGGCGGGCGCGTTCGTTTCGGTCGAGGTTGCGTGCGCGCTCCCGCCGAGGGAGTCTCGGACGCGTTCGAGAAGGTGGATCATTGCCTCCTCGATGCGGCCGTGGTCGACGAGGTCTCTGATGCTTGCCGAGAGGTCGGGCACGACGCTGGGAAGGGGAAACGACCGAGTGGCAGCGAGCGCGTGTGTCCATGCGTCGCCGGTCTTGAGGAACACAGCGAGCAGGGTTGCCCCCTGCGCTTCGAGTCCCCAGGACGTGAGCAACGCGTCGGCCAAGGCGTCGATCGACTGCATGGGGTTCTCCCAGGTGGCGAGGAGAAAGACGTTCACACCGAAGTCGGCGTCGAGCGCGTCGATCTGGGCGCCGAGGCGGTCACGCCCGTGCCGGTCAAGGACCGCGCCGTAGTCGGACACCGGCCCGATCGAACGAGGGAGATCGGCGTAGGCAATGACGCTCCCGAGCAGCAGTGCAATCCAGGATGCGAAGAGAAGCCGAGTCAGGGCGTGTAGAGGACGCGTGAGCAGTGTTCGCACGTGACGACACCCAGCTCGCCTCGCGCACGTTCGGCCGTGTTCCCGCTGACGCGGAGCTTGCAGCCGGTGCACGTGCCGTTCCTGATCTCCGCGACGGGATTGGGAAAGCGCGCGTGCAGAGACTCGTACTGTGACACGAGGTACGACGGAGCGGCGTCGACCGTCTTCGCTCGGTTGGCCGTGATCTCCTCCAGCAGGGTCTTCGTCTCGGCGATCTGCGTTTCCGTCTTTTCGATCTGGCCGCGCAGCTTGACTTCACGCTCCGAGAGTCGCGCCTTGGCGGCATCGGCGTCTCGGGTTGATGCTTCGATCGAGTCCATCAGCGAGAGCGCCTCGTCCTCGAGCTGGTCGATGCGCGTTCGTTCGCTGGTGATCTTCGCTCGGAGGTCCTCCATCTCCTTGAAGCTGATGATTCCCTCGTCGAGCCGCTTCTGGTACCCGCGGATCTGCATGTCGAGATCGTCGACCTCGAGGTTCTTCATTCGGCTTTCGTGCTGGATCTGGCGGAGCGCCTCTTGCGCGTTCGCCTCGTGGTCCTTCTCGTCGTCAATCGCCGCGTGAAGACGCTTGAGGTCTCCCTCGAGGCGGGAGATTCGCGCGTTGGCATCTGCGAGGCGTTCATCGATCGCCTGCAATTCGAGCAGCTGTTTGATCTCGGCAAGCACCGTCGTTTCGCGTCCCTTCGTCGAATGGCGCGACTATACGGACGGGCCGGGCGAGACGCAAGGACGCTTGGGAAGGGGCGGGCGACGGGGACTGGCGCAGCTATGGAGTGAGGCCGAACCCCTGTGCCAGCGGGCCGAGCCGCTGCTCCGATTCGCTCTTGGCGAGCCTTTGAGCCTCCTGGATCGCTGCAATGACGAGATCGACGAGCATCTCCGCATCCTCGGGGTCGATGACCTCTCGTTCGATCGCTAGATCGACGAGCTCACCGCCGCCGCTGACTGTGGCCGTGACCATGCCGCCGCCGGCGGTGCCGGCGATGCGCAACTCGGCGATCTCCGCCTGCGCTTTCTGAAGCTCCTCCTGCATTTGCTTCGCCTGCTTCATCAGCTGGCCGAAGTTGCCGAGACCCTTCACAGTTCCTCCTTCACGATTTTCCCGTCGAACATCTGGCAGACGAGCTCAGCCTTCTCGCGAAGAAGCTCGCGCGTCGTCGGCTTGCGCTCGACCGTTGGGTCGAATTGGACCTCGACGTAGACATCCGGTCCGAAGTGTCGGTGTACGGCCCCCGCAAGGTACTGGAGGTTCGCCTGCTTCTCGAGGCTCTCCTTGTGGAACGTATGCGCGGGATGGAAGAGGAGAACTAGTTTCTCGTCGCTCAGTGTCGGTCGGCACTCGGTGAGAAACGCGGCGATGGCGATCCGCTCCCGGCCGATCTCCTTGAGAAGCGCGGTCCACGTCTCGGCGATGGCGGGATCCTCCGGTTCTCGCGTGCGTGGAGGCCTCGCGGCTGGCGTCTCCGACGGGACTTCGTCCTGGGATTCGGCGGGCACGTCTTCCGCTTCGATCGCCGGGGCCGACGTGACTTCGGGGGCGGGTGCCTTCGTCGTAGCCGGAGGGGGCTGCGGCTTCCTCGGCTCCTGCGCGCGTTGCGCCATCAGGTCAAGGATGCCGATCTCCAGGCGAATACGGCGGTCGAGCGCGCGGAACAGGTCGCGTTTGACATCGAGAAGCCCACGGGCGACCGAGACGTAAACGGCGTCCGCTTCACCCGCGACGCCCGAGGCGAGGCGATCCCGAATCAACTGGATCACGTCGGAGAGGAACACCTCCAGGTCCTTCCCGCGGCTCACGAGGTCATCGATCATCGAGAGGATCTCCGCGCGTCGCCCGGCGATGATCGCTTCGAGGAACGCCTCATGGGTCTCCCGTCCGGCGAGGCCGAGCATGTCGAGGACCGTCTCCTCGGTGATCTCTTCGCGTTCGTAGCTGATCGCCTGTTCGAGCATGACGAGGCCGTCGCGCATCCCGCCGTTCGCGCGGCGAGCGAGCAACTCCAGGGCGCCCGGGGTGAGCGTGGCCCCTTCCGCTTCGGCGACCTCCGCAAGGCGCTTCGCGATGAGCGCTTCGGGGATCTTGCGGAACTCGAACGCCTGGCAGCGAGAGATGATCGTTCGCGGAACCTTGTGCGGCTCCGTGGTCGCGAAGACGAAGACCGCGTGGGGAGGCGGCTCCTCCAGCGTCTTCAGGAGAGCGTTGAACGCCTCGTTGGTCAGCATGTGGACTTCGTCGATGATGTAGACCTTCTTGGTGAGGTCGGTCGGTGAGAAGTTCACTTCCTCGCGGAGCTTGCGGATGTGGTCGATGCCCCGATTGGAGGCGCCGTCGATCTCGACGATGTCGAGCGAGCGGTTCTCCTGGATCGTCTTGCAGTTGCCGCACGTGTTGCACGGCTCCCCGTCCTTTGGATCCAGGCAGTTCACCGCTCGAGCGAGGATGCGCGCCAGGGTCGTCTTGCCGATCCCTCGCTCGCCGGAGAAGAGGTAGGCGTGAGCGGTCTCGCCGGCGGCGACGGCGTTGCGCAGTGTGCGGACCGTCTCGCTCTGATCGATAACGTCGGCGAACCGCTGCGGCCGCCAACGGCGGTAGAGCGAAAGATGAGACGCCTGTTCCGTCACGTCACAACCCCTTCCTGGTCGGGGAGACTGGATTCGAACCAGCGGCCTCCTGCTCCCAAAGCAGGCGCGCTACCAGGCTGCGCCACTCCCCGAGGAGTCCGGATCAGATTCACCACCCAAGCCCCGCACGGATTATAGGAACGGGCAGAATGCCGATCAATCGAGCGTGAGCAATCGGTCTCGGTTTCGCTTTGCCCACGGCGCGGCGGGCTCTACTCAAGAGTAGAGAACTGGCTTACGCGCCTCCTGGGCCATCGCAGAACGACGATCTCTGCGAGCAGAAGCGCGAACGCCGCCGCGAGGAGGTAGGCGTGAATCGGCACGTAGGCACGGTGCGGGAATCGCCGCTCCTCGGTGAGGACAAGATCGGACGCGTCGAGCACCTCGCCTCCGGTGAGGGACGCGAACGACGCGAGCGACGCCTCGTCGGCTCCGGTCGCGGTGAACTCCGCCGGATACGGAACCGTGACCGGAAGCTGGACGGTCGATCCTCTCGTCTCGTCGGTGACGCGGAGCGCGTACCCACCCGATTCCGGTCGGTCGAATGTGGTTCGGTACAGGCCGGGCGCCACTTGCTGGAGCTCGGCGGTCTCCTCCAACGGAAGAAGATCCGCGGAGAGGCTCAACCAGTCGGCGAAGTTCCCGGTGTCGTCTCGAGCATCGACCAGCACCTCCACGGCCTCCTCGATGACGTCCGTCGACGCGTGGATGCCGGCCGACGTGAACATCGCAGGCTCGCTGAGAACGAACATCTCCCCGAACAGCTCGCTCATCGACGGCCAGTCGATCCAGTCAGCGGTCCAGTCGCCGACGAGGTCGACGTTCAGCGTCGAGACGACGCCGAGTCCGACGTTCCACGTGGCGAAGAGCGGATCGTCGCCGGCCCACGCGTGGACGGTCGCGTCGCTGCGCGGATAGGTCAGGATGTACCCGTCGACGGCGGGGATCGAGAGCGGCGAGAGACGGTCGGCGAGAAGCCCGGTCACCTCGGTTTGGTCATAGATGAATCGGCTGCGGCTCAGCCGTTGCGTGATGTTGAGCATGGTCGCGGGGAGTTCGGTGAAGTCGGCGACGTGGTAGAGTTCACCGCCGCCCGCCGCGACGATTGCGTTGAGAAGCGTGAAGTTCGGTTCCTCGTCCGGCGCGATGACTGACACGACGAGACCTTCGTCAGCGCGCATCCGCTCGTAGAGGCCGTCGTAGTCCCTCGGCTCGAAGACCGTGTGCCCATCGCTAATCAGGAGAATGTGCTTGAATCGTGCCTCCACGTCTTCAAGCGCCGCTACCGCAGCCTCCAGCGCGTAGTAGACGTCGGTCCCGCCGCCGGCCTCCAGACGGCGGAGAATGCCCATGATATCAGTCAGATCCGAGATGGATGAGATCGGGCGCAGCCAATCGAACTCCGTGTTGAAGCCGATGATGCCAACGAGGGTGTTTGCCGGAAGGAGGGACACACTGGCGGCCGTTGCGTCTCGAAGAACCCGGATCTTGGCGTGGAAGCCGGATTCGCTCTGGTTGCTGGCCGGCGTGCGGACGAGGCCCTTCATGCTCGTCGAACGGTCGAGGACGAACACGAGCGCGAGGCTCGACTCCTGTTGCACCTCGGGGACCGTCGATGAGACCGGCAGGAGATCGTCGACTTCGGTGCTTGTGAAGCCGCGCAGCGCGCTCTCGCCGCGGATGACGAACAGACCGCCGCCCATGTTCCGCACGAAGTGGTCTATCCGCTGCGCCTCGGACGACGTGATCTGAGAGAGCTGGACGTCGGCGAGGATCAGCTGGCGGTACTGGCTGAGCATCTCGATTGGCGGAACGGAGGGAACGGTCTCGTACGCGACATCGATCGCGTCGAGAAGGCGTGGGACGACGCCTGCTCCGGCGCCGTCGATCACAAGCACGGACGGGAGCTCCGTCGACTGAACCGTCGTGCTCAGCGAATCGTTGTCGCTGATCGGATCGTCCTGGCTTCGCACGAAGGCCTGGTAGGTGAAGACGCCCTCGACGTCGAGCGTCTCCGTGAACGCCAACGTGTTGCGCCCGCGGGAGAGGTCGATGTCGTCGGCGACGAGGAGATCGTCGTTCCGATAGAGGACGATGCGGGCGGACGTGTCGTCCGGCGCGACGATGTCTACGCGGAGCGCAAACGGTCGGCCCATCGAGATCTCGGTCGGTGCCGTGAAGGAGGACACCGAGAGGTCCTCCTCGACGGTCTCACCGATCGGCAGAACGTGGATCGGGACGTCGACCGCCTGAGCGCGCGCGATGGCGACGCCTGCGTCGTCGGAGAAACGGCCGTCGCTCAGCAGGATGACCTGGCCGCCGTCCATCGCCGCGAGGGCAAGTTCGACGGCGGGCTGGATGTGGGTTGCCGGCGCGATTTCCGTCGTCGGGAAGAGGCTCGGGCGATACTCGCCGGGCGGGTAGACGAGGTCCGCAGCATCGGCGAACTCGATCAACCCGAACTCCTGTGTCGGATTCGCCTCGACGAGCGATTGGAGCAGAGTGAACGTGTCCATGTCGGACTGCGCGGCCCTCAGGCTGGCGGAGCGATCAAGAAGGATCATCGTCGTGCGATCTTGTCTGACGAGTGAGACCTCGGGCCTGGCGAGAGCAAGAAGGACGAGGGCGACGATCACGATGCGGGCGGCGATCCGGGTCCAGCGCAGACGCAGCAGGAGGACCAGCGCGGCCGAGGCGACCGGAATGAGAGCCAACACCCAGGGTGCGCCGAAGCGAATCATGCCGACCACCTCGGAAGGCGGATCGACGCGCGATGACGTGCGAGCACTTCGGTCAGGAGCAAGACGAGGGTCACGATCGCCAAGATCGGCCACAGGTCGACCCAGTACCGCCGGTTCGTCGTTGCCGTGGGAAGTGCCGACGGTTCGGCGGCTTCGATGGACGCGGACGTATCCGACTCGGATGGCGCGACGTTGACGGCGAGCGGGAAGGTCCCTCGCTCGGTCGTCAGCTCGTAGATGCCCGGGGTGGCGGGGAAGAAGTACTGGCCGGATTCAGGCAACGACACGGCCTCGCCGTCGGGGTTCTCGAGCCGTGAGATCAGGCCGCGTCCCGTGAGGGAGACGGCCTCACCGACGTGCGACCACCGGTAATCGAGCGGTGCAGGGAGGCGTACGACGCGACTGACGATGTTCCGCGCCAAAAGAGGCAGATCGACGGAGAGAGGGAGGTTCGTCGTTTCCAGTTTGGGGGCGAGAAAGACAACGTCCTGCGTCTCCGACGTCCATGCGGCGAGGATCGGCGCACCGTCGGCTTCGAGGATCACGGTCGCCTCCTCCGGCAGCTGGGGCGTTGGCGATGAGAAGACGCGGATGTCGGACGGTTGCAGGCCTTCGAGCAGCGGATCCGCCGATGCGACTGCGCGGACCGAGCCGCGGTCCTGATCGTCGCCGAGCGAGGCGACCCCCTGGATTTCGCTGTTCACCAGGAGAATAGACCCGTCGTACGAGGCGGGAAGCATCGCCTGATGGACGACGGTGAGATCCGCCTCGTCAGATGCGGCGACGATGGTTACCGCGGTGACGGCTCCGAGGGCGGCGGAAAGGTAGCGGTTCGGCGGGCCGATCCAGCGAACGCGCAGATCCAGCGCGCGATCGAGCGCGAAGTATCTGGTGTTGTCTTGCGGCAAGTCATCGGCGACATCGAGCTGTGCCGTGAACACGGTGCCTCGCGACGTGGGGAACGGGACGGCAAGCTGCTGCGTCGCTTCCGGCTCGACGCTGAGGGAGATGGACGTGGAGCTGAAGCCGTCATCGACGCGAAGAGCGATCTCTCGATACTCGTCTGTTCCGTTTGCGATCTCGGCGAAGGCGGTGGTTCCCTCGCCGGATGGGTTCTCGCGGACGGTGAACGCGGCGATGGAGAGGTTCTCGCCGCCTTCGATCGTGAGGAGTTCAATCCCCTCGGGGAGTGCGCTTGGAGTCCCGTCGGTGATGAAGACGACGCGATCGAAGCTCGACAGCCCGCCGACGGCGGAGAGCGCGTTGAGCATGCCGTCGAGGGACCCTGACGCATTCCACGTCGGGGAAGACGCATCGAGCGCGCGCGACACGGCGGCACGTCGGGACTCCTGCTGGACCAGCATGTTAGGAAGGGAGGAGAACCGGATCACGGATGTCTTCAAGGCTGGGCTCTCCTCGAGGACATCCTTCGCCTCCTCGACGGCGAGGTCGTAGCGAGAGGCTCCATCCGCGGTCATCGTTTGCATGCTCGCGCTGGCGTCGATCACGATGGCGAGGGATGAGAGGCGTTGCCGCGTCGAGGAGAGGAGCGGGGACGCCATCGCAGCCACAAGAAGGAGAATCGAAAGCAGCTGAAGGAGAAGGATCGGGTCGAGCAGCTGCTTGAAGTGGATTCGCTTCGAGCGCGTGTCCTGTGTGAGTCCCTCCCACAGGAAGAGGGCCGCGACGCTGCGCCGCTCGAGCCTCGGCCGCAGCAGCGCAAGGAACATGACGAGGAAGATGGAGAGGCCGAACAGGAGAACCATCGGAGACGTGAAGGTCATCGAACGATGCCTCCTTCTCGGAGGTTCTCGAAGATGACGGCCTCAAGCGGTCTCTCGGTGGGAATCGTGAACAGCGGAACCCGCTGCTCCTCGAGGAACGTCTGGATCCTCGATTGATGCTTCTCGAACCGCGCACGATACGAGGCAAGCGTGGTGTTTCCGAGATTGAGGTTCGTGAAACGACCGGTCTCGACATCGACGATCTGTGTCGTGCCGCTTGGCTTCGGATCCAGCTCCTCGGGGGCCAGGATCCGAAGGACGACGACTTCGTCGCCCCGATAGAGGAGGCGGGCGATGCCTTCCTCCAAGCCGGTCGGGAACATGAGGTCGCTCAGAATAAGAGTGAGGCCCGTCTCGCGTGTCAGCGAGAGGAATCCCATGATCGACTGCTCGAACGCCGTCTCATCGTGGGCGTCGAGGTTGGAGAGCGTGTTGTAGACGCGGCGGATGTGACTTGCGCCTTGTTGGGCGGGGATGCTCGCCAAGAGGCGGTGAGCGAACGGGAAGACGCCGACGCGATCCATGCTGTGAAGCCCCAGGTGCGCCAGGGCGAGCGCCAGCTGCGCGACGTACTGGATCTTCGACGGCGCGCCAAGCTGCATCGAGGCGCTGACGTCGATCAGGAGGTAGATCGGCAGATCCGACTCGTGAATGAACGACTTGACCAGCAGGCGCTCGAGGCGGCCGTAGATGTTCCAGTCTACGTACCGGATGTCGTCGCCGGGGTGGTACTCGCGGTAGTCGGCGAACTCCACACTCATCCCGGCCCGCGGAGAGACGTGCAGGCCGGAGAGTCGGCCGCCGAGCCGTCCCCTGGTCATGAACTGCAGCCGGCTCAGCCGCTGCAGGAATCGTTCGTCGAGTAGGTAGTCCATCCCTAGACCGTGATCTCCTGGCGAATGTCGGCGAGAAGCTCCGGAATCGTCACGCCCTCCGCTTCCCCTCGGAAGTTCAGGAGCAGCCGATGCACGACAGCGGGCTCCAGCACGGCCTCGATGTCGGACGGGCGGACGTTCGGTTCACCGGCGAGGAGCGCGTGCGCCTTGGCGGCCATGATCAATGCGATGGCCGCGCGCGGGCTGGCGCCGTACTCGACGAAGTCCCGAATGCGCGGCGGCGCCGTCGGATCGGCGGGACGCGTGGCGTGGACCAGCCTCGAGGCGTAGGTACGAATGGCGTCGGCCACCGGAATCTCTCGCACGATCTTCCGCGCTTGGATGATGTCTGAGGCGGTGGCGATTGCCTCGGGGATCGTGATGCCGGCGCCCTCGGTGTTACGCGTGGTGATCTCGGTCAGCTCCTCGAGACTCGGGTAGTCGATCACCGCTTTGAGCATGAATCGGTCGACTTGAGCCTCGGGAAGAGGGTACGTGCCCTCCATCTCGATCGGGTTCTGCGTCGCCAGAACGATGTACGGCTCCTCGAGCAGGTAGGTCGTGGCGCGTACGGTGACCGTCCGCTCCTGCATCGCCTCGAGGAGCGCGGACTGCGTCTTCGGCGTCGCGCGGTTGATCTCGTCGGCCAAGACGACGTTCGCGAACAGCGGGCCCGCGGAGAACTTGAACTCGCGATGGCCGCTCTCCTCGGTCAGGATGTCGGTTCCGATGATATCGGCCGGCATCAGATCCGGCGTGAACTGGATTCTCGAGAACTTCAGTCCCAACGCGCCTGCAAGCGCGCGGACGAGCAGCGTCTTCCCCAGGCCGGGAACGCCCTCGATGAGGACGTTCCCCTCGCACAGGAGGGCGATCAGTGTCGTCTCGATAATCTTCTTGTGACCGACGATGACGCTGCCGATGGCCTCCTGAAGCCGGCCAAAGACGTCCATCGTCTCTTGAACATCCTGCTTCGTACTCATGTCTCTCCTTCGTTGGCCACCAGTTCGTAGTACCGGCGGACCGTCTCGAACGCATCTTCGGGAAGGGCGCGTGTGTCCAGGATGG
>Ga0272444_10002053_pt1 | contig 18879 bp, 19 predicted proteins | sample SSMForm13_FD_201033 | JGI IMG/M metagenome (GOLD analysis project Ga0272444, IMG submission 201033) | Marine sediment archaeal communities from Little Sippewissett salt marsh, Falmouth, MA, United States - SSM-Form-13 | ecosystem: Environmental > Aquatic > Marine > Wetlands > Sediment ... | reverse complement strand
TTGACGATCTCGACCTTCTCCGCTGTCACGAGCTGCCGTCCATAAAACTCTGCAGCAGGGCGATCTCCACCTCCTTGCGCCCCAACAGCCGCTCCATCTCCTTGATCTTCTTCTCGTAGGTCAGCAGTGTTGAATCCTTGCCGAACACCGCCGCGCCGTTCTCCAAGAACTCCCGCTTCCATCGCGACACCGTCGTTGGATGCAGGTCGTGTGCTCGGGCGATCTCCACCGCATCTCGGTCGCCCTTGAGAACCTCGAGCACGACCTGAAACCGGAACCTTGCTGAGTATCGCTTCCCCTTGCTGCCCAACACGATCACCTCGCGTTCTCCTGAGGCGATCCTACCAGTTCAGTCTCTTACACTTAGCAACTCAGGTGGTACAGCTTTTCCACCACACTCGCTTTCCCTCTCACCGGTGGCGCATGCCTGCTAATGCCTGAGAGGAGAGTAGTGCCAATGCAGTGCTAGAAGCACGAGAAACGCCCCTAGCCCGAGCGCCAACCCAGCAACGGGTAGTCTAGAGCCGATAGCCGCAACCGCTCCGAGGCAGATGTTCAAGCACAGCACCGCTAACGCAACGCGAGCATGGGAATACCCCTTCTGCACAGCCCCCTGATATGCATGTGTCCTGTGCGCCACGCGAGGTGATTTCCGCATGCACAACCTCCGAGCAAGAGTAGCCGCCCCATCCACCACGAACACGCCAAGCAGGACAATCCAAGTCATGAGACTTGGCCCGCCTCTCTCTTCCGAAGAAATGGCAAGCACCGCGATAGAGTACCCAAGGAAATTGCTGCCAACGTCGCCCATGAAGATCTTCGCTGGAGGCCAGTTCCACACCAGGAATCCTAGACTGGCTCCACCAAGTGAGAATGCGAGCGAAGCGAGTTGGCGATCTCCCGTCAGAAAGGCCAGAGCCCCCGCTATTAGACACGTCGTCACGCCTTCCAAGCCTGCAATTCCGTCAATCCCGTCCATGAAGTTGTAGATGTTGGTCAAGAACACGATCAAGAGCCATGCCATCAGGAATCCGGCCCCTCGAAGCCAGAGCACGCTCGCCCCAAACCGAAGTGAGGGCATCCCGCCGAGCCAACCGACAGCCCATGCAGCGGCAAGACCATATAGCAAGAGCCTAAGGTAGCTGTTCAAGGTCCGGCGATCGTCAAACCATCCAGTAAGCGCCACAAGCCCTCCCCCTCCCAGAAGCGCTACATGAAGGTCTGTCACGCGATCACCAACGGTGGCGTCAGCGAGCACAACCAAGAGAAAAGCAACAGCAATACCAAGTCCGCCACCCTGGGGTGTAGGGCGAACGTGCGAGCTGCGCGCCGACGGCAATGCGAGCAGCTCCGTTCGTCGTGCGTACCGCAGTACCCACGGAGTTACAGCCAATACGAATGACGAAGCAGCAATCGGGAGCAGTATCTCGTACCACGACATGATCCAGCTACACTCCCTTCGAGTTCAGGTACCACGTGACCGTCTCCCTCAATCCCTCCGCATGTGGGATCGGTGGGTTCCAGCCCAGTTCGGTCTTCAGCTTTGAAGCATCCACGATGAGAGAGCGAGTGAGTCTTCGAGCATCCTCGCGGCGACCGACGAGAGCAAGCCCCCATCTCAACAGAGTCTCAGGGAACTGGAAGAGGTGTGATTTCCGTCCCATTAACGTTGAGATTTCCTGCAGCAAGCCGGGCGTGGAAAGCGGAGCCCCGGCATCGGCAACATGGTAGACTGCTGACGGCCAGCACGGAGACTGCAACAAGAACCGGATGCAATGAGTTAGATTCCCTACGAACAGCATGCTTCGAGCATTTCTAATCCCGGCAAGAGGTAGAGGCAAGCTGATGTCTGCAGCCCGGAGTAGTCGCTGGAAGTTACCTCTCACGCCCGGACCATAGACCAAGGGTGGTCGCAAGATGAGGGTTTCCATCCCATCTTCGCGTGTTCGGCCCAGGATCAGCTCCTCCGCCTGGCGCTTGGTGATCCCATACGCATCCTCTGGTCGGCAAGCGGTATTCTCGCTGTACGCCAAGCTCGAGCCTTCGCCGACAGCCTTGATCGAACTCACATAGACCAATCGCTTGATGCCATACAGTTGACACATCTCCAAGGCGCGTTGTGTCCCACCTACATTGACCTTCGCATAACGACCCAACACTCCGGCGGAGCCGTCCCTCAAGATGTGCGTTCTTGCAGCAAGGTGGATCACGGCATCCACTCCATCCAAAGCCTCTGCCCAACCCACTGTCGTCGTTACGTCTAGCTGGAATCCTTCCACGCAACTGGGAAGTTTCTTGATCCCTTCCTCGCTCCGGTATGTCCCGCGAATGCACCAGTCGCCTCGAAGCTCGAGAGCGAGGTGTCTGCCGATGAAGCCGTTGCACCCGATGATCAGAACCCGCTGTCGGCTTCGTTGCGAAGTCTCTTCAGCAGTTTCGGTCGCGATGCTCTGTTTTCCATCGTACCGCCCCTTAGCAGGCAGAACCACCGATACCTCCCTCAAGCCAGCCATCGGACACAAGTCGGGCTCGGATTGTTGTCGCATGGTATCGACGTACCAGAGCCGTGAGCTTGGCACGAGACGTCCGAAGACCAGAGTAGTGGCGGAGCCGGAAGCCAAGCCCGACGTCCTTAGCCCGCGGCTGACCTGAATCGATCTCCCACGGGTGGAAGTAGAACACGTACAGCCCTGTTCGAGATAGGATCATATCTATCCCTTGCCGAAAGACTGGATACGGACACAACCTGAAATACCCGGCTCCTCCCCATGGTATCCTTACACCCAGGATCGGAAGCGTAGGAATCGGAACCTCAACTAGTCCAGAGCGGAGTCGACTGATGCGAACCACATCGCAATTGTACCCGACCCTGCCATACGCACTGTGAAGACGGGTGGGGAATAGACTTGAGTCGTATGCATAGCCCTCCTGGCGAAGGACCTCAGTTGCCTCAGCGGTAATGGAGAATCTCGGTGCGCGATATCCGATGACAGGATCTCCTCCCAGGTGCTCAAGAGCCAACTTCGAGGTTCTGATGTCATCGCGGAACTCGGCGAGCGACTGCTCAGTCACCGGCTTGTGCCCGTAGCCATGGCTGGCGATTTCGTGCCCTTCGTCCCTGATTCTCTTCACCAACCGCGGTAGCGTCTCCGCAATCCAGCCGAGGACGAAGAAGGTCGCCTTTGCATCAGCATCGGCAAGCAGATGGAGGATCCACATGGTGTTCTGCTCCACACGAAGTTTCATGGAGGGCCACTGACTCCTGGAGATCTCATGTTGGAGGTCAGGGGACTGAAACCAGTCCTCTACATCGAAGGTGAGGTGGATGGAGGGAGGCATCATAGTATACGACCTCCGCACTTCTTGAATTCCTGCACGTGCGACCGGTCCGGAAATGAGTAGTACACTCCGCCGCCGACCTGTTCCTCCAGTACTTCCTCCCCAGTCGCGATTTGCCCCAAGGCCTCCGCCATCATTTCTCCCCCAATGACCTTACATCTCCGCACCAGCAGATCCCAGCTGTCGGTGCTCCGAATCGGCACATCGCCTCTCCGGATGATTTTCCCTCCGTCGATCTCTTCGACCATGGTATGTACGCTGACGCCAACCGAATCCTCTCCGTTGTACAACGCCCAGAAGCAGGGCATCAGCCCACGATACTCGGGGAGTCTTCCACTGTGGACATTCAAGCATCCCCAGCATGGGGCCTGCAGGGTCGTCGCGCGAAGGATCTGCGGGCAAGAGATCGACGCAATGACATGGATCCGCTCACGCCTGAGGTATTCGATGAACTCAGGGGAATTGACAGAGCGGACATTCAGGATCCTCACGGCGTTCCTTCTCGCCAAAACCGCCGGTGACCTCCAGGTCAAACCAAGCCAACCAAGAAGTCGCAGTAGGACATAGTGCCCCCCTCTCCTCACGAAGTCGGCCGGTCCCAGGAAGCGCAGCATCCTAGCTGCAAGCTTGGGCAAGTGCTCATTCATCGGGTCGAGGATCGCCAGACCCGTAACGTCCACAAGCTCGCGGTCCACGCGACAAAAGAATCGCCGAAGGGCAAAAGGGATATGGAAGACATCGCCTTGAGTCAGCAACACAACTCTTAAGCGCATATGATCAATCATGCTACACAACCTTGTGTAGTCGGCCGCCAAACCTTCGATGAAACTGCCACTCGAAGATGTCCTGCACGTGCAGCTCGCCGCCCCTTTCGTGCTGGATCATCTCTGAGTCTGACAACCGCCCGTAGAACCTATGGTCATCTTCCGTCTTGCTATCAGATCGGCACTTGACAGTCGATCATCTCCAGCATCGCAGTGTACGGCAGCGTGCACCTCCACGTCCACTTCTTCCAGAGCCGGCCATCAACCAACCTCCCCCGAGGAGATTCATAGCGCAATCTCCCCGGCTACGTGCCTCGGCCGACGCGGACGCTTTAGCAATCCTCTTCTCTACCTGCGGTCGTCCGAGATCCTGATCGGCGGCCATAGAGCGAGTACAATGCCGACCAGCGCAGAACAGAATCTGCCGCGGTACCTGCATTGATGGTCTGCAGCATGGAGGTGACAACCGGATGACTGACTGCGAGAGCGAGCCACTCCTTCCTGACCAATCCGGCTTCGGTGCTCAGCGAGCGCCCGCGATCACCCTGCAAGGAGGGAGTCGCAGGGACACTCCCGAATGGCACCACCGCAGACCTATGAGCCTGTAGCAGGAGGATATTGGAAATGAAAGTTCTCATGCTCGCACAGCATTACATCCCGGTGTTGAATTCCGCTGCCCGTCTCTTCGCTGAGCTTGCAGACGACATCCTGGCAAGAGGGCACACAGTAACTGTCTTGACCACTTACCCCACTCGCTACTTAGCTACAGGCCATAGTGGCACATCATCAGAGCGTCTTCGTCGCCGTGAAGAGATTCGGGGTGTAGACGTAGTCCGCCTCAAGGGCCTCCCGTGGCTGCCGAAGAAGGTGCCCTTGTTTCGCGCAGTTGAGCAACTGGCCACGGCCATTCAGTACTACCTGGCTGGGCTTCGGATTCCGCGACATGATGTCGTGATCGTCTACTCGCCTCCGCTGCCTCTGGGGCTGGCAGGGATCTGGCTTGCACATCGATGGGAGGGCAGACTCATCGTGAACATCCAGGACCTGTATCCCCAAGCGGCTGTAGACATCGGGGTGCTCAGGAATCCGCTCCTCCTGGCAATTGCCAGGAGGTTGGAAAGGACCGTTCACCTGCAGTCCACCGATATCGTTGTGCATTCCGGAGGGAATCGGAGCCATGTCGTTGCGCATGGCGGCTCCGCTGGCCATGTTCATGTCGTGCCAAACTGGATAGATCTCGAGAGGTACAGTCCAAATGCCGAGAGAGGAGAGCGCTTCCGAAAGAAGCTCGGCCTTGATCAAGCGTTTATCGTCTCCTACGGGGGCGTCATAGGCTTCTTCCAAGGTTCGGAGGCGATACTCCGTGCGGCAACACAGCTTGCTTCCGTCGCACCGGACATCCAGTTCGTCATGGCAGGAGGAGGTACTGCATTCGCGGAACTCAAGAGCGTCGTGCGCAAGCAGCAGTTAGACAACGTACTGTTGCTCTCTCATTTGCCCGAGGAGGAGTACGTGGATCTGCTTCGCGCTTCCGATGTCTCCCTTGTCACGCTTAGCCCCACCCTGAGCACTCCCGTCGTTCCGGGCAAGCTGCCGTGTATTATGGGTGTAGGGTGTCCGGTAGTATGCAGTACGTCCAGTCGCTCCGATGCTCGATCGATTGTCGAGGAATCGCACGCTGGGATCTGGACAACTGCGGACAATCCAGACGCTCTGGGAGATGGGATTATGGAGCTGTATCAAAACCGCCCGCTCGCAAAGGAAATGGGGCAGAGCGGACGAGCGTATGTCGAGAAGTACTACCGCCGCAAGCTGTGTACGGATGTCTATCTTAGACTGATCGAGAAGACGAGCGACTGCCCCGCTCCCGAGGGAAATGCAAAGAAAATGGGGGATCAATGAAAGACTACAAGAAGTATTACGCCGGAAAGCGCATCCTCGTGACTGGGGGAGCCGGGGCCATAGGCTCGAATCTCTGCAGCGCTCTGGTCGATCTTGAGGCCGACGTCATCATCCTGGATGATCTGACGTCAGGGAAGCTGTGGAACTTGCCATCGGCATCTCGGCTTCTCTTCGTCCAAGGAAGCATACTGGATGAAGTTAAGCTAAAGAGGGTTTATTTTGAGAAACCTGATATAGTCTTTCACTTGGCTGCATTCTTTGCCAACCAGAACTCGGTCGATCATCCGGAGAATGACCTGCTGGTAAACGGAATGGGGACACTGCGCCTTCTGGAATACTCAGCGCTGCACCGAGTTGAACGCTTCGTTTTCGCTTCGTCCGGTTGCGCGATCTATGGGGGGGAAATGCCGCTCCCGCTGAAAGAGGACTTCATCACGATGGACTTGACTACCCCGTATCAGGTCACGAAGATGCTCGGAGAGCTCTACTGCAACTTCTTTCATCACCACTACGACGTCCCGGTCGTCAAACCACGCTTCTTCAACTCGTACGGGCCAGGTGAATGCCCCGGTCAGTACCGTAACGTGATTCCAAACTTCATTTACTGGGCCCTCAAAGGACTCGCGATCCCGATTACGGGAACGGGCGCCGAGACCCGGGATTTCACCTTCGTAGGAGATCTTGTCGACGGCCTCCTTCGCGCGGGCTACTTCGAGGCGGCGATTGGCCACGCTTTCAATCTCTCGGGGGGACGCGAGATCGCCATTCGAGCACTTGCAGAGATGGTCAACGAGGAGACGGGAAACAGCGCAGGGATCCGCTTCACAGAACCCAGGAAGTGGGACACGAAAAAGCGACTTCTCGCCTCAATCGAGCTTGCCATGGAGCTAATCGGTTATTCACCAACCACCGTCTTCGAGGATGGTCTGCGGATGACGGTCCAGTGGTTCCGCGAAAACTGGGACAAGATCGAGCTGTCCGCCGAGTTTGGTCCTGGGACATCGTCTGCTGTGCGTGGAATGACTGACCGCAAGTCATGAAGATCCTTTGCGTTCTTGGCACGCGGCCTGAAGTCATAAAGATGGCCCCGGTGGTCTGCGCTCTAGAACGACGCTCTGAGAAGACTTCCGTCCACGTCTGTGTAACCGCACAGCATCGACAGATGCTGGATCAGATGATGGAGGTCTTTCGGATCCGCGCTGACATCGATTTGGATCTGATGGAACCCAAGCAGACTCTGGCCGGCCTTTCGGCACGGGTTATCGAGAGGATGACATCTGTCCTTCAGGCGGAGAGCCCTGACTGGGTGCTTGTCCAGGGAGATACCGCCACTGTCATGGCCACAGCTCTGGCTGCATTCTATGAAAGGATCCCCGTGGGGCACGTCGAGGCAGGGCTTCGCACCAAGGACCCGTACAACCCATTTCCAGAGGAGATCAACAGGCGATTGACGAGTGTCCTGGCAACGTATCACTTCGCTCCCACATACGTGGCAGAGCAGAACCTGCTGAGAGAAGGCATCCGGGCAGACCGAATCTTCACGACGGGCAACACGATTGTTGATGCCCTCTGTTCCGTCCTGGAGCTCCCTTTTTCCGATAGCGCGAGGCAGGTACTAACGGAATGCCTGGGGGAGTACAAGCCAAGCGGAGCATCAACGAGGATTGCTCCGAACCGAAAGCTCGTTCTTGTCACAGCACATAGACGAGAAAGCTTCGGAAGACCGCTGGAAGCGATCTGCCACGCGCTTCGATCGATCGCGGACGAGCACGAGAATGCAGTGGTTGTCTATCCAGTTCACATGAACCCCAAGGTGCGTGAGCCGGTTAGCCGGCTTCTCAGCGGGCACCAACGGATTCGGCTCATAGAGCCTTTGGCGTACGAGCCGTTCTTGCGCCTCCTAGACCGTTGCGATCTGGTGCTCACAGACTCGGGGGGGATTCAGGAAGAGGCGTCGGTATTGGGCAAGCCGGTTCTAGTCCTTCGTGACGTCACTGAACGCACGGAGATCATCGACGCAGGGATAGGGAAGCTCGTTGGAACAGATGCCCGAGCGATCTCCGCTGAGAGCAAGCGGTTCCTTGCCCAAGATGGGGGCTTCACCGCCAAGCACAGCTCGAAGCTGTTGTACGGAGATGGTCGGGCTGCGGAGCGGATCGCGGGCATCTTGCTCGATGGACGGTATAGCGCCATGGACGGGGTGGAGAAGCAGGTCTGACATTCCTTCGGTCAGCCAGGGTTAGCTTCCCTTAGGTGTACTTGTGCATCTGACAATAGCTCTGCGGATTTAGGTCTGCTGGGTCATGAAAGGCGTACACCTTGGGCTCGGCGACAGCCAGTGGAGCGCCATGGGCCTCGCCGACAAGCCCAGGAGCGGCGAATCGGGCGCTGCCAGTAGCGGGAATGGCAGCACGCTAGCGTCAGCTGCTGGCATCTCTCCTCCCACCCCTGCCGACTCGCTTCCTCGTCGTCGCAGGACTCCGTGATGTAAACTAGCTCTCATGTCGAGGGCGCTGCATGGCGGGGTACAACCTGATTCGATTCTCAGTGACAAGGACAAAGCGAAGCAAGCGTCCAGCCTTGCGCGAGGCGGAGGCATTGCCTTCATCGGCCATCTACTCGGGAGAAGCCTCCACTTCGCCCTTCAGGTTCTTCTCACACGCGTGCTTGGACCTTGGGGATACGGGTTGTACTCGCTCGGGTACAGCATGCTTAGCATCGGGGAGAGGCTTTCCATAGCAGGACTGAGTCAAGGCACCGTGATGTTTGGCGCAGAGGCTTTGGCGCGGGACGCCAAGTCACACCTGAAGGGAACACTGCTCGCATCGCTAATCGGAGGCCCTGCAATCGGCTCCATTCTCGCCTTGATTCTCCACTTGCTGTCCGAGTTCCTCTCCATCAACGTCTTCCACGAGCCAGAGCTTGCTCCCATTTTACGGGCGTTCGCGTGGGGACTCCCGTTCTATTCGCTTGTGATGATGAGCGCTCATTGCGCTAGAGCGCTACGCAGGATCGATGTGGAAGTGGCCATAGCCCGATTCGCCCACCCCCTTCTCGTAGTCGCAGTCGTGGCAATCGCCTATCTCTTCGGAGCGCGGCTACTCGGCGCAGTGTACGGCTTCGTCGTCTCCTCCGCCATCTCAGGCGCCTTGGGGATCCTGCTGCTCTTCCGTCTCTTTCCCGATCTGCTGTCCAGTCTCTCTCCTCGAATCGAGCTTCGCCGCTTCCTCTTGTACTCCCTGACAGTCACATTCAGCGGGCTGTCATTGGTAATCGTCAGTCGAACCGACCGCATCATGCTCGGCGCGATGAAAGCGGCCGAGGAAGTCGGGATCTACAACGCCGCCGCCGCCATCGGAATTCAAGCTTCAATATTCCTCGTATCTCTCACCGCCATCTTCGCTCCGACAGCGGCCGACCTCTATCACCGCGGCCTCACGCGCGAGCTTGCCCAGACCCTGAAAACGACGAGTCGGTGGATCCTCACGCTCACCCTTCCAGTCGGAGCCATCCTCTGCCTTTTCGCAAGCCAAGTGATGGTTGTCTTCGGGCGAGAGTTCAGCGTAGGCGCTCCGGCTTTGATCAGCCTCGCGTTAGCACACATGATCAACGGCGCCGTAGGGCCGGTCGGGGTTGTTCTCACGATGTCTGGGCATCACAGGCTATCACTCCTGAACAACGTTACCCTGAGTGTGGTGAATGTCGTCCTCAACTTGCTGCTCATACCGAGGTGGGGATTCCTCGGAGCAGCTATCGCGACCGCGTCGTCGGTCACGCTGGTCAACTTGGTCCGGCTATTCGAGGTCTACTATCTGTTTCGCTTCCATCCCTTCGGTCACTCAAGTTGGAAGCCACTGGCGGCAACCTTGGCGAGCTGCGGAGTCTGGTTGATCGTTCGGCAAGTCGTTCATCCAAGCGGCTTTTGGTGGGTGGTCCCGGCAATTGGCACAATGCTCGTCTACCTGTGCGCTCTCTTGCTGTTCCGACTCGAGGAAGGTGACAAGGCGCTGCTGGCCGATGTAAAATCTCGGCTGACCCGCTGCAATCGATCCGGGAGGGAGCAGACTTGAAACGTCCGAACTTCTTCATCATCGGAGCACCGAAGTGCGGTACCACGTCGATGGCCACGTGGCTGTCAGATCACCCGCGCATCTTCATGTCACCAAGCAAAGAGCCACACTACTTCAGTACTGATCGCAAGTGGATACGCATTCCGTCGCTGGGGCTGTATGAAAGACAGTTCCGCCGAGCGAGTGAACAGCATATCGCGGTGGGGGAAGCCTCAGTGTGGTACCTGTATTCTAGAGTCGCAGTCCCCAATATCCTGCAGTACTCCCCCGACGCGAAGTTCGTCGTCATGTTGCGCAACCCCGTCGAGATGGTTCCGTCACTTCATGCTCAGATGTTGTACTCCGCGAATGAAGATGTCTCAGACCTTCGCCAAGCCTGGATCCTCCAGGAGAAGCGTCGAAATGGGGAAGCCATTCCTAGATGGTGCAGAGAACCAAGTCATCTGCAGTACAGCTCGGCATGCAAACTCGGAGAGATGGTCGAGCGCCTCCTCAAGCTTGTACCAAGGGAACGCGTCCTGTTTGTCGTTCTCGATGACGTGAAAGCGTCTCCACGCGAGGAGTACTTGCGGGTACTAGAATTCCTGGGTGTCCCGGACGACCACCGTGTCGAGTTTCCTGTCCTCAATCCCGCAAAGAGATTGCGTTCTCTTCCGGTCAAAGCCCTCATGAGGCTCACTACTAAGGCGAAGCGCCTCTTCCATATCTACGGCGGGCTTGGAATCCTCACGTGGCTGAATCGCTGGAATACGGTGACCAGCGCCAAACAGCCAGTCGACCCAGAGTTCAGACACATTCTTCAATCGCATTTCGCTTTCGACATCCAGAAGCTCGAGAGATTTCTCGGTCGCGACTTCTCGATGTGGTTATGTGAACCTTCGGAAGGATGTGAAGCAGAGTGACCATGCCAGCCGGAACGTTTATCCTGGGCAAGCATCGATCCGGAACGACATGGCTCGGGAATCTTCTGTGTCAACATCCGGACATATACGGCGTTCAGAACCCACAGGAGCATGGAATCTGGGAAAGCGCGTACTTCTCGGGCTTGTGCCGCCAGATTCGGCGTGACCCGAGAACGCCCGAAGGTTTCAGAAGATGGACGGAGGTCGTGTCCCAGACCAACTACATCCGGTTCTCCCTGTTCCCAGTTGAGAAGCTGGCGGGAATCGGACCAGACACGTGCTCGGAGCTGTTTCGGAAGATCATGGACTACTGCGCAAACGCCGCTGGCGCTCGAGTGTGGATCGAGAAGACGCCTGCGCACACGCTGCTTGCGAAGCGCATCGCCCGCGAATACCCAGACGCTCGGTTCTTATCTATCCGTCGGAACTTCGATGGGTGGCTCCGCTCATCGATCCGATTCTCGGAGCAACGACGGCACCAGCGAGCCACGCCCTGCTTGATGCGTCTCTTCCTGACGGCTCGGGTGGTCGCCTCTCGGATTCGCTACGAGAAGGCTCTCCGATGCCTGCGAGGGAGCTACAAGGAACGCCTTCTAGAGGTCAACTATGCGGACTTGATAAGAGACCGCGAGCAGACACTCCGCCGTATCTGCGATTTCCTCGGCCTCGCCAACTTCGCGAAGGAACCCGGAGACGTCTACACCCCGAATTCGAGCTTCAAACCAGGCGATGAAAGGCACTCGTCTCTCTCAGAAGGACAGCTGGTATTCGGGCGAGCCGTGTACGGCTTCCTTCAACTGCTGCCCCGTTGGCTGATTGAAGCGCCAAGCGCGCTTCGCAATGCGATGCGAAGGCCAAAGCTTCCCAGTTGGACTTGGGCGGATGCAAGTCGACATGAACATACCTGAGAAAAACGAGCAACGCGTCGCCTTCTTCCTGTATGCCCTCGGCGGAGGTGGAGCGGAGCGGGTCATGCTGAACCTCGCGCGGGGGTTCGTGGAGCGAGGCATTCTACTGGACTTGGTTGTCGGCAAAGCACAGGGGCCTCTGGTGTCGGAGATTCCCGATGGCGTCCGGCTCGTCAACTTGGGAGCGACAAGGCTTCGGCGCAGTCTGTTCAGGCTGATCAGATACCTTCGGTCTGAGAAGCCTTGCGCTCTGCTCTCCGCGACCACCCCGGTGAATCTTGTCGCCCTCTGGGCAAAGCATCTCTCGCGATCTCCCGTCCGCGTGGTAATTGCCATCCACAACACCTTCAGCCAGCAAGTTGCCCGTGACAGCCGGGCAGGCGGGAGGTTGATGACGCTATTAGCCAAGTGGACCTTCCCTCGAGCTGATGCGGTCGTCGCCGTCTCGCGGGGTGCGGCGGAAGATTTCTCGAGATCCATCGGATTTCCGGAAGAGAAGGTTCGTGTGATCTACAACCCCGTGGTCCTTCCGTCCATGTTCGCGAGAGCACGCGAACCCGTCGAGCACCCTTGGTTCGCGCCAGGAGAACCGCCGGTGATACTCGGAGTCGGGAGGCTAACCGAGCAGAAGGATTTCGGGAACCTGGTGCGCGCATTCCAAGCCGTACGCCAGGAGAAGCAAGCTCGCTTGATGATCCTCGGGGAGGGCGAGGATAGGCCCGAGATCGAGAAGCTCGTTCATGCATTGGGACTCCAAGAGGACGTCTGCATGCCCGGGTTCGTTGACAATCCATACAAGTATCTCGCATCGTGTGATCTCTTCGTGCTCTCGTCAAGATGGGAGGGGCTTCCAACAGTTCTTATCGAGGCCCTCGCGCTGGGAACCCCTGTCGTCTCAACGGATTGCCCGTCCGGTCCGATTGAGATCCTCGAGAACGGACGACTTGGAAGGCTCATCCCTATCAACACCCCGGATCTGCTGGCAGATGCCATTGTTCACTCACTCGGAACAGCATACGACGATCGAGAAGCGAAGGCGTCGACCTCGCGCTTCACCCTTGATCGTGTCGTGGGACAGTACCTTGCGTCACTCGGACTACGCGGGCCTAGCTAATGCTGATCAGTCGCCAACACTCGAAAAGGCTCTGCCTCTCAGCTGTGAACTCAAGGCCAAACACCCTCACGATTGCGCTCCAATACGGGGTTCTGCTTCTCATCGCAACGGCGTGGTTCCCGGCAGTCACAGTCGCCCCCGGAATCAGCGTTGGCCGAGTCGTAGGCATTCTGACATTCGGGCTATGGTCCTTTGCCCTGCTTTGCGAGTTAACAGTGGGCCGTAGACCCCTGCCGCTGTCTCGCCGAGGGTATTGCTTCTTGCTCGTGGTCGTGCTGCTTCTTCTCGTCGCTCTTCTCACCCGAACCTGGGTTGTGGATCCCGCTGGGTGGAGCACGAGATTCGTCAAACTCCTGATGCTGATCGCCATGACAGCCGTGATCATGACCACGCTCCGCTCGGAGCAGCTGCTCAATCGGGCCTTCAATGTGGTAATCGTGTCAGGAACAGCTGCCGCGATCTTCCTTGTCATTGAGCAAGCGCTCGGAATCTCTCTGCTGGGCCGTGAGGAGATGTCTACCACCCTGGGTACCGTACGTGCGACAGCCGTCATGCAGGGGCCGAACTCGGCCGCGCTGAACCTCCTGGCAATCGTGCCCATCTTCTACCTGCGTCTTCGGGAGGAGGTCCGGCGGACCATCTCCCTTTCCCTATTTGTGGCCTTGGTTGTTGTGCTCGCAGCCATCCTCCTGACGCTATCCAGAAGCGCGATCGCTGTTCTCGGATTCGCCTGGTTTGCGATTCTCTGCGGCGAGTCGCGGAAGCTTCCCTACCTGATCGGTTCCCTATCCGTCTTGGGTTCGATGGCAGCTCTGGTTCCAGAGGTGATGCTTACGCGACTGCAGAGGGTCGCCGAATTCGTGCGCTCCAGTGGTCCTCTGGAATCCTTCGCGGACGTATCCCTGCTCGAGCGGTGGGCATTAGTGGAAAGCGGACTCGGGGTGTTCAAAGATCACCCTCTACTCGGTGTCGGCCTCGGGCAATTCGCACAGGAATCTGTGAAGTATGGGGCTCTGAGACAATCATTCGCGCATAACGCCTACCTCGAAGTTCTGGCGGAGCTCGGCCTCGTGGGGTTTCTTCTCTTCGGTACAGCGATGTTCATGATAGTGGCTGGCATCGGCCGCGTCATCCACTGTTTCGGAGCACCTCTTCGCGCCAATATCCGAGGGCTGCAACTCGGCCTGCTGTCATTCCTCGTTGGATCACTCACCCTGTCAAGCCACTACTTCGAAGTCCTTTGGGTGCTCGCAGGGCTTTCCCTCGCTTGTCACGGATTGGCGCAGCGACGTGCGGTGTTCAGTGGACAGAGAAGAATCGGTCACCCGATTCGCCACGGGAATCGTCTCCTCTAGGGAGATATCGGAGACTTCCGAGTTCACCAACACGACCTCAGGGCTATCTACTGACGCTCTGCAGCCGCTCACCAGTCCACTACTGCGAGTAGCCGTGCTTCTCCAGATGACTTCGCAGGGAGCGATTCAGACGAGCTTTCTCCGATTCCGGCAGATCGCTTTCCCATTTCCAATTCGCGTTGCGCAGTTCGACCCTCCGAAGAGCCCTCTCGAACAACTGAGAGTAGTCAAGGTCGAGATACTCACAGACTCGCCGAAAAACAGGCAATGGACGCTCCATCAGTTCTTCGTACTTGATTTCGAGAAACTGCTCTGGATGTATCAGCGGTCGGGTGGCCTCCACCTGGTCGAGAAGGATCTTCCATTGGATCCCTGCGAGCACGGCAAATGACCGCTCTTCGTCCTCCCACTCCCGCCGATACCGCTCGGGCAACGGCCCCCACCGCCAGTTCTCGGGTCCACTCCACCCGGTCCACCACGGAACGTGAAGAAGCGAGTTGGCTACGGCGCGACCATCTCGGACGACGTGGATGAACCGAGCGCTGGGGAAGATGCGTGAGAAGAACTCGAGTCTAGGCCATCCTGTGTATTTATAGCAAAAACGTTCTTTGCGTTGGCCCTGCTGGATTTCGGTGAAGAGTTCACGGATTCTCTTCCCCCCAGAGAGCGTCACGTCGTCCCCTCCGAGATCCCTACAGGGCTCTACGAATCCCGGGAACGCCTGGGCCAAGAGTGGATACGCTTCCACTGGCTCGCCGATTCCTGCCCGCAGCAGCACACGGTGAAACATTGCTTTGGGAACACCTAAGCGAGGCAGCTTTCTGAAGCGTGTGTTGATATTGGAGATGTAAGCCAATGCCTCGTGTCTGACAAGCATACGGTGAAAGACCGTCGAGCCACATCTTCCGGTTCCGAGGATGAATGTCGGACTCTCCATGCTTTGCCCCTTGAGCATCGGTGAAGTTCCCTCCAGTCCATTGCCGCCAATCGTTGATAGTACACGAGCGCTCAGCACGGGGAAACCAGTCGATCGGAGACTCCGTGCCACGACACGTCCGAGACTCGAACCGCCAGAGCGACACCCTATCTCATGAAGACATCGCGCATCCCCTGTTTCGTTGTGCTAGATGGCCATTCACATCCCTTGTTCGAGGCGGCCGGCGCGATTCAGGGCATCCCTTCATGCGAACAGACTCAGTTCCGGTGTAGTACTCCAGAGTACGGTGGTGCCGCGCTCTGCAACCTGATCGACCAGCCATCTCGACGATGCGTGTCCGCTCGCGATCACTGGCAGGCCTTGAGCGAATCAGACCGGTTCAGAGTAACATCAAGCTGCATGAGCGCCTTGGACCGAGAGGAAGGAGCAAGGAGGATGCGAACCCGAGAAATCATCGATGTGTTGTTGCTGGGCCCCCTGCCACCCGGAGCGGGGATTACAACAGTGATGCAGTCCCTGCTGTCGAGTGACTTCGGAGATGGTATCCGCGTCTCGGCAATCGACACCAAATCCAATCGGACACAGCGATTCGGCGGAGCATGGAGTCCTCTTAGCGCTCTCAGCGTTGTTCGATGCCTTGTTCGGTTCCTGTGGCGCGGGATCTTCAGTAGGCCGGCGATCATTCAGATTGAGAGTGGAGCTGGCACGTCGTTTCTGAAGAACTCCCTGTTTGTTCGAATCGCGAATCTGCTTGGAATCAAGTCCATCCTGTCAATCCACGGGGCTGGGTTCGACGAGTACTACCACTCGCTACCTTGGCGCCGCCAGCGATATGTCCGCTCAGTTCTCATGCAGTGCACAAGGGTGCGAGCTCTCTCGCGCGGCTGGAGCGACTTTCTCAGGGACTCGATCAACCTGCCGGAAGAGAAGGTCGTCGTGATCCCGAATGCCATCCACCTGCAGGAATTCCGAGGTGAACGCGCCCCTTGCACAGAGGATGCAACTACGCTGATCTTCGTCGGTAGCCTCGGTCAGCGAAAGGGCATTCTCGACCTCATCGAAGCCATGTCCATGGTGGAAGATCAAGGCGTTCGCCTCAAGATCATAGGACCAGACGAAGGTGGATACTACGAGAAAGCCACCCAGCGAGCCTCTGCCTTGGGAGTGAGCGACAAGGTCGACCTCCTAGGAGAGATGTCTAGGGAGGAGGTTATCAAGCACCTCTACGCCGTGGACCTCTTCGTCTTGCCTACGTACAAGGAGAACCAGCCATTCTCGATTCTGGAAGCGATGGCCGCCGGTCTGCCCATTGTGTCAACCACTGTCGCCGCGATTCCGGAAGTCGTAGAAGAAGGAGTGAATGGCCACCTCGTCTCTCCGGGAGACCCCCGCGCTCTAGCACAAGCCATCAATCGCCTGGCATCCTCTCCGGGAACACGTGAGCGTATGCGCCAGGCCAACCAGGACAAGGTCCGAAGCGAGTATTCGACGTCGGCACAAGCGAAGACATTCTCCGTACTCTACAAGGAACTGGCAGGACCATGAGGCTGATGCAGGTTGTAGCGGTCCCGCGCATGACAAGTGCCTACGTGACTGGAAGAGCGACTTGGGGTGCGGTGGGCAACCGGGTCGTCCGCCTGCGGGACGATGGTACTTCCCTCGAACGGCTGGGCGAAGTCGGCCATGGCATCCTTCTGCACAGTCGCCGGCCGGAACTGCTCGAAAGAATGCTGCGCCTCGATGTGCGCAATCTAACCGTGCTGAACTCGGGAGAGTTGCTCGCGTTTGTCAACGGCGGGCTCTACCAATCGATCGACGACGGGCGTTCCTTCTCATTGGTTCACCGGCTTCGACACGGTAGATCGCCTCTACGACGAGGAATGTCCGTCGACCACAACGGGGCCATCTGGTTCGGCGAGTATTGGGCAAACCCTGCACGCGCACCCGCCCGAGTATGGCGGAGCTCGGATAATGGAAGGTCCTGGCACATCGCACACGTATTCGGTGCCGGCACGGTACGGCATATCCATGCTGTTCAGTACGACCCGATATCCAAGAACATCTGGCTATGCACAGGCGACTGCGATCATGAATGCTCCATTGGGTACTTGCAGCCAAACTCGGGGGACTTCACGCCAGTAGGTGGCGGCTCACAGGAGTGGCGAGCCGTCAGCCTGGTCTTCACAGACGCACACGTCTATTGGGGAACAGACAGTCCTCATGGACACAATAGCATCTACCGCCTCAATCGCCAGACCGGGCGAAGGGAGAAGGTTGCTTCTACAATCGGCCCAGTCTACTACAGCTCGGTAGTGGACGACCACCTGTTGTTCGCAACGAGCGTGGAGACCGGAGACGGCGAGCAGGACGGATACGCCAGGGTCTATGCTCTGAACTCCGAGACGGATCGATGCACCCCAGTCCTTGAGCTGAGAAAAGACCGATGGCATCCCATCGCTTTCGGCTACGGGATCATCGAATTCGGGCTCGGCGACACCGAACGAGATCGCATTTGGATTACCGCAAAGGGCCTCGAAGGCGGAACCAGGAGTCTGCTCTTCCAAGTCATCCGTTCCGAGGATGGACTATGAAGACGCGGGACCAGGCAGTGGAGCCATTCGTCTACATCGTCGGAGCCGGACGTTCCGGAACGACGCTCCTCATGAGCATGCTCGATGCTCATGAGGAGATCGCCATGCTGCCTGAGACTGCCTTCATCAGAAGGTATTTGACACGTCAAAGACAAGTTGCGAAGGCCTCGACGGTCAGACGGCTTCTCGGCGAAGACAGGCTCCTCAAACGACTCGATCTCCAATCCTGTCTACTGGACGAATTCGCGGCTTGCCCGTCGTCAGAGGTGGCCTGGTCCGACGTATATCGGACCATCTTGCGATTGCACGGCACGCGAACGGGCAAACGACACGTAGGGGGTAAGGATCCCAAAACTGTGGAGTGTCTTCCCGTCTTGTGTCAAGCTTTCCCTTCCGTGAAGGTCATCCACATGATCCGAGATCCACGAGATGTATTCCTGTCTCGCCAGAAGGCGGACTGGTCGGCCAACAGGCACTGGTTTGCGCACGCGATGGCCTACCGAATCCACTTCGGACTCGGTCAGCGGGCAAAGCGAGAACTCCCCGTGGGGTCCTACGAAGAAGTCAAGTATGAAGAGCTGGTGCGAGACCCTGTGACAACTCTCCAGCGTCTGTGCGCGTTCTTGGGCGTGGAGTACGACCATGGGATGCTCAGATTCCACGAAACCGCTGCACGTCTCGTCGCTGAGGATGAAGCAGCCTGGAAGGCAAACGTGCTGCGCCCGCTGCTGCGTGATAACACCGGCAAGTGGAGAAGTGCACTGTCCCCCACCCAACTACTCCGTATCGAAAGCGTCTGCCATCCTGTGTTCCAACAGGGGTACTACATCCCGAACCGCACGGATCTGCCACTCGGTAGCATGATCTTCAGCCTGACCTTGCGATTTCTGGCTCGAACCGCGGAGTGGACGTATTCGTTGAGACCTGTGAGAGGAACTCGATGGCGTCACCTGCCTCTCGCTAGGAGAGATGATCCCGGATGAGGACTCCGTGGGAG
>Ga0272444_10002052_pt1 | contig 18881 bp, 16 predicted proteins | sample SSMForm13_FD_201033 | JGI IMG/M metagenome (GOLD analysis project Ga0272444, IMG submission 201033) | Marine sediment archaeal communities from Little Sippewissett salt marsh, Falmouth, MA, United States - SSM-Form-13 | ecosystem: Environmental > Aquatic > Marine > Wetlands > Sediment ... | reverse complement strand
AAATCGCTGGATGAGGCCCTGCAGGGCGCCGATGCCGTCGTGCTGGCCGTGCGGCACCAGGCCTACCGCGATCTGGACCCCGATGAAGTCGTGGCCATGATCGGTGGGCCGGCGGCGATCGTCGACTGTTTCGGCATGCTGGACGACGAGGGCATCCGGCGCTATTTCGAACTCGGCTGCGAAGTCAAGGGCCTGGGGCGCGGGCACGTCAAGCGCATCAAGGACCAGGTCCGCAACCCATGCTGATGAAGCGGATGGATATGAAGGATTCCCTTACAAACGCCGCGGCCTGCGGCGCGGCCCCCCACGGCGGTGAACTGATCAACCTGCTGGTGGACGACGATCGGGCGGCGATTCTCAAGGAAATCGCCCTCAAGCTGCCCGACATCACCCTCAACGAGCGCCAGCTCTGTGATCTGGAGCTTCTGGCGACCGGTGTCTTCTCCCCCTTGCGCGGGTTCATGACCCGCAGCGACTACGAGTCGGTGCTTGACCGCATGCGCCTCCAGGACGGCACCCTCTGGCCGGTTCCGGTTTGCCTGGACATACCCGAAACCCAGGCGCGCTCCCTGGAAGCCGGCCAGTCCGTGGCCCTGCGCGACCCGGAGGGTTTTCTGCTGGCGGTCATGCACGTCGCCGATATCTGGCCCCTGGCGCGGGACAAGGAGGCCTTCAAGGTCTACGGCACCCAGGACCCGACCCACCCCGGGGTCCAGCGTCTGCTCAAAAGCAGCGCGGACTACTACATCGGCGGAAGCCTGGAAGTCGTCAGCGCACCGCTTCATTTCGACTTCAAACAACTGCGCCTGACCCCGGCCGAGGTCCGCGCGGTGTGCCGCAAACTCGGTTGGAAACGGGTGGTGGGCTATCAGACGCGCCACCCGATTCACCGCCCGGGCTTCGAGATGACCCTGGAGGCCATGCAGCGCGCCAAGGCCAACCTGTTGATCCTGCCGGTGGTCGGGATGACCAAGCCGGGTGACTTCGACCACTACACCCGCGTTCGCTGCCTGCGGGCCATCAGCCATCACTACCCGCCCGAGTCTTTTCTGCTCAGCCTGCTGCCGCTTGCGATGCGCCTCGCCGGGCCGCGCGACGCGCTGCTGGACCTGATTCTGGCCAAGAATTTCGGCTGCAGCCACTTCATCATCGGCCATGACCACGGCAGCCCCGGCGACGACCGCAACGGGCGCTCGTTTTACGCCCCCGATGCCGCACCGGCCCTGACCGAAGGCTTCTGCGAGGAGCTGGGGGTCGCCATCGTGCCCTTCCCGCAGATGGTCTATCTGCCCTTCGAGGACGAATACCGCTCGGTCTCCGAGGTGCCGGCGGGCACCCAGACGCTTTTCTTCACCGGCTCCGACATCCGCGAACGCATCCGCAAGGGGCGGCGCATCCCCGACTGGATGACCTTCCCGGAGGTCAAGACGGAGCTTCAGAAGGCCTATCCGCCGCCGCGCCAAAACGGCTTCACTGTTTTCCTCACCGGCCTTTCCGGGGCGGGCAAATCCACCGTCGCCAAGATCCTCTACTCCCGCTTCCTGGAGATCGGTGACCGCCCGGTTACTCTGCTGGACGGCGACATCGTGCGCCACAACCTCTCCAGCGAGCTCAATTTTTCCAAGGAACACCGCGACATCAACGTCCGCCGGATCGGATTCGTGGCCAGCGAAATCACCAAAAACCGCGGGATCGCGATCTGCGCGCCGATCGCCCCCTACGAAAACACCCGCGAGGAGATCCGGGCGACCATCGAGGCCTACGGCGGGTTTTTCGAGGTGCACGTGGCCACCCCGCTGTCGGTCTGCGAGGGCCGCGACCGCAAGGGGATGTACGCCAAGGCCCGCGCCGGCCTGATCAAGGGCTTTACCGGGGTGGACGACCCCTACGAGGCGCCGCGCAACCCCGAGGTCCGGATCGACACCAGCAGCCTGACCCCCGACGAGTCGGCCCAGGAGATCCTGGTGGCCCTGGGCAAAAGCGGCTACATCTGACACCCGAAACTCAAACTCAGAGAACAGTCCCATGATCGTCCCCGTCATCCTGGCCGGCGGCTCCGGCACCCGCCTCTGGCCGCTGTCACGGGCCCTCCACCCCAAGCAGATGCTGGACCTGGTGGGCGAGCGCACCATGCTCCAGGATACCGTCCTGCGGCTTGGCGCCTATCCCGGGATGGGCGCCCCGCTCGTGGTCTGCAACCAGCACCACCGGTTCATGGCCGCCGAGCAGCTGCGTGAGATCGGCGTGACCCCCAGGGCCATCGTTCTCGAGCCGGTGGGCCGCAACACCGCCCCGGCCGTGGCGGTGGCCGCCGTCAAGGCCACCGGGCCGGGCGAGGACCCGCTGCTGCTGGTGCTGCCGGCCGATCACTTCATCGCCCGGGTGGACCGGCTGCACGCAGCACTGACCGCCGCCGAGCACTTTGCACGCCGCGACCACCTGATCACCTTCGGGGTGCTGCCGCGGTCGCCGGAAACCGGCTACGGCTACATCCGCAAGGGCCAGCGGCTGGTCGAAGACGGCTTCGAGGCGCTGGAAATCGCGGCCTTCGTGGAAAAGCCGGATGCGGCCACCGCCGCCGCCTACGTCTCCTCGGGCGCCTACTGCTGGAACAGCGGGATGTTCATGTTCCGGGCCGGGCAGGTGCTGGCCGAAATGGAGCGGTTGGCGCCCGAGATGGTCGCCGCCTGCCGCCAGGCGGTCGCCGAGGGGTGCGAGGATCTGGATTTCACGCGGCTGGGCGAGGCGGCCTTCAGCGCCTGCCCCAGCGATTCCATCGACTACGCCGTCATGGAAAAGACCGACCGCGGGGTGATGGTGCCGCTGGACGCCGGCTGGAACGACCTGGGCTCGTGGGAGGCCCTCTGGCAGGTGGGCCCCAAGGACGCCGCCCAAAACGTGATCCACGGCGACGTGCTGGTGCACGACGTCCGGAATTCCTATCTCAAGGCCACCAGCCGGCTGGTGGCCGCCGTGGGGCTGGTGGACCACATCGTGGTGGAGACCGCCGATGCCGTGCTGATCGCGCCGCGCCGGCGCGTGCAGGAGGTCAAGGCACTGGTGGATGCCCTTAAGGCCCATAAACGGCCCGAAGCCCTGGTCCACCGGCGCGCCTACCGGCCCTGGGGCTTTTCGGAAGCCATGGTGGCGGGGCCGCGCTTCGAGGCCAGGCGGATCATCGTCAAGCCCGGCGGCAAAATTGTCATGCAGGAGCATTACCACCGCGCCGAGCACTGGGTGGTGGTGAGCGGCACGGCCCTGGTGAACCGCGGCGCGGAGACGCTCCTGATCAAAGAGGACGAATCGGTCTACATTCCCCTGGGGGTCCGCCACTGCCTGGAAAACCCCGGGAAAATCACCCTGGAGCTGATCGAGATCCGAACCGGGAGCTACCTGGGCGAGGATGATATCGTGCGTCACAACCGGCCCGCCTGAACCGGCTCAGGGCCCGACGCGGTGTCATAGCGGCACCCCGCAGAGGTTTGAGATGACCCCAACAGACCCCACTCCGCAGGATGTGGCATCGATCGTGATGGCGGCCGGGCGCGGCAGCCGGATGCAGGGCTATGCCGGCAACAAGACGCTGCTGCCGCTGGTTGCCGGCGAAACCCCCTTTTGCGGCAGCCGCCCCATCCTGCTGCACCTGCTCGCGCACCTGCCAACAGGCCCCAAGGTGCTGATCGTCAACCACTGCAAGGCGGACGTGATCGCCGCCACCCGCGGCCTGCCGGTGGCCTACTGCGAGCAGCCGGTGCTGAACGGCACCGGCGGCGCCATCCTGGCTGCTCTGCCCCAGATCCAGAGGCTGGCCTGCGGCCGATTCATCATCACCATGGGCGATGTGCCCTTCGTTCGCAGCGAAACCTACGCCCGCCTGGTGCAGGCCCTGGACGCCAATGATCTCGTGGTGCTGGGCTTCCGGCCGGTGGACCGCAAGCAGTACGGGGTGCTGGAGATCGAGGCCGGCAGGGTGCGGCGGATCACCGAGTGGAAGTACTGGAAGGACTACCCGGCCGAGCGGGCGGCGGCGCTATCGATCTGCAATTCGGGGATCTACGCGGTCACCCGGGAGGCCCTGCTGGCCTACCTGCCCGTTTTGTCCTCCCGCCCGCAGACGGTCCACAAGCTGGTCGACGGGCGGATGACGGCCATCGAGGAGTTCTTCATCACCGATCTGATCGAGTTCATGGTGGCCGACGGCCGGGCGGTGGGCTATCTGGTGGCCGAGGATGAAACCGAAACCATGGGCATCGACGATCTGGGGGCCCTGGAAAAGGCCCAGGCACGCGTCAAGAGCGCCCTCTGAAACCCGCCGGGGGGCAGCACGCCCGCCGCTGAGGCCGGGACGGGCGCCGACCCCCGGCGGGGGGCCGCCCCGGGCCAGGGAAGCGACAGGTCAGGCTTATGGCCGTTTTCGAATACAGTGCGCTGGACGCCAGCGGCAAGAAGGTTTCCGGCATCATCGACGCCGACAGCGCCGCCGCGGCCCGCCAGAAGCTGCGCGCGGCGCGCATTTTTCCGGTCAGTGTGCACGAAGCCCGGGCGGGCGAGGTCAAGCCCGAGCGGCAGCCCTTTTCCTTTGGCCGACGGCGGCGGCGCATCCGACCGGCCGAGGCGGCGATGCTGACCCGGCAGTTGGCCACCCTGTTGGGGGCCGGCTTCCCCCTGGTCCCGGCCCTGGACACCCTGCTCTCCCAGGGCCGTTCGCACACCTTCAACCGCATCCTGGCCCAAATCAAGGATTCGGTGGTCGCCGGGAGCAGCTTCGCCGCGGCCCTGGCCCGCTACCCCGGCACCTTTTCCACGCTCTTCATCAACATGGTGCGGGCTGGTGAGACCTCCGGGACCCTGGAGATCGTTTTAGACCGCCTGGCGGAAATCGGCGAAAAACAGGAGGAGCTCAAAAACCGGATCCGCTCGGCCATGACCTATCCGCTGCTGATGCTGGCCGTGGGGCTTCTGGTGCTCTTTTTCCTGCTGACCTATATCGTCCCCAGCATCACGGCGATTTTTTCCGACATGAACCAGGTGCTGCCGGCCCCCACCCGCTTTCTGATCCGGTTAAGCGCCCTGGTCCAGAGCGGCTGGTGGCTGCTGCTGCTGGTCGTGGCCGGGCTGGTGGTCCTGGTGCGCATGCTGGGCAAGACCGCCAAGGGGCGGTTTCTGATCGACCGCACCCTGCTGCGGCTTCCGGCGGTGGGCGCTCTGGTGCGCAAGATGGCCGTGGCGCGCTTTTCCCGCACCCTGGGCTCGCTGGTGGAAAACGGGGTGGTGCTGCTCTCGGCCCTTGAAATCGTCAAAAATGTCGTGGGCAACGTCCTCCTGGCCGATGCCGTGGCGGCCGCCGCGCGCGAGGTTGGCAAGGGGCAGGGCCTGGGCAACGCCCTGGCCGCTTCCCGGGTCTTTCCCGATCTGCCGATCCAGATGATCAGCGTCGGGGAGCAGAGCGGGCAGCTGGAAGCGATGCTCTACAAGGTCGCCGACGTGTATGAAAACGAGGTCCAGGCAACCATATTGCGGATGACATCGCTTTTGGAACCTGTTATGATTTTATTGATGGGCATTGTGGTGGGGTTTATCGTGCTCGCCATCTGCCTGCCGATTTTCGAAATGAACACCCTGATCCGCTGAACTGACGCGGCCCAGGGTCATATTTTTTAGGGAGGACGCATGCCAAGGATCTTTCGCCGGAACTTGAACCACAAGGGCTTCACGATGATCGAACTGATGGTGGTGATCGTGATTCTGGGCATCCTGGCGGCCATCATCGCCCCCAGGCTGGTGGGCCGCACCGATGAGGCCCGCATCACCAAGGCCAGGGTGGACATCACCAACCTGGAAACGGCGCTGAAGCTCTACAAGCTGGACAACGGGGTCTACCCCACCACCGAGCAGGGCCTGCAGGCCCTGGTGGAAGCCCCGGAGACCGGCACCGCCCCCCGCAACTGGCGCGAGGGCGGCTACCTGGAGAAAAACAGGGTGCCCAAAGACCCCTGGGGCAATGATTTCGTCTACCTTTCCCCCGGCGTCAACGGCGACTTCGACCTCAGCTCTTACGGCGCCGACGGTCTGGCCGGGGGCGAAGGCATCAACGCCGACGTCAACAATTGGGAAATCCAATAACCGCCAGGCTGCCGGGCAAGCGATGCGGCCGCGAGTCGGGTTTTACCCTGCTGGAACTCGTGGTGGTGATGAGTCTTCTGGCGCTGATGCTCTACGTGGCGGCCCCCCGGCTGCAGAACGACCTTTTGAGCGACGGCACCCTGCGCGCCGCGCGCTGGATCATCGCCCAGGTGCGCACCCTGCAGCAGGAGGCGGTGCGGGCCCAGACCACCTTCAGCCTGCACCTGGACATGGCGGCCGGCCGGCTGTGGGTTACCCACGAGGCCATGGACGCGGCCCTGCAGGCCGCCGCGGAGGATGCCGCTTACCGCCTGCCGCGGGGCGTCCGTCTGCAAGAGGTGGCCTATCCCGGCGGCCGCCAGACGGAGGGCGTGGCCGTCATCCGCTTCTACCCCCAGGAGTTCTCGGACATGGCCCTGATCCACATCGCGGATGACGGCGGCCGCGAGTTTTCCTTTCGCATCGAGCCGTTTTTGGCCGGCGTCAAGCTCTTCCCGGAAAGGGTCGCCTTCGAATAGGCTCCCGGGCCTCGCGTCGCAGGGCGCCGCCATCCGGGCAGACAGGCCACCCCAGGGCGGCGGGCACACACGCCCGCCCGGCCGTTTTTTTTATGCGCGAACCTTCCCCCACCAATCCACGTCCCGGCCGCCGTAGCCTCTCCGCCGGCGGTTTTTCGCTGCTGGAAGTCCTGGTGGCGCTGGTGCTGGTCGCGGTGGTGCTGGTCAGCGTCTACCGTCTCTACGCCCAGTCGATCCTGATGGACCGCATTGCCAGCTTCGATACGGTGGCGCCGCAGCTTGCCCGGCTCAAACTTGCCGAACTGGAGCGCAGCGATTCCGCTGAACTGCGGGGCGGGGAGGGCGATTTCGGCAAGGACTTTCCCGGCTACACCTGGCGCGCCAACGTCGAGGCCTCCGGAGCCGAGGCTTTAGGAAGCCCCGGCCGGGATTTGATGCGCATCGATCTCAGCGTGGCCTTGGAAGGCGGCGGCCTTTTCACCCTCAGGACCTACCGCTACTATGGCAGTGACGTCGACATCGCCACCCCCTGAACCCCGGCTGCAACCTTCGGCCACGGGCAGGTGCGTGCTGCCCGCTACGGCCGGCGGCGGTTTCACCCTGCTGGAAGTCCTGGTGGCGATTTTCATTTTCGCCATCGTGGTGACCACCATCTTCGGCTCCTTCAACTCGGTTTTCTCCAGGGGCGAGCACATCCAGGCCGATGCCGCGCTGCACGAGATGGCCAGGCGCTGCCTGGACCGCATGGCCACCGATCTCGGCCAGATCCACGTCGCCCAGCGGCCGGCTTACGCACCGCCCACCGCCAGCGATGCGGCCGACCCCTACCGGGTGGTGGGGGAGGGGGTCGACCACGGGGCTGCCGCTCTGGCCCGCCTGCGCTTTACCAGCCACGCCCACGTGCCCCTGGATGGATCCTCCGGGGGCGGCATCGCCCGGATCGTCTACTACCCCGCCGAGGCGCCCGACGGCGGCATACTGCTGCGGCGCTCGGACCGCCTGGACCCCGCCCCCGAGTTCGAGGAGAGCCCGGCCGACCCGGTCCTCTGCGAAAACCTGCGGGCGATGACCTGTACCTTCTTCGACGAGGCCGGCGAAGCCCACGAAAGCTGGGATTCGGACGCGGCCGAAACCGGGTTCGCCACCCCGGCGGCCGTGGGTGTCAGGATCGAGATCGGCGACGAGAACGGGGGGCGGGTGTTCGAAACCCGGGTGGCGCTGCCGGTCTTCAGGGAGAAAAGCCGATGAGGCCTTTTGGCGCGCGGCCCCGCCGCCGGTGGTCGGGGTTCGCCGGTGAGCGTGGCATGGCGCTGCTGGTGACCCTGACGGTGATTACGGCCGTGGTGACCGCCGGGCTCGAACTCAACCGCCGGATGCGCGCCACGGTGACCGCCGCGGCCGTCGGCCGGGACCGGTTTGCCGCCGAGCAGGCGGCCGTTGCGGGGGTTCACGCCGCCATGGCGCTCCTGATCAAGGACAAGCTGGAAACCCGCGCGGACTCCATCCAGGAGGACTGGGCGAGCCCCGAAAAGCTGGCCGAGGTGCTGCAAGAAATTCCCATCGATGAGGGCCGGGTGGCGCTTGAAATCAGTGATGAGCGCGCCCGCATCCAGGTTAACGCCCTGGTGGTGCAGCCCGGCGGGCGGGACTTCAACCCCGAGCAGGAGATGCTGCTGGACCGCTTTTTGCGGCCGATCATCGCCGAGTACGCGGCCCTGGAGGTCAAGGACCCGGTTTTCGAGGAGCTCAATCTGACCACCACCATCATCAGCGCCCTCAAGGACTGGATCGACGCAGGCGACGAGGACGCCACCACCGGTCTCTCCGGTGCCGAGTCCGACTACTACGAGAGCCTGGATCCACCCTACAGCGCGCGCAACGCCCCGCTGGCCGGGCTCGAAGAGCTGCTGCGAATCAAGGGCGTGAGCCCCGATCTCTACTATGGTCTTGGAGATCTTCCGGGGATCGCGGAATATCTGACGGTTCACGGCGGCCCGGCGACCGCCCAAAGCCCTGGCGGCTTTGACGGCAAAGTCAACATCAACACCGCCGCCTTGCCGGTTTTGCAGGCGCTTCTGCCGGCCGAATACGCCGAGCTGGCCCAGGCCATCGCCGATCACCGGCTGCAGGCCGACAACGAGATGTTCCTGCACGACCTGTCGCCGGCCAATTGGTATCAGAGCGTTCCCGGGCTGGCGGGCGTGACCCTCTCACCGGGGCTGATCACCGTCTCCAGCGACCTTTTCCGCATCCGGTCAAAGGCCGTCCTGCGGGAGGTAGAGACCACCGTCAGCGCCGTGGTGCGGCGCGAAAAACCCCCTGCAAGCGGCCGCTGGCACTGCAAGGTCTTGAGCTGGCGCAAAAATTAGCCTATAAGAGGCGGGATTAGGGTCGCGGCAAGAAATAATTCCACAATATGGCGAAGGATTTTGGTTCGTCATCAAGGCACATTCGTCGGCGCATATCGAGATATGTGCCGGCGGATGTAACGCCGAGGACGGGCCAAAAGACCAGTAAGATGTGGAATTATTTTTTGCCGAGGCCCTTGGACTGGACCCCGGACGGGAGTGCTGCCAAACAGATGAGCAAAACGATTCTCGGGCTCGATATCCGCCGCGACGGCGTTTCCGCCGTTGTGCTTAAAAGCGGGCTGAAAGGCGCGCAACTGATGGGTTTTGCGGCCGTAGTGCTGGCGCCGGCGGAAGATCCGACCGAGGCCCTGGCCCGCGCCCTGGCCGAGATCGGCGAAAAGTTGGACATCGCCCACAGCGACTGCATCGCCGGCCTGCCCGACGGGCTCGTTTCCTATCGTAACCTCACCCTGCCGTTTACCGAAGAGCGCAAAATTCGGCAGGTCCTGCCGTTTGAACTCGAGGCCAGCCTGCCATTTCCGGTGGACCAGGCCGTGATGGACTTCTACCGGGTGCACACCGCCGAGCAGACCCGCCTGCTGGCCGGCGTGGTGCACGGCGACCAGCTGGGCGAGATCCTGGCGGCCCTGGCGGCGGCCGGTCTGGCGCCCGAAGCCTTGGGCGCCGGCGGGTTTGCGGTGGCCCGCTGTCTCGTCGAGCGGGCAGGCGCCGACGACCATCTGCTGCTGATCGATGTCGGCGCCGGGCAGGGTCAGGTGACCGCCCTGATGGCCGGTAAAATCCACCTGATCTATCCCTTCAGCACCGGCGAAGGTGTTTCCGCCGGGGATGTCGGCAGCCATGTGGGACGGGCGCTGGCGGCGCTGGAAGGCCTCAGCCCGGAGGACTTCCGTCCGGCGCGGGCGCTGCTGACCGGTGCCTGCAGCGCCGGGACGGCCCTGCAGGCGGAGATCGCCGCGGAGCTTGGCATCCCGGTGGCGCCGCTGGATCTGGGGCAAAAGGTAGCCGGACTGCTGCCGGAAGCGGCCGGTGAAGACTGGCAGGCATGCCGTTTTGACCGGGCCCTGGCGCTGGCCCTGGCGGGCACCGGTGGCAGGGCGGTCCTCAATTTCCGCCGGGGGGCCTTTGCGCCCCGCAGAAAGTGGGCCGAACACCGCACCACCCTGATGCGGCTGGGGGCCTTGGCCTTGGTTGTCCTGCTGCTGGGGGCCGCGAACCTCGGGCTGGAGGTCTATCGCCTGAACCAGCGGCGCAGCGCTCTGGATGCTGAAATCACCGACATCTTCCGGTCCACCTTCCCCGAGGTCACCCGGATCGTCGATCCGCTGCAACAGATGCGGGTGAAGCTCACCGATCTGAAAAAAACGCTTTTTCTTCCGGGAGACGGCACCGATATACCGCGCAACATCGATATTCTCTACGCCCTCAGCACACTGATTCCGGCCGAAACCGACATCGAGCTGACCCAGCTGCTGATCGGCCCCGACAGCGTGCTCCTTTCCGGCAGCACCGACAACTTCAACACCGTTGACGACATCAAGAACCGGCTGGAGGGGCAGGCCGGCTTCAAGGGGGTCACCATCAGTTCGGCCACCATGGAAAAGACTGACAACCGCATACGGTTCAAACTTAAAGTTCAACTTTGACGGTCCCGCAAAAAGCCCAATTTCCGCGTTGCGCCGCATCTCGAAGTCGCTGCGGCGCACATAAGTACGCCTCACGCCGCTGAGATTTGCGCGCCGTAAATTGAACTTTTTTCGAAACCGTCTGGTTTTCGACTTTGTAACGCATCATCAACTTTAAGCTAATGGTGTTTATCCGGCGAGGACGGGTGGCCGCCGGTTGGGGCGGGGGATGATCATGGGGATTCAGCTCAACAAACGCGAAAAGACCGTCGTCTCGGCGGTTGCAGTGGGGGTTTGCCTGCTGGCGCTGTGGTACTTCGCGCTGGCGCCTTTTCTCAGCAAGCGTCAGCAGCTGCGGCGCGCCATCTCCGCCAGGACCCAGAGCCTGGCGGAGATCCGCGCCCTGCAGGCCGAGTATGAGGCCCTGCGCCGGCAGGGGGCGCTTTTTGAAAAGGAGTTCGCCCGGCGCGAGAAGTCCTTCACGCTCTTCTCCTTCCTGGACCGGCTGGCAGGCGAAAGCGGCATCAAGGCCAAAATCACCTACATGAAGCCCTCCAGCGTCGATCAGCCGGACGGCCCCTACAAGCTTTCGCTGGTGGAGATGAAGCTCCAGGGGGTCAACCTTGAGCAGCTGAGCGGGTATCTTTACCGCATCGAAACCTCGCCCAACATGGTGGCGGTCAAACGGCTCTCGGTCACCAAGACCGGCAAGGCCGCCGAAATGCTGACGGCCGTCCTGCAGGTGGAGACATTAGAAATTTGACAGTTCCGCAGAAAGGCCAATTTCTGCGTTGCGCTGGATCTCGAGGTCGCTGCGGCCTACAATAGTACGCCTCACGCCGCTGAGATTTGCGCGCCTTGAACTTGACCTTTCTACGAAACCGTCTGGTTTTTGACTTGCCGCTGCCCGGAAACTGGAGTGGGCGACCCGGCTGGCCGATCTTGAAATGGAGGCCGTTCCAAACCGCAGCCGTTTCGAAGGCCCCCCGGATGAAGCCGAGCCAGGGAGATGGCCGGGGGGTGGGCGGCCTTCTCGGGAACCCGGATTCTCATGAGCTTTAAACATTTGACCACTTTACTGTCGGTCGTCCTGATCGCCTGCGGGGTTTATCTGGGCTTCGCCATTTTTAAACAGGTGGTTCCGACGAGGCAGGAACAGACATCGCCGCAGGACCCAGAGCTCACGCCGTCGAAGCCGGCCGAGAAGGCGCGCCCCAGGCCGCCGCTCTCCCGCTACCGTGCGATCGCCGAGCGCAACCTGTTCCGGATTGAAACCGGGGGCGAAACCTCGGCGGAGCCGGCCATCGACATCGAGGCCCTCAAGGAAACCCAGCTCAAGCTCAAGCTCTGGGGCACGGTTTCGGGCCAGGGCCCGGAGGTCTACGCGGTCATCGAGGATTCCCAGAGCCGCCGGCAGAACCTCTACCGGGTGGGGGATGCGGTCCAAAGCGCCACCCTTAAGATGATCCTGCGGGAAAAAGTGGTCCTGGAAGTCGACGACCGCGACGAGATCCTGCAGATGCAGGAAGTTCCCAGCGGACGGGGCCCCGCCCCACGGCCGATGTCCGAAGGGATGGGCGGCGAGGGGCCCGATCTGCGGGCCGGCATAACGCCGCCCACGGCCCCGCCGGTCTCCAGGCCGCGGACCATCCGCTTGCGGCCCGCCATGCTCCAGGCCATGCTGGGCCAGACCGAGGACCCGCTCAAGGATCTGACCTTGCAGCCCCACCAGACCGAAGGGGTGCCCGATGGTTTGGCCCTGACGGGTATTCAGCCGCGGTCGGTTTTTCGGCGCCTGGGTCTGCGCGACGGGGACGTCATCACCGCCATCGACGGGGAGCCGGTCCGATCGGCGGAGCAGCTGGGGGTGATTTTCGAAAGGCTGACCTCCGGCACCGGGCTCAGCCTGGAGCTCAACCGCCGCGGCCGGCCCACCACCCTGAATTTTCAGGTGGAATAGACCGGCCGCGCAGCGCCTGCCACGAACTTCAATGAAAGAGAGTTATGAACGGATTCGGCCGGTTTGATGGACCCGTCAAAAACCGAAGCTGGGGATGGCTGCTGATCGGTTTGTTGCTGTTGCTGCCTATCGGCCAGCCGGTGCACAGCGCCCTGGATGACAATGCCCCGGCGGCCGCGGCGGCCGGTGGGGCACCGGAGGGCGCCGAAAAAATGGTCGCCATCGATTTCAACGATGTGGACATCAATGTCTTCATCAAATTCATGAGCGAGCTGACCGGCAAGAACTTTGTCGTCGACAACCGCGTGCGGGGCAAGGTCACGATCATTTCGCCGGCCAAAATCTCCATCGAAGAAGCCTACCAGGTGTTCGAGTCGGTGCTGGAAGTCCACGGCTACGCCACCGTCACCTCGGGGGAGATCATCAAGATCGTGCCCTCGCCGGAGGCCCGCAGCAAGAGCATCGAGACCCGCATCCGGGAGGAGGCCGGCCCCGGCAAGGACCGGGTCATCACCCAATTGATTCCGCTGAAATACGCCGACCCCAACGAGATCAAGCAGCTCTTCACCCCGATGGTCTCCAAGAGCAGCGTGATCCTGGCCTACGTCCCCACCAACATGCTGATCGTCACCGACGTGGAATCCAATATCAACCGTCTGCTGCGCATCCTGCGGGTCATCGACGTCACCGGCATGGGCCACCAGATCGTGGTGGTGCCCCTGGAGAATGCCGACGCCAACAAGATGATCACCCTGCTGACCACGGTTTTTCAGGAACGGGGGCGGGTGCGCCGGGCGCCCGGCGCGCCGGACGGTCAGACGGTCAAGTTCGTGGCCGACGAGCGCACCAACAGCATCGTGCTGCTGGCCAGCGAGGTGGAGGCCGAACGGATCAAGAAACTGATCGCGCTGCTCGACCGCGAAACGCCGCGCGGCAAGGGCAATATCCGGGTCTACTATTTGGAGTTCGCAACCGCCGAGGAACTGGCGGCGGTTTTGCGGGACCTTCCCAGCAAGGGGGCGGGGGCCACCGAAGGCCAGCCGACGGCGCCGATCGTTTCCGACAAGGTCCGCATCACCGCCGACAAGGCCACCAACAGCCTGATCATCATGGCCGACCCCGACGACTACCTGGTGCTCGAGGAGATCATCCGCAAGCTGGACATCCCGCGTTCGATGGTCTACATCGAAGCCCTGCTGATGGAGGTCAACGTCGAAAAGGCCCTGGACTTCGGGGTGGAGTGGAGCAGCTTCGGCAAGACCACCGTCAACGACCGCAGCGCCGTTTTCGGCGGCGGCTTCGGCTCCGGCGTCGGCCGCTTGGGCGGCGGCGAAGGCCAGCTGCCCATCGATGTCGGCAGCGGCTTTTCGCTGGGCATCATCAGCGAGCCCATCACCGTCGGCAACTTCACCTTTTCCAACATCAGCGCCCTGGTGCAGGCGGTCAGAACCGACGATGCCTTTCACATCCTCTCCACCCCCCAGATCTTGACCACGGACAACGAGGAGGCCAGCATCACCGTCGGTGAAAACCGGCCCTTTCAGACCACCACCTCCACCAGCAACAACGACACCTTCAATTCCTTCGAATACCGCGACGTCGGCAAGATCCTGACCATCACCCCCCACATCAGCGAGGGGCGCATGGTGCGGCTGAAAATCGACCTCGAGGTGACCAACGTCACCAGCGCCTCCACCAGCCTGCAGCCGGTCACCTCCAAGCGCACCGTCACCACCACCGTCATCGTAGACGACGGCAACACCGTGGTGCTGGGCGGCCTGATCGACGATCTGAGCGAAAATGCCCAAACCTCGGTGCCCTGCCTGGGGGACATCCCCGGGCTGAAGTACCTGTTCAGCTCGATTTCCATCAACACCATCAAAACCAACCTCTACGTCTTCCTGACCCCCCATGTGGTCAAGAGCCCCGCCGAGGCCGACAGCGTTTACCGCTCCAAAAAGGACCAGATCGACAAGGTCCGCAAGGAGGCCCGCGAGTCCAGTGAAATCAAGCTCTACGAGCGCCTGTTGAACCAAAAGCCGCCGGTGGTGCCCGATCCCCAGGCCAAACCCGCGCCCCCCGAGGGCGCCACCCCCTGAGAGCGATACTGCCGCCATGACACCCAGACTGGCCGACATCCTGGAGCACAAATTCAGCGTCCCGCCGGAGGCTTACAGCGACGCCCGCCGGCTGGCGCTGGAAAAAGGCGTCAGCGTCGGCGAGGTCCTGATCCAGCGCAAGGTCGTAAGCGAGCAGCAATTGCTGGAGGCGCTCAGCCGGCAATATGGCCTGCCGTTTTGGCCCAACCTGCCACTGGAAAATATCGGGGGGGCGTTCGTTAAGCGGGTGCCGATCCAGTTTCTGAAAAAGTTCCTGATGGTGCCCCTGCAAAATGGGGACGTTGCCGGTGATCGCGGCGAACCGGCGGGGGAGGCCGCCGGCTGCACCATCGCGGTTTGGAACCCGGCCGCCTTTCAGGCCCTGGAGGACCTCGGGCGGCTTCTGGGGGTGAGCGACTACCGGGTGGTCCTGGCCCCCCGCAGCGCCATTCTGGCGGCCATCAACATGGCCTATGATTTCAGCGAAAGCTCCGCCGAGCAGCTCGTCCAGGACATGACTGAAAACGGCGGCACGATCATCAGCGAGATCCAGGACACCGCCGATCTTCTCGACGACACCAGCGACGCCCCGATCATCAAGCTGGTCAACCACATCATCACCCAGTCGGTCAAGGCCCGCGCCAGCGACATCCACATCGAGCCCTACCAGGACTCCTTCAAGGTCCGCTACCGGGTGGACGGCATCCTCTACGACCTGCTCGCCCCGCCCAAGTGGATCCAGCCGGCGCTGATCTCGCGGATCAAGGTGATGGCCCGGCTGAACATCGCCGAAAAGCGCCTGCCCCAGGACGGGCGCCTGGACGTCAAGGTCGGCAACCAGGAAATCGACGTGCGCGTCTCCACCCTGCCCACCGGCTTCGGCGAGCGGGTGGTGCTGCGGCTGCTCAACAAAACCAGCTCGGTTTTCGAGCTGAGCGAAATTGGCCTGCCCCCCGACCGGCTGGCCACCCTGGAGACCCTGGTCAAGTCGCCCAACGGCATCATCCTCGTCACGGGCCCCACCGGCAGCGGCAAAACCACGACCCTCTACGCGGTGCTCTCCTCCATCAACCACCCGGACATCAACATCATCACCATCGAGGACCCGGTGGAGTACCAGATCAAGGGGATCAGCCAGATCCAGGTCAACCCCAAGATCGATCTGACCTTCGCCCGCGGGCTGCGCGCCATCGTGCGCCAGGACCCGGACGTGATCCTGATCGGCGAGATCCGCGACCGCGAAACGGCCGACATCGCGGTGCAGTCCGCCCTGACCGGTCACCTGGTCTTCTCCACGCTGCACACCAACGATTCGGCCGCGGCCATCACCCGGCTGGTGGATATCGGGGTGGAGCCCTTCCTGCTTTCCTCCTCGGTGCTCGCGGTGGTCGCCCAGCGCCTGGTGCGGGTGCTCTGCAACGAGTGCAAGGAGGCCTACCGGCCGGATCCCGCGGCGCTTGCGCCCATCGGGTTGGGGCCCGCGGACCTCGGCGACCGGCCGGTCTACCGCGCCCGCGGCTGCGAGAGCTGCTTTCACACCGGCTACCGCGGGCGGTTGGGGATTTTCGAGATCATGGTGCTCGACGACACCCTCAAGAGCCTGGTGCTGCAGACTTTCGACAGCCACCGGATCAAGGCCGCGGCGGTCGCCCAGGGGATGATCACCCTGCGCCGCGACGGCATCCAAAAGGTCATCGACGGCATCACCACCGTGGAGGAGGTCCTGCGGGTCACCCAGCGCTGAGCGGCTGCCCATATCGGCCCCGCTAAACCCCTCCCGAAGAATTGCGGACGCTTCCCATGCGACCTTGCGCATCTTTTGCCGCCCCTTGGCGGCGGGCCTTAAAATCCCGTTGGGTTGCGGCCAGCGGCGCGCTGGCTCTGGCAGTGCTGCTGACGGCGGCCGCCGGCTCCCAGGCCCTGGCAGCCGGCGGCACGATCCAGCTGAGTGCCGACGACCAATTTGGCTTCGCCCGGGAGGCCGCAGAAAAGGGCGCCTACACCCAGGCGGTGTTCGAGTTCCGTCGCTTTGTCCATTTTTTCCCCGAGGACCCGCGCGTGGGGGAGGCCCGCATGGCCATCGGTCGCGCCCTTTTCATGGACCGGCAGTTCCGGGAGGCGATCAGCGCTTTTCGGGAGGTGGTGGAAAAGGAGGGCGGCCGGCTGGCGGAAACGGCCCTGCTCGAGATCAGCGCCGCCCACCTGGCCCTGGGGGAGACCGGGGCGGCCCTGCAAGCCCTGGACGAGCTGCTGGCGGTGACCGCTGACGACGAAATGAGGGACCGGGTCTGGCTGCGGGTGGGCTGGATCTATCTCGACCAGGGGGAGTTTGCCGCCGCCCGGCAGGCCTTTGCCCGGGTGCGGCCGGAGAGCCGGGAGAAGCTGGGCATCGGGGAACTCGAGGAGGGCCTTGAGCGCGCGGGCGATCTTCCCCGCAAAAGCCCGGCGGCCGCCGGTGTCTTTTCGCTGGTGCCCGGCGGGGGCTACCTCTACACCGGTTTGAAGCGCGACGCCCTGGTGGCCTTCCTGGTCAACGGCGCTTTTGCAGCAGCCGCCTGGGAGGCCTTCGACAACGACCTGCCGGTGCTGGGCGGGATCCTGACCACGGTGGGGCTGGGGTTTTACGCCGGCAACATCTACGGCGGCGTCAGCAGCGCCCACAAGTTCAACCGGCAGCAGGAAAAAGCCTTCGTCGAGCGGCTGCGCCAGGACAGCCGCCTGCGCCTGGGCGCCGGCCCCGGCGGCCGGGGAGGGTGGTTGGCCCTCGAGTTCCCGTTCTAAAAAGATGCGCCCTTCATATTTACACATTTACAAGACGCTGCCGCTTTGGTTTCGCAGCGGTCTCAAATGTGAAAATATTAAGGGCGTTTTCTTCCTTGCTTTTGCGGTGAATAATAACCATTATCTCCGCATAAGGTGCGGAGAATGACGACTTATATACATGAATTGAATGAATGGCCGGGCTTTCGGTGGGACGAGGGGTTTGTGGCCCAGCATCTGGCGGCTGTTCGCCATCGGCAGGGCCGGCTGATTGGGCGCATGGAAGCGCTGGGGTTCGACCTGCGCGCCGAGGCCGTTCTGGCAGCCCTCACTGAGGATGTTCTCAAGTCCAGCGAGATCGAAGGCGAGATCCTTGACAAAGACCAGGTGCGTTCCTCGATCGCGCGACGGCTGGGCATGGACATCGGCGCGCTGGCCCCCGCCGACCGGTATATCGAAGGCGTGGTCGAGATGATGCTCGATGCCACCCAGAAATATGCCGAGCCATTGACCGCCGAGCGCTTGTTCGCCTGGCACGCCGCGTTGTTCCCCACCGGGCGAAGCGGTATGACCAAGATCATCGTCGGCGCGTGGCGCGATGACGGCTCCGGCCCGATGCAGGTGGTCTCCGGGCCCATCGGGCGCGAGCGGCTGCACTTCGAAGCCCCGGGTGCGCTGCGCCTCGAAGCGGAAATGTCCGCCTTTCTGAAGTGGTTCAAAGATGAGGCGGGGCTCGACCCAGTTCTGAAAGCGGCCCTGGCCCATTTGTGGTTCGTTACCATCCACCCGTTCGATGACGGCAACGGACGCATCGCGCGCGCCATTTCGGATATGGCGCTCGCGCGTTCGGAACAAAGTGCGCAGCGCTTCTACAGCATGTCCGCGCAAATCCGGCTGGAGAGGAACGCCTATTACGAAATCCTGGAAGCCACGCAGAAGGGCGATCTCGACGTCACCGCCTGGCTGGATTGGTTTCTCGGTTGCCTCGACCGCGCGATCCAAGGCGCGGAGGACATGCTTTCCAACGTCCTGCGCAAGGCGCGCTTCTGGGAAGCGATCAAGAGCCAGCCGCTCAACGCGCGCCAGCGCAAGGTCATCAACCGGGTGCTGGACGGCTTTGAGGGCAAGCTCACCTCGTCCAAATGGGCGAGGCTCACCAAGTCCTCGCCTGACACGGCACTGCGCGACATTACCGATCTTGTCAAACGGGGCATCCTCGTTCGAAACCCCGGCGGCGGACGCAGCACGAGCTATTCGCTTGGATAGGGGGATGGATAGGACGCCCTTCATTTTTTCACATTTAAGATCGCTTCGAACCTGAGCTTTTCACGCTTCGCGTACTGTTCCCCTCGTTGGACCGCGCCGCTGACGGTCGAGACGGCAATCCCCAGCCGGCCGGCCAGCTCGGTCAGCGATATGCCCAA
>Ga0272444_10002051_pt1 | contig 18885 bp, 17 predicted proteins | sample SSMForm13_FD_201033 | JGI IMG/M metagenome (GOLD analysis project Ga0272444, IMG submission 201033) | Marine sediment archaeal communities from Little Sippewissett salt marsh, Falmouth, MA, United States - SSM-Form-13 | ecosystem: Environmental > Aquatic > Marine > Wetlands > Sediment ... | reverse complement strand
CGCGCAGGGCGCCCGCACCCCGTAGTGTTCGACTTCGGTCAAAAGCGCCTGGGGCGAGCCGTCCCGCCGGATGCGGCCCCCCTGCATGACGATCAACCGTTCGGCGTGGGGCAGGATTTTTTCGATGTCGTGGGTGGTCACCAGAACCGTGTGACCCTTGCGGTGCAGGGTCACGATCTGCCCCAGCACCTGTTTGACGCCGGGAAAGTCGAGGTTCGAAAAGGGTTCGTCGAAAACGATCACCCGCGGCCCCATCGCCAGGACCCCGGCGATGGCCAGACGCCGCTTCTCCCCGCCCGAAAGGTGGTGCGGGCTCTGGTCGGCAAAGCCCTCCAGACCCACGTCGGATAATGCCCGGCGCACCCGCCGGTGGATTTCGGCGCGCGTCAGTTTCAGGTTTTCCGGCCCGAAGGCCACATCGTCATAGACCGTCTCGCCCACGATCTGGCTGTCGGCATCCTGAAAGACCATCCCCACCCGCTGCCGGGCGCGCCGCAGATCGGCCGCCACCGCCACCCCGTCGACGGTCACGCTGCCCGTGGTGGGTTGCAGCAGCCCGTTTAAGTGCCGCAGCAGGGTGGTCTTACCGGAGCCGTTGGGGCCGCAGATCACGACGAAGCTGCCGGCCGCGATGGCGAGGTCAACGGCCTGCAGGCCGATGCGGCCGTCGGCAAAGCGATGGCTGAGATTTTCGATGGTGATGATGTCCACCGCTATCTCCGTCTGCGGGGAGCGATAAGCCTTGTCTAACCGCGGACCACCGGCCGCAGGGCGCGTGCGATGGGCACCGCGGCCGCGATCTTGAGGGCGTCGCCGATTAAGAAGGGCAGCACGCCGGTGGCCAGGGCCTTTTCGAAGCTCAGCTGGGTCCAGACCTTCAGCCAGGTGGCGCCCAGGGCATAGATCACCGCCGTCCCGAGCACCATGGCCAGCACGTCCCAGAAGGCCCGCCGGCCGTGCCGACGGGAGATCAGGCCGATCAGGTAGACCGCCGGCAGAAACCCCACAAGGTAGCCGCCGGTGGGGCCGGCAAACTTCGCCAGCCCGCCGCTGCCGCCGGCAAAAACCGGCAGCCCGAAGGCCCCGGCCAGCAGGTAGAGTCCCACGCTGGCCGCTCCCCAGCGCGGCCCCAGGAGCAGGCCCGCCAGCATGATGAACAGGTTCTGCAGAACGATGGGCACCGGCCCCACCGGGATAACGATATACGCCCCGGCCGCCATCAGGGCCGCCATCAGGGCGGTGTAAACCGTCATGCGCAAGTTTTTGGCCATCTTCAGGCAGTCCCTCGCGACAGGTGGTGAAAACAGTCACCATAGATGATTTTGCGCACCGCCCCGGCGTTGTCCTCCAGAATCAGGGCGCCGTTTTGGTCCACATCCCGGGCGAGACCCTCGGCGGTTTCGCGGGTGGTGACGATGCGCACCCGGCGACCGAGGGTGGCACTCTGGGTTTTCCACTCGGCGATGACATCCGCCAGTTCCGGTTGCTGGAGCCGGTGCTCGAGGCTGTCGAGAAAGCAGGCCAGCAGATCGCGGCGGGAAACCGGGCGGCCCAGCAGGGTCGCCAGAGATGTGGCCATGGGTTCGTCGGCGGACGGGTCGTGGTTGACGTTAATGCCGATGCCGATGTTGATGAAGGCCGCCAGGTCGCCCTCGGCCTCCATCTCCGAGAGCATCCCGCAAAGCTTGCGCTCGGCCACCAGGATGTCGTTGGGCCACTTGACCTTGGCCGGCACCCCGTAAAGCTTTTGGAGGGTGCGGGCGAGCACCAGGGATGCGGCGAAATTGGCGCGGTGCGCCAGCACCGGCGGCAGCTCGGGGCGCAATACGATGGTAAAGTAGAGCCCGCCCTCGGCCGAGCGCCACACCCGCTGCAGGCGGCCGCGGCCGCGCTGCTGGCAGCCTGCCACCACCACCGTCATGTGCGGGCAGCCCGCACGCGCCAGCGTGCGCGCCACGTTCATGGTGGAGTCCACCCGAGGGTGGTAGTGGAGCGTTTTCTCGCGCCCCGGAAACTCCCAGGGGTAGAGGGCGTCCGGGTCACCCGTCAGGCGGTAGCCCGTGGGGCCGGCGCTGATCGGGTAGCCGGCCTCCTGGAGTTTGCGGATGTGCTTCCAGACGGTCACCCGGCTGACGCCCATGGCCTGACTGAGGGTCTCGCCGGAGACCACGGTCTCGGCGGCGCGCAGGGTGGTCAGAATATGTCCTTTCATGGGCGCCCATCGTCTTCTGGGGTTGTGGCCTAAGGGCCTCGGCAAGAAATAATGCCACATCTGGCTTGTCTTTTGGCCCGTCACCGGCGTTACATCCGCCGGCCCATATCCCGATATGCACCGGCGAATGTGTCTGGGTGACGAACCAAAATCCGGCGCCATATTGTGGAATTATTTCTTGCCGCGACCCTAAGGCCGTGAGCGGAGTTTGGTTAGCCTTCAGATGAGGGATGGTTAACGAAAAGGGGGCGGGTTGTCAACGCCAAAAAAAAGCCCCGCCTGCGGCCGCTGCCGCCGCAGAAGGTCGGCTCGCCGTTCGGGCGGGGCTGAAAGCCTGCCGCTTCGCGGCTCACAGGGCGTCCAGCAGCCGGGTGTGGATGTCGTCAAAGCCGCCGTTTGACATTACCAGGATGGCATCGCCCGGACGCGCGTTGCAGGCCAGGAAGGCGATGATGGCGTCGGTGTCCGGGAAGAAGTGGGCCGCTTTGCCCCGGCCGCACAGGTCGTCCACCAGTTGGCGCGAGGAAAAGCGGTCGTCTGCGGGGACCTTGTGCAAGAGCGGCGGCTGCCGGATGCAGATCAGGTCGGCGCCGTCGAAAGCCCGGGCGTAGGCCTGCTGAAAGACGCGCCGCATGCTGGAGTTGGTGCGCGGTTCGAACACCGCGATCAGCCGTCCGGCGGGGTAGTGCGGTCTGACGGCCTGGATGGTTTCCCGCACCGCCGTGGGGTGGTGGGCGAAATCGTCGATCACGGTGACGCCGTTTTTGCACCCGCGGATTTCCTGGCGACGCTTGGCGCCCTTGAAACTGGCGATGGCGTCGGCCGTGGTCGCGGCGGGGATGCCGAGGTGGTCGGCGACCGCAATGCTGGCCAGCAGGTTGAGCAGGTTGTGCCCGCCGGGCAGGTCGGTTTCAAAAGAGCCGTAAAATTGCCCGTTTTTGAAGACCTCAAAGCGTGTTTGGGGGGGCTGCAGGCTGACGGCGCCCAGGCGCCAGGGGGAGTCCGGTTCACGGCCGTAGCGTGCGATGCGGCAGCGCCGGCCGGCCAGCAGGCTGGCCACGTTGGGGTCCGCATCGTAGGTGATCAGCGTGCTCTGAGGGGGAATTTGGTCCAGAAGGCGGTCAAATGCCGATTTCACGTGGTCCAGGTCGCGGAAAATATCGGCGTGGTCGAATTCAATGCTCGTGAGCACCGCCAACTGGGGGATGTAGTGCAGGAATTTGGGGCCTTTGTCGAAAAAGGCGGTGTCGTACTCGTCGCCTTCCAAGACGATGGGTGTCCCCCGCCCGAGGCGGTAGTTGCTGTCGAAATTCCGCAGGATGCCGCCGATCATGAAGGTCGGGTCCAGCCCGGCGGCGTGCAGGATCCAGGCGATCATCGCCGAGGTGGTGGTCTTGCCATGGGTGCCGGTGACCACCACGGGAGCCTTGCCGGCGGCAAAGAAGTGGTTGAGCGCCTGGGGCATTGAGCAGTAGGGCACCCCCAGGGCCAGCATGCGCTCCACCTCCGGGTTGTCGCGGCTGACGGCGTTGCCCACCACCACCAGATCGGTGTTGTCGGAGATGTTGGCGGGGTCGAAGCCGTCGGCCACGGCAATCCCCTTTTCGGCCAGAAAGACGCTGATGGGGGGGTAGACTTTGTGATCCGAGCCGCTCACGAGGTAGCCGCTCTCTTTGAGCATGGCCGCCAGGGCGCCCATGGCGGTACCACAGACGGCAATCAGGTGGATCCTGCGCACCGCGGCGGGAATGGTCTGGGGCTGGGGTGGTTTCACGGTGATTTTCCTGTCGGTTTTAAGGGCCTCGGCAAAAAATAATTCCACATCTTACTGGTCTTTTGGCCCCTCCTCGGCGTTACATCCGCCGGCACATATCTCGATATGCGCCGGCGGATGTGCCTTGATGACAAACCAAAATCCTTCGCCATATTGTGGCATTATTTCTTGCCGCGACCCTAAAACCCGGCGACGCCTGTTGCGGGCCGCTGGCGGCGGGCCCTGAGGGTATCGGTTGAACCGGGAAGTTTTTCCATTTATAGTGGATCAATTGGAATCCCCAACAACCTTTTGCCAGGCCTTGGGTGGTGGTTGCGGCGGCCTGGCTCCCTGAACGGTCGCCGGCATTGACCGGCTTTCGGGGAGCGTCGCTGCCGGCGCGCGACAAACCCTTGACCCGCAGCCCAGCCCGGCGGCTTTGCAGCCGCAGCGCCAATGGCTGCAAGGAGGGGTGAATGGACGCAGAGCTTAAGCAGGTTTTAAACGATTTTGCAAGCAGCGGTGGGCGCATTACGTTACTCAGCGGTGCGGGGATTTCCGCTGAAAGCGGCATTCCCACCTTCAGGGGCCCGGAGGGCTACTGGAGCGTGGGGGCGGTGGAATATCACCCCCAGGAAATGGCCACCCTGCAGATGTTTCGTCGCACCCCCGATGAGGTTTGGGCCTGGTACCTTTACCGCCTGGGGGTCTGCCGGGCGGCCTCACCCAACCCGGGCCACCACGCGCTGGTTAAGATTGAACGCTTGTTCGGGGAGCGTTTCACCCTGATCACCCAAAACGTCGACGGGCTGCACCTGCGGGCCGGCAACAGTCCGGCGCGAACGCTGCAGATTCACGGCAACGTCTTTTTGATGCGCTGTGCCGGTGAGTGCGGCAAGGCTCCGCTGCCCATCCCGGCGGCCGTCGGGGGCAAGGCCCGGGGCGCGAAGCTGACTGCGGCGGACCGCGAGCTGTTGCGCTGCCCGCAGTGCAGGGGGTGGACGCGGCCCCACGTACTCTGGTTCGACGAGTACTACGATGAAACCCACTATCGCTTTGAAAGCGCCCTGCGGGCGGCCGCTGCAACCGATCTGCTGATTACCGTTGGGACGTCCGGTGCCACCAACCTGCCCAACCAGGTGGCCCAGGTGGTGCGCAGCAGGGACGGGCTTCTGGTGGATGTCAATGTCGCGGCGAACCATTTTTCACGTCTGGCCCTGTCCGGCGGGCGCGGCTTTTTCTGCCGGGGCCCAAGCGGCCGTGTGCTGCCCGAGATCGCAGATTTGCTGCAGGCGGGCGCTGAGGGCGGCAAACCGTAAAGCCCCCCGGCCGCCCCCGAAAAATGGCGGGCGAGGGGTCAAGCGGCGCTTTAAACGGCAATTTACGACCCCGACCCCGCTTCCGGTTCAACCATACCCACCAGGGACGTCAGACACCCCATGACCAGATCCAACTCTTCCAAACCGCTCGGTCGGATGCTGGCCTACATGCTGGGCCGCCGGCCGGATGAATTCGGGCTGGTGCCCGCTCCGGACGGGTTTGTCCCCATCAAGGAACTGCTCAAAGCCTTCAACGAAGAAGACGGTTGGCGGCATGTGCGCTGGGCCAGCATCACCCATCTCCTGGCCACCGAAGCCGATTCCCCGGTGGAAGTCGTGGAAAACCGCATTCGCGCAGTGGACCGCTCCCACCTCAGGTCGCCGGTGGCGGCACCTCAGCCCCCCAAGCTGCTTTACACCTGCGTTCGCCGCAAGGCCTACCCCCATGTCCACCAGCAGGGGATTGCCTCGGCCGGCTACCCTCCGATCGTCCTGGCGGCGGATCGCGGGATGGCCCTGCGGCTGGGGCGCCGCCGTGACGCCGACCCGGTCCTGCTCACCGTCCAGGTTGGCAAAGCCATGGCTGCGGGAGCCGTTTTCCTGCAGGCCGGTGAGGGGCTTTTTCTGGCGGACGGCATTGCAGCCGGCTGTTTCAGCGGCCCCCCACTGCCCAAGCCGCCAAAGGACGCTGCCGCTCGCGATCCACAGGCCGATGGCAAACCCCGCGGCCTGGCCGGCAGCTTCATCGTCGCGTTCGACCCGCAGACAGGCATTCCCGGGGCGGGCCGGTCCCAGGGTAAGGGCGATCCGCAGTGGAAAAAAGAGCGCAAACACCGCCGCAAGCCCAAGCGCGAGCGTGAACCGCCCCCATGGCGGCGGTAGCGGGTTTCAGCCCCGAACAAAAAAAAATTGACAAGCGATTTTAAAGCTGTTACGAACCGAATCCGTTTATTGAACACCTACGGGCCGTTAGCTCAACTAGGCAGAGCACCTGACTCTTAATCAGTAGGTTGAAGGTTCGATTCCTTCACGGCCCACCATTCCAAAACAAGGGGTTACAGCGGCCGCGCTGTAGCCCCTTGTTTTATGTGTGAAAGCGATGCCCCCAGGCCCTTGTTGGCCCCGATTCTATTGCGTCACTTCCCTTAAGCACAAGGAAATGAACAACGGGGGGGTTAAATCCAGGCCCATCTCCGGGATCCCCATCAAAGCGCCTTCCCTTCAGAACACCACGCGCCGGGGTAAAATGTTTTTTGCGCCGTCATCAAAATTTCCGGATGATGACAGGTTTTATATCGGCCTGCTGCGGAAACGTTTCACACGTTTGGAATGATGATATTTCGGGTAAATTTTTATCGACAAAACCTTCAACGGCCATGTATCGACGATTCAGGGGGCGCTGGACGATCCGGTGTTTTGGGTGGGAAGCGTGTCGGCTTCTCAAATGGTGCACCACGGATGGTTTGAGGATGCCCTTTTCAGGCTGAAATCGTCATGAATGGGTCTATCTTTATGGGCGAGGGGTGATTGTTGGAAAAATTTCATTACAAGTTATAAAATAAAGATTGATTAAGCATATCCGATTATGTTACCGGTCGTTTCACATACTGGATACCGATCATAAATTGAAACCCCATCACATTCAAAAGGAGAGGTTTTATGGCGAAGAAAAAAGAGGTCGATGGAAAGCGTCTTGTGAAGATGGTCAAGGAGGGGGCTGCCCAAAGCGACATCATGAAGAAGTTCGGCTTTAATACCTCAACGCAACTCAAGTTGGCCTATGCCAATGCGTTGATGGAGGCCGGTGAAATTCCCGAAATTCAAAGCCCGCGCGGCGGAAAGCCATCAGGCGGGGTAAAAAAGGAAATAGCCGTCAGCAAGCGGGGTAGTCTGATCCTTCCCAAGGAGCTGATTGAAGAGCTGGGCTTCAAGGTGGGGGACCTTTTTTTGGCACGCAAGACCAAAGTGGGGATCTCGTTGAAACTGATTTAAACCGGCAAATTCAGAAAACCAAAAACCCATTGGATTATCCCCTGGGCTTTGGTACGGCCTCATGACATCCCGGCGCCTGCCACCGTTCTTATTTCGCAGCAGTGCTGGGCAGCGAGGTCGGGGATGCGTGCATTGAGCCTCACCTCTCGCGTTTGAAAGGTGGGGCTTCTTTTTTTGTCGAAGATTGGGGCATGTTTAAAAAAGATGCGATGAATTTTTTTGGGGGGGTAGGCGTTTAATTTGAGTTGCGGTCATCGGTTATCTGCTGCCACCATTCCACGCCGCGGCCGTATAGGCAAAGTTGATGGCGACTGTTTCCGGAGGAGCAGGCACCCGGGTCGTGAGCCTGCGGGCCAGGCTTTTTTCCATATAGGCGGGATCTTTGTAGCCGGAAGCGTAAAACCGTTTCAACTCGATGATCTTGCCGTTTGCATCGAGCAGATAGATCCAGACGGAAAGGCTGTCCAGTCTGGCGGCCGTTTTCTCGATGAAAGCCGAAAATTGGAGCAATCCAAAGTCGTTTTCTTTGGCCCGATTGAAAAGATACTCATAGTGCATGACAAATTCGGAAGCTGCCCAGGTCCCGGTCTGGGGGCTGCCTTCCACCAAGTGGACGCTTCTGGCCGCAGGGGCTTTTGTACCCAGAATCAGCTGCTTGCAGCCGACAAGCGCCAAGAGTGTGCAGAGAAAAAGGAGAATGTTAAGTATTCGCGTTTTCACAACGCCCCCCATTTCCCTAAAGTAAGTTTGAATTCATCGACTCCCCCGAACTTAATCTAGCCTCGGATCTGGCCATGTCAAGCGCCGTCGGAGTTACGGGCAAACCCGGTTGTCCAACTTCCTCCTCCCCGCCATATCCCACTCTCCTGGCGCGGGTTGCCATCGCTGGCAACCTACTTGCATTGCGCGCTGATTTTGGGGATCAAAACGCGGCAAGGCCGGGTCCTTGGGGTTCGCCTTCAAAACGATTGCCCCCTCACTTTGGCATGGCAATTAAGAGCGCTTTCAATGAGGTTTGCCGCTGACTGGTATCCTGATTCCGCACCGCCATCGCCAGCGCCCTGCGGGTTCCCACCAAAACGGCCAGTTTTCTGGCCCTTGTCAGTCCCGTGTAGATCAGGTTGCGAAAAAGCATTTTGAAGTGCTGGGTGAGAACCGGGATGATAACCGCGCCGAATTCGCTTCCCTGGGACTTGTGGATCGTAATGGCATAGGCCAGATCGAGCTCCTGGATTTGATCGCGCTGGTAGAGTACCTGCCTGCCGTCGGGGGAAAAAGACACCCGACAGGTCAGCTTTTCATTGTCGATATCGCTGATGACACCGATATCGCCGTTAAACACCCCGAGTTCGTAGTTGTTTCGGCGGTGAATCACCCGATCGCCGATCCTTAATGTCTTTTCACCCACCAGCAGTTGGCTTTTGCCTTTGCGGGGGGGGTTGGCCGATTCCTGAATCATCCTGTTTAAATTGAGGGTTCCCAGACTGCCCCGCCTCATCGGGCTGATGATCTGGATCTCCAGTTGGTCCCCAAAGTATTTCGGTATCCATTCCAGAAAAAGCTTCCGAACCACATCCGAAGCGGCCAGACCGTAGTGCAGGGACGACCATGGGTGCACCTTTTTTAAGACTCTGCGCAGTTCCTCAACCCCGGTCCCGGCCTTCAACAGCAGGTCGAGGTCGACGTGTTGAAATTTTTTCGGAATGCGCCATTCGGTTTCGTAGGCGGTTATCGGTTCGTCCGAGCGGAATTCGTAAAGGGCGGACGCGGCGACGGCATCCGGCGCTTCTGCCGGTGAACCGAGGGCCCTTTTCACCCTGGCGATGAATTTCAGCTGCTCGCCGGTGGCTTCCTCGGCGTCAATGAACAGGCAATCGGATCCGTTTTGCCAAATTTCGGGTTTTTGAAACGGGGAATCGATGTGGGGCATCACCCCCTGGTTGATCTGGTGGGCATAGCGGATGATCCGCGAGGCCTGGGCTTGCCGAAACACCTTCGACAGTCGAAAGCAGGGGATTTTCTGTGAGGCGATGATGTCCCGCAGCACGTTGCCGGCGCCCACCGATGGCAACTGGTCCGGATCGCCGATGAAAAGGACCTGGCTTTGGCCCGGCACCGCCCGCAACAACGAGGCGCTCAGGTTGATGTCCAGCATGGAGCACTCGTCCACGATCAGGAAATCGACATCCAGCGGGTTGTCTTCGTTTCTGTTGAATTTGCCGATCTGCCACTCCAACAGCCGATGAATCGTCTTGGATACCCGGCCGATCACATCCGTCATACGCTGCGCCGCGCGACCGGTCGGGGCCGCCAGCAGAACCTTCAGCCCCATCGCCTCCAGCAGCCGGACCAGGACCAGGGTGGCCGTTGTTTTGCCGCAGCCGGGACCCCCGGTCAAGACCGAGCAGCGTTCGCCCGCAATCCCCCTTACGGCATCGGCTTGTTCCGCGCTCAGGGAAATGTTCCGGACCCGGCAGTATTGATCCAGCCAGCGATCGATCCGCGCACTGTCAACCTGCGGCGGGGTTCTCATGGCGGCGAGTTTTTGCGCCACATACAACTCGTCGAAGTACAGGGATTTGGCATAGTAGCAGGGCTCGGTGACACCCTCCGGGGTGACCTGCTCCCGGACCATGACAAGCCCCTCCCGGACCATTTGGCCGAGAAGATCCGGCAGGCGATCGGTCACGTTCAACAGGATCAGTTCCTGGACCTGGGAGCGGATCTGGGATTGCGTCAGATAGCAATGGCCCAATTCCCTGCTGGCGGAAAGCACGTGCCGGATCCCGGCCATGATTCGCTGGGGGCTGTCAGCCGCAAGACCGATACTCAAGGCGACCTTGTCGGCGGAGAAAAACCCGATGCCGAAAAAGTCGCTGGCCAGGCGGTAGGGGTCCTCCGTTACATAGGCGATGGCGTTGTCCCCATACGCCTTGTAGATCCTGACCGCAAAGAGGGTGCTGATCCCGTGGGATTGAAGAAACATCATCACATCACGGATCGCCCGGTGCGCGCGCCAGGCCTCGCTGATGGTGTGGAGCTTTTTTTGGGCGATTCCGCGCACCTCCTGCAGCCGCGAGATTTCCCCTTCAAAGACAGCAAGGGTTTGATCGCCGAAGTGCCTGACGATCTTTTTGGCCGTTTTGGGCCCGACCCCACTGATGAGACCCGATCCCAAATATCTTTCCAGCGCCGCCAGGGTTGCCGGCTTCCTCTCGAAGGCCTCCGTGGCCCTGAACTGCCGCCCGAACTTGGGGTGAACCGTCCAGGACCCGCGAAACTCCATCGTGGCGCCGGCGAAAACCTTTGTTTGGTGGACGATCACCGTTTCCTGCCGGTGCAGATTGTCCAAGGACAGGACCCGCAGCACCGACCAGCCGCTGTCGGGGTTGTGGTATGTGACCCGGTCGACTATTCCGCGAATTGTTTCGCTGATCCTTTTGATGGGCTGGCGCTGGTTGTTGTCCATATGAAAAAGGGGGAGGGAGCGGTTTGCGGCAGGCGTAAGGGGCGTAAAAATCCCGCGCCCAGATGGGTATGTCAAAAATAAAATAATTAGTCAATAAATTTAATTGGTTGGGTCATAAATGGCCGCGGTCAGGTTGTTTTCGTAATAATCGCCGCGCCCAGCGCCAATCGAAAAATCTCCGCTGAAAAAAGCCTCAGCCGCACGCCGCCCGGGCAATCTGTTTTAAAAGGATTGGCGGCCATGCCGACGAGGTTGTGATTGACACCCACCCCTCTTTTTGGCATATCCAAAGTGTCCGTTCACAATCGCCGAAGCCGGTCCCAGGCTTCAGGGTTTCGACGAAAAAAAAGCCGCTGCGCGTCTTTCTTGCGGTATGTTTCCCGCCGCCCCTCCATCGGCCCATTCCCCGCTAAACGCCGGCCGAAGAGGTCTTTGGGCGAAACGCAACCCGGCGCAGGCGGGCGATTCTTTCCCGAGTGGTACGGCACCCCTGAATCCGGCGCCAGAGTCTCAACACCGCGCCGTCGCCGTTTCAGCCCCCGCAGCAAGGTCGCGACGCCATGCAGGAGCCAAATTCCGTGATTGCCGGCAGGATGACGGCCCTTTTGCCGCTGGCGCTTTTTGCGGGCTTGTGCCTGCAGGTGCCGGTGGTGGCTGGCGGCGGGGCCGCTTACCTCTCCTGGGTGTGGGCACCCGGCCTGGGGGTCGACGCCGATTTCGCCGTCGACGGGTTGAGCGTCTTCTTCGGCCTGATCGTCAGCGGCATCGGCGTTTTCGTGGTTCTTTTTGCGGCCGACTACCTGCGCGGCAACCGGTATTACGCCCGCTTCTTCGTCTTTCTGCATCTGTTTCTGCTGGCCATGCTGGGGGTGGTCTTCGCCGACAACCTGATCACGCTGTTTGTCTTTTGGGAACTGACGACGCTGCTGTCGTACCTGCTGATCGGCTTTGACCACGAAAACGACGCCGCCCGCCGGCATGCGCGCCAGGCGCTGCTGGTGACCGGCGCCGGCGGGCTGGCGCTTTTGATCGGGTTTCTGCTGATCGGTGGGCTTGCCGGGACTTACCGTCTCTCCGCGCTTGCCGAGTCCGCCCGGGCCATACAGGGGCACGTCTTTTACCTCCCGATTCTCGCATTGGTCTTCACTGGCGCGTTTACCAAGTCCGCGCAATTCCCGTTTCATTTCTGGCTGCCCAACGCCATGAGCGCGCCGACCCCGATCAGCGCCTTCCTGCATTCGGCCACCATGGTCAAGGCCGGCATCTATCTCTTGGCACGCTTGCACCCGGTGCTCGGCGGCACCACGGCCTGGATGGGCACGCTGGTCATCGTCGGCGGGGTGACGGCGCTTCTGGGGGCCGTGCTCGCCATGGGGCAGACCGATCTCAAGCGCCTGCTGGCCTACACGACCATCATGGCTCTGGGCATCCTGACGATGTTTCTGGGGGGCAAGACGACCCCGGCGCTGACGGCTGCCGTGACCTTCATGCTGGTGCACTCCCTTTACAAGTCGGCGCTTTTTCTGGTTGTCGGGATCATCGACCATGGAACCGGAACCCGCGAGATCGGGCGCATCGGTGGGCTGATCCGCGCCATGCCCGCCACCGCTTTCGGCGCCGCCACGGCGGCCATGTCCATGGCCGGCTTTCCCCTCTTTCTGGGCTTCGTCGGCAAGGAGATCATGTACGAAGGCGCCTTGGCCGAGGAGGTTTTTCCGGTTTTCGCCACTTCCGCGGCGGTGCTGTCCAACGCCCTGATGACCGCTGTGGCGGGTACGGTTTTGATCCGCCCGTTTTTGGGGAAGGCGCGGCCGACCCCTGTCCCGCCCCATGAGGCACCGGTTTGGATGTGGCTGGGACCGACGGCGATCGGGTCGTTGTGCCTGATATTCGGCCTTATCCCCGACTGGGTCGGGCGATGGCTGGTGGCACCGGCCGTCTCGGCGATCCATCCGGTTGCCGAACACGCCGGGCTGAAGCTTTTTCACGGCCTCAACGACCCGCTCCTGCTGAGCATCCTGACCCTTGTTTTGGGGGCGGCTTTTTACCTGGTCAGACGGCCTGTCCGGCGCTGGGTCGCGGCCCTGGCAGCGGGCATGCCCTTCACCGCGGATGGGCTCTACGCCCTGACCATGGCCGCCACGGCCCGAAGCGCTGGGCTGCTGACGGGGTTTATCCAAAACGGCTCGCTGCACCGCTATCTGCTGACGATTCTGACCGTTTTTACCCTGACCGCAGCCGCTGTTTGGTTCCTGAACGCCGAAGGCGGCCTCGTAGCGCCGCCCCTGCCGTCCCTGCCCTTTTGGCAGTGGCTGCTGGTGGCCCTCATGGCGGGCGCGGTGGGGGCTGTGGTGGCAGCCCGCAGCCGGATCCTGGCAGTCTGCGCCCTGGGGGTGGTCGGCTCCGGTGCGGCGCTGGTTTTTCTGGTCTTCGGCGCGCCGGATCTGGCGCTAACCCAGCTGCTGGTGGAAACCCTGACGCTGATCATCGTGGCCATCGTTTTGCTGCGGTTGCCGCCGCTGCAGAAAAAGTCCGGCGGCGAATTGCCCGGCCGCTGGCTGGATGCTCTGGTGGCCCTGGGTGCCGGGGCATTGGTCGCCGCCCTCTGCATGGCGGCAACCAGCGGTGTCATGGACCGCCAGTTGACCGATTTTTTCGAGCACAACAGCTACCTGGCGGCCCACGGGCGCAACATCGTCAACGTTATCCTGGTGGATTTCAGGGGCCTGGACACCCTCGGTGAGATCGTTGTGGTCGCAACCGCTGGCTTGGCCGGCTTCGCCCTGATTTCCCGGGAAAGGAGGTAGCCGCGGCCATGCCCTCGTTCATCCTCCAGGTGGCCAATCGCATTCTGGTGGGCCTGATCCTCGTTTTTGCCGTCTATCTCCTCTTTCGGGGACACAACGCCCCGGGCGGCGGTTTTTCCGCGGCGCTGGTGGCTGCAACCGGTTTTTCGCTGTTTGCCATCGCCGAGGGGCCCCAGCCGGTGCGGAGCGCCCTGCGGGTCGATCCGCTGGTCCTGGTGGCGACGGGGCTTCTGCTGGCCATCAGCGCGGGCCTTTGGGGGGCGGTGGCCGGACTCCCTTTTTTGACCGGCTTGTGGTGGCCGGCGGGCTCCGCCGCACCGGCCGTCGGCACGCCCCTGGTATTCGACCTGGGTGTTTTTCTGGTGGTTCTGGGATCCATTTTGACCCTGGTCCTGGGACTGGAGGAAAGTTGAGGTGGAGACCGTCCTCGCCCTGCTGAGCGGTGCCATGGTGGCCGCCAGCCTGTTTTTGATGCTCGGCAGGCATCTGGTGCGTTTCATCTTCGGACTTGTGCTGGCCAGCAACGCCGTCAATCTCGTGATTTTCGCCGCCGGTCGGCCGGGGAACCCTCGCCCGCCACTGATTCCGGAAGGTGCGCAGGTTCCGGCCGGGGTGGTCGCCAACAGCCTGCCCCAGGCGCTGATTCTGACGGCCATTGTCATCGGGTTTGCGCTCCTGGTTTTCGTTTTTATTCTGTTTTTCAAGGCCCACCAAGAGCTGGGGACCGTCAACACCGAGGACATGAGCGATGCCGAAGCCATCCCCGCCGAAGCCGGGGCGCCCGAAAAGGTGAAACCTTGAGCGGATTGCTGGCAGCCCCCATCATCGTTCCGTTTGCCGTCGCCGCCCTCTCGCTGCCGGGCGGTCGCCGGCCGCATTTCCAGAGCGCCGCAGCACTCCTGGGCGCCGCCGCGCACCTGGCCTTGGGCGCCATGCTGCTCCAGCGGGTTCACCACCACGGGATTGCCGTTCTCAACGTGGGCAACTGGCCGGCGCCCTTCGGCATTGCCCTGGTGGCCGACCACCTCAGCGCGCTGATGGTCCTGGTCACCGGGGTCGTTTACGGGGCCGTGTGCCTCTATTCGCGGGCCGAGATCGGCGCGGATTGTCTGCAGCGGGGCTATTATCCGCTGCTGCACATCCTGGTGGGCGGCATCAGCGGCGCATTTCTGACCGGCGACCTGTTCAATCTCTACGTGTGGTTCGAAGTCATGCTGATGGCCTCCTTTGCCCTGCTGGTGCTCGGCAGGACCCGCGCGCAGCTGGCCGGCGGCCTCACCTACGTGGTCATCAACCTGATTTCGACGCTGCTTTTTCTGGCGGCCCTGGGGTTGATCTATGCCATGACCGGAACCCTCAACATGGCCCACCTGCATCTCAAGCTGCGCGCGACCGCCGATCTCGGTCAGGTGGCGGCCGTATCGGTTTTGTTCCTGACCGCCTTCGGGATCAAAGCCGGGCTCTTCCCGCTGTTTTTTTGGCTTCCGGCCTCCTACCACACCCCGCCGGTGGCCGTATCCGCCATTTTTTCGGGCCTGCTGACCAAGGTGGGCGTTTACGCCCTGATCCGGACCTTCACCCTCCTGTTTCCCCTTGACGGCAGCGGGCTGCAGAACCTGGTGCTGGCGGCCGCGGCGCTGACCATGGTCACCGGGGTGCTGGGTGCCGCGGCCCACAGCGAGGTTCGACGCATTCTCTCGTTTCACATCATCAGCCAGGTGGGCTACATGGTCCTCGGACTGGGGCTGCTGACCCCCCTGGCCCTGGCCGGTGCCGTCTTCTATCTGCTGCACCATATCGTGGTGAAGGCCAATCTGTTTCTGATCAGCGGGCTGACCCGGCAGTGGGGCGGCTCGTTCGCGCTGGCAGAGTTGGGCGGGTTGTACCGCACCCGTTGGTTCGGGGCGCTGCTGTTTTTCATTCCCGCCTTTTCCCTGGCCGGGTTTCCCCCGCTTTCCGGGTTCTGGGCCAAAATGATCCTGATCCGGGCCAGCCTGGATGCCGGCCATTTCGTTCTGGCCGGGGTCGCGGCGCTGGTGGGTCTGTTGACCGTTTATTCGATGACCAAGATCTGGAACGAGGCGTTTTGGAAGCCCAAGGCCGCGGCCACTCCCCCGCCCGCCGATGGCCTAAGCCGTGTTTCGGCCTGGATGCTGGCTCCCGTCGCGGCCCTGGCGGCATTGACGGTCTTGATCGGATTGGCGCCGGAGCAGCTTTTCCAGATGGCCCGACTGGCGGCCGAGGAGCTGTTGGACCCGAGCGCTTACGTCCACAGCGTTTTGGGGAGTGTGCGATGAACCTCTTTTTCATCAACGGTTTTATCGCCCTGGGCTTCATCGGGGTGCAGGGGCGCTTTACCCTCTCCGGGCTGCTGGTCGGCTTCGGCCTCGGCTACCTGGCGCTGTGGCTGACCCGCCCCCTTTACGGCGAAACACGCTATTTCCAGCGGGTTCCCAAAACCGCCCGTCTGATCTGCTATTTCCTGGTGGAGCTGGTGCGGTCCAACCTGCGCGTGCTGTGGGACGTCGTGACCCCCGGGCACATCAGCCGGCCGGGGATCGTCGGTATTCCCTTGAGCGCCCAAAGCGATCTGGAGATCCTGCTGGTGGCCAACCTGATTTCGCTCACCCCCGGAACCCTCAGCATCGACCTTGCCGAAGACCGCCGCACCCTGTTCGTGCATGTCATGTTTCTGGACGATCCGGAAGGGTTTCGCAAGGGGATCAAAAACGGGCTGGAGCGGCTGGTGCTGGAGGTCACCCGATGATCATCGACGGCCAAACAGCCCTTCAGGCCGCCAGCCGGCTGGCCCTGGTTCTGCTGATCGTCAGTGCCGCGATCGCCTTCATCCGCCTGGTGCGCGGGCCCCAGGCGGCCGACCGGGTCGTGGCGCTGGATTTGATCGCGGTTTTGATCGTCGCTTTCCTGGCGGCCTATGCCATCCATTCCGGGGACGCGTCGTTTCTGGATGTCGCCATCGCTTACGCCCTGGTGGCGTTTCTGGGGACAGTCGCCCTGTCCCGGTTTCTGCTGCGCTCCCGCCGGCGGCGGACCACGGAGGAGAAACGATGAGCGCCATCATCGCCGCGGCCCTGCTGATCGTCGGCAGTATTTTTTGCCTGGTGGCCGCGGTGGGCATGCTCCGCCTGCCGGACACCCTGATCCGGATGCACGCCGCCACCAAGGCCGGGACCCTGGGAACGGGGTGCATTTTGGCGGCCGAAGCCGTGGTCGCCGGCGAACTGGGGACCACCCTGAGGGCTGCGGCGGTTATCGTGTTTCTGCTTTTGACCGCGCCGGTCGGGGCCCATTTGATCGGCCGTGCGGCCTACCACCGGGGCATTTACCTGTTCCGCAAGACCTGGATCGACGAGCTTGGCGCATGCCTCCAAAAGGCCCCAGCGGACGTGAGCAAACGCCCCCCAGAGGGCGGGGAGCAGGGGTGAGTGGGCTGCGGACGGGGCCGCTGCGGCGGGCGCCCGGCCGTTTCAGCCTTCCTTGAGAAGCGCTTTGGGGCTGATCAGGCTTTCGATTTCCCGCCGGTTGCGTTCAAGCTGCTGCAGGCGCGCCGCGCTGTTTTTCTCGTAAATCGCCTCCGCCGCCTTCAATTCGCTGTATTCCATATCCCACTGGGGGGAGGTGGCGGCACCGTCCCCGATGAGGGCCGCATAGCGCCCGAGGACCTTGTTGCCGCCCTCGATGCTCTCCACGATCATGATCATCGACTGGGTGACCTTGGCCACCCCCGAACAGATCTGGGAGACGTTGTCCACGGCGATCTTCATGTGGCTGGCCCCCTGGGCGAATTTCTCGACCATGCTGACGTGGATGTCGCCCCGTTCCTTGAAATCGTTGATCAGCCGGCGGTAGCTTTTCAAGGCGGACTGGTAATTGACGCTCATGTCGATGCCGGTTTTCAGTTTGAACTCCACCCCCTGGCTGTCGCCGAGCGCCATTTCGAGGTGATCCCGGGCCTTTTCGACCTCGGGATAGCGCGCGTTCAGCGGGCTCAATGACTCGTGCAGGGCCGCGATCTCACGTAGCTGCTCCTCCAGGCTTCGGCTGTGGCGGATCTGCTCGTAGTAGGCGATGCGGTCGCGGTGGATCTGGTCGGTATAAGTGTCGCTGACGTCGGTCAAATTCTGGACGATGGCGCTCACCTCGCCGACGGTGCCCCGCAGGCCATCGTTTAAACTGACGAGGCTTGCGATGTAGCGGTCGATCATGCCTCTGAACTCGGAGATGGCGACCTCATTGGGTTCACGCGGGACCTCCTTGCGGACGACTTCGTAATCGGTGAAGGTTTCCATTTTCTGCCGCAGCCAGCCCAGCTTCACCAGCAGCCTGCGCACCAGGCCGTGGGCCACCGGCCGCTCTCTTTCCACCGGCACCCGCTCCTCGACGATTTTCCGGGTACGGGCCGCAATCAGGGTTTTCAGGCTCTCTTCGATCAGTTTGATCTCTTCGACCACCTTCTGAAGGTAGGTTGCGTCGAAATTGCTGGACTGGACCTGTTCCATGAAACGCCGCCCGCGGTTCCCGCCGCCGCGGGGGGCGTCGTCGGCCAAGGGGTCGGACGCGGAGTCCCACAGACGCCCGATGCGGTTGATGGCCTCGTATTGCCGGCTGTACTTGGCCAGAATGCGGTTCACCCTTTCGGGGAATTTGATCAACTTGTCGGATGTCTCATCCATAGCGTTTTTCCTTGCCGGCATGGATTTGCGGCGGCCGCCTCCGGGGATCGGGCGCCGGGCCGTGGGCGGCTGCCGCTATCTCCCGCGGCCTCTCAGCGGTCGAGCTCCAAGAGGATCCGCTCCAGGCGTTTTTTGTGTTTGTGCCGCAGGATTCTCAAAGCCTGTTCGATATTTTCAAAACAGAGTTCACACATTCTAAAGCCTCGCGCCCACACCACCAGGGCGTAATCGCTGCCGCAGACCGGGCAAACCTCGCGATGGTCCGCCTCCAGGCTGCGGGTTCCCAGCTTCTCGAGGGCGCCGCAGCTCTCGCGGTTTTGCGCGCCGCAGACCGGGCAGGGGGCTGGGTGAGAACCGGCGGCTGTTTGTTGATCCGGTTTCTTGTGGTTCATCGGCCTGTCCGCCTGCCTGCTGGGCATTCCACCCACGGCCGGAACGATGGGGACGCGGCGCCGGTCGACGCCATTCGGGCAGCGGGGGTGTCGACCGGTATCGCCTTACAGCTCCGGGGTGGGGCTGGGCGAGGGCAAAAGAAAGAGAATAAAAACAATTTAGCGGGGCGGGGGGTGATTGTCAACGTCGAATTTTTTATATCTTATTTGAAATATTGATGAATCTGTTTTGCCCAAAGCCTCCCCA
>Ga0272444_10002049_pt1 | contig 18887 bp, 14 predicted proteins | sample SSMForm13_FD_201033 | JGI IMG/M metagenome (GOLD analysis project Ga0272444, IMG submission 201033) | Marine sediment archaeal communities from Little Sippewissett salt marsh, Falmouth, MA, United States - SSM-Form-13 | ecosystem: Environmental > Aquatic > Marine > Wetlands > Sediment ... | reverse complement strand
GACCTGGGCAGCGTACGAGGGGGTAATATTTTGCTCGACCGCCTGTACGAGCAGATGGGCCATCGCCGGGCCGCCGTCCACAAAGACTCGCATATGGCCCTCGGGCTTGGCCAGGGCCAGCGCCCGTCCCAGCGATTGGAGCGCGGTGCGCTCCTCGCCTGCAGCGTCCAGGGCCAGGGCGCGCAAGACCGCTGCTTCGAGCACTGTCCCCATCCGGCCAGCCGCTTCGGCCGCGGTCGAGAGCTGCTCCAGCAGGGCCAGCGCTTCGCTCGTCTCTTCGAATGCTAGCAGCACCCGCGCCAGTGTCAGATCTTGAAACTCGCGCAGGTATTCGGTTGGGCCGGCCTGGCGATAGTCCTGCGCCCACTGCACCGCGGCGTCGACCTGGCCTTGGGCCAGCGCGATGCGCGCCTGGTATGCGGCCACCAAGCCCGCTAAGCGCGCGATGCGGATTTGCCCGGCAGCCTGGCGGGCCTGGGCGATAGCCTCGCGGGCCCCGGCCTCGTCCCCACGGGCCTGCCGGACCAGCGCCAGCATGGCGTGGCCCACCCCAAAGCTGTCACTGATGCCCCCCTCGTGCAGGTGCTCCAGCCCTTCCACGAGGTAGCGCTCGGCAGTTGAGAGGTCGTTTCTTTCGTAGGCGATGCGCGCCCGGGGCAGGCTGACCAGCCCGGCCGCGGGGAAGGGTTTGCCCTCCACTGTACCCAGGGCGCGGGCCTGTTGGCAGGACTCGAGGGCCGCATCGAGCTGGCCCTGCGAGATATACATCTCGGCCATATTGCAGGCCGGCCCCACGGCGGCAAAGGGGATCCCCGCGTCCGCGATGAGCTCGATCGCTTGGGGGAAGAGGCGGCCGGCCTCGGCCACGTTCCCGGCGCGATGATGCCCCAGGGCGTAGAGGGCCAACAAGCGAAACTTGGTCGCCGGGTCGTCCTGGGGCAGTTGGGGCGCGGCCGCCTGGGCCAGGGCAAAGGCCCGCTGGACGTGGCCACACACGACCGCGTGGTAGGCCCGGTCCATCTGGACGACCGCGCGCAGGTAGGCGGCGTCGGGAATGATTGTCGGATTCTCCTCGAGGGCTTGTTCCAGCTTCTGCAACTCCTGGTCAAGGTCCTCCAGGTTGCCCTTGACGTAGCGCGTCCGCGTGCTGAGCAGCCAGAGCCAGGGGCGCGCCCGCAGGATGTTTTCCGGCAGCATGCCGATCCAGCGCAGAAAAGCAGTGGGGTCGCGGCCTGCCCAGGCCGGAGTCCGAATCGCCTTTTCCATCCAGTCGGCGGCCAGTTCAAACTCTTGGGCAGAGAGGGCGTGCTGGACAGAGTCAAGCGTCAATCCCTGCGCATCGTGCCACAGTGCCGCGCGGCGATGCAGCGCGGGCACCCAGTCGGGGTGCTCCCGACGCAGCCGATGTCCCAACAAGTCGGCGAAGAGTGCGTGGTAGCGATACCACGCCTGCCGGTTGTCCAGCGGCACGAGAAAGAGGTTGGCCTCCTCCAGCTGCTCCAGCATCTCGCGGCTGTCCCCGGGCACGGCCTCATCATAGACCAGCGCGTCGCACAGGGAAGCGCTGAGCCGCTTGAGGACGGAAGTCTTTAAGAGAAAATCCTGCACGGCCGTGGGTTGGCGGGCCAGGACCTCTTCCAACAGGTATTCCTGCACGTGGCGGTCGTCCCCGGCAAAGTCGCGAATGAAACGTCCGGGGTCCTGCTCCTCCTGGAGCGAGAGCGCGGCCAGCTGCAGGCCGGCGATCCAGCCCTCTGTGCGGGCCTCGAGGAGGGCAATGTCTTCAGGGGTGAGGTCCAGGCCCATCGTATCGCGAAAGAAGGAGACCACCTCGTCCTCGGTGAAGCGCAGGTCGCGCATCCGGACTTCGGTGATCTGGCCGCGGGCGCGCAGCCTGGCCAGTGGCAGCGGGGGGTCCTGGCGGGTAACGATGGACAGGTGCAGCGGGGCCGGCTGGTGGGCCAGCAAAAAGCCCACCGCCTGGTGGACAGCAAACTCGGAGAGTGCCTCGTACTCGTCCAGCACGAGGATAAACGGGGCGGTCATCGTAGCGATGTCGTTGACCAGCGGCGTGAGCAATTGCACCGGCGAGGCTGTAGGAGGTGCTGGAGCCGGTGGTTGGGTTGGCAGGCCGGCCTCGCCGGGTATCGTCCGCAGGGCAGCTATGAGGTGGGCAAGGAAGCGGACCGGGTCGTTGTCCCCCTCGTCGAGGGAGAGCCAGGCAAAGGGCCGGCCGGCCTGATGCAGCCACGCGCTGACCAGGGTGGTCTTTCCGTAGCCGGCCGGCGCAGAAACGAGGGTCAGGCGGTGGTTCTGCCGTAAACCCGCCTCCAGCTTGTCCAGCAGCCGCTGGCGGGCCACGCTGCGGGGGCGCGGTGGTGGGACATAGAGCTTGGTGGTCAGCAGCGAATCGGACATGCGCTTTCCTCCGCCGGGGGAATGCACTTTGCCGTACACCGGGCGCTGGGATGCGCTTCCATTATACAGCAAGAGGACAGGCAGCTCAAGCAGGCGCCGGGAGAGCGCATCGGCTCGGGCTCCGCCTCTTTCTGGCCTCCGGAAACGTTCTCAAGGGTCCATCGAACCGGACGAGGGGGCGACAAATGGCGGGATGCTCGTCGCCACGCGCATCAAGGGTAGCGAATCCTGGGGGTTTCAAAGCAAATCGTCAGTTCGTCGGCTAAACGTTCCTCGGCCGCTCTTACAAGGCGGTGGCAACCGATGAACGCTTTCGAAAACCCAGCATAGTCAAGCGCCGAGTTGTTCACTGCGCTGGTAACGGCTTCTGCTGGCTGGTCAGGCACAAACGCAGTTTGCGCGTGGTACCAATGCCAATCGCGAGAATGGCCAGCCCCAGTCCGCCGCGAATCAGGAGGTCCAAGATAGCAGCCCCGCTCTGCTCCCAGCGCGGCGGCAGTGTCGTGAGCTCGTTCCAGGCCGCCGCGGCACGCTCGGGGCAAACTAAAATGGCTCCCTGCAAAATGATCTGCAGGAGGATCAGCTGGTCACCCATCCGATGTTGATTTTATCGCCCAGATCTTTTTCCATTGTTTCCTTTCCTTGCTTCCACAGGAAGCACGGCGGTTTGCACAGGTGTACGGTTGCCGCTCTCCAGCAGCCGCCGGCACTTTTCGATGGCGGCAAGCAGATGTTCCGCTGGGTCGGTCTTGCTGACAAAGGCGTCCGCCCCTGCCGCCAGGGCAACCGGGCCGGCCTCGGGCCGCGTGCTGAGGACGATGATCCGCAATCGGGGCCATGCCTGCCGCAACACGGACAGTAGCTCGGTCATTGGCAGGCCCGGCAGGTTCCCGTCCAGCAGTACCAGGTCGGCCGCTGTGTTTACAATCCGGGACAACATATTAGGTGCATCGGCCGCTTCGCCGACAACCTGGACCTGGCCGGCCTGTTCCAGCCGCATCCGCAGCGCCCGCCGCACCTTGGCTTGACTATCGGCGATCAAGATTCGCATAGACGATCTCCCAAGATTCGCTGCCAGGGTGCCATGTAGGCGCTGGCCGACAGTGCCCGGGCTAAGCTGCCCTGGTGATTGTGCCACTTGCAGAAAAGAATGAGCAGGCTGATCAACTTATTCCCAGGGAAAGCACCGCGGCATCTTCTGGTGCACCGCGTCCGTTCGCCAACAGTCGCCGACATTCCTCGATCGCGGCAGGTAGTTGTTCTGCCGGGTCGGTTTTGCTGACAAAGGCGTCCGCCCCCGCGGTCAGGGCTACTAGGCCGGCCTCCGACCGCGTGCTGAAGACGATGACCCGTATCTTGGAAAAGGCCCGCCGCAGCACAGACAGCAACTCGACCATCGGTAACCCCGGCAGGTTCTCGTCCAGCAGCACCAGGTCCGCTGCCATGGTCAAAACCCGGGCCAACAGGTGGGGCGCATCAGCTGCTTCCCCAACGATCTGGACCTCTTCGTCCTGATCCAGCAGCACCCGCAGCGCTCGGCGCATCTTGTATTGATCGTCAGCAATCACAACACGCATGAGATTTCCTCCTGAGCTTCTGCCCTCAGGATACCATAGAACGCCCCCAGACGCATCGGACATCTGGGGGAGAGCGGATCAAGCGTTTATATCATCTTTCGATCATGCAGGTGCATGATCGAAAGTGTTTATTCGGGTTGCCAGGTAGGATCCATATCCTGCGCTTCATTGTCGGTCAATCTCTGTGGCTGGCTGCCATCGGCGTTCATGGTATAGATTTCCCAGTTTCCATCGCGCTCGGAAGCAAAGGCAATTTGTGTCCCATCAGGCGACCAGGCCGCTCCCCAATCCTGCGCTGGGTTTTCCGTCAGCCGCTGGACGTTGCTTCCATCAGCAGCCATCACATAGATATCCCAGTTGCCGTCGAGATAGGAGGTGAAGGCGATGTGGGAACCATCGGGTGACCAGGCCGGCCAATAATCTGTCGTGTCATTGTCGGTCAGTTGCTGTACATTGCGGCCATCAGCATCCATCACGTAGATCTCATCGTCGCCATTGCGATCCGAGGAGAATACAATCCGCTGACCATCAGGTGACCAGGAAGGAGCGGCATTGATCTGCTCGGTGACTGGCTCCGTCAACTCCCGCAAGTTGCCACCCCCAATATCCATGACCGAGATACTAAAGTATTGGTGTGTATGCAAGATAAAGACGATCTTTGTGCCGTCCGGTGACCAATCCGGGGCACTCATCGCCCGATTGCGCGCATAGACTTCCTGCCGATTACTGCCATCGATGTTGATGGTGTTCACCTTTCCCATATAGGGAGCCATAGTTGTATAAATGATTCGGTTGCCATCGGGTGAAAACGCCGGGAATGAGGAATCCTCTTCGTCAGTCACCAAACGCTGATCGCTGCCATCCGCATTCATCACATAGATACCATTCCGCCCGCTACGATCAGAGGTAAAGGCGATCACGCCGCCGCCGCTGGCACTAAGCGGTGGCAGCGGAATAGGAGTAGGAGTAACTGTCGGTGGTATAGGCGTAGGGGTGGGAGTAATCGTCGGTGGTATAGGCGTAAGGGTGGGCGGAACTGGCGTAGGTGAAGGCGTCATTGTGGGCGGAACGGATGCCGTCGTAGAGTAAACTGGCGTGGTAGTCGCTGTCACCAGTCCAGCTGTAGGCTGGCCGGTTGAACAGCTGGCAGCCAGCAGGGCAAGCATCAGTCCAGTAAGCACTAACGTGTAGTGACGCATTCTCGTCCTCCTGGCCATTTCCTTGCAGAATGGACTACCTACTACCTGCCCCTCTGCCCCTCTCAACAGCGCGACGCGGCCGAGGAGGACACAGACGGCCGATTCCCACAAGGACCGCAGCCAGGACTAGCGATGTAAGCGCTATCACTAGGCGGTCGATGGCCCCGCCGTCAAAGCTCATCCACACCAGCGACAAGGCATAGTTCGATGTCATGTGGTAGAGGATGGCTGCCCAGACGCTGCCACCGCTTGTCTCGTGCAGCCAGGTGAAGATGATGGCTCCACCTATTGTACCCAGTGCAAACAGGCTCCAGTTGAGGAGGGGAGCCCCCCACAGTTGTTGGATCGTGCCGGGGACAAAGAACAGCGGCAGGTGCCAGAGCGCATGCACCGCACCCAGTATCAGGCTGGCCCATAGGCTTCCCCGGCGCGCCAACAGACGATCGAGGGCAAAGCCCCGCCAGCCCAGTTCTTCCGAAAGCGGTCCGAACAGAAAAATCTGCACTGTGAACCCGACCAGCAGGACGGGCTGGGCAAGTGGCGCAGGCAGGGACAGGGATCCCCCGCGCAGCAGTTGAACGGCGATACGGGCGCCAGAGAGCAGAAAGGGCAACAAGAAGATGACCAGGTAGGGCCATCTACCCAAGCCGAATCGGGTGCAGCGTTTCCACAAGTCTCGCAGGCCGGCCTGCCCGCCGGTGCGCCAGGTCATGAACACGCCCACGATCGAGGGGGCGAACGCGCCCAGGGCAAGTAAGAGCAGTCCGCCCAGCGGGGGAGCGGGCAGATTGGGATCGACCGACCCGCCAGGGAGCTGAAAGATGATCATGGCCCCCCAAGCCAGCCAGCTGATGGCGTACGTCAGGATGAAATAGGCCCCCAGGCGTGGACGCTTGTCCCCTTGCGCTTGTACTTGCATCGGGTTTTCTCCTTCTTGGCCGAGATGGCCAGTGGCCCTACCTGGGCGAACAATTACTGCAACAACGCGTACACAATCAACCCGCCAACCAGTACCACGTAGCTCAAGGGAATCCACCACCACACTTTGCGCCAGGGTGCCGTGAGGATCTCGCCCTCTCCCGTGGCCAGGCTGCTCCAGCCCCGGAAGCCGCGGCGCACGGCCCAGAACTCGAAACCGAACAGCAGCAAACCGCTCACCAGCGTGCTCAGGACGGCGAGGGCCCACCAGGTGATGACAACCCAGGGAGATAAGGGTAAGATGGCGCAGATGCGCGTGCTCAGGGTGGCCAGCGGCAGGGCCAGCGCCATGAGGCCGGCCAGTCCCAGGTTGGCAGCCGCCCACGCCTGAGGTAGACACCGCCACAGGGTGCGCAAGTACCCGGCTCTTGACCCCCAGGCCAGCAGTGGCCCATGGAAGAAGAGCCAGCCGACCAGCGGTGGGACACCGAGGAGGAGCACGATCTGCAAAAGCTGGGAGGCTTGGGCGGCCGGGAGCAGCAAGGCCACGACCAGCATCGCTACGAATAACAGGACCATAGGGGTCACGTCCCCGGTCGCTTCCAGCAGTGCTGCCCGCGCGGTCCCTGGCTGCGGCCGGCGGCCGGCAACCAGCCAGAGCAGCAGGCCCAGGGGGCCAAGGATGACCACGACCGGGATCCAGAAGGACCATCCCCGGCGCCTCTTGATCGACAGGAGGAGCAGCAGGGCCAGGCTGCCCAAGTCCACGCCCAGCCAGATCTTGCCGAGGACCTGGCAGCTGTCCTGTTGGGCCTGGATCCGCGCGTAGCGGCGCGCCGCCTCCTCCTGCACATCTGCCGGGAACAGGGCACTCAACGGCCCGCCGGACCGCCGGTTGGCGATCTCTTCGGCTACGTTCAGTACGATTGGTTTGTCAAACTGGTGAAAGTAGTAGAGGTACACGATCCCATTGGGCAGGTCGGCGACCAGCGATTCGATCGTCCAACTCGAGCCGCCCCCCTGGTGGACGGCGTCCAACACGGCTGCGGCGTCCTGGGCCGTCAGCTCACCTTCCTGCTGCACCAGCTTGTCCAGCATCTCTTGGGCCGTTTGGTAGCGCCAGCAGGAATGGCCGGCGGGATTGGCGACGTTGAAATTGGTGGACACCAGGTAGCTGTCCCCCTGTGGCTTGCGGGTGAAGACGACCTCGCCGTCGGCGCCAGCGCTGATGATCACGGCGTCGCCGGTGGCATCGGCAAAGTGCATCTGGTCGTGCATGTAGGAATGCCACTGGTGGGTATTGACCCAGGCGATCACCTCTTCTACTGTAGCGCACTGGCGCAGAATGTGGATGGGGTAGCTACCATAACCGCCTGAGACGGGGGTGCGCTCCAGATGGGGGTTGACGTCCACGCGGGGCAACCCATTGGCATCGTAAGCCAGTCCCTTTTCGTTGACTCCCTGCTGGACGTTGTCGGGCAGGCCGATCCAGATGGCGCCATAGCCCCGAATGCCGAAATCGACCCAGTAGTAGCTGTCGGGATGGATATAGTCGTCGTTGCCGCCGAAAAAGACCCGCTCGCCCTTGGCCACGGTGAACACGGTGCAGCCGGGGGGAGGCTCCGCGCTCAAGGATGCGTTCCCCCCGGCCGGCCGGATCGTCGGCAGCATTGTCGCGGGGACCAGCGCAGGCAGTACGCATGCCAGGCCAACCCCCAAGAGCAAAATGGAGACGATCACTGTGATCAAGAGTAGCTTGTGTTTCGGCATCTCAGTTTCCTTTCCAATTCCTCTTTCGGTTTTGTTTAGCCCCGGCAGGGGGCTTCCATCTCGTAGCCCAGCCCTTCCAGGGCCGGGCGGGTTTGCTAGACGTTGCCCATGGCCTCTACGACCGTGTCGTACACATCCAAGAACGTATAGAATCCCGCCAGGTCGAGCGTCTGCTGAACATATGGTTGGGGACTGGCAAGCACGATCCGTCCCCGCCGATAGCGTTTGCAGGTCTTGTGGGCGTTGATCAGGGCCCGCAGTCCGATGCTGGAGATGTACTTGACTCCGCTCATGTCAAAGACGATGCGAAAGCGGCCAGCACGGGTGATCGCGGCCAGGACGTCTTCCAGCTGCGGGGACGTGTAGGCATCTACCCGTCCGGTTGCTGCTACGAGATCACAATGTTTAAATCGCCGTGTAATGATTTCCATCTGAACCTCCTCGCGTGTTCCTCCTAGTTGCGTGCTGAGCTGAACAATGGGCACCAATCTGTGGCTCAAACCCTGTGCCTGCTGTTCCATTGAGGAACGCGAACCCAAGTCTTTGCTATCCAGTATACAAGAAAACCTCTCCGACAGCATCGGACATCTGGGGGAAAGGGAATTGGACGGTTAGATGATCTTTTCATCATGCACATGCATGAGGGAACAGGCCGCGCCAGATAATAGCCTCTAATTTGGTCAACCAATTCTCTGCCTCCTCTGCGTCCTTTGCAGAGGTCTCGGCGGTTAAAACCAGCCTGTGGCCGTAAAAGACCAAACTTTTCTTCCATCAAATCATCGAGGGACATGCACATTTGCCGTACATAGAGATTTCGAAAAGATGCTCCTTTTGTATGGCCTGAATCTGGGCACTTGCACAATTCCATTTTGGTTCCTTTCTGTTATCCTAATAGTCAGCAGCACAAATCAAGATGCCATGGCTAGACACACAAGTGACAAAGGCAGCGTATCGCGACTGTTGTGACAAAGAGGGTCTCCCTGAGGACTTGGTCGAGGCGGTGATGGGTCGTTGCGGTCCAAAAGAGAGGACCTCTTTGAAAAGGAGGTAGTGTATATGGGATTCTACGGGTCATTGTCAACCTGGATCGTGGTAGACGGTGTGTGTGTCTACCGGTTTTCGTTACCTGGAGGAAGATGATGAATCGCAAAAAGGCATTGCTGCTTTGGAGCACGCTTCTGATTGTCACCACATTGCTGTTCGCCTGTGGCCCTGTAACAGAGCAGGCCCAGCCCACCTCTCCGGCCGGTCAGGCCCCTACAGCGGCTTCTGACGCGCCCCAAGCCCCCGCGGCTTCTGACGCGCCCGAGCCAACCGACAAGCCGGCCATCGCCGATGCGCCCTATCGTATCGCTGTTCTCTCCGACATGACCACGCGCAACGTCTGGGACAACTTTGGCCCGGGTGCCAGCACGTGGAACGCCGTCGTGCAGAACGGCTACTATCCGGCCCTCTACGGGCAGTCCGTGAAGCGCTTCGATCTGGCCCCCTTCCTGGCTGCGGAGTGGGCGACCGTTCCGGTCGAGGAGGGCGATTTCTGGGTCAGCACGGTTACCCTTCACGAGGGCGTTTACTGGAGTGATGGGACCGAAGTCACCGCGGACGACGTCGCTTGGACCATCAACATCGCGCTGCAGTTTGAACTAAGCGGCAACTGGGGCTATATCGATGCGGGCCTGGACCACGCCGAGGCCCTGGACCCGTACACGGTCAAGCTCTATTACGCTTCCCAACCAGGTCTGGCACAGCACGAGTATGGCGCACTGCTGAGCCCCATCGTCTGCAAGGCGTTCTGGGAGCCCAAGGTCACCGACGCGGTGGCTGCCTTAGCCCCCCTGGCCGACCTGAGCTCCGACAGCGATGACTACCAGTCCACGTTGGCCGAGGCCCAGGGCCTGCTCTATGCCCTGCCAGCCGACGACGAACCCATCCTCGGCCCCTACAACTTTGCCCGTTGGGAGGTCGGCGCCTATATCGAGAACGTAGCCTACCCCGACTACTATTGGAAGGACGCCGTGTCCGAGTTGTACGCCGACGGCGCCTACCGCGAGTACAAGGAAGGCGTCTACGACTTTACCGTGTACGGCGATGCCACGGGCGAACTGGACCTCCAATACACCTCGGGACCCATGATGTCCGGTGTCCTCTACACCATCTATAGCCAGGATGCGGCTGTACTGGCGCTTATGAATGGTGACGTGGACTATGTCTATAACCCCAACGGTTATGGCCCCGGCCTCAAGGCCCAGCTGGCCCAGGAGCCCAACGTTGCCCTGGCCCAGAACCCGGCCAACATGTTCCGTATGCTTGCCTATAACTTTCAGAGCGCGCCGCTGGACGACGCCGCCGTGCGACAGGCGATGGACTGCATGATCGACCGCGACTTTCTCACCCAGAACCTGCTGCAAGGCACGGCGCTGACCGCCTACACTGCGGTGCCGAAAGAGCTCACCTTCTGGAGCAACGCCGAGATCCGCCCGTTCTGCGACGGGATGACCGCCGAGGAGCGCCTGAACTGGGCCGTTGATCACCTGAAGGAGGCCGGTTATACCTGGGACGTCGAACCGAGCTGGGACCCCGATCGGGGCGGCTCGGTCGTGTGGGGCGAGGGCCTCAAGATGCCCGACGGCACCCCCGTTCCCCAGTTGCGGCTGATGGCCCCCAGCGCGGGCTACGACCCGCTGCGCGCCACCGCCGGCGTCTTTGTCGAGCAGTGGGCCAACCAGCTAGGGCTGCCGGTCAAGGCCGAGCTGGTCAACTTTAACAACATTGTCGCCGAGACGATCGGTGGCGGCGGCAACTGGGACATGGTCATCTCGGGCTGGACGCTGGGCGACAACTTCCCCGACCACGTCTGCGTCTTTTTCGAGAGCGACTCGCAGCCCTTTAACTTTGGCTACTATAACAGCCCTGAATTGGACGCGCTGTGCGATGACTTTTACGCCGCGTCCACGATGGAAGAGGCCCAGCCCATTGTGATGGACATTCAAACCATCCTGGGCGAGGACCTGCCCTATACCATCATGTTCACTACCCCCGTCGCCGACGCCTACCGTAAGGATACGGTCCAGTTCCCCGCGACCGAACTCCTCAACGGTCTCTATGGCCTGTACGGTATGCAGACCTTTGTCAAGGTGGTGGACTAGCGTGACAAAATCTGGAGGGGCGGGGTTGGCCCCCGCCCCTCCAGAAACGGAAAGGTCCTCAGGACAGTTGGAGGAAGATCATGCGCAAATACCTTGTTGGGCGAATTCTGCAGATTATCTTCACGCTGCTGATCTTTCAGACCCTGCTCTTTGTAATCCTCGACGCCCAGCCGGGCGATATCACGATGCAGTTTCTGGCCAATCCCAAAGTGTCGGCGGAGGCCCGGGAGCAGATCCGCGCGAACCTGGGCTTGGACAAACCACCGCTGGAGCGCTACGTACAGTGGCTCAAGAACTTTATCACGGGAAACCTGGGCACTTCGTTCGAGCACTGGCCCCGCTCAGTTATGGACATTATCCTGGAGCGGGCTCCACGGACACTGGTGCTCTTTCTCACGGCCCAGCTGATCGCCTTTGCCGTCGGCTTTTCCTTGGGCAAGCTCTTGGCCTGGTGGCGGGGCACGGTGTTTGAATACGGGCTGACATTGATTGGGGTGGTCATGTTTACGATCTTTACCCCCTGGTTCGGTCTGATGATGATCTGGCTCTTTGGGTATCGGCTCAAGTGGCTGCCGGTGGGCAAATTCTTGGATCCACTGCTCTGGCGCACCTCCTCGGTCGATGCCAACTATGTCTTTGGCCGCCTGATGCTGACGGCGCTGATCTATACGGTGTTTGTGCTCGTAGTCTTTTTCAGCACGCGTAAGCTGAGCGCCTCGTGGCGGCGGGTGGCGATGTGGACGTCGATGGGGGCGTTTGGTGGCGCGGCCGTGTTGGTCTGGGCGCTTTCGGATATCGGGGTCCTCGCTGGAGACATGCTCAAACATATGGTCCTGCCGCTCCTCGTCTACACCGTTGTGAATTTTGCGGGAACGATGCTGGTAATGCGCAACACGATGCTGGAGACCATGCGTGAGGACTATGTGATGGCGGCGCGGGCCAAGGGGTTGCCCGAGCGCGTGGTGCGCGACCGGCACGCGGCGCGCAACGCCTTCTTGCCGGTCTTTACGGCGCTGATCATCAGTATCCCCTTTGCGATCAGTGGCGGGATTATTACGGAGACCATCTTTTCCTGGCCCGGCATGGGATTAACGCTGCTGAGTGCGGTGCAGAACGAGGACATTCCCATGGCAATGGGTGCCCTGAGCTTTATCGGTGTGCTGGCGCTGTTGGCGCACCTGGTGGCTGATGTCGCCTACTCGTTCCTCGATCCACGGATTCGGTACCAGTAGGAGGAGATCATGGCGGACGCGATGACGATTCAACGTACTCCGGTAGCAGAGCCGCTTTGGCGCATCCGGCTGCGTTTGGCTGGGAAAAGTTTTGCCAACAGCTGGCAGCTGTTCCGAGAAAACCCGATTGGCCTGATCGGATTAGGGATCATTGTCCTCTTTGGGCTGCTATCGCTCGCCCACCCCATTTTGATGGCTACGGTGTGGGATGCCCGGACCTACGATCCCATTATTGGGTACGACGCTGCGATCCTGTCGCATCCATCACCGCCCTCAGCGCGCCATCTGTTGGGGACCGACCCCATCGGGCGGGATGTGCTCAGTCAGCTGATGTACAGCGCGCGTTGGGAGTTTGGCCTGGGGTTGCTGGCAGCGACCGTTTCAGTTGTCCTCTCGACGACTGTGGGGGCGGTGGCGGCCTACTTTGGCGGGCTGGTCGATACTATCTTTATGCGCATTGCCGACGTGATGACGATGCTGCCCTTTATTGCCATCCTGGTCGTGCTGAGTGCCCTCTTCGACTTCCAACTGATCCACCTGGCGCTGGTGTATGGGATTCTGGTCGGCTTCGGAGGCCAGACCATTGTGATCAAATCGCAGGCGTTGACGATCAAGGTCAAACCCTACATCGATGCGGCACGCGTGGCCGGGGGTGGCGACTGGCACATTATCTTTACCCACATGTTTCCCAACCTGATGCCCCTGGCCTTTTTGTACATGATGATCACCGTGACCGGGGCCGTATTCATCGAGGCGGCGCTTTCCTTCTTCGGCCTGCTCAACATTCGGATGTCGTGGGGAATTATGATCAATACGGCGCAGGCTTCGGGGTACCTCCTGGCCGGCCCGGGCTATCTGCACTTGATGATCCCGGCCGGTTTGGCGATTACTCTTTTCTGCTCCGCCTTTTACCTGGTGGGCCGGGCGTTGGACGAGGTGGTCAACCCGCGGCTGCGGCGACGCTAATTCCACAAAGTGAGGTGCGAAGATGCAGATGGTCGATACACTTCTCTCAACTCAGGACTTGGTGGCGCCGGTGCGCGATCCGGTTCTCACAGTTCGGGATCTGACGATGCACTACAGGACGCGGCAGGGGTGGGTATCGGCAGTGGACAACGTTTCTTTTACCCTGCACCGCGGCGAGTCATTGGGGTTGGTCGGGGAGTCGGGCTGCGGCAAGACCTCGATCGCCATCTCCCTGATGCGGTTGCTACCGGACAATGCCCGCATTCTTTCAGGTGAAATCTGGCTGGGCGACGAGGAACTACTGTCGTTGAGCGCAGCGGAGATGCTGCGCGTGCGCTGGAAGGGCATCGCCATGGTCTTTCAAGCGGCGATGAACTCGCTGGACCCAGTGTACCGAGTGGGGGAGCAGATTGTCGAAGCCCTGCAGACCCACTTTCCTACCATGCGGGTGGCGCAGGCCCGCGCACGGGTGGGGGAGCTGTTCCAATTGGTAGGCCTAGATCCCGTCCTGATGGACCGCTACCCCCACGAGTTCAGCGGTGGGATGCGGCAGCGGGCCGTGATTGCTATGGCCCTGTCGTGCAAGCCCGCCGTGATTATCGCCGATGAGCCGACAACGGCACTGGACGTCATCGTGCAGGACCATATTTTGAAGGAACTGCGGGTGATTCAGGAGCAGTTGGACATGGGGATGATCTATATCTCGCACGACATTGCCGTCATTGCCGAGGTGAGCGATCGCATTGCGGTGATGTACGCTGGGCGGATGGCGGAGCTCACCGATGGCGAGTCCCTCTTCCATCGGCCGTTGCACCCCTATACGGCGGCCCTGATGGGGGCTTTCCCAAGCATCAAGGGACCGAAGCGGGAGTTGACCACTTTGCCTGGCGAGCCGCCGGATCTACTCTGCCCGCCGCCGGGCTGTCGCTTTCACCCCCGCTGCCCACGGGCGACGGAATGCTGCCTGAGCCGGCGCCCTCCCTTTGAAGAGCGATTTCCCGGCCACTATGTGGCGTGCTGGCATCCACTGGAGGTGCGCAATGGAGGATAGCAAGCTGGTACGTGTAGAAGGTTTGCGCAAGTGGTTTCCCTTGGGCAGGGGCCTGTTCGAGCGCAATCAGAGCGCTATCCACGCTGTGGATGGCGTGAACTTTACGATTGAGGCGGGGCGCTCTTTAGGGCTGGTGGGAGAGTCGGGGTGTGGCAAGACGACGACGGGGCGGCTGCTGACTCGGCTTGAGACGCCGACCGCGGGACACATCTACATGGATGACCCCGCGCTGGGGGCAGTCGACTTGGCAGCGCTGAAGGGAAAGCAACTCAAGATGTTTCGTAAGCGGGTGCAGTTCATCTTTCAGGACCCCTACGAGTCGCTCAATCCGCGGCGGACGGTCTATGACACCGTGGCGGAACCGTTGGTGGTCCAGGGCAATAGGGCGCTGGTGGAGCGCGAAGAACGGGTGGCCCAATTGCTGGAGACAGTGGGGTTGACCCCCGCTTCGAGTTTCATGTTCCGCTTTCCCCACGAGCTCTCCGGGGGACAGCGCCAGCGGGTGGCGATTGCCCGCGCCCTGATCATCGAACCGGCCTTTGTCGCGGCCGACGAGCCAACCTCGATGCTCGATGTGTCGATCCGCACCGGGGTGATGCAGCTGATGCTCGAGCTGGCTGATCGGCTCGGTGTGAGCTACCTGTACATTACCCACGACCTGGCAGTGGCGCGTTACATGTGCCAGGAGATTGCGGTAATGTATCTGGGCAAGATTGTGGAACAGGCAGAGGCGGAGGAGCTATTGGCCAACCCCCTGCACCCTTACACGCGGGCGCTGCTCTCAGCGGTGCCCATCCCCGACCCGCGTTACCGGCGCAAGACGATCGAGATTTCGGGCGATGTAAGCCGGCCGATCGACCCACCATCGCAGTGCCGTTTCTACGAGCGCTGTCCGGTGCGCGAGGAGCGCTGCGCGACGAACGAGCACCCCCCCTTGGAGGATAAGGGCGCAGGACATTTTGTCGCTTGCTATCTTGTTTGAGTCTACTCGACTAGCTTATGGCGCAGCGCCAGCGCCACGGCCTCAACGCGGTTGGAGACCTCCAGCTTGGACAGGATGTTGCTCACGTGGACGGAGGCGGTCGGCCGGCTGATGCACAGCTGTTCGGCGATCTCGGGGTTGCTCAGCCCAGCGGCGAGGAGGGCCAGGACCTCGCGCTCGCGCGCCGTCAGGTCGTGGCCCAGCGGTTGCTCCTGGCTGTCGGCGGCGCTGCTTTCGAGCAGGGCCTGAACGGCTGCGGGCGCTAGGGTGGGCTTGCCCGCATAGGCCGCCCGAATAGCGGTGCCCAGCTCTTCGGCGGTCACATCTTTGAGCAGGTAGCTGATGGCGCCGGCCTGTAGCGCCTGCTGTACGAGATCCTGTTCCTGGAAGCTGGTCAGGACAATGATCTGGATATCGGGCCAGCGTTCGCGGATCTTGCGGATGGTCGTGGGTCCGTCCATCACCGGCATCAGCAGGTCCATCAGGACAACGTCGGGGCATACTTCCTCACACTGTTGTAGAGCCTCCGCCCCGTGTTTGGCCTCCCCCACCAGTTCCAAGCCATCGATGGCCAAGAGAAAGGCCGCCAGTCCACGGCGAACCATGGCATGGTCGTCAACGATCAGGACGCGAATCGGTTTCTCTGCGGGCATCTTCTGCTTCCTCCTGCCACTCCATGGCAATCTCGGTGCCGGTTCCAGGTTGGCTCACGATTTCGAGGCCCGCCCCGATGGCGGCGGCACGCTCGCGCATGTTCTGCAGTCCAAAGTGACCCTGCGTGACTTTGTCCATTTCAAATCCACGCCCGTCGTCGCGGATAACAAGGCGGGCCCGGCTGGGCTCCGAGCGGTACTGCACCTCTACCTGTGTGGCCTCGGCGTGCCGGGCGATATTGTTCAGGGCCTCCTGGGCGATGCGATAGAAAGCCACCTGCACCGCTGCAGGGAGTGCAATCTGGCCCCCGATATCGAGGGCTACCGGGACGCCCGTCCGGCCGGTCAGGGCGCGCCCGAGTTGTCCCAGCAAGTCTTCCATTTGGGCATTGATCAGCGCCTCGGGCCGCAGCTCTAGCAGCAGGGTGCGCATCTCGGCTAGGGCTCCCCGTGTTAGGAGGCGGACCTCCTCCAGTTGCTGTTGCCCCTTGGTAGGGTCCTGTGCCCACACCCGCGGCAACACGTCAGCGATCAGGCCGGCCGAGAAGAGCGTCTGGGTGACCGCATCGTGGAGCTCGCGGGCCAGGCGGGAGCGTTCCTCAGCCACGACGGTCTCCTGGACCCGCTCGTAGCGCTGGGCGTTCTCGATGGCCCGAGCGGCCCGCTCAGCCAGAGTGACCAGGAGGTGTAGGTCGGCTTTACCAAAGGCGTTCGGGCGGAGGGAATCGGCGCTAAACACACCCAGGATCTCGCCGCCGGCGGTGATGGGGACCTGCATAAATGAGCGGATCTTCTCAGGTTCGACAATGCTCAGGGTGACCCGGGGGTCGATCGTCGTATCCGTTACGATGGTCGGTTCGCCGCTGACAGCGACGCGGCCAGCAACTCCTTCGCCGGGGTGCAAGGACACCCGGGCGACCATCTCGGGGTGAAAGCCATGGTGGAGCCGGAGCGTCAGCTTCTCGCGCTGGTCATCCCACATCATCAGCGCGCCCTTGTCCGCTTTGAGGATGTCCACCGCAGTGTCTACGAGCGACTGCAGTATCTGGTCCAGCCGCAGATAACGCGACAGTTCCTCGTCGGCCCGGTAAAGTGACGCCAGTTCCCGATCGCGCTGCTTGACCTCGTCGGCTCGGGCTGCCAGCAGCCGCGCCAACTCGCGGTTCCGGTTGACAAAGCCGCGGACGCGTGCGCGGTGGGCAGCGAACGCGACCGTGGCCAGCGCCAACGCGCCGAGGCCGATGAGCCACCACGGCGCCCAGGAAGCTGGAGATAGCTCCGGATTCTGGTCAGGGGCATAGGCAGGCCGGCAGTCGGCAGTAGGGGAAGGGTTGGCGGCCGACGCCACCGCCAGCGTACCGCTGCCCACGGCAAACACTGCTGCCGCGATGAGCAGGACCAGGATGCGAACCCAACTGGGCTGGGAATGGGTTCCTTGCATGACGCTGGTCTCCTTTTGCGTGTCAAAAAGTTTGTCAGGATGATACGCGGCGAACACCCTGCGCGCTCCTCCATTCTATCATACTCCCACCCAGTTCGCAATCCTGCCAGGGCGCTTGGCGGCCTCCGTCTGCCAAATCCCTTTGACAACTTGTTGTTTCCCCGTTACAATAGAAGCACGTAACTGCACAGCGAATCTGCACCAAGGGCAGTTGGGCAGAAATGTCCTTGCCCGTGGGTTGGAAGCCCAACTGCGCGTTTCGCTTAGGCCAAGTAATATTGCTGGTCCTTTACCCGCGTGCTGCGTTGTGCGAGACGCACGAAAACCGAAGAGAAGCATGAAGAGCAAAGCCAACCTCGTCGCGGCCGTGCTCCTCACTGGGGCGATCGTCTTTAACCTCGTGTTCTTGTGGTCCGAGGTCGCTGTCGAGACGCCGTCGTTCAACGATACTGCCCTCCACCTGCCCCTGATCCAACGGGCGGCGGAGGCCTTTGCCCAGGGCGATGACCCCACCGACTCGTGGGTGCCGTACTTTGTTCAGGGCTACCCTCTCTTTCACCACTATCAGCACCTGCCCCACGTGGCGACGGCGTTTCTCTCCCATGCGTTTCAGGGCCTCCTGGGGCTGGAAACGCTGTTCAATTGGCTCCGTTACCTCCTGCTCTGCACCTTTCCCCTGTCCATCTTTTGGGCTAGCCGGCGCTTGGGGTTCAAACCCCGGCCGGCCGCACTGGCTGGTGTCGTCTCCTCGCTCCTGGCGACCAATGGCCTCCTGGGGCTGGAAATGGGCAGCTATATCTGGCGCGGTTCCGGGCTCTTTACCCAACTGTGGGGGATGTGGTTCCTCCCGCCCGCCTTGGCGGGGATGTACGTGACGCTGCGCGAGGGCAAGTCCTATGCCGGCACGGCCCTCCTTGTGGCAGCGACCCTGCTCTCGCACACCGTCCTGGGGTACATTGCCCTGCTCTCCGGGGGGCTTTTTGTCTTCTTGGGCGGCTGGGCACCGGCCGGCCGGCGCCTCTTGCGGCTGTTGCTCCTCTTTCTGCTGGTCGCGCTGCTGGCCTCGTACTTTATCATTCCCTTCCTGCAAGATCATGGCTATATGAACCGTAGTGTTTGGGAGGATCCTGGCAAATATGATGCCTATGGCTGGGAATGGACCCTGTCCACCCTGGTGGAGGGGGACCTGCTCGATGCTGGACGCTTTCCCGCCCTGACGATCCTGGCTGGGCTCGGGCTGGCGGTCAGCTTTTTCCACTGGCGCGAGGAGCGCTACCGCTTTGCGGTCGTTCTGTTCACTGCCTGGCTGCTCCTGTATTTTGGCCGGCCTACCTGGGGTGTCCTCCTCGAGTTGCTACCGCTGGGCCACGACCTGCACCTGCACCGCTTGATCGCCGGTGTACACGTGGGGGCCATCGGCCTGATCGGCGTGGGGCTGGGCTGGCTGTGGGAACGGGCTCTGGAAATACGGAAACGCTGGCCCTTTATTGCCGTGGCTCTGCTTACCATCGGGCTTCTGGGTCCGGTTTATTAC
>Ga0272444_10002048_pt1 | contig 18898 bp, 16 predicted proteins | sample SSMForm13_FD_201033 | JGI IMG/M metagenome (GOLD analysis project Ga0272444, IMG submission 201033) | Marine sediment archaeal communities from Little Sippewissett salt marsh, Falmouth, MA, United States - SSM-Form-13 | ecosystem: Environmental > Aquatic > Marine > Wetlands > Sediment ... | reverse complement strand
TGAAGGCCGGCGTATCCGGGAAACCGCCGCCATGTCCCTTTTGATCCTGATATTTTTAACAGTGGTGGCCGCAGCGCTGGTCGTGCGTCTGCGTAGATACTGCTACAACTACAAAAAACGTCCCTTTCTTCCGACACACCACTGGCGATTTCTTTGTGTAAGATTGATCCGGCGCTCCCTTACCCTTCTTGGAATTCTATTTGTCCTGTACAGCTATAACATGATTCAATTTTCTCATTATCGCTTCCCGTTTTACCAACCTTTATTTAACATTCTGCTGATATTTTTGTTTTCCCGCTGGCTGCTCGACTTTTTAAAATTCCGGCAACCTGACGAAAACCTTTTCCTTTCTCAAGAACTGGAGTCTAAAATTCACCGGATGACCCTATGGGTGCGTTATTTTGCCGTTGCTTACGTTGTCATCCAGTGGGCCGTGGGCGAAGACAGTTTCATTCTTTTCGCAGGTAGGCTCTTTATCGAAATTTATTTGATGACCTGTTGTGTGACTTTCTGGCGATCGATTCGAAATTCAAATCAGCCGTTAGTTCAGGACCGGCCAACGCCCAAAAAAAATTCTTACACCCCTTTAATGATGCTCACCTATGTCATCACCTGGGGCGCACTGATCATCGAGCTTTCCGGCTACCCGGCCATGGCCCTTTACTGGCTGGTCTCTTGGGCCAGAAGCCTGGCCGTCCTGTTCTGGACGGTCATTCTTTTTAATGTGATCATCGAGTGGCGCAGCGACTATCAGCCGTCAGAGATCATCAGCGATGCCGAGCCGCCGCCCGTTTATCCAATCCAGCGACTGTTCGTTTCTGTGGGCTGGTTATTGTGGTTTTGCGGTTTCATTGTGGCACTGATCCTGGCCTGGAGCACCAAGCAAAGTGTTTTTGCCTTCATCTACGTAATACTTAATAAATCTTTCTCCATCGGCAAAATCAGCTTTAGTCCAATGGGTCTGCTTTTTACCGTTTTGATCCTTTTTTTGACCTTTATTTTAACGCGACTCGGAAGATACCTCATAGCGGAAAAAATATTTGTCGAAAGTGATCTGGAACCGGGACTTCAAGATTCCATTACCACGATTTCAATTTACGTGATGTGGGGCCTGGGACTGGTAATGGCTTTAGGTATTTTGGGTGTCAGTACGACGTCACTGGCAGTGGTGTTTGGTGCGATGAGTATCGGCATCGGATTCGGTCTTCAGGCCATCTTTAATAACTTCGTCAGCGGCATCATCTTGCTTTTTGAACGACCCATTCAGGTAGGAGACGCCGTGGAAGTCCAGGGTATCTGGGGAACCGTCAAGAAGATAAACGTTCGCGCTACGGTGGTCCAGACCTTTGACAACGCTTCACTCATTATTCCCAATTCCGAGTTCATCAGCAGCCAGGTGACCAACTGGAGTTTCAAAGAGTCCAGCCTGCGCCGCAAGGTCAGCGTGGGGGTGGCCTACGGATCGGATATCGAACTGGTACGCCAGACGCTGCTGGAAATCCCGCATAAAATCAAGAATGTGCTGAAAAAACCCAAACCCGATGTGATCTTCGACGACCACGGGGACAGTGCGCTGATATTTACATTGCGCTACTGGACCACCGTCGATTATTATCACACCACATCCACCGACATTCGTTTTGTCATGGACAGGTTATTCAGGGAACGAAATATCGAGATCGCATTTCCACAAAGGGATATTCATATTCGTTCCACGCCCGAGGATAAAAAAGATATTTGATTACCTTTTAAAATTTGAAACGCTCATCTTAGGTATAAGTATACTTGGGCTTATTCTTTTGACGGGCCGTGTAAGGGTGTTGAAGAAATTTTCCTTCCGACGGCTCAATTAGCTGTATTTGTATATTGAGTCACCTATCAAAAACGAGGGGTTCATTGAAAACGTTCTCATTGAGGTCCATATTTTTAGTATTTAGTTTTTTATCCTGTATTCCGACTCTGCCTGCCGGCGCCTTGTCCGCCGAAAAACAGGTGGTTGGCTGGATTGAAAATGTATATGTTTTTCCTGGAAATTTTAAAATAAAGGCCAAGATGGACACCGGGGCTAAAAGCTCTTCCCTGCACGCCGACCAAATTTATGAGTTTAAGCGCGATGGGAAAAAATGGGTTCGATTTGAACTGACAAACCGGGAAGCATACACTAAAACCTTTGAGGCCATGCTAATTCGAACGTCTAAAATTAAAAAACACCACACAAAGTCAGAAAAACGGCAAGTTGTTCGTCTTGGCGTTTGCCTGGGAACAGTCTATAAAGAAGTAGAGGTCAATTTGGTGGACCGCAGTAACTTTAATTATAAAATGCTGGTCGGGCGCAACTTTCTCAAAGGATCTTTTGTTGTAGATTCGGATCAGAAGTTCACCGTTAAGCAGGAATGCCGGGGTGCAAGGAATCGATGAACAATCGACACCTTTATTTGTTGGTCGGCGGCTTAACCTCTGTAGGCCTGGCCCTCTTTTTGTATAAGGTGCTTTTTTTAAATTTTCCATTGGTACCTGAAAAACGATCAAAGGTCTGGAACATTGAAGCCCGACTTTCATTTACGGCCCGGGATGCGCCGGTCAAAGCTTCAATGTTTATCCCGCGAAATTCACGGCACTTTGCCATTCTAAATGAAAATTTTACTTCCAGAGGCTACGGAGTCGGCATTTCTACGGGAAAAGGGAAGCGCAGGGTAACCTGGTCTATACGCAGGGCGAAAGGGTTACAAGGTCTTTATTATCGTGCTTCCGTCCGGAGGGTAGAAAGTAAGGAGCAGACGACCCGGCCGGTAACCCCATCGAACATTGAACCGCCGGAATTAAAAGGTGCTCATCTGGAGGCCTCAAAGGCTCTGATTTTGGAAGTGCGCCAAAAATCGGCAGATATCGACAGCATGGTTATAGAATTGTTACAGCGGATCAACAACGCGCAATCCGATAAAAATGTCATGCTTCTATTAGGGGAAACAGCATCGTTGCGCAAAAAGGTCAATTTGGCTGTCCGGTTGTTAACACTGACCGGCGTTCATGCCAGAGCTGTGCACGGTATTCGACTGGAAGACCAACAACGAGCAGTTCCCATAATACACTGGCTGGAAGTATATGATCATCAGAAGTGGGTATCTTACGAGCCCGTAGCGGTAGAACGCGGAATTCCGGATGACTATTTGGTCTGGTGGCGGGGAATGGAGCCTCTGGTCCAGTCAAAAGGCGCAGAAAGGCTCGAGGTGTTGTTATCGGTTTCCCGCAGCGAGGAAGCGGCAATTCAGTCAGCCATGGAGTGGAGCAGAATCAAGAAACCATTTGTGTGGGACTATTCATTATTCAGTCTCCCCCTTCAATCCCAGGCAGTTTATCATGTAATTTTGATAGTTCCTGTCGGGGTTTTCATTCTCGTTATTTTGCGCAACGTTATCGGTCTGAGAACCTTTGGCACCTTCATGCCCGTGTTGATTGCGCTCTCCTTTCGCGAAACCCAACTGTTGTGGGGTGTTTTTCTTTTTACCAGCATTGTCGCACTGGGGCTGTCCATACGTTTGTACCTGGAACAATTGAAACTGCTGGTTGTACCGCGCCTGGCCGCAATTCTTATTGTCGTTATTTTTTTGATGGCTATTTTCAGTATTCTAACCCACAAACTTGGTATGGAACGAGGCCTTTCGGTTGCCCTTTTTCCCATGGTTATCATCACCATGACGATTGAAAGAATGTCTGTTGTTTGGGATGAACTCGGCGCGTATGAAACCCTAAAACTGGGATTAGGATCTTTAATCGCCTCGGTAATCGCATATTTGGTAATGAGTATAAAATATATCGAGTATCTGATGTTTGTGTTTCCCGAACTGCTGCTGGTGATCCTTTCAATAACCTTGCTTTTAGGCCGCTATACCGGCTACCGTCTGCTGGAACTTCAACGATTTAAATCCTTGACGGCGACAAGGTCCGATGTTTAAGCTTGAAAAAAAACTTTCTGAAATGGGCGTGCTCGGCATCAACAGGCGTAACGCCGAATATACCTTACGATACAATTTACGCCGGTTATACCCATTGGTAGACGACAAACTGCAAACCAAGAAGCTTGCTCTAGATGCCGGTATTGCCGTTCCGGAACTTTACGCGGTTATAGAAACGGAATCGCAGGTCCGTCAATCCCGGAATCTGGTACAAGGAAAGTCTGACTTTGTTATTAAACCCGCCAGGGGCATGGGCGGCAATGGAATCCTGGTCATCGCGGGACGTTCAAATCACAAATACCGCAAAATCGACGGCATACTCCTGGACCGTGAAGAGATCGACTATCATCTTTACAATATCATTAGCGGCATGTTCAGTTTAGGCGGCCAGCCGGATAAGGCTCTGATTGAATACCGGGTGCAATTCGATCCAATATTCGAAGCCATAAGCTACCAGGGAGTTCCGGATATCCGCGTCATTGTATTTTTAGGAGTGCCAGTGATGTCCATGGCACGGCTGCCCACCCGCATGTCCGGCGGCAAAGCCAATTTGCATCAAGGGGCTATCGGTGCGGGTATCGACATGGCTTCGGGTACAACCCTAACAGCGGTTTGGCACAACGATATTGTTTTCGAACACCCCGATACCGGTAACCCGGTTACCGGTGTAAAAATTCCAAATTGGGATACGCTTTTGAGCATTGCAGCACATTGCTCCGAACTTACCGGACTGGGATATATCGGAGTGGATTTAGTATTGGATAAAAACAAAGGGCCCTTGATTTTGGAATTAAACGCTCGCCCGGGACTCAATATCCAGATTGCAAATAACAGCGGCCTTCTATCCCGTTTGAAGATGGTTGAACAGGATCACAAAGGGCTGGCTCAAATTGCAGACCGAGTGGCCTTCTCAAAAGAGAATTTTGGAAAGTATACCCGGCTATGAAACGCTTGAAAAAGGATCTGATCATCTCATCCATTATGTTTCCCAGAATTGTTTTCCGCAACACCATCGTACAAACTCATGCATAACATTTCAAAGCGCCGGCATGCTCCGGTCAGTCAGTGACTCAAAGCATTTTTTGAATATAACCACTTGAAATATTATCGAAACTATCAATAGGAACCGGGAGTTCTGATTAGCGGGTCATGGGAATATTCAGTTCCCGATAGCCTTCGTTTGTGTGTTTTTTAGATCAAACCCTATCCCCGGCTTTCCCGTCGGATACAAATACCCGTTTTTCAATACCACCGCTCCGGCGGAAGGATCTTCAATTAAGTCCAGATGACCGTCCAAATCCGCATATTCAACATTGGGACGCGCCAGTGCAAAATGCAGACCTGCCGCGATGGCCAGAGCTGATTCGTCCATGCACCCAACCATGGTTTTCAGATTTGCCGCCAGGGCAACGGCATTAATTCGCATGGCTTCGGTAATTCCACCGACCTTCATGAGCTTGATATTAACCATATCCACCCGATCACGCTTGGCCAATCCAAAGGCATCCCTCAGGCTCATTAAACTTTCATCGGCCATCACGGGAATCGGCACTTCATTGGTGATTCGTCCCAACAGGTCGAGATCACCCCTGTGCGTTGGCTGCTCGATGAGAGCTAATTTAGCCGGACGGACTTTTTCGACAAAGCGCATTGTATCCGCTTCACAATATCCTTGATTGGCGTCAAATCGCAACTCAATGCGTTCGCCCACAGCTTCCCTGACCTTAATCACTCTTTCGATATCGGTCTCAACGTCGCCCCCCCCCTTGATCTTTACCGATTTGAACCCCTTTCCAATATAATCTATGGCTTTGGCAACGGTTTCGGCCAAGGGCAAGATACCGATCGTAACACTGGTCTTCATACGGGTTCGAAAACCACCCAACAACACATAAACGGGAAGTCCTGCAACCTTGCCCAGGATATCATACAACGCCATATCCACCATGGCCATTGCCGACGGATTTTTCGGTAAAATCGGCTTGAGTTTTTCAACCAACCTAACCAGCCTCAACGGGTTTGCTTTTTGCAATGCCGGCTCAATAACCTGCCTAAAGATTTGTAACACGGTCTCCGGTGTTTCGCCGGTAACATAAGTGTCCGGTGCAGCGCATCCGAATCCGACCAGGCCTTTGTCGGTTTGAATTCGTAAAAATACGTTGGTGGTGGATTCAATGTGCTCATAGGCAATGGCATAGGTTTCTGCCAATCGCATTTTAATGGGCCAAGCGCTCAGATGTGTGATTTTCATGGCTTAAAAATTTCGGTGATGGATTTCTTCCAGGGTCATGGATTTCAAATCTTCAACCAGCGCAACCAGATGGGTAATCATAATTTCCCATATTTTCTTACCTTTTTTGGCACTGGCTTTGGTTGGATCTCCCATCACCCCACTGTGTGAAATTTTTCGGGTATAGGCATACCATAACACACCGCGCCTGGAGGTAAAATCCAGATACCGGCTGGAAAATTCGGGAACTTCCCTGCGGGCCTGATCCATGTTAACCAGATGGGGCCGTACCGCCAGACTGGTACTGGTTTCGATTTCACCGGCATGCACGTCATTGGGGGTTTCCACCAGAGAGTAAATATCCACATCGCTGGTTTCTCCGGTATCCACACACACGAAAATATGAGCATCGCGATTGATCATTTGGGCGGCATAATTCAGCGCCGGGCTGTTTCCGCCGTGCGCATTGATGATCACCAACTTTTTGACACCGTTTTTAGATATACTTATGCCGATGTCATAGACCAGCTTGGCAAGGGCATCGTTGGAAATGCTGATGGTTCCCTTAAACTCATCGTGGCTGTAAGAAACACCGTAGGAAATACAGGGAAGCACCAGGGGTTTTGGATCACTGCATGCCTCGGCAACCCGAAGTGCCAGGTAATTCGCATCAAAGGCATCCGTGTCCAGGGGCAAATGCGGTCCGTGCTGCTCAATGGATCCCACCGGCAGCAGCGCGATATCCACCTTCTCAAAGCGTTCCCGGGCTTCCGGCCAGGTGAGTTCTCCCCACAAATATCGCTGCCGGCTCATTTCGTGATCCGTTTCCTTCGGGGTAAGGTTCTGCCTTTCTATATCGAGTTCAAAGGCAAACGATTGATATACACTGGAATCGCCAAGCGGATCAAAGGCCGTCCAGTTTCTACCGATGCGTCGCATGGCCCCGTTCGTGTATTGCATAAAAATTTGCAGCAGGGGTATACGCAAATCCACGGGAATGGAATTCATGGGCGATGCTTTGGGATCGTAGCGCAGGTTCAAAATTTCCGGCTGCTCGCCGAACGCTTTCTTTTGATTTTCGGGCACGGGGATTAACCCTTTCTGTATCAGCATGAACCCCAGTTGGCGGATCCCGGCGGGTTCCTGGGAGAGACCCTTTTTGACAAATCCGGTCAATGCGTTTTCAACTTGTGATGTTCGGTAGCCACAACGGGCAGGATCCACATCCAGTGCCGACAGAATGCTGACGATCCGACGGCATTTCTCGCATTTACCGCAGGGATAGATGCGATCTTCCTCTTTGTGGGCGGCGTGACAGGATATTTGATGTTGGTACAGATGAGGATATCGCAGGGCCAGAATTTTTTCGATGAGAATTTCGGATAACGACCTCAAAATGGAAAACTGGCTGATGGCCCATCCTTTTCGCCTAAAATACCTTGTAACGGTTTGATCGAAATAGATGCTTTGATCGAACAAACCGTCATAATGGGTGATTCCGTGAATGGTTTTGCGCACCGAGGTATCGAATTCATCGCCGATAAGTAACCGACCGATACCCCGTTTTCGCATCAATGGCAAAACGCCAAATAAAAACACGGCGACCGTCCACAAGCGTATGGGATATTCATCGGAGCTTACGGCGGCAAAATCTTTGCGAATAAAGGGCATATGCTGAAGCATCCAGGAAAACAACCGATCGGAGTTCACCCACACCCGAGCGGTATTGGGCACGTTGGCTTTGAAATGTTGATAGGCATTGAGCGCTGTAAACCAGTGCCGACCGGATTCGTTAACAAAAATGGGATAAACTTCACGACCGATGTCCTTCAACAGACCATAACTCAATAGACTGTCTTTGCCGCCGCTGGAAAGAACACAGTGTTTGTCTCTGCCGGTTGACCAAAGCCGCCACGGAAATTTGGTTTTTACTCTGAGTGCCTCTGGAAATTGCAAATCTGCCTGTAAATAATTCTTCTGTTTTTCTGGAGTCAGGTCGGCTGCGGGCCCCACCAGAAACGGATTGGGTTCCAGAAATTTTTTAACGTAAATTTCCCGGGCCGTATTTTCAGCCATGTCTCGGATAAAGCGGCGATCCATATCGTCGTAAGCGCCGTGAAAAACAATTGTATTACAAAACAAACCGTAGTTTATCGCTACCTGGGCGACAATCATATTCGCCAGATTCTGAGAGGCCGGTTCTCGGGGATCGAAAACGGACTCCTCGTATTTGTAAATGAGCTCTGTCCGGTCTTCTTTGCCATCCCAAAACAATCGATACGGTGCCATGACCCGGCCGGGCTCCAGCTTTACGGGGCCCACCTCCAGGCGATCGAATACCCTGAGAACGGACAAATTATCCGTTAAAGTATTTGAAAGTTCCTTTTCATTTCTGCTTTGTTTTTTTATTTTATCCGGCATGCCCTCTTCCTATTCTCTAAATACGCGGCCAAAAGATCCACCAATGGGTCCGGTCCGTCTCTGAGTACATCGAAGGCAGGCAGGCCCACGGCCTGCTCCATTGCGTTGCATACCAACGGAATTTGGTCGCCCGGCAGCGCTTCATGATTCACGGTTAGCGCCACCACCGGTTTTCCGGAAATCAATTGGATGGCCTCGATTTGTTGCGCCAACGGCTGAATGCGATAACCCGGAAAGCCGTCATATTCTTTGCGTGCCGGAGCGTGCTGAAGGAGCACGATGTCGGGACGCCCGGCGGCCAATATCTCAAAGCCTCCCGGATAGGCCGGATTCATCAAACTGCCCTGGCCTTCGAGGACAATGACATCCGGGTTTTGATCGTTCCATGCGCTCCATACCACATGCTCGATCTCACCGGATACAAAATCGTTGATCAAAGAATCCATAATGATACAATGCCGTGCGCCCTGCATCCAGGCCGTCTGTCCGGTTCCGATCAGTTCCGCTTGAACATTTTTCTGTTGAAAGCCTTTTACGATCAACCAGGCGGTGGTCCGCTTGCCCACCGCCGAATCCGTGCCCAGCACCGCAATTTTCAATGCCTCAACCTCTTGGATCTTTCCGGTGAAAAAATGGAGTCGGTCAACGGCCGGCGGTTTGCGGATGTCTCGAATCTTGCCCCCCTTTTCCGCGGCCAGCCGCATCATTTCAAGATCTTCCGATAAAAAATCATGCAATCCACAATCCACATTCAAGCCGTTGGCAAGCGCTTTGCGGACATCTTCCCGCGCCCGAGCACTCAGCCGCCCGCCATCCGGTGCCAGCCCCACAACAAAGTGGGTGGCCGTATTGTCGCCGGTCCCGGTGGCCTCTATGGCGTGATCCACAGAGCCATATATGGGTATATTGTTGACTTTTGCATCCAACACATCTCCGGCATCCCGGCCGGCATGCCGGAAATCCACCACGCACAGCACCTTATATCGATGGGTAAAGCGTACCAGCCCGTGGGCGGTTTTCCCATTGGAAGTGTTGAACATTCCCTCACAGTAAACGATAGCATTTCCTTCAGGTAATGAATTCATGATTTCCTCCCGGTTAATACCACAACATAACGGTCGCTCGGAAACGGCTCTTTCAGGTGTTTTTCCACTAAAGCTATCATACTGGCGGTGGATGCCGGGAGAACCTGCAACCCCTCCTTTTCACGAATCAACCGGTAAGCGTTGCGCATAGCCTTATCGGAAACATCGGCGGCCCACCCGCCGGTTTGGCGGATGCTATCCAGAGCATAATCACCATCAATGGAGTGCCAGTTGACCAGCGGCTCGTTGATGCTGGTCTCGTGAATTTTGCTGGGACTGAGATCCTCGCATGAGGGCTTGTTGTTCACGAATGCATGTATGATCGGATTTTTTCGAAATGAAGACCCGGCCACCATGCGCGGCATGCGTGAGGTCTTGCCCCGACGATAAAGGCTGAGAAATCCTCTGTAAATTCCGGCCAGCGTCGTCCCGTTGGAAACGGGTACCGAAGCAGCCCAAGGCGCATCCCGCAGTTCGTCATAGATTTCATAGGCGATCTGGCCGTAAGCCCGCATCTGCAGGAGCATGTTGAATTCACCTTTTCGATGGATTTAAATTCGCAGATAAAACAAAGGGGAACAACGGACCCATGACCACGCCAATACCGCCATAACAATGCATAACTCATTATAAAGCCTGAAACCTTTTTTGACAACCATTACAATTTCATTCCGGGCATTCTCGGTGAAATGCATGAAAATCGAATAAATCCGATGAATGAACCGGGGGAAAATCTCATAACAAATTTCATTGATAGATTAACGGTAATTTTGTATGGTTAAAAGAATATTTTTGTGTGTATGATATAGCTGTCATGTTGTATATCATACAGCCGTTTCTTACTCCAAAAAAAGATGTAGTCCTGATGAATTTGCACACAACGCAAGCGTGTTATAATGACGACCCGTGAAAAAAAGTTATTCTCCTTTTTGACCGAATTAAAGGGTTGGGCATTCAGGACGCAGGGGTTTAGTCCATGAGCTTGAAAATGAAAATCGATTCCATATTCCCGGAAGAACAAAACATCCCCCATGATATCATGGCCCATATACCGGCGCCGATCCACCAGTATCTGATCGACGGTGAACTTCGAGGCTGGAAAGGGCGCATGCACAAGGTTTTTTCGCCGGTCTGCCTGAAAACCGATTCAGGACTTGAGCCCAAATCCATCGGCAGTTATCCCCTGCTCACGCAGAAACAAGCCCTGAAAAGTCTCGATGCAGCGGTAAACGCCTATCGCAACGGCAGAGGAACCTGGCCCACAATGCCCGTGACGGATCGGATTAAATGCATACAAGCCTTTGCACACCAGATGGTTGAACAAAAAGACCGGATGGTCCAACTATTAATGTTGGAAATCGGCAAATCTCTTGAAGATTCAATTAAGGAATTTGACAGAACCGTTGATTATATCAAGGATACGATTGCGGCTTTAAAAGATCTGGATCGCCTATCGTCGCGATTTGTGATCGAACAGGGGATTATCGGACAAATCCGGCGAGCGCCGTTGGGTGTGGTTCTCTGCATGGGCCCCTTTAACTATCCCCTCAATGAAACTTTTGCCACCCTTATCCCCGCATTAATCATGGGAAACACCGTTATTTTGAAACCCCCCAAACACGGTGCCTTGCTCTATGGCCCCCTTCTGGCGCCATTTCGGAATGCTTTTCCCAAAGGCGTGCTGAATGTTGTTTTCGGGGAGGGACGCAAGATCATTCCGCCGTTGATGGCCTCCGGCAAAATCAACGTCCTGGCCCTTATCGGTACTAGTAAGACATCGGATTTTTTGAGAAAACAACACCCCAAACCCCATCGGCTTCGTTGTGTTTTGGGGATGGAAGCCAAAAATGCGGCGATAATTTTACCGGATGCGGATCTCGATCTGACGGTTCGCGAATGTATCCTGGGATGCCTGTCTTTCAACGGCCAACGGTGCACGGCCCTGAAGATCTTGTTTGTTCACACTAAAATGATCAAACCCTTTCTGAAACAGTTTTCACAGGCTGTGAACCGCCTTAAATTCGGCATGCCATGGGAAGGCAGCGTATTCATAACACCGCTCCCGGAAAGCGGAAAACCCGATTATCTTTCTGAACTGGTGGAAGACGCCCGGCGGTTCGGGGCAAAGACAATTAATGAAAACGGAGGTCGAATCAATCGAAGTTTTTTTTATCCCGCAGTGCTTTATCCGGTAAACCACCGGATGAGAGTTTATACCGAAGAGCAGTTCGGTCCGGTAATTCCGATACTTTCATTTGATGATATTGAAATTCCCATCGATTATATCGTGGCGTCGAATTATGGTCAGCAGTTAAGTATATTCGGAGGCAATCCTGATGTCATTGCCAGTCTCATTGATCCTCTGGTCAATCAGGTTTGCCGGGTGAATATCAACAGCCAATGCCAGCGAGGGCCGGACACGTTTCCGTTTACAGGCAGAAAAGATTCTGCTGAAGGGACCCTTTCCGTTGCAGATGCTCTCCGCGCCTTTTCCATCCGAACCCTGGTCGCTGCAAAAGAATTAGACCTAAATCGTAAAATTATAACGACGATCGTTAGAGAACGTCGATCCAACTTTCTTTCCACGGACTTTATTCTATAAACGAGTAGAATCGAAAATGATAAAGAATTCTGTTTTGCTGTCATGGGTCACGGGTAATTATTCCGAGTATAATTCTGAGTTAACGAATTATCCCGGGAGACCAGTAAAAGCCTTCTGTCTAAACATCGATTGAAAGGAGCCGGGAATGACACTCAAACGCATTGCTCTTATTATCATTGCTATTTTGTTTGCCGTTTTTATCCTTCAAAACGCCCAGGTGGTAGAAGTTCAATTTTTATTCTGGGGCACCGAGGCGTCCCGGGCCATTGTTTTGCTGGTCACCTTCTTCCTCGGTCTTGTTTCCGGATGGCTGTCCGGCTGGAAACACAAACAACCTGCCGAGAAAAAGTTGACAAATAAAACATAGCCGGTCTGGCCAATGGTCCGTGTATGGGCCGGGTTCAAATCACAAACCCTAAGGCAGAAAGTTTTTACCGGGTTTATCAGCATTGCGCAAGTTTTATGATTATAATCAAAATTGTTGGAGGGCATCCCAACAGTATCGGACCATAGCAAACAGGAAAAAGAGGAAAAGGGCAAAAAATTTCATCGAGTCGAACGCTACTACGGAAGCTTTGTCCGCAGTTTTACGCTGCCCGACAATGTAGATGAGTCTAAAATTGAAGCCACATTCAAGGACGGAATGCTGAATCTTCAAATTCCCAAAATTGAGGAAACAAAACCCAAAGCCATAGAGGTCAAAGTAAAATAAAACCCGTTGCCCTCCAACAATTTGCCAGAAAAGCAAGGTCCCGACCGTATAATCGACCGACCGACTGAATCTTCTCAAACCGAAAAGATAGATTCGGGAACCCTCGGCTTCAAGATTGCCGGCCGATTCGATGCAACCCGTATGCGTGATATCCGGCGTCTTACCCATCGAAAGATTGCGCGAACGTGGCCTGGGCGGCTTTTTTCAATATGGTTGCCGCCTTCGGGTTCGGCGTGGGTGTTGCCAAGACCATCGGCAAGGGAGTGGTATCACCGGAGGTTCTGTCCCTCTGGTTTGTTTTGGTCGTTCTTTTGGGGGCCATTGTGTGGACCTATGTCTGCACCATACTGGGGTTGCCCATCAGTGTCTCCCATTCACTGGTGGGCGGCATTATCGAGGCCGGACTCATTAAAGGCGGGGTCAAAGTGCTGATGATGAAAAGCATCATCAAAATCGCCATTTTCATCGTTCTTTCGCCGCTGATCGGCTTTTTTCTGGGCATCTTTTTTTCCATCGTCACCACCTGGACCTTCCGCCGCTGGTCTCCCTGGCGGGTGGATCGCCTGTTTCGTGCAGGACAACTGCTTTCCTCGGCACTGTTCAGTCTGGGGCACGGCGCCAACGACGCCCAGAAAACCATGGGCATCATGGTTATGGTGTTGGTGGCTTCCGGTTGGCAGCAAGGGTTTAACGTACCTCTGTGGGTGATCCTTTCCTGTCATGTTGCCATTGCGATGGGAACGCTGATCGGCGGATGGCGCGTGGTAAAGACCATGGGAATGCGGGTGACCAAGCTGATTCCGGTGAGCGAATTCTGCGCCGAGACCGCGGCGGCCGCCTCGATTATCGGGAGTTCATTGGGCGGCATTCCGGTGTCAACCACCCACACCATTACCGGCGGAATCATCGGCGTGGGGTCTCTTCGCCGGTTATCCGCTGTCAAATGGAGGGTTGCCGGAAACATTGCCGTAGCCTGAGTGCTAACGCTGCCCGGTTCGGCCTCGATCTCCGCACTGGCCTACATTGCGCTGAAAGCCTTGGGTGCATCCTGATCCTTATATGTTAAGAAATACCCTGGTGATCCTTCTATCATGAAGGCATGTTAAAATGACAGAACTTGTTCCGGTCGAAAGAATTGCAAGTAAGATATACCTCATTGGAGATGCAAAACTGATGCTGGACAGAAATTTGGCTGAACTTTACGGTGTGGAAACCAATATGTTAAAACACTCGGTTAGAAGAGATATCGATAGATTTCCTGCTGATTTCATTTTTGAAATGGCTAAAACAGATTTTGAAAATTGGAGGTCACAAACAAGAAAACTATCTTAAATTTATCCAGTAAACTTTGTTTTTGAATCGCGGACTTCTCTGGAAGCAATGACATCATTTGCTTAGCCGGGTCGGATAGGCAAATAAACGTCTGTGATAGTCCGTAGTTGCCGCAGCCATGCTGGAGCACTTTCACCTCTTTGAAAAAGGAATTGTCTGGGGCCTTATGTCAATGATAAAGAAAATCCTTACGGAGATTAAGTCAACATAGTCAACTTCCTCCCGCAAAAGGTTTGACCTTCAATTGTAAAGACTTTCCTGCTATAATATATTATTTCGGCGACATCCTTGACATGTTAAGTTAAATCTGCGAAAAAACATTAAATTTCAAGATAGTCGCTTTAATCTTAAATGAAGAAAGAGGATGTGCGATGGATACAATGACCCCATTAATCAGATAGAAGTGGGGTTTTTTAGTTTTTAGACCCCGTTGAATAAGTTTCAAATTCAACAGGGCTCCGATGTCGGGATCTACGCTTCACTCCGACAGGCACGATGAGCAGGATTACATTTGCCAATTAAATAAAAAGGGTAAGGTAGAAACTTATAAACTGATGTCCCGTAGAACCCCACAAAAAAAAATCGCCGCCAAGCTTCACGTCACCTTCCCGACCATCAACCGCTGGGGAGCTGGCCGCGCTAAGCCGTCGCCCCTGGCTCTGAAACGGATCGAGGGCTTGATCCGTAACTTGGGCGAACGCGGTGACGACCTGTTGAAGGAAATTTTTGGAGAGAAGGCGTAATCATGGCGCAACTAGAACATATTGAGGCCATCGAGAAACGTCTCTGGAGCGCGGCGGATACGCTACGGGCCAACTCCAACTACGCCAGCAACGAATATTTTCTGCCGGTGATGGGTCTGATATTCCTGCGGCACGCATACAGCCGGTTTCTGGGGGTTAAGGACGAGATCGAAGCCAACCTGCCCAAACGCGGCGGCAAGAAGCGGGCTTTGACCAAGGAAGACCTCTCTCAAAAAAGCGCCATCTTCCTTCAACCCAAGGCCCAGTTCGACTATCTGGTGGCGTTAACGGACAGCGATGATCGGGCCAAGGCCATCATCGAGGCAATGGAGGCCATTGAGGGTGACTATGACAACCTGCGCGGCGTTCTGCCCAAGGGGGAATACCAGGAACTGGACAACAGCGTCCTCGGCCAGCTCCTCCGCACGCTCAATCCCGACGAACTCAGGCGCGTTTCCGGGGATGTTTTCGGCCGTATCTACGAGTACTTTCTGACGCAGTTTGCCGACCAGAAGGCCCACGACGGCGGCGAGTTTTTTACACCCGTCTCGCTGGTTTCGCTGATTGCCAACGTGCTGGAACCCCAAGGCGGAACCGTGCTGGACCCGGCCTGTGGTTCGGGCGGCATGTTCGTACAGAGCGCCCGCTTCGTTGAGCGGCAGCATGAAAGCCCGACCGAGAAGCTTACCTTCCGGGGTTTGGAGAAGAACGCCACCACGATCCGCCTGGCCAAGATGAACCTGGCTGTCCACGGCCTGGAAGGCGACATCCAGAAGGCCATCACCTATTACGAAGACCCCCACGAACTGCTGGGCAGGGCCGACTTCGTTATGGCCAATCCGCCCTTCAACGTGGATGAGATCGACGCCGACAAGGTCAAGAACGATCCGCGCCTGCCGTTTGGCCTGCCCGGCGTGAACAAAAAAGACAAGGTCTCCAACGGAAACTACATCTGGATCAGTTACTTTTACAGCTATCTCGGTGAAACCGGACGGGCGGGCTTTGTCATGTCTTCCCAGGCTTCCAGCGCCGGCCGCGACGAAGCCAAGGTGCGCCAAAAGCTTATCGAATCCGGTGATGTGGACCTCATGATCGCCGTCCGTTCGAACTTTTTCTATACCCGTACCGTTCCGTGCGAACTTTGGTTCCTCAACCGCGGAAAGCCCGAAGCGCATCGCAAAAAGGTGCTCATGATCGATGCCCGGAATATCTTTCGCAAGGTCACCCGCAAGATTTACGACTTCAGCCCCGAACAGCAGCAGAACATCCTTGCCATGGTCTGGCTCTACCGGGGCCAGGCGGACAAGTACCTGGAGTTGGTGGCCGGATATTGCCGTCGTATACTCGATGAAGGGGCGGGGTGCTTTATCGCACAAGATGCTAACGGGGACCCCATCGAGCCGCTGCCGTCCTTTATCTCCTCGATTGACACGTTACGCGATGAGCTGCAAGGGTTCCTGAACACACTTTCTAAAGACGCCGCCCACGCCGATGTGCTCAAGGAACTCGATGAAGCCATGCCCGCTTTCAAGGCCGATGTCGGGGCCTTCCGGAAAGCCGTTGCCAAACAGCAGTCGGCGTGGAAGAAGCAGAAGACCGGCAACGGCGAACTCAAGAAGGCTGTTTACCGCCTGGCCCCCCTGGCTGAATCCGGCCGCAACCTGGTCAAGCAGACGGACCTGCTTTACAAGTTTGCCGGCCGGCTCATCGAAACCTGCGAGAATGAGTGCGACGCCCGCAACAGCGATGCCTGGGCCAACCGGAAAATTACCCGTGCCCGCAAGGCCGCCGACCAAGCCCGGCAACTGGCCGTCGAACAGCTCAAACAAGTGCGCTACTTCCTTCGCCAGGCCCGCTGGCTCACCGAGCGATTCCCCGAAGCCAAACTGCGCGATGTGGAAGGCATAGTCAAGCTGGTGGATCGCGCCGAGATCGAGGCTAACGACTGGAGCCTCACCCCCGGCCGTTACGTCGGTGTGGCCCCCGAGGAAGAAGACGAGGACTTCGACTTCGAGGAGACCCTGCGGGAGATTCACGTGGAGCTGGAAGATCTCAACGCCGAGGCCGTGCAACTGGCGGCGATAATTAAGAAGAACTTCGAGGAGTTGGGGATATGAGCAAAAACGCCAAACGATTGCCTGATGGTTACGCTGGTTTTCTGATTCAAGTTAAGGAGCGTGTTCGTTCCGCGCAATATCAAGCTCTCAAAGCGGTCAACAAGGAATTGATCGGATTGTATTGGGATATTGGGAGTCTGATTGTCGAACGTCAGGCAAGCGATACATGGGGAAAGTCGGTGGTAGAAAGGCTTTCCGAGGATCTGCGACGCGAATTTCCCGGTATCGGGGGGTTTTCCGCCTCCAACCTGTGGCGAATGAAAAGGTTTTACGAAACCTATGCCTCTTCCGAAAAACTCGCACCACTGGTGCGAGAAATCGCCTGGAGTCACAAGATCATCATTCTGGAACGTTGCGAAGACTTGCTTCAGCGCGAATTCTACATCCGCATGACCCGAAAATTCGGCTGGTCCAAAAACGTCCTGATCCACCAGATCGAAAATCAGAGTTACGAGAAAACCCTGCTGGGCCAGACCAACTTCGAAAAGGCGCTGACACCCGCACAGCGTGCTCAAGCCAAACTTGCCGTGAAGGATGAATACACGTTCGATTTTCTGGAATTGGGCCAAGAACATTCAGAGCGTGAACTGGAGCGCGCCCTGATTGTTCGGGTTGAAGATTTTCTGCGGGCCATGGGCGGCATGTTCGCATTTCTCGGCAGCCAGTTCCGGCTGGAGATCGAGGATAAGGAATACTTCATCGACCTGCTTTTGTATCACCGCCGGCTGAAATGTCTTGTGGCTGTTGAATTGAAGATCGGTGAATTTCAGCCCGAATTTGTGGGCAAAATGCAGTTCTACTTGACCGCGCTTGACCGGCAGGTGCGCGAACAAGGCGAAAACCCTTCCATCGGCATTATCCTGTGCAAGGAAAAAAACCGAACCATTGTCGAGTATGCCCTGCGCGACGCACGCAAACCCATCGGCGTGGCGACCTATCGCATGGTCAAGCGACTGCCCAAAGAACTCAAAGGCCAGTTGCCGTCTCCAACTGACATCGCAAAATTGCTGGAGAATGTGGAATGAATCGGCTTGATACCTTGCAAAATATCCACGTCGAAATGGAAGACTTGGATGCTGAGGCGATACAATCGGCATCGACCGTCAAAAAGAATTTCGAGGAGCTGGGAGTATGAGTTGGCCGAAGAGGAGAGTTGGCGATATTACTCTCGTAGTTACAAAAGGCACTACCCCAACCAAGAACCAGGGCTTTGCTGAAAGCGGTGTAAACTTCATCAAGGCAGAGGCACTCAATGGGGACAGCGCATTAGACCCTAAAGGCATCTTTCATATCAGCGAAGATGTCCACCAGAAACTCAAGCGTTCTATTTTGCAAGAAGATGATATTCTTCTAACCATCGCGGGAGCACAGATAGGCAGGTGCGGAATAGTCAGATCCTGGCACATACCAGCTAATACAAATCAGGCGGTTGGAATAATGCGGGTTGATCGGTTCAAGGCAGATCCTATTTATATATATTATTGGTTTAAGCAAAAACATACATTTGCTTTTATACAAGGGCTCAATGCGCAGGCTGCTCAGCCAAACATCAATCTATCAATGTTGAAGAACATTGAGCTTCCACTACCGTCTGTACCTGAACAACGCACCATTGCCTCCATCCTCTCCTCGTACGATGATCTGATCGAGAACAACCGGCGGCGGATTCAGTTGCTGGAGCAGTCGGCCCGGCTGCTCTACAA
>Ga0272444_10002047_pt1 | contig 18900 bp, 17 predicted proteins | sample SSMForm13_FD_201033 | JGI IMG/M metagenome (GOLD analysis project Ga0272444, IMG submission 201033) | Marine sediment archaeal communities from Little Sippewissett salt marsh, Falmouth, MA, United States - SSM-Form-13 | ecosystem: Environmental > Aquatic > Marine > Wetlands > Sediment ... | reverse complement strand
GCGGCGGTCTGCCTGCGTGCGTTCAATCAGAGGGTCGTCTGCCACGCTGCATTCTATCCGACGCTCGGCGGGCGCATCACTCGGCGCACGGCTCCTCGAAGTAGTCACCGATGATCTCATGTGCCTTCGGCAGATCGCGCGGGCGGACCATGATTCGAACCTCGGCGAGCCCGTTGACCGCCATCGGGTAGATTGACGGCGGCGCATGCATGACCAGGTTGACCGGAATCCCGAAGTCATCGAGCAGTCCCTTGATCATCTGCGCCTTCGGTTCTCCCCAGACCTTGTGGCAGAGAACGAGAACGTCGTTGATCTCCTCGTCCCGGCGATCGAGCAGGTAGTGGACGATCGTGATCGCCTGACTGGCATGCAAAGCGGTCTGTCCGAGCGACACCCGAGGCAGATCAGCCAGAGTCCTTCCGTCCTCCTCGGTGAAGTCGAGGTGGTCCGAGAGGATGAACGTCGGATCGTGGGGGAAGGCGAACGAATCGACCGGCGAGCCGCTTTCGTCAAGGACAATCGGGTTGCTCCTGAGGTCGACCAGATCATCGATCGTCTCCGAAAGGGTGCGCCGGGACACGAGGATGCCGGGAGTGCTCACGACTTCTTCGTCAGCGAGCGAGCCCAAAGCCCGCCGGATCAGCGCGGCCGTCGATCGCTCGTCGGGATTCAGCCGCTTGACCCGATCGCCGTCGATTCTGATTCGGACGGAATTCTGAAGGAGGAGGATTACCTCGACGTCACGGCGGATCCCGTGCGAGAGGAAGAGCGATGCGGCAACTGCACGGCAGAGAATGTCGAGCCGACCGGCTCCCCCGGGCAGATCGTTGAGGTGAAAATCTGAGTGAATCGGCGCATTGTGCCCAAGGATCAGGAATCGTCTCATGCGGCGGAGTCTACTCCCCGAGGGACGTTCCGGCAATCCCGCCCTTGCTGTTGACGGCCTCTGTCGAGGAATCGAAGGACGTTCGCTGAGCGAGCAGGTGATCCATTTCCCTTGTCGCGTGGTCGTTCACCGTGGGGCGAGGCCGGAGAACGAAGTAGGGTCGTAGGCGATGCGTGAGAGCGAGCGGGTGGATTCGATAAGGCTTGAGTCGTGGGGAGCGCGCAGGTGCTCCGCGTCGAGGGGGAGTGGATCGTGAACGGTCGATGCGTGCTTATCGTCGTGGTTGTCCTATTCAGCGCTGTCAGCGCACTGGCAAGCGATGGCTTCACTGGAAGCTGGTGGGCCGAGATTGGGCTCTCGCCACAGCAGACCCAACCGTTCTCGGCGTTCCAGTCGACGTTGGATGTCGGGCTCAGTCTCAGCTTCCTGGAGATCGCCAGTGTCTCCGATTTCCTTTTCGATGGTTGGCTCTGGCAGGAGATGGACATCACCGCGGCGCTGGGCAGCATGCGATTCGAAGGGCAGATCCTCTTCGAGCCGCAGACCGGCTCATTCATCTACGCGCAGGGGATCCTCAGCGTCGAGTTCCCGCCTATGACCGTGAGTCTCTACGGCGCGGCGGTCGGCGAGACGCTGCTTAACCCGGCCAATTGCGGCTACGTCTTCGATCTCTACGGCGAGATCCTTGGCGGTGTCCTGACCTTCGAGAGTGCCACGTTCATGGGAGCCGACCTGAGTGGGATCACGTTCTCGGCGGCGACAAGTCATCCGACGAGTCTGGCGACAAAGACGTTCCTCACCGATCCGACGATCGACCTGCTGCCGATCGGGTTCTCCGGACAGGAACTAACGTTCAGTGCCTCGGCGTTCTGCTGCATCGAGCTCATGAGCCTGACCACATTCGGCAAGATCGGGTTCGAGAGCCAGGAGATCGAGCTGTCGTTTATTCGGCTGTTCGGACTCCCACTCAGCATCACACTGGATTTCATCTACACGTTGCAGACGAAGAGCTACGCGTTCACTCCTTCCCTCGAATCGGACTACGGATGTCTGAGCATCTACGCCCATCTCCTCGGCAGTGGTGGAGTCATCACCGGTGTCGAGGTCTACGGGATCGCATTCGAATGCACGCTTGCGGGAGCGACGTTAACGAGCGTCTCGAACCTCAACACGGCCGATTACGTGATCACGACGCCCGAATTCGGCTTCGTTGTCGAATCATTCGGCGATGCGATCGCTGAGGGGCACATCTACTACCCGCAGGACTACTGGGAGATCGTCTCCCTCGTCGTCGACGTGCCACCGATCGGTTGTGGTTTCTCGTTCTCGGTCGACACGTTCTTCAGCACGTCCACGGGGCTGCTGTTCGATTGGGCACGGAGTACGATGGGCGTGAGCCTGTCGTTGGGCACGTCTGTGTCGATGTCGACGGCGATCACCGTTGACGGGACGGGGTTCACGGAGTGGACCCTGTCGTTTGAGGTCGCATTCTAAGCGTGAGCAGACCGACGGTTGGCCGGATTCATCATCCAGCGCGCACGGTACCTGACGTGTATGCTTTTGCTGTGGAGGCGAGCGGATTCGAACCGCCAACCTCTGCGTTGCGAACGCAGCGCTCTCCCGGTTAGAGCTACGCCCCCATAAAGCAAAATCGCATGTAGCGGCGCAGGGACTCGAACCCCGAACCTCCCGGATATGAGCCGGACGCTCTAGCCAGTTGAGCTACGCCGCCCTGCTGGTTGCGGGGGCCGGATTCGAACCGGCAACCTCCGGGTTATGAGCCCGACGAGCTTCCAGATTGCTCCACCCCGCGGTATCTTCTTGTCTTCTGCCGGGAGCGGGAGTCGAACCCGCACGAGGTTACCCTCAAAGGATTTTAAGTCCCTTGCGTCTGCCAATTCCGCCATCCCGGCGTTTTTGACGTCCCGGCGACTCTTGGAGCGGGAAACGGGATTTGAACCCGCGACCCCTGCCTTGGCAAGGCAGTGCTCTACCGCTGAGCTATTCCCGCAGAGCCCACGCATTATACGGGCCTGCGTTTCCGCGTTCAACTGCGAAGGGCGGGACTCGAACCCGCACGCCCGAAGGCACTAGCTCCTAAGGCTAGCGCGTCTGCCAATTCCGCCACCTTCGCTCGTTCGGTTAGGCTAACCGGACGCCGAAACACCGTCAAGGAAGAACGGGCCGAAGGGAATCCCCTTCGGCCCGCCCACGTTCTCTATCCTCTAGGAGTTCAACCTGCAGGATCTCGCTTCCCGCCGAGTCGACGTACTACGGGCAGCCGCAGCATCCCCAACCCCAGAAGAGAGGGAAGGAGAGGCAACCGGTCTGGCACGCGTCGGTGAACGCGAGAGTCACCCGGCAGGCACAGTTGGTGATCGAGAAGACATCCTCACATGTGCACGACGGACACGGACCGCACCAGCAGCAGCTGCACGGGTCATAGAGTACGAAGCAGCGTGAAAGCGTTCCGACCGACGTGTCGACGTGTAACTTGTACACTCCCTCAGGAGCTGCGGCACTTTCAGAGTCGACCTGGCTCCACGTTCCCAGCCAGGATGATGATGGCACGGGCACATCGTGTCTGACGGAGTAGATGACCTGCTCCATGCTGTTCACAATCCGCCACCCGAGGATCAGTGTCTCCGTGCACGTGCAGCATCCCCAGAACCACGCGGTCGAATCAGTGGCGCGGAACTGAATGTCCTCACCGAGCTTGAACCGTGCGGGACTGGCGGACAACGCGACGACCGACGTAAGGGACACGAGAACCAAGACTCCAACAACTAAGACCAGCCTTCTCCTCACAACACTCACCTCCAAAGCCAGTTGCAGAGTATACACCACGCCCCCCCCCCTGTGTCATGTGCCCTTTGAGGGAAGGGGGCTGCACGCCGGGTGCCCCGCGATCTGCCGTCGCGGATCGACCGACGAGTTGCGATGACGAGCAGGACGGGGCTTGAAACCGCGACGCCGAACGGTGTAACCTGGGAACCATCAGAGGGAGGTGAGATCGATGGCGGGGAAGGAAATCATGGACAAGCTGTCCATCTACATTCCACAGAAGAAGATGATCGAGAAGCCGGTCGAACGACTTATGCAGCTGGGGCACAAGCGCGATCGCTCGGTCAACTATCTCGTGGTAGAGGCGATCGTCCAGTACTTGGATCGCGAGGAGAACAAAAACTAGCCGCGGGCTGGACGGGGCTTGGGTGCTCTATACGGATGAGAATCCGCAAAGCGTCCCTTCGCGCTGCCGCGCGAAGGGACGCTCATGCTTCGTGGTACGAGTCGATCTGCCTGCAAGCTCGACAGGTCGGTTCGCTTCTCAAGCCGGGTGGGCATGACCGTTGATCGAGGCACGGGGCAACTCCGCTCCCCACCTCACGCGGTACCGATCACGGACATCGCTGATTGGCTCGATGTCGACCTCCAGTTGGGGCTGATGTCGCGACAAGCGGCAGAGCGGCTGGCCGAATGGGGCCGCAACGAGCTCCCGAAGGCCCCGTCGATCCCCTTCTGGAAGCGAGTCCTCTCCCAACTCCGGGGCGTCATCGTCTTGATCCTGCTCGGGGCCGTTGGGGTTTCCATCGCATTGGGGGACTGGGTCGAAGCCGGTCTCATCCTGGCGATTGTGCTCCTCAACGCGATTGTTGGCTCCGTTCAAGAGGCCCGAGCAGAGAAAGCGCTCGAGTCGCTTCGAGAGATGACGGCTCCGGACGCTCGAGTACTGAGGGACGGTCGTCCAGCCGAGATTGCCGCGCGAGAACTCGTTCCGGGCGACGTCGTCTTCTTCGAAGCGGGCTCGATTCTCCCTGCGGATCTGCGGATCATCGAATCGTCACACCTCCGGATCGACGAATCCTCATTGACCGGGGAGTCGGCGCCGGCCGCCAAGAGGGCCGACGCCCTGGTTGAGCCATCCGTTCTGGTGGGAGACCGAGTCAACTGCGCGTTCGCCGGGACGACGGTGACGTACGGCCGCGGGCGCGGGATCGCCACGGCTACAGGCCCAGAGACAGAGCTCGGGAGGATTGCCTCGGAACTCGGGCGCGAGACCGATCGAGAGACTCCGCTGCAAAGGAAGCTTGACGAATTCGGCCGGATCATGGGCATTGCTGTTCTCGCGGTCTGCGCGCTGGTCTTCATCGTCGGGATCCTTCGGAGTTCCGAAGCGGGGCTGCTGTTTCGCGAGGGACTTGCTGTCTACGTGGCCGGCGCGCGGACCGCGGTCGGTGGATTGTTTGTCATCGCAGTCAGCCTCGCCGTTGCTGCGGTCCCAGAGGGTCTTCCAGCGGTGGTGACGATGAGCCTTGCACTTGGTACGAGAGAGATGCTCCGTCGCAACGCGCTCGTGCGGCGGCTCCCCTCGGTCGAGACGCTCGGCTCGACGACGGTGATCTGCACGGATAAGACGGGAACGCTGACACGGAATCGAATGCGCGTCGGGGCCATCCGAACACCTGAAGCCGCTTACGAGTTTCCGGAGCCGAGCGGCAAGTCTCCGGTCGGACCCACGCTCGACGGCCGAGTCGTGGATCTGAGCGAACACACGACGCTCCGCCTGGCGCTCCTCGCTGGACTGCTCTGCAACGATGCGGTGCCGAGCGACGAAGTGACGTCCGAATACCTGGGGGATCCCACCGAGGTTGCGCTTGCTCTCGTAGCCGGGGACAGCGGACTGCCGCCGAAGGTTTCGCTGCCCGCCCGTGAGGCCGATGTCCCGTTTGACTCGGAGCGCAAGCGGATGACGACGATCCATCGTGCCGACGCGCTTCTCATGGGTTTTTCCCTTGAGTCAGCGTACGTCGCGTTCGTGAAGGGCTCGCCGGACGGGATTGTCGATCTGTGCCAGGGGATCGAGACGGACGCCGGGCCGCTTCCGCTTCGGGAACGCGGCCGCGAGGAGATCCTCGAGGTCCATCGCGCGATGGGCGAGCGAGGGTTTCGCGTTCTCGCTGTCGCGTATCGATTGCTCGACGATATCGAGGAGGAGCCTCGGGCCGAGGACATCGAGGCCGATCTCACGCTCCTCGGCCTCGTAGCGCTGCACGATCCACCCCGACCGGAGGTCGCTGCTGCGGTGGAGAAGGCTCGTCGAGCCGGGCTACGAACCGTGATGATCACGGGGGACCACACGTCGACAGCGAGAGCAGTCGCTGAGCAGATCGGCATCCTGCGGCAAGCGGGTCGGGTCGTGACCGGCTCCGAGCTCGATCACATGGCAGACGACGACCTGCGTAACGTGATCGACGAGACCGACGTTTTCGCACGGGTCTCTCCGCAGCACAAGGTCCTGGTCGTCGATGCGCTGCAGGCGAGCGGTGAGATCGTGGCGATGACCGGAGACGGGGTGAACGATGCCCCGGCGCTCCAACGCGCCGATGTCGGGATCGCGATGGGGATCACCGGGACAGATGTGGCCAAGCAGACCGCGGACATAGTGCTCATCGACGACAACTACGCCACGATTGTCGCGGCGGTCGAGCAGGGGCGGGTCATCTACGCCAACATCCGCAAGACGATCTTCTACCTCCTGTCGTGCAACTTCGCCGAGATCGCGATCCTCCTTGTCGCGACGCTCCTCGGCTGGCCCCCGCCGTTGGCAGCGATTCAGCTGTTGTGGTTGAACCTGGTCACTGACGGCGCCCCGGCACTCGCGCTGGCGATGGAGAAGGGAGAGCCGGGCATCATGGATCGGGCTCCGCGTCCCGCGACCGAGCGAATCGTGAACGGGAAGATGACGAGAGGAATCGCGTTTCACGCCGGAGCCCTGACTGCCGCGGTGCTGACGGCGTTCGGCATTGCGCTTCGAGGCAGCGACCCTGCGGTCGCGGGGTCTGTGGCCTTCGTGACGCTGGCGGTCGCCGAGCTGCTCCGAGCGTACGCGGCCCGCTCAGAGGCAACCCCACTACTCAGGGTCGGAGCGCTCTCCAATCGATGGATGCAGGCAGCGGTTCTGACGTCGCTTGGATTGGTCTTGCTGGTCGTCTACGCCCCGTTCATCCGGTCCCTGTTCGATGTGCGTCCGATTGGAGGCTCGATGTGGGGGCTCGTCTTGCTGCTGGGCCTGGGGCCGGCCGTCCTGATCGAAGCACGGAAGGGACTGCGGGCGGCACGGACGGAAGGAAGGGGGCGTGAGCGGTGAATCCAGAAGCGAGCATCCGCGATCTTCAGCGCGCGATGGACGTCGACGAGGTCACGGCGCGAGGTCTTGTTGAACGGTTACTCGAGCGGATCGAAGCGATCGACCGAGGCGGTCCGCGGCTGGGCTCGATCCTCGAGCTGAACCCCGAAGCTGACGGAATCGCGGAGAGGCTGGACATGGAGCGTGGGCGCGGCGTGAAGCGTGGGCCGTTGCACGGGATCCCCGTTGTCCTCAAGGGGAATATCGGCACGGCCGATCGGATGACGACGACCGCCGGATCGCAGGCGCTGGCCGGATCGATCCCGACGTGCGACGCGTTCATCGTCGAACGGCTGCGCGCGGCCGGTGCGGTCGTTCTCGGCAAGGCGAATTTGAGCGAGTGGGCGAACTTCCGCGGGAAGAACGCCCTGAGCGGATGGAGCAGTCAAGGCGGGCAGACGCGAAACCCTTACGACATGAACAGAAGCCCGTGCGGCTCGAGCTCCGGATCGGCGGCCGCAGTGGCCGCTGGCCTGTGCACTGTTGCGATCGGGACGGAGACTGATGGGTCGATCGTTTGCCCAGCGCAAGCGTGCGGGATCGTCGGGATCAAGCCGACGGTCGGTCGGGTGAGCCGGTCGGGGATCATCCCGATCGCGCACAGCCAGGACACCGCCGGTCCAATGGCCCGAACGGTCGAGGACGCGGCGATCCTCCTTGAGGTCCTTCTCGGGGCGGACCCAAGGGATCCGATGACACAGGACGTCCGCGAAGGCGATGACATCGGGCACGCTCAGCAGCTCGATCCCGATGGCCTGCGTGGCGCGCGGGTCGGGGTCGCTCGCGGCTTCTTCGGTTCGCATCGTGAGGTTGACCGGCTGGTGGAATCGTGCCTTGACGTCCTGAGGCGGCTGGGCGCGGTCCTCGTCGATCCGGCGAACATTGAGACGGCCGGGAAGTGGCAGGAATCGGAGATGGAGGTTCTGCTCTACGAGTTCAAGCACGATCTGAACGGCTACCTCTCTTCGCTGGGAGCCCGCGCACCCGTGAGATCTCTCGCCGAGGTCATTGCGTTCAATGAGGCTCACGCCGCAGAAGTCATGCCCTATTTCGGGCAGGAGCTGATGGAGCTAGCGCAGGAAAAGGGGCCGTTGACCGAGAAGACCTACGTCGATGCGCTGGAGGCGAACCGACGCCTGGCTCGGAGCGACGGGATTGACGCTACGCTGGAGAAACACGTGCTCGACGCGATCGTCGCCCCGACTGGTGGGCCGGCGTGGCTGATCGACACGGTGCACGGGGACTACGGAATCAGCGGCTGCTCGTCGCCGGCCGCGGTCGCGGGGTATCCTCACGTCACAGTTCCGGCCGGATACGTCGACGGGCTACCGATTGGCCTCTCATTCTTCGGCGCCGCCTGGGACGAGGCCAAGCTAATCCGGTACGCCTACGCGTTCGAATGCGCCACGGCGGTTCGTCGCCCTCCGATGCTGTTCGGATAGCCTCCGGGCGATGTTACGTCGTCACGTTCGGACCCGACAAACACACCCTCGGAAGGCCGCTCTTGATCCGCGCATTTCCCCGCGGCCCCAGTACTGTCGTTCAGTATCCACGCAGAGCTGAGGTGATCGAACGCATGAGAACCAAGATCTTGGTCATGACGGCGGTTCTGGTCCTGGCGTCGGCGGCTACGGGGCTTGCGGTGGGGGGCGAGATCGGCGCGGGGACTGAGCCGTCCGTCTCGTTTGCCGCAACGTGGGACGTCTCGCCGAGCTTCGCGGTCGTGACGTCGTTCGGAGCGGTGTTCTGGCGAGGAGTGCAGACCGGCTCGTCGACGCTGCCATCGACATCCTACACGGTCGGAGTCGAGGCGCGCTACGAGATTCGGTTCCTCGCGTCTGCCGTCCGTCCGTATCTCGGGCTGGGGGCACTCGCGCAGACGGGGAGCGAGGGCATGTCTGCTGTGCTGTCGTCCACCGTCGGAGCGCAGGTCCGCATGCTGCGAAACATCTACCTGTTCGGCGAAGGGTCCGCACTCCTGCCGGTTCTGGATGCCTCCAGTTGGTACTGGCGATTCAAGCTGGGTATCGGGTTTCGGTTCTGATCCGCCTTCCGCCGGGCCGCTGGTCGCTGTTCCTCGTAGCATAGGGCGCACCGAATCGGCAGCGATACGAAATCGCCCCCGTAGCAACGCGGGAACAAGTGGATTGCGGATGCGCGGAGAAAACACCTAGTACCGCCGCTGGACAGCTCTCGAACTGGCGCCGCTGAATCGGCGCGTGAGGAGAAGCCTGTCCCGGGGGCTCAAGAGAAAGGACCCCGGCGAAGACCGGGGCCCCGTGTCATGACCTACTCTAGATACGACTTCCTACCGCTCCACGAGGAACGTGAACTGCGACGCAATCCGGATCTCCAGGTTCGCAACGAAGTACGCCACGTCGAACAGCTCCGTTCCGAACTCATCGAAGAACACGGCCACGTCGAAGCTGAACGGTCCGCAGCATCCATCGTCGGTCGTCGCGATCTGGTACGCCTCCCAGTACTCCTCATACCCGTACAGGAGTCCCGGGGAGCCAGGCGTCCACCACGGTCCGTGGTCATCCGGACCCCAGTAGGTGATCCCGGTGAACGCAACGCCGCCGATCTCGCACGCGATCTGGATCCCGTCGAACTGGATCCCTCCGATCAGCAGCGGGTCGTAGTTCGAGCCACCGTCGGTGATCAGGCGGTAGTACAGGTCGAAGTCACACCCGATCACGCCAAGATCGATCTCCGGGAGGAACTCGAAGTACTTCCCGCCCTCCTGGGCTCCATCGATTTGACTGTGAAGCTCAGGAGATGTTCATTCGGGTCCCTGGAGGGGCTTCGAATTGGCACCCCTCAGAGGACGGTTTTGGAGCTCTGAGCTGGCCAAGCCGCGAGGAGATTGAGCCCCTTCTAGTTGCCCATTGATAGCGACTGGGACTCCAGGACCTCCGCGGCCGCCTGGCGATGACTTCCTCGGGTTCGTACCGTCTTCGTACCATCTGCTCTCCCCTCCCGACACCTTCACCTCGATTCTCGACCGACTCAGAAGCCACACGCGATTTCGAGACTTCGTCGCAGTGAAACCTCCGGTGCTTCACGGAGTACGTAGAGCTGAGGTGGTGGTGATGAGGCGTGAGGGGGATCAGTGGCGCCGGGTCTCGCGCCTCGGTGTTGAATGCCATGCCGAGGGTGGAGGGTTTGCAGATGCATGAGCCCGAGCCGAAGCTGTGCGGGAGCGTACCGGGCTTAGTGAGGCGAATCGCAAGGGGCCTTGCCAGCGGGCTCTTCTTCGTATTGATTGTCGTGGCCGGATCGTCGAACGACCTGCTTAGCCACGTCGTCGAAGAGGACGCCGAGATCGCTCCGCTATTCACCCTATCCAATCTTGATGGCGACGATGTATCTCTTGAGGGGTATCGCGGCAGCGTCGTCATCCTGGATTTCTGGGCGTCGTGGTGCAAACCGTGCAGGGAGACGTTCCCGGAGCTTCATGCGCTGCAACAAACCTATGCGGATCGCGGTGTCGTCCTTCTCGTTGTGAGTCTCGACAAGAGCGCACAGCAAGCTCGCGAATACCTCATCGAGAACGGATTCGCAACTGATAATGTTCTCTGGGGATCGCTCGAGGAAGCACGCGCCGTGAAGGATCTGTACGGTGTCGGCGGGATTGCCCATGCGTTCCTCATCGATCAAGCCGGGTACATCCGCTACTCCGGTCATCCGATACGGCTTACACCCGAAGAACTTGAGTGCTGGTTGTAGCAGCATTGGCTCCAGGTCCTCCGCGTCGCAGACACGAACACTAGTAAAATCATTCACCTTCACAGGAGATAGTTGTTCAGCCTGAGTCTCGAAACGGATCGGTTGCCGGTGGCTGGTCAGTGGGGGTGATACGGGGTGACAAGGAGCCAGTGGTCTCGGGATCAGTTTGCGACTGATTCCGAGCTTGAGGTAGTCCGGTCGGGGATCGGACCCTGAGAGGACGACATCCCACCTGCTTTAGTACTCCTGGAACGCGCTCCTGTCCTGTACCTCAAGCAAGATGACCAAGGAAGGGTGCGTGTGCTGAAGACGCTGCTTTGGGACTGCAGGATCCGTGGCGAAAACATTACCCCTGTTGACAGCAGACCCTTCGACCTTGTGGCCGAAGAGGTCAGATCTGGCAACTGGTACGCCCGACAGGATTCTGAACCTGGGCTGTTCGGATGACTTGGATGCTTCCGGACAGCTTATGAGTTTCGCTACGCGAAACTTGGCAGGTTCATCCTGGGGCATACAGAAGAGGCGAGCCACAAGGGCCCGCCTCTTCTGTATGCCTTATTGGATAGCTTTCGGACTACGTTAGGTCTCTAACAATCCAGCTGCGGATGAGTCCCCTGCAAGCGAGATAGGCTAGACATCCCACTCCGGTGCCGGACAGCCTGGGTTGCCTCCATACTACTCCGAAACCGAAATCCGCCTACCTTTCTTGAGCTGGAATCCCTAAGATCAGTATCAGAGCCATATGCTCCACGACACTGTCGTCATCCACTGCAACATCGAGCCATCCCTTTGAGTTGATCTCTGGCAGTAGGTCAATCCGACCATCAGGATGGTACAGGTTTGACAGGTCAAACGTGACGGTGAACGCCGCGTTGACGGGAATCCCCACGTAGTTCAACCGCCGTTGCCAGTGCCCGTTGGCCCAGCTCCAGTCTTCGGAGGGGTCGCTGATCACTGCAATCTTGATGTGGTCGTTATCCCCCTGGTTGCGGACTGTGATGCACAAATACGCGCCGACAATCTTGCAGTCGCCTAGCGGCTTGATATCGGCGAACGTATGTGCCCAATAGCGGTCCTGCTGGCTTGAACCGCAAGACTTCGTTCCAGCAATCGGGTAGTGCGTATCAATCCACCTAAGCAGGATGTCGCTAGGGTGGTTCGGCGCTGCGTCAACCGTGCCGAAGCAGTCGCACACTTGAAGAACCTGGAAACCGCAGCACTCACAAAGCGTCTCATACTGCGCAGAGACTGCGGAAACGAAGCTCGCTGTAGCAACCAGGGCAGCAAGCAGGCCAAATGCTACTCCTCTTCTCATCACGGACTCTCCTTCCGTGAGACAACGCTCAATAGCTCCTACGCTACACGCGGCATCTCACACAGCACAGCATACCATCCGTCCTGACAACAATTGTGAAACAGGCCATGGCAAGAGCAGAATGGTGTGTTGACATGGCAAAAGACTGAGACTACTGTAAAACGTCAGAAAAGAAAGAAACGTGGGGGGATTGGGTGCATCACCGAAGTCGCGGCTGGCACTCTTCGCCTCTCCAATCGGAGTATGCGAAGGATCCGGCTTGCTCTCTGGCTCAACGTATGTCGTTTCATCAGAGTGGCGTTCTCGCTTGACAGTCGCCTACCGACCGATCCCCTTGTCTGACCTACCCGGTGGACGGATCAGATACAGAGGCAGGGTTTGGCAGGACAACCTTGCCCTGTCCCACGTCTTCAGGGCAACCTTCAGCAGCCCAATCTCTAGGATCGGTCTGCGGATGTGACGCTCGGAATTGCAGACTGTGCAGTGGCTGGCACAGTGATTGAATTGCGCCTGCATACGGCCTTCTTGCCTGGTAACTGCCAGATTGTGCGTGCGGCGCTCTCGGATCTGAGCGAGAACTGGGCGCAGACCGAGGACTGGGTAAGAGGGATCCACGAGATTCCTTTTGCTCTGGCGCAGGAGAGCGGTTGACCAGCAGCTATAGAAGCTAGCCGCCGAATCAACCCTGGATAAGCAGGTCCGGTCTAACCGAGAAGTCCCGTCAAGAAGCAATGACCAAGCAGTGGAGCTGCATCTAGGCCGGAAGAGGGAGCTAGTCCTGTCGGGCTTCGCGCGGAAAGGCCCTTTGGAACGCTTCTCTGTACGCCCGACAGGATTCGAACCTGTGACCTTTGGCGCCGGAGGCCAACGCTCTAATCCACTGAGCTACGGGCGCAAGCGTGCAATCAACAAGCCTGAATGGCTTGTCGATGCACGAACTCGCACGCGTCTGCGTGCAGACGCGCAGGCTGCGGAGAGGGCGGGATTCGAACCCGCGGAGGAGCGTGAACCCCTCGCCGGTTTAGCAAACCGGTGTCTTGGACCACTTGACTACCTCTCCAAGGCCGCATTCTACCGAGCCGAGATCGAGAGGACAACAGCGATGTGTCAGCCAACACGAGTCCGTGCTCTGAACGAACTTGCCCGCGTTTGCGAAGCGAACGCGCTGGCTGCGGAGGGGGCGGGATTCGAACCCGCGAGGCCTTGCGAGCCTGCCGGTTTTCAAGACCGGTGGTTTCGTCCGCTCACCCACCCCTCCGAGAGGGATTATACTTGCGTGTTAGGCTGGAACGGGAGAACGCGCTTGGACCTCTCGATCGTTCCCCCGCCGAGGAGTCGATCTCCGTCGTACAAGACGGCCAGTTGGCCGGGGGTGATTGCCCGCTGTGGCTCGTCGAAGACCAGTCCGAAACGGTCTTCCGATTCCCTGCGAAACGTGGCTCCGACGGCCGACGAGCGATAGCGAAGCTTGACGGTCAGGCGGGTCTGGTCCCCGGGAGGGCATCCGGAGAGATAACTTGCGTCGCGTGCGCGAAGCCCACTGTGGAACAGCTGGCGTTCGTCTCCGACGACGAGCGCGTTTCGCTCCGGGTCGATGTCGATGACGTAGAGCGGGCGGTGCGAGGGGGTGCCGAGTCCGCGCCGCTGGCCGATCGTGTAGTTCGGCAGACCGCCGTGCGTCCCCAGCCGGGCGCCCGCGACGTCGAGGATCGGCCCGGATTGCAGATCGGAGTTTGCGAACAGAAAGGCGGTCCGCCCGGCAACGGCGAAGCAGAGATCCTGACTCTGTGGCAGTTCGGCGCACGTCAGATTGCGCACGCGGGCGATCGCATATACCTCCTGTTTCGCCATCTCGCCCACGGGCAAGAGGAGACGCTCAAGGTGGTCTTGCCGCAGTCCGTAGAGGAAGTAGGTCTGGTCTTTCGCGGGATCGCGTCCTTTGTACAGCGACGCTGTGCCATCCGGTTCACGGAGGCGACGGACGTGATGCCCAGTGGCGACGAAGTCGTAGCCGTTCTTCGCTGCGTAGTCGAGCGCTAGGTCGAACCGGAGGTGCCGGTTGCATCGCCCGCACGGATTCGGCGTCTCGCCGTTGCGATAGCTTGAGATGAAGTCCTCCAATACGAGGTGATAGAATGCTGTGCTGGCGTCGATCTCCTCGTGCGGGATGCCGACCTCGTCTGCCGCCTGGGCTGCGGAGTCAAGTGAGCAGCACTTTGTCTTGCCGGCGTAGCCCGGTGCTCCCGGAAACGACCAGAACCAGAACGTGATTCCGGCGACGTCGTATCCCTGTTCCTTGAGCAGATATGCGGCGACGGTGCTATCGACGCCGCCGCTGAGGCAGACGACGACGCGCTTGGTCATCTACCCGTCTTCCCCCTCCAATGGGACCATGCACAGGAACTCGAACAAGCCGTCGCCGGCGTTGACAAACTGGTGCTCGTCGTTTGGGGGGACGAAGGCGAAGTCGCCCGGCTCGACGGATCGGCTTCCGCCAGCGAACCGGACCTCGCCTCGTCCGGCGAGGATGTAGACTTCGTGCTCCCAGGGGTGCGTGTGATACGGGCTGCATCCGCCCTTCCCGATCGTGAACTTGCGCATCGAGAAGTTGGGGGCATGCTCTGTCGGACCGATCAGGACGCGCTTCTCGGCGTGGCGTACGTCCGTTCCGTCGTGGTACAGCCGTGCCTCGATCCGTTCGCTTCTGCCGATGTGGATCATTGAATCTCCTTTCGTCAGAGGGGGCTCGCGATGAAGGGGACGAGCATCTCGTCTTCTGTCAGGCCGCCGTGCATTCCCCGGAGCAGGACTGCATCGCGATACGGATGGTAGATCCCGGCTCTCCCGGTGGCGACGACGGCAAGGTCGCCGATTCGAGCGACCACCTCGGGATGGGGCGTCCCAATGCCCAGTAACCCGTCTTCGAGGAGGGTGCGGGCGTCGACGCAGACGAGACCGTCCTTCACTCGGTGATCCAGCGCCTGCAAGACGCGCTCTCGGGTTCCTTCTCGCACGAACAGGTACGACGCGCGGGGCTCGCCGACCGGCGGGAGGAGGAGGGCGCGACTCACCTCTGGTTCGTCGGAGAGCTGGACGTAGTCGTCTGGGCTCATCGACACGAAGCCGTGATCGGACGAGAGGATCAGGAGCGTCTTCGGCACTTGTCCGAGCAGCTCTCTTCGGATCGCATCGTCGATCGCTCGGAACTCGGCATGGTAGGCGTCGGCGTTGGGGCCACGGGCGTGCGCAATCGTGTCCAGCCCCGGCCAGTAGAGAGACAGGAAGGTCCTCGATGTCGCGCCTGCGAGAAGCTGTCGGGCCATCACCAGCATGTCGGAGAGGCCGGCGGACGCGTGTACTCGCTTGCTGCCTCTGTAGAGCACGCGCGAGAGTCCGCTACTCGAGATGTACTGCGGAAGAAGCGTGTGGACGTTTACGTCTCGGCTTTCCAGCCGTTCGTGCAGCGTCGGACTCGGAACGATCGACTCGGCGTCGAGGCCGGCGTCGAACGCGGCGTCGGTCCGGCCGTTTCCGACCATCGCAAACCGAATCATGTTCGTGATCGACGCGGTCTCGCGTAGGTACAGCCGGTAGCCGATCATCCCGTGCTCGATGGGGGTCAATCCAGTGGTGATCGAGACGAGCGACGCAACGGTCGTCGACGGGAAGACCGACGTGAGTGGGAAATACGAGCCCTGGCGGCTGAGGGAGCGAAGCGCGAGATCGGGAAACCGGTCGAACAGCGTCTCCGCCTTGCGGTATCCGAATCCGTCGAGGATCAAGAGAACGACGTGCTCGAACGGAGGGAAGTCGGCCGCGAGCGCCGTCATCGGAGTTGAGGGACCGTCGCCTTCGAAGAGGCATTCAACGAGTGCGGGCAGACCGGCGATCGAGTACCCCGCGTAGTCGGGCAGGACCGACTTCGGCCCCCATCGTGTTGGCTTGTCTCGGGCGAGCAGCAGCTGCTCGACGCTCTCTCGGCTTCGCATATCGAGTGATTATACGGCTTCGGTGTGGGATGGCAGCGACGCTACGGGCATCGTTCGGGCGCCTGACGTGCAAGGCGTCAGGCCTCGCCGGTCTCCTCGTTCGGCTCTTCGCCTTCCTCGCAGGACATGCCGCTGAGGAGGGCGAGCAACCTGGTGAGTAGCTCTTCGGGCCACGATTCCAGGTCCCATGGCAGGTAGGAGGTGTAGGAAGGCTGATCGACCTCTTCGCCGGACGGCACGTCGTTCGTGATGAGGTTGCCGATGAGCGTGTACGTTCCCGTCCCTTCCATCTGCATCGTCAGTGGATCGTCGGGTACGACGAAGGCGCCGGCGGCGCTTCCGTCGCCCGTTCCGGTTGCCAGGAAGGAACTCGACTCGAGTGTGACGATGAAGAAGAACGGCCCGGTCGCGGAGCCGAGGGCATTGGCGGAGAGGTCGGTGTCGTCGCTGGAGCCGGCCAGGCCCCCTCGCAGGGAGATCGGTTCTCCACCCTCCGTCGTTCCTTCAGCCTCGATGATGAGCCAGACACCGAGCGTCATGGTGGCTGTGTTGCCCACACCTTCGCCGAACGCAGTCCCGGACGCGGTGAATGGAATGACCGTTCCGTCGATCTCGAGCGACCCGTCTAGACTGAAGTCGCTCTCGATCAGGGCAGTGACCTCCGTCCCGTAGAACCATAGCACAGTCTTACCGCTCGCAACTCCCTGCGCATCGATCCCCGACTGGGCGAGCGATGCCATCCCAAGGAGAATCACCAAGGCACTCCCGATACAGAGCTTCTTCATCGATACGTTCCTCCCTCATTTGATCTCAGATCACGTGGTGCTCATCATACCGGATCGTGGTGCCAGAACCGGCGCTGTTGGGCCGAAATCCGAGAGCACCCTGTCGATGATCGACGGGGTGCTCTCGGTCATTCCTCCGCCGGTGTGCGAAGGAGGTTGGTTTGCTACGAGCTTCTTAAGGCTAGCTCTTGTTCTCTTCTCTCTCCAGGTACTGGAGAATCGCATCGACGACGAGGTAGTTGATCGAACGATCACGCTTCTCGCCGAGCTTGATCAGCCTCTCGACCGGCTTATCCTCCATCTTCTTCTGGGGTATGTAGATCGAGAGCTTGTCCAAAATCTCTTTCTTCGGCACGGAGTTCACCCCCTCCCTTCATCGGCAGAAACTTCCTGGGACGATAGCTTCACATTGCCGAGGATAAATGAACGAGTATAGCGTAGCCGCACGTACAGAGGAATCCATGGAGATGGGCAGAAAGCAAGATGGAAGAAACAAGAAAAAAGGACCCACGGGTCCGATTTCGCATATCGAGTCTCGCTTCCCTTCACGAGAACCGGGACGAGTTGCTACAATGAGCGTCAAGGAGGAACCATGACCACGAAGCGCGTGATTCGGATCTTGGCCATCGGTGTCGGGCTGCTGGCGTGTGCCAGTGGCTGCATGCTCTTCGGGCAGTTGGAGGCCGTGATCGACATATCGGCGACGGCGGGAGTCGTCCCGCTGACGATCACGTTTTCCGGGGAAGGCTCGAGCAGTTCGGCAGAGATCGCCACGTACCGGTGGTCGTTCGGCACAGGAGAGGAGCTGTATGAGGCAAGCGGGGCATACACGTACGACCACGCCGGGGAGTACTCGCTCACACTGACCGTGCGGGGCGCGGATGGGGAGACGGACACGAAGACGATCGATATCGTCGTCGAACCGGCTGTTTGGGTCTGTGACAGGAATCTCGCACGGATCTACAAACTCGACATGAACGGTACAGTTCTGGCGACGTTCGATCTGCCGGTCGGTGAGCCGAATGGAGTGACCATCGCCGAGGTTGCCGGGACATCGTGGTTGCTCGTCGCGTGCTACGGAGGCGGGAATCAGCGGCTGCTGCGGGTCGACCAGGCCACCGGCGCCGTGTCTGCCGAGTATGTCGCTCCGGCGCAGGATCCGCTGTACCTTGCCTACGGTGCAAACGAGCCGCAGCGGCTCTGGCATCTTGACGGCCTCAGCCGGAAGATCTACGAGCTGAATCCGGCGAGCGGTCAGGTGCTCGATTCGTTTGGCACGAACTACTTCCGCGCGTCCCAGCAGATCGGCAACGAGATCTTCCTTCAATCGCCCCAGGGACTAGCGTGGATGAATGACGGCGGAACGCCCGGCCGATTGTGGTACTTGGAAGGGGAGACGCAGCTTCTGTATGCGATTGACATCGATCCGCCGATCAACATCTTCGAGGGCGTGCAACTCGTGATAGAAGCGGACCCGGTCCCGGTTGACGCGTCGTTGTTCCCCGTCGCGGGGATCGATTGGTACGACGGATACCTCTGGGTAGTCGATCGGGATGAGCACATGATCGTGCAGATCGACCCCACGACCGGGTTGCGGACGGGGGCCAGCATCGCGGGCTTCCCGGGCGCGAGCACGGCGGGGCTGGCGATCCAACGCTGAGGGTCGGATGATCTTGCGGGCGCCGTGATGCGCTCGATCTGGGCAAACGGAAGGAGAAGACTGTCCATGACACAGGCTTCGGTCCTACTTCACCATGGCGCGATTCACGCTCACCCCGGCGCTGACGCGTTGGCGATCGGGGGCGATCGGATCCTGGCGATCGGCCCGAGTGAAGCGCTGCTCTCGCATGTCGGCCAGGGCGCGGAGCGGATCGACCTGCGCGGTCGGGCGGTTCTCCCGGGGTTCATCGACGCGCACGTCCACCTCCTGCACACCGGCCTCGTGCAGAGCGGGTGGCGGATCGACCTGACGAACCGAACACGGCGGGAGGTCCTCGGCGCGCTTCGCG
>Ga0272444_10002046_pt1 | contig 18900 bp, 19 predicted proteins | sample SSMForm13_FD_201033 | JGI IMG/M metagenome (GOLD analysis project Ga0272444, IMG submission 201033) | Marine sediment archaeal communities from Little Sippewissett salt marsh, Falmouth, MA, United States - SSM-Form-13 | ecosystem: Environmental > Aquatic > Marine > Wetlands > Sediment ... | reverse complement strand
CCAGTTCTGATTCGGTGATCGTGTTCAAGGGCCTGATACGTAACGATTTCGTCAACCTGGCCACCTTTGTCCAGTCCGACAATGATGTGAAGATAATCGCTGCCGAAGACAACGGTATTCGCGATGCAGCGGATCTGCGTGGCAAAAAAGTGGCTGTCACCAAAGGGTCGGCCAGTGAGTATTTTCTGACTCTCTGGCTGGGGGTCTCGGGCGTGGATGCCTCGCAGGTCCAGATGATCAACAGCAATCCCGAGGATATGGGCAAAGCCCTGGAAAACGGCGAGGTGGACGCCATTGTCCCCTGGGAGCCGTATGGCTATGAAGTGGTTCGCCAGTTTGCTGGCAAGGCCAAGGTGTTTCAAACCAAGGGGCTCTATCCACTGACGTTCAATCTGATTGCCAGAAAAGACTATGCGCAGAACAACTTCGAGGTGAGTCGGCGCTTCCTCCAGGCGCTGGATATGGCCATCGAGCATATTTCCCTGGCACCTCATGAGGCGCAGCAAACCATGCGCAGCCGGCTGCGGCTGGACCAGGACTTCATCCGCTGGGTGTGGACGGATTACCTGTTCAAACTTTCGCTGGGGCGGTCGTTGCTGCTGACCCTGGAAAGCCAGGCGCGCTGGGCGCTGCAATCGGGTCAGTTCGCAGGCATGCCGAGCCCGGATTTTTCCACCATGATTGACGTGCGGCCGCTGTCCGCGGTCAAGCCGACTGCAGTCACCCTTTACCGCTAGCGCCGGGTGTCGAATTGACGGAGCAGACCCACAAGACCCAATGAAAATCGGCAACCAACTCCAGCTGTTGTCCGGCTTGTCGCTGGCGCTCATCGTAGCGCTGCTCGCGTCTGTGGCGTGGGTCTGGGTGCAAGTCGACACCACTCAGCAGCGTGGCAGCTATATCGAGCGGCTGTTGCCACTGGTCCTGGATCTGGAGACAAGGTTGCGCGTCTACTCAAGCAGCGGCGCCACGACAGCGGCCGATGGCTGGCTGACCGCCCATCGGGCCCTGCTGAAACTGCTTGAGGAGCCACCTAGGCTGCCGGGAGAACAGCAGATATTGCTCAATAGCGTGATGGCCAACAGCAAAGGATTAGAGGTTCTATTCGGTCATCTGCGGCATATGCGCGGTGTGTCGAATGGTAATGGCGGTAAAGCGGAGGTGGTGGCGCACATCACCGATCGGCTGCTGGTGCAGGTTGAAACAATCCGCGAAGACGGGATCCATCTGGCCACACTGGCGCGCAACAATCTCAGTAACACGCTGGTCAATCAGCTGGTCGGCGTTGCTGTGATCATCAGTGGCATGGCGCTGGCATTCGCCCTGCTGTCGCTGCGCATCACGCGCAGCCTGCGCGTCGCTATCCCGGATCTTCAGACTGCAGTGGCTGCGGTAAGCAACGGTCGGCTCGACACGATGGTGCGCGAACCGGCAGTGGATGAACTGGCCGAAATCGCACGTGGCTTCAATCACATGACTCAGCAACTCAGGGAGACCATGGTGAGTCGTGACCGTTTACAGGGCATCGTTGACGAGCGCACGGCGGCGCTGAAGGAACTGGCCAATAGCGATCACCTCACCGGCATCGCCAATCGCCGCCTGCTGTTCGAACGTGGCGGGCAGGAGTTTGCGCGGGCGCGCCGTCATGGCTCGACCTTGAGCGTGGTGATGATGGACTGTGACGAATTCAAACGGATCAACGATGACTACGGTCACGACGTCGGCGATGACTGCCTGCAGCATGTCTGCCAGCTATGCCTGAAGGAGACGCGCGATGAAGACCTGTTTGCCCGCTATGGTGGCGAGGAGTTCGTCTTGCTGTTGCCGGATTCGAGCGAGGAGGGGGCTTATATGCTGGCCGAGCGCATCCGCAGGCGGATCAAGGAGACGCCGCTGCACACCGCAAGCGGCGAGATCTTTCTGACCATCAGCAGCGGCGTTGCCACCATCAGCCCGACCACAGAGGCATTCGAACAACTGCTGACCCGGGCTGACAAGGCGCTGCTGACGGCCAAGGCCAACGGACGGGATCGGACAGAGGTGGAGCGGTCGTCATGATCTGCTGACAAGCACCGCCGCTCCCCCGGTTATCGCTGATCAGGACCTGGCCCAGCCAGCCGTTGGGCAGGGTGGTGGCGCGCAGCGGTAAGGCGTCATCGTCGACGAAAGCGGTGAATTGGGGGCATAGTTTTCCCCAAAGACCATACCGGCACCCCGGCAGTCCAGCCCGGCCTGCTCGTCGAGCGGAAGCGGGCGGCCAGCTGCTCACGGAGGCGCTTATTCGAGCCCGTCCAGCCAGGTGGCAACGGCTTCGACGAGCGGCGCACCGGCATCGGTGAAGTAGTGGTCGGCATCCGGCACGACATGCTGGGCGGACTTGGGATGGCCCGCTGCCTGGATTTGGGCCAGGCGTTGGGGGGCCAGCCGTTGCACCGCCGGGTATTCGTTGCCGCCATAGATATCGAGTACCGGCATCTTAAGCCTGTCCAGCGGGAAGGCTTCCTGCATGGGTTGTTTATAGTCCGTGGCCCCCATGCCGATGCCGACATAGGCGCTGATGCCGGGGTTGTCGGTCTGCGCCAGCCAGTGGTTTGCCATGTGGGCACCGCAGCTGTGCGCGATCAGCACGATGTTGCTGATGCCCTGCTGGCGGTAATAGGCGATGGCCGCCTCGATGCGCGGGACGGCCTCGGCAAAGGTGGGCACATAGTCGTTGTACTTGGCGCTCTTTTCCAGCACCGGCAGCTGGATCGACAGGGTATGCCAGCCGTGCCGGGGCAGGCCGGTACGCAGCGGGTAGACCGTGTGCGGCCAGTTCGGGTGGTAGCCGCGGCCGTGCAGGATGATGGCGGCGCCTTTCGGCTTATCCACATCGCTGGTCATGGCGATGGCGAGGAAGCGGTGCTGAGTGGCCTGCAGGTAGACCGGCTCACCGTCGATGATCGAATCGACGATCTCGCCGGCGAGACGCTTTTCCCGTTCGAGATCCGCCGCGAACGCAGGCAGATGCAGTCCCAATAGCAATAACAGCAGTGTGAGTCGGTTGTTCATGCTTGCCCCATCGATCCCTCTGGTGTGCCTGCCCAGAACATAGGCCAGGCGATAGAGGGCGCAAAATGGGATAAGCACAGTGTCGCGGCGGCCATGTTCGCCGCGGTTGATCCAGGCGGTCACCGGCGCTGCTGGATCAGGCGCAGCGGTGCTAGCGAATGCTGCTGACCAGACCCTGCTCCAGCCAGCCCTTGAGCAGGCTGGCGGCGCGCATCGGCACGGCGTCAGCGTTGACGAAGACGGTCAGCTGGTCGCACAACTCGCCGAAATCCCCGCCGCCACGCAGGCAGTCCAGCGCGGCCTGTTCGTCGGACTCCAGGGAGCGGAAGCGGGTGCTCAACTGCTCGCGCCAGATCAGCCAGGGTACGGGCTCGCCTGCGTTGGCGGTGGCGGGTGTCGGTTCTTCGGCGGTCAGGGCTGACCACAGGGTCACGGTGTTCCAGGCGAGGTCCAGTCGCTGCAGCGAGGGGTGGATGTCGAACCGCAGCCCCGGCCAGTCCTGCGGTGCGATGGCAGCCATGTCCGCGATGCCGGCGACAGGCGTGTCGGTCGCGTCGAAGGCTCGGCCAAGGGCCCATTCGAACCTTGCCAGCTCCACCAGCCAGGGGCGTTCGCGATGCCCGGCCTGTGTTTCGATGAATTCAGCCAGCCGGCCGCCGAAGTCGCGCAGGCTGAAGAAATGGGACGGATGCGCGTCCAAATATGACTGGGCGAGCTGGTCGAAGGCATCGTTGCCGATGGCCATCAGCACCGCGGGATAGTCGTTGCCCAGCACCTCCTTGAGGCGGGCCGGGTAGGCGTGGATGTAGGCGGACAGCTGCCGCGCCGGCGAGGCCCGCCCGCCGGCACGCACCCACGGCTGGGTCAGGTCATCCGGCGGGTTCAGCAGGCATTGCTGGAAGGTCTGCTGCAGATCGGCCAGGCGGCTCATGCGACCTGCTCGTGCAATGGCTGTGCGGCGATGTGCGGTACCTGATCGTGTTGCCGTTCGGCGATGCGCCGAACCTGGTCCAGCTCGTCCAGCAGTTCGGGCAGGGGCGGGATGTTGTCGTCCCGTTCGATCATGGTGGACACCCGGCCGAAGCGCTGCACGGCGGCGGCGTAGAGTTCGAACACCGGGTCGGCGATGGGCTGGTCGTGGGTGTCGATGATCAGGTCGTCCTGGCGGGTGTGCCCGGCCAGGTGCACCTGCCAGACCCGTTCGACGGGTATGGCCTTGAGGTATTCATAGGGGTCGTGGTTGTGGTTGAAGGCGCTGACGTAGATGTTGTTGATGTCCAGCAGGATCAGGCAGTCGGCCCGTTCGGCGACCTCGCGCAGGAACTCCCATTCGTTCAGCTGCGAATCGCAGTAGCTGACGTAGCTGGAGACGTTCTCCAGCAGCATCCGGCGGCCCATGTGATCCTGCACCCGCTGCACCCGTTCCACCACGTGGGCGATGGCCTCTTCGGTATAGGGCAGGGGCATCAGGTCATGCAGATTGACGCCGTGCACGCCGGTCCAGCACAGGTGATCGGAAAACCAGGCCGGTTCAACCCTATTGACCAGCGCCTTGAGCCGGTCCAGGTAGTCCAGGTCCAGCGCCTGGGTGCTGCCGATGGACAGCGACACGCCATGCATCACCATCGGGTAGTGCTCGCGGATGCGGTCCAGGTAGTGCAGCGCCTTGCCGCCGTCGACCATGTAATTCTCGGAAATGATCTCGAACCAGTCCACCGGCGGACGATCATTGAGCACGGCGTCGTAGTGCTCGGTGCGCAGCCCCAGGCCGTAGCCCAGGAACGGCCGTTGCTCGTTGTCTGTGGTGCTCATGGTGACTCCAGACGGCAGTGCCGGTATCGGTTGAGGATCCCGGCACTGCCGATACGAGTTATCAGTTCTTGGGCTCGTCGACCGAACCGCCGATCTCATCGCAGGCGTGCTTGGACATGCTCACGAAACCATGTCCCTTGCAGGACGCGTGGCCCTTGCAGGCGTTGGTTGCGGTCTTGCAGTCGTTGTGACCCTTGCACTTGTTGACGCCGAAGCAGTGCACGTTGGGCTCAGCGCTGGCGGCCTGGGCGGCGCTGACGGGGGCCATGGAAAACATCGCGGCGGCCGAGGTGGCCAGGGCTGCGGCGACAAATTTTCTTTTGCTGTTCATAGCTGTGTTCCTCATTGTGTGGCTCGATACGCCGCACCGGGTACTGCGTATCAACACAGCGCCGGGGGCTCGCGGCTGCAAGGGCAGCCGTCCCGGCAAGTATTAGCAGGCGATTATCACGGGATTATCACGGCGGCGGTCGGCGGTGTTTTTGCGCATGAAAACGCCCCAGGAGTGATTTACCCTTGGCCATGCCTCGCCGGCGGCAGTCATCCACGGGACACCCATGAAGATCTTCATCACTATCGACAACACCGACCTCGACGACATCGCTGCCGAGGTGGAAGCGGCCATCAGCGCCTGGGTGGCGGACTGTGGCTGCACGGCCGCGGCTGTGAATCAGTTGGATGAGGACACGGGCGAGCGGGTGCTGGGGATGCGCATCGACACCAGCAAGAAGGCGATGTTGAAGAAGGCGCTGGATTATCTCTATGGCCTGGCGAAGGAATTCGAGCAGGATTTCGCGGTGGGCTTCATCGACGCCGACAGCGGTGCGGCGCACAAGGTGTGCTATTTCGGCAACGAGGAAGGGCGGCCGGACATCAGCGAGATCGGCAGCTACCTGGGAATGAAGCGCTAGCGGTTCGGACCGTCGACCGCGTGACGGAACAGGCATACGACAACGCCCGCGTCGAGCGTTCGACGCGGGCGTTGTCGTATCAAGCGAGACGCTTCAGGAAACGCCCTGGCTCTGCAGGTAGTCGTCGTAGCTGCCGCTGAAGTTGACCACGCCGGTGGGGGTCAGCTCGATGATGCGGGTCGCCAGCGACGACACGAACTCGCGGTCGTGGCTGACGAAGATCAGCGTGCCGGGGTAGTTCTCCAGCGCGGTGTTGAGCGACTCGATGGACTCCATGTCCAGGTGGTTGGTGGGCTCGTCCATCAGCATGATGTTGGGCTTCTGCAGCATCAGCTTGCCGAACAGCATGCGGCCCTGCTCGCCACCGGAGATCACCTTCACCGACTTGTTGATCTCGTCCTGGGAGAACAGCAGCCGCCCCAGGGTGCCGCGGATGACCTGCTCGTCGTCGCCCTTCTGCTTCCAGTGATCCATCCAGTCGTACAGGGTGGTGTCGACCGGGAAGTCGTCGGTGTGGTCCTGGGCGAAGTAGCCGATGTTGCTGTTCTCGGACCACTTGACGGTGCCGCTGTCCGGCATCAGGTTGCCGGCCAGGCAGCGCAGCAGGGTGGTCTTGCCGATGCCGTTGGGGCCGATGATGGCGACCCGCTCGCCGACCTCGACCGCCAGGTTCAGGTCGCTGAACAGCGGCTTGTCGTCGTAGCCCTTGGCCAGTTCCTTCACCTCCAGCGCCATGCGGTACAGCTTCTTGTCCTGGCTGAAGCGGATGAACGGGTTCACCCGGCTGGACGGCTTGATGTCCTCCAGCTTGATCTTCTCCAGCTGGCGCTGGCGGCTGGTGGCCTGCTTGGCCTTGGAGGCGTTGGCGGAGAAGCGGCTGACGAAGGCCTGCAGGTCGGCCATCTGGGCCTTCTTCTTGGCGTTGTCGGCGTACTGACGCTCGCGCACCTGGGTGGACGCGGTCATGTAGTCGTCGTAGGTGCCCGGGTAGACGCGCAGCTCGCCGTAGTCCAGGTCGGCCATGTGGGTGCAGACGCTGTTCAGGAAGTGACGGTCGTGGGAGATGATCACCATGGTGCTGTTGCGCGCGTTGAGCACGTCTTCCAGCCAGCGGATGGTGTTGATGTCCAGGTTGTTGGTGGGCTCGTCCAGCAGCAGCACGTCCGGGTCGGCGAACAGCGCCTGGGCCAGCAGCACGCGCAGCTTCCAGCCCGGTGCCACGGCGCTCATCAGGCCGGTGTGCTGCTCGATGGGGATGTCCAGACCGAGCAGCAGTTCGCCGGCGCGCGCCTCGGCGGTGTAGCCGTCCATCTCGGCGAACTGCACCTCCAGCTCGGCGACCTTCATGCCGTCGTCTTCGCTCATGTTCGGCAGGCCGTAGATGCGGTCGCGCTCGGCCTTAACCGCCCACAGCTCGGTGTGGCCCATGATGACGGTGTCCAGCACCGTGTGGTTCTCAAAGGCGAACTGATCCTGGCGCAGCTTGCCGAGGCGCTTGTTGGGTTCCACCGACACGTTGCCGGCGGTGGGCTCCAGGTCGCCACCCAGGATCTTCATCAGGGTGGACTTGCCACAGCCATTGGCGCCGATCAGGCCGTAGCGGTTGCCGCCGCCGAACTTGACGGAGATACCTTCGAACAGCGGCTTGCTGCCGAACTGCATGGTGATGTTGGCTGTGGAGATCAAAATTAGGTCCTGCGTAAAGGCTTGGTAGGAACACCGGCCGGCCATTGCATGGCGGACCGTAAACGCAAAAAGCCCCGCCGTGGGGCGGGGCTCTTAGTCCGGGCGGCTAGCGCCCGACCCAGGATTACTGGGCTACGACGTTGGTCGCGCTGGGGCCTTTCTGGCCTTGCTCGACGTCGAAGGACACTTTCTGGCCTTCGGCCAGCGACTTGAAGCCGCCGCCCTGGATGGCGCTGTGGTGGACGAAGACGTCCTTGGAGCCATCGTCAGGAGCGATGAAGCCAAAACCTTTCTCGTCACTGAACCACTTAACTGTACCTGTAGCCATTTCGGTTACCTTTTAATCAGATTGAACGTGTTTGTATATGCAGACGATTGTCGAGAGATTACGGAAGGGTCGGTCTGCCACGCACTGCGGATAGAGGGACTGCCGAAAAACTACAAGAAAGCACTGCAATGCCGGCACTATGCCGAATAAGCAACTGTTCCGCAAGGCCTTTCGTATACATTCCCCTGGGTCAGACTTGACCGTCGTCGAGTATAGAACAGGTTTTGCAAAATGGTGAACGCCTGAAAGTTCACCCAGATGCCCGTTGCTGCCGTGAAAGTCCTTGTTTGGACGCTAGAATCCGCCCTGGTCCACGCCGGAAAAGCCGATGCCCCACCTGATTGTCGAAGTCGCCCAGGATGCCGCCACGCCGGCGCAGATCCCGCCGCTGGTTGATGCCGTCCATGCCGCCGCGCAGGCCTCCGGTCTGTTCGAGGCCAGCCATATCAAGACCCGCGCCATCCCCGTGGCCAGCTACCGCACCGGGATGGACGATCGTCCCTACATCCACGCCCAGCTGCGCATCAAGCCCGGCCGGAACGATGATCAGAAAAAGACCCTGTCCGCCGCCGTGCTGGCGGCCATCCGTGGCCAGGCACTGGCGGCTGGGGTGATCACGGTGGAGGTGGTGGAGATGGATGGCGCCAGCTATGCCAAATACGAGACCTGACTTGCTACCCTTGCGATACCTCAAGCCATAGTGTTCCGCCATGCCGACAGACCAGCCTATCCACATTGCCTATTTTTCCGACGTGCTCTGCGTTTGGGCCTATACCGCCCAGATCCGCCTGGACGAGCTGAAACGCCATTACGGAGACCGCATCCGCCTGAGCTACCACTTCATCCCGGTATTCGGCTGCACGGATCACCGCATCGGCGAGGGCTGGCAGGACAAGGGCGGCTTTGCCGGTTTTGGCGAGCACACCCGTTCGGTGTGCAGCCAGTTCTCCCATGTCACGGTCAATGACCGGCTGTGGAGCCGCGCTGCGCCAAAGACCTCGGCCAGCTGCCACCACTTTCTCAAGTCGGCGCAGTTGCTCGAAGAAAAAGGGCTGATAAGCGCTGCGACACAAGCGGACTGTGACGGCCGCAGCCTGTTCGAGGAACTGGTATGGCAGGTGCGTCTGGCGTTCTTCCGTGATGCCGCCAATGTGGCGGAAATGGACTGCCTGCTGGGCATCGCCGACGGGCTGGGTCTGCCGGGTGATCAGATCCGCGCACAGATGGAGAATGGCGAGGCCATGGCACAGCTGTGCCGGGACGTGGAACTGCGTGACGAATTGAAGGTGGAGGGTAGTCCCACCTATGTACTGAACGATGGCCGTCAGAAGTTGTATGGCAACGTGGGCTACAAGGTGATCGCCGCCAACGTGGAAGAGGTGCTAAACCGCCCGAAGGACCAGGCCAGTTGGTGCTGAGCGACAGCCGTTGTCGCAAGTCCAGGACGGTTCAGAGTTCGGCGCTGGAAAAGGTGTCGCACTGACTCAGCGAGCCATGCTGGATGCCCACGCGAAACCATTTCACCCGCTGCGCCGAGGTGCCGTGGGTGAAGGAGTCCGGGGTGACATAGCCGCGCGCTGACTTTTGCAGGCGATCGTCGCCGATGGCGGTGGCAGCGGCCAGCGCCTCCTCCAGGTCACCGCTTTCCAGAATGTTACGGGCCTTCTGCGCATGATGGGCCCACACGCCGGCAAAGCAGTCGGCCTGCAGTTCCTGGCGTACGCTCAGTTTGTTGGCCTCGATGCTGCTCAGTCGGCCGCGCGCGGCGTGGGTTTTTGCGGAGATGCCCAGCAGCGTCTGCACGTGATGGCCCACCTCATGGGCCAGCACGTAGGCCTGGGCGAAGTCGCCCGGCGCCTTGAAACGCTGGTGCAGTTCGTCAAAAAAGCTCAGGTCGATATAGATCTGCTGATCCCCGGGGCAATAGAACGGCCCCATGGCGGCCTCGCCCATGCCGCAGGCGGAGCGGGTGGCGCCGCGGAACAGCACCAGCCGGGGTTCCTGGTAGCTGCGACCGGCCTGTTCGAACAGGCCATGCCAGGTGTCCTCGGTATCCGCCAGCACCACTGACACGAATTCCACGGTCTGGCGCTCAGCCGCGCTTTCCCGCAGTGGTTGTTGCTCGGCGGTTGGCGCCATACCGCCCAGTCCAAGCAGTCCTCCCAGGTTGCCGCCGCTCAGCCACATCACCAGTGCGCCTATGGCGATGATGAAAAGGCCGCCCTTGGTGGCGGCCAGTTTCATCACCAGCGGCAACAGCGATGCCGCACCGCCGCTAATGGCGCGGGAGGGCCGCTGACTGCGCCGGTCATCCACATTTTGACTCCGTCTGCCGCCGCGCCAACGCATGGCCTTTTCCTTGAATAGCGTGATGAGTTGACGCCTGTTATGCCATAGCGCGGGGAGACAGGGAATCGGGTCCGGCTGAGCCTGGGTAACCCTGGGCGCGTTCTGTAGAAGCGGTTAGGAATGTGCCCCCGCAACCACACATTTCTCCGGAATCTGCTATTGCTTCTGTAGTTCGATCAAAGGTTTCAGTTGGCTAGTGTCAGTGCGTTGTGGAGGTGCGAGATGGGCAGGCGTTTAAGACCAGAGGAAATGTTCGAGTTCGACGAGGATGGCTTCCTCAAGGATCCGTTCAAGTGGGATGAGGACCTGGCGGTTCAGCTGGCTATGACCGATGGCCTGGATGAGCTGACGGACTACCATTGGCAGTTGATCGGTTATCTGCGCGAGCACTACCTGGCGCACCAGACCCTGCCGCCGATGTCCTACATGGAGTGGTTGTTCGGTCTGCGGCGGGACCAGGGGCGTCAGCTGTTCAGTGGCATGCGTGAGGCCTGGCGGGTGGCGGGTCTGCCCAACCCGGGTGAAGAGGCCAAGAGCTATATGTAGTCAGCGGCGGGCGCCGCGCCAGTGGAAAAGGCGCGGCCTTCATCGGGCCAACCTGTCAGCGGCCATAAAAAAAGCCCCGCCAAGCGGGGCTTTTTTGCGTCAGGCCGCTAAGGCCTTAGCGAATTTTACTGCGGAACGACGTTGCCAGCAGCGGGGCCTTTCTGACCCTGCTCGATGTCGAAGGACACCTTCTGGCCTTCGGCCAGCGACTTGAAGCCGCTGCCCTGGATGGCGCTGTGATGGACGAATACGTCCTTGCTGCCATCGTCCGGGGCGATGAAGCCGAAGCCCTTAGAATCGTCGAACCACTTAACGGTACCTGTAGCCATGGGTAAAACCTCGATCAATTAATTACGTGTTTTGTTGCAGGCGATCACTGACGAGCTTACGGAAGGGCCTGCTACACACACGAGAGGGTCTACCGGAATCACTACATACTGGGCGTCTGCTGTGCCGCAATATAACCAACCATGCGCCACATGGCGATGCCTTTGTTTCGTATTTTGCGTGACCGTTTTGGTGCGGGTTTGCGTACCGCTTTACAGCAGGGTGATGCGATCCTTGCTCAGCTCGATCAGGTGTTCCTTATATAGCCGGCCGAGCGCCTTCTTGTAGCTGCCCTTGCTGACACCGAAACGCTTGAAGATGGCCTCGGGCTCGCTGCGGTCGGTGAGGGTGGAACTGCCGCCCTCGGCCCTGAGGAAATCCAGGATGCGGCTGGACAGCTCGTCGCGCCCCTGCTGCCCGGCGGGCTGCAGCCGCAGGTTGATGCGGCCATCGTCGCGGATGCCCTTGATGTAACCCTTCACCCGCTGGCCGATGCGCACCGTGTCGAGCAGGTCGCTCTTCAGGATCATGCCCAGGTGGGTGCCGTCGATGACCGCCTTGAGGCCGATCTCGGTGCGGGCGCAGATCAACAGATCAACCTGCTGGCCGGGCTGGAAGTCGCCATGGTCGGTTTCCTGCAGATGGTCGGACAGCCGCGAGGTGGCGGCGATGCGATGGGTCTGGTCGTCCAGGTACAGGTAAACCACGTAGGAGCGGCCCTCCTGCATCGGCACCCGCTGCTCGCTGAACGGCACCAGCAGGTCCTTCGGCAGGCCCCAGTCCATGAAGGCGCCGACCCGGTTCACCGACACCACCCGCAGGTTGGCGCACTGGCCGACCTCGGCCCGCGGGCGCAGGGTGGTGGCGACGGGGATGTCTTCGGAGTCCAGGTACAGGAACACCTTCAGCTCGTCGCCCACCCGGGTGCCGGCCGGCACGTAGCGGCTGGGCAACAGGATCTCGCCCAGTTCGTGAGCGTCCAGGAATACGCCGAAGGCGAGCTGCTTGATGACCCGCAGGCGGGCGGTTTTGCCAAGTTCTGTCATGGGCGGATTATACGGCCTGGCGACCGGTCGGGGTGACGTCCGATGCATCTCCCGGCGGGAGCTGGTGCGTACGGTTCGCCCGTTCCCATCCCGTGACACAATAACGCCATGACCGATTCGTCATCCGCGCTCCGCTACGTGCTCAAGCATCCCGCCACTTTCATCGGGCAGGTGCTGGCCGCCTTCCGCGACAACCAGGGCCTGCTGCTGGCCGGCGCGGTGGCGTATTACACCCTGCTGTCCATCGTGCCGATGTTCGCGCTGCTGCTGATCCTGCTGTCGCAGTTTCTCGATACCCAGCTGCTGCTCGATACCGTGGGCACCTACCTGGAGCTGGCCGCGCCGACCCGCTCCGGTGAACTGGTGGCGGACCTGGCGGCCTTCCTCGCTCACTGGAAGGTGGTGGGCGTGGCCGGGGTGCTGTTCCTGCTGTTCTTCAGCTCGCTGGCCTTCACCGTGCTGGAGAACGCCATGGCGGCGATCTTCTTCCACCGCGCGCGGGTGCAGCGACGCCACTTCCTGGTGTCGGCTGTCATTCCCTACGTGTACATCGGCCTGCTGGCGGTGGGCCTGCTGGCGGTCAGCCTGATCGCCGGCTGGCTGGCTGGCCTGGGCGACGGCAGCGTGACCGTCCTGGGGCAGCAGCTGAGCATGAGCCGCACCACCGCCATCACCCTGTACCTGCTTGGCGTGGCCGGCGAGGTGCTGCTGCTCACCTCGCTGTACCTGGTGCTGCCGGTGGGGCGGCTGGTCTGGTCGCACGCGCTGATCGGCGGCATCGCGGCGACCCTGCTGTGGGAGATCACCCGCCACCTGCTGACCTGGTACCTGACCACGCTGTCGTTCGTGAATGTCATTTACGGCTCGCTGGCCACCACCATCGTGATCCTGCTCAGCCTGGAATTCGCCGCCATCATCCTGCTGCTGGGCGGCCAGGTGATCGCCGAATACGAGCGCATCGGCCGGCAAGCCGACTGACACCCAGTTACCGTTTGAAGAAGCCGCGCCCCTGCAGGAAACCGAGCAGGTGCTCCCGTTTCTTGCCCTGGATGGCGTTGGCGGCGGCGCTGCTCCAGTCGCTCAGCTTCACGTTGCTGCCGCGCGACAGGTAGTAGTCGGCCATGGTGGCGTCGTAGCCGGCCATCTCCTCGTCGCTGACGTCGTGATACTCGTCAGTGTGCAGGATCATCTCCACCGGCATGCGTGGCTTGACCGGGTTGTGCTGCGCCGGCCAGCCCAGGCACATGCCGAACACCGGCGTGACCAGCTCCGGCAGCTTGAGCTGATCGGCCACCACCTGCGGATCGTTGCGGATGCCGCCGATGAACACCCCGCCCAGGCCCACCGATTCGGCGGCCAGCAGCACGTTCTGCGCCAGCAGCGCCACGTCCACGACCGCCTGGATGCCGTGCTCGGTCCAGCCTTCCAGCTCTCCCTTGCCGGTGCGGCGGCAGGCCCCGTCGATGCGCCGCAGGTCGGCGCAATACACCAGGAACTCGGCAGCCTGTTCGATCCACGCCTGGCCACCGGCGGCGGCAGCGATGGCCATGCGTGCCTCGGGTCGGGTGACGCGCACCACCGAGTAGGCCTGGATGAAACTGGAGGTGGCGGCCGCCTGGCCGGCGCGGATCAGGGTCTGCAGCAGTTCGGGCTTGATGGGCTCGTCGCTGTAGGCGCGTACCGAGGCATGTTTGAACTGCTGTTCCAGAACGGGGGAGCTGATGTCGTTGATCATGTTGCTACGGTCAGTTGTTGGCGGTGGCGGCGCCAGTCCCAGGCGAACACGGCGACGAACAGCGCCAGCCCGGCCCAGTGCAGCCAGTCGATATTGGGATACAGCATGGCTGTTGCGAGTGCCGCCAGCAGCAGCCGCATGGGCCAGCCGTGGTCCGTCTCCAGGTGGCCCTGAAAGGCGGCGGCGAAGGCGTACATGCCCACCAGGCCGAAGGCGAAGATGTTCAGCGCGGTGGGCCAGTCGCCGTACAGGAAGGGCGTGTAGGCGAACAGCAGCGGCACGATGTACAGGCCCTTGGCCAGTTTCCAGGCGGTGAAGCCGGTGCGGATCTGCGAGGTGCCGGCGATGGCCGCGGCGGCATAGGCGGTCAGGCACACCGGCGGGGTGACGTTGGAGTCCTGGCTGAGCCAGAAGATGATCATGTGCGCCGACAGCAGGATGGCGGCCAGCAGGGTGGGCGACAGCAGCTGGCCGTACAGGCCGGTCACCAGCGACGGGTCCACCGCGCGCAGCGCGTCCAGGATGGCCAGCGCCTGGCCGTTGTCCATGGGCTGGCCGAGCAGCGGGATCATGTCCGGCGCGGCCAGCATCATCATGGCGGCAGCCGCCTCGGGCAGCGGCACCCCGGCCACCAGCTGCTGGACCACCTGGGCCTCGGCCATCAGGTTGTACAGCGCCGGCGCGGACAAAGTGGCCAGCACGATGTAGGCGGCGGTGACCGGCAGGCCCATGCCCAGCACCAGCGAGGCCAGCGCCACCAGCAGCAGCGCCAGCACCAGGCTGCCGCCGGCCCATTGCTGGATCATCAGCGACAGGGTGTTGCCGATGCCGGTCATGGCGATCACGTTCACCACCAGCCCCACCGCCACCAGCAGCAGGCCGGTGGTGATCATGTTGCGGCTGCCCAGTGCCAGCGCGTCGGTGATGGCCTTGAAGCCCATGCGTCGCGGCGTCAGCCAGCTGGAACCGATGACGGTGAGGATGGCGATGCCCGCCGCGTAGGTGGGCGTGAAGCCGGACACCAGCAGCGTGATCAGCGCCGTGATCGGCAGGATGAACACCAGCCCGCCCTCGCGCAGGATCTGCAGGAAGGGTTTGGCCTCGTCGTCCTGCTGCACCTTGAAGCCGAGCCGCTTGGCCTCGATGCGCACGAAGAAGGCCACTGACAGGAAGTACAGCAGTGCCGGCAGGAAGGCCACCAGCACGATGGTGGTGTAGGGGATCTGGGTGTAGCTGGCCATCACGAAGGCGCCGGCGCCCATGATGGGCGGCATCAGCTGGCCGCCGGTGCTGGCGGCGGCCTCCACGCCGGCGGCGAACTGGGCGGGGAAGCCGGCGCGTTTCATCATCGGGATGGTGATGACACCGGTGGATACGGTATTGGCGATGGACGAGCCCGAGATGGTGCCGGTCAGGCCGGACGAGATCACCGCCACCAGGCCCGGGCCGCCGACCACCCGGCCGGCCATGGCGTTGGACATGGCGATGACGAAGTCACCTGCGCCCGAGCGCACCAGGAAGGCGCCGAACAGGATGAACATGAACACGAAGCTGACCGAGATCTGGGCGATGCTGCCGAATAGCGCATCGTCGCCGTAGATGCTGCGGAACAGCAGGGTTTCCAGCGACAGGCCGGCAAAGCGGAAGATGTTGTCGAGCTGGTCGCCCCACAGGCTGACGTAGCTCAGCGAGATCACGATCAGGCTGGGTATCACCAGGCCGGTGGTGCGCCGGGTCAGCTCGATGGCGCCGAGGATGGTCACCAGCGCCAGGCCCATCTCCCAGTCGGTCATGTTGACGCCACGGGCATAGATGGCGTCCTCCGCCATCACCACCAGCACCGCGGCCAGCAGCACCGTGGCGCCGAAGGCCAGGTCGAGCACCAGCAGGACGCGCGAACGACGCAGCGCCGCGCGCTTGACCGGCGGGTACAGCAGCACGCACATCAGCCCCAGGCCGACGTAGTGGATGGTCGCCTGCCACTGGGTGGAGAACCAGGTGGTGTAGTTCATCACCAGGTGCAGCAGGGCCACCACCACGCCGATCCAGTAGACCGAGTGCGTGATGAAGGGCTGCTTGCGCAGGCCGGCCGCCAGCGACTGGCTGGGGTCGGACGCGCCAGCGCCCTCGCTATGGGATTCTGTCATGGGATAAATAACCGGCCGCCCGAGGGCGGCCGATATCCTGGCTTATTTCGCGATCAGATGATCGGGAATGGTCAGACCCGCTTCCTGGTAATAGCGCGCGGCACCGGGGTGCAGCGGCAGCGGCAGGCCGGCGATGGCCTTGTCCAGGGCCATGGCCAGGGTGGCCTTGTGGATGGATTGCAGGAAGCCCAGGTTCTCGTAGATGGTCTTGGTGATCTGGTAGACGTCTTCCTCGGACACGTCGGCGCGCACCGCCAGGAAGTTGGGCTGGGCGATGGTGGTCACGTCCTTGTCCTGACCGGGGTAGGTGCCGGCCTTGATCAGGTAGGGGGTCCACAGGCCCAGGCCTCCGTCGGCCTGCTTGGCCTGTTCCGGGGTGAAGCCCAGCAGGGTGACGTCCTTGCCTTTGGCTGCCATCAGCTTGGTCACCGCGCCCACCGGCACGCCGGCCGGGGTGTTGATGCCGTCGGCCTTGCCGTCCTGCAGGGCGGAGGCCAGGGCGCCGTAACCGCCGTAGAACAGGTTGTACTGCTTGTCGATGTCGACACCCAGGTCAGCCAGGATGGTCTTGCTGGAGCCGAGCGAGCCGGAGTTCTTCTTGCCGAAACCGGTGGTCTTGCCCTTCATGGCGGTGAAGTCGGCGATGGTGCCGGTCTTGGCGTACTCGGACTTGACCACGAAGTGTTCGACGTTCTGCCACAGCATGGACACCGAGCGCAGGTTCGTCTGCGGGCCGTCCTTGGCCAGCGGGCCAGTGCCGTTCCAGGCGTAGGAGCCGTACAGGCCCTGCAGGATGGCGAACTGGGTTTCGTTCTCGCGCAGCAGCTTGATGTTCTCACCCGAACCGGCGGAGTTGATGGCCGACATGTTGATCTTCTGGGTCGGCTGCAGCTTGACCTTGATCAGGGTCGAAAGGGCCACGCCCACCGGGTAGTAGGTGCCGCCGGTGCTGGCGGTGGACAGCAGGTAGTCGCCGGCGGCCTGGGTCTGGGCGCTGAAGCCGATAACGCCCGCGGTGCAGGCGGCGGCCAGCCAGTTCTTGGTGCCTTTGTTCATGGGTGGGTTCTCCTGTCGGGGGATGGGAACTGCATATGTAATTATGAATTATTGGGTCGAGCTGTAGGCAAAGGTAGCAGACTGGGCGGGTGCGCAAAACCACTGCCGGCGCGGTTATTTCATCCGCTATGCTGGGCGCCGTCTTCGCCATTGCCGAGCCACCTGTCCCCAATGTCCGAACTGAGCCTGATCCCCGTGCTGCTGCTCGCCGCCTTCGTGCACGGTGCCTTCGGCTTCGGTTTTCCGCTGGTGTCCACGCCGTTGCTGGCGCTGGCCTTCCCGCTGCCCACCGCGATCCTGATGACGCTGCTGCCGACGGTGAGCATCAATGCCGCCAGCATCCTGGGCGAGCAGCACTGGCGCCAGGCCTTGCGTACCTACTGGGCGATCCCGGTGTTCTGCGTGCTGGGCAGCTTCATCGGTACCCACTGGCTGTTGGCCGTTGACCCTGAGCCCTTCCGTGCATTGCTGGCGCTGATGCTGATCGCCTACCTGGTGACCGACAAGCTGCGCCGTCACGAGGACGCGCCACAGCCGCCGTTCTGGAGTCTGCCGCTGCTCGGCTTCGGCCTGGGTCTGCTGGCCGGGGTGGTGAACATCTTCGCGCCGCTGCTGGTGGTGTTCGCGCTGTACACGCGGATGCGGCCGGAACTGATGGTGGCGACCTTCAACCTGACCTTTCTGACCAGCAAGTCGGGTCAGATCCTGGGTTTCATCAACAACGGTGCCTTCGACCTGGACGTGGTGCGGACCACCGCGGTGCTGATCCCGCTGGTGCTGCTCAGCCTGTGGCTGGGCATGCGGGTGCGCAAACGCTTCCGCGTGGACCAGTACAAGCGGGTGCTGCGCGGTTTCCTGTGGCTGACCTCGGTATGGCTGATCGGCGACTGGCTGTGGGGTGAACTGGCATCGCGGGGGCTGTTGTAGGCGGATTTCCCAGGCAATAAAAAAGGCCCCGTTGCCGGGGCCTTGCCGGGGGTGATGCCGGTGTAGCGGGCTACACCACCGTGATGCGGGTGCGCGCGGTACCGAGCACCTGCCCGGTGACCCAGTGGCGGATGTCCACCTCCACGGTGTAGTCGCCCCGCTGGCTGGGCTGGATGATGCAGTCGTAGCGCTCGGCGGATACCGCATCCAGGCGATTCACCTGCACCGGCCGTGGCAGCGGCCGGCCATCCGAGGCCACCACGCTGGCGGTCAGGCCGCCGAAGCGGATCTGCTGCGGCAGGTAGCCGGCACAGATGTAGCGCACCAGCAGTCGTTCGTTACGGCTCATGGTCACCGCCACGCCCGGTGCGTCCATCGCCGACTGGGCGCCGTCCACCCCGCTGATCACGAAGTAATCGGGATTCAGCGCATTGAGACCGACGTCGCCGCCGCAGGTGCCGGCGGTCCAGCCCAGGGTGTGCCAGGACGAGTCGATCTCGTCCACCGCCCAGATCGCCTCCACGTCATAGGCCGGCCCGCCCTGGAAGGCGGTGCCGGGGCCGCTGGGCGGATCGACGATCAGCGCGCCGTACATGCCCATCTCGGCGTGCAGCACGGTGTTGGTGTGGCAGTGATAGAAGTAGCTGCCGGCGTGGGCCGGGCGCCACTGGTAGGTGTACTGGCCGTTGACGTCCCAGGACAGGTGGCCGACGCCGTCGCTGCGGTACTCGGGCTCGATGCCGTGGTGATGGATGGTGTGGTACATCATCATGCCCACCTGCAGTCGGGTGTGGACCACGTCGCCCTGGCGTACCCGCATGGCCGGCGAGGGGAAGCTGCCGCCGCCCATGCCGCCACCACCACCGCCCATTCCGCCGCCACCCCCGCCCATGCCGCCGCCGATGTCGGTGAAGCCCCACATGGTGACGGTGTTGCCGTCGTCCATGGTGAGCGGGATGTTCATGTCGATGCCCAACTC
>Ga0272444_10002045_pt1 | contig 18905 bp, 12 predicted proteins | sample SSMForm13_FD_201033 | JGI IMG/M metagenome (GOLD analysis project Ga0272444, IMG submission 201033) | Marine sediment archaeal communities from Little Sippewissett salt marsh, Falmouth, MA, United States - SSM-Form-13 | ecosystem: Environmental > Aquatic > Marine > Wetlands > Sediment ... | reverse complement strand
TGGAACAAACCAAGCCCGCCGTCGTTGTGAATTTGGCCAATGTTCTTTACATTGACAGCAGCGGCACCGGTTTTCTGGTCAAGTTGCTGCAATGGGCCAGGCAATCCAATCGGCTGCTCGTGTTGGCCGAGTTGCACCCAAACGTCGAGAAAGTCTTCCAACTGTCCAACCTGAACAAAGTTTTTGAAGTTGCCAAGACGGTCAAGGAAGCGCTTCAATTCATCCATCCGCGCAAGGTTTTTCTGTTCGACAACCGAGAGGACATTGTCTTCTTCTATCAGGAAGTCGTCCAGGCGAATCATCTGGGCTTCGAGCACGGCTACGACATCGAAATGGCGGTTCAGGCATGCCGGGCGGGCCGGGTGAATCTTCTCCTGATCGACGCTTTGGAGCAAGAAGAAGCCAAGTATGAATTGGTTCGACGGCTTCGGGCTGACGAGGAGCTGTCAAAAATCCCAATCGTGGTGCTTTCGGTGTATGAAGACGAGGAGTATCAATTCAGTCAGCTGGGCGTCGAGCGGTTCACTCTCAAGCCGTTTCTGGTTGAGAAGTTCGTTGCCACTTTAAAGCAATTCCTGACTCCTAATCATCACGGGTAGCTAACGTCGGATGCAAAGCCGCAAGCCTGTCATAACCGCACTCCGGACCGATTGGCGGAAAGCCGTCCGGTGTCTGGCCCTCGGCCTGCTGCTGTGCGGGGCAGGCTTTCGGGCTGTGGCGACGGCCGAGGGGCCGCTTCCCATTCAGGACCTCTTCGATGATCCCAACGTCGAGACCGCCCAACTTGAAGTAACCTACGATCAATTCGAGTACTTCCTGGACGAAAACCTGCTGATTCTGGCCGGGCACGTCAACCTGATTTACAAAGACGTCTCCATCAGCGCCGATGAAATCGACGTCGATCTCGATCTCAAACAAGCAGAAGCGCGAGGCAACGTGATTTTATGGCGGGCCGGACAACAGTGGAGCGGCAATTACCTGATCTATAATTACGAGAGCGGCTCCATTGGTTTTTCCGAAAGCGCCGTTGACGGCCAGTGGGTCTTCGTTAAAGCGCCGCTGATCGAAATTCAAGACCAAGGCAAGCGCATCATCGCTCGAGACGCGCAAGTCACCACGTGCGACATGGTGGAGCCGCACTACTATTTCAAGGTTTCCAAAACCGTGATCGAGCCGAATCATCGCTTCTGGCTCTACAACGGCGTTCTCAAAGTCGGCGATATTCCCGTTGGGTATTTCCCTTACTTCTCCCGGTCGCTTGCGCCCGAGGACCCGACTTACATTTTTTCGGCGGGACACAGCAAGAAGAAAGGGGCGATTTTTCTCAACAAGCTGAATTGGACTTTCAACGATTATCTTCATCTTCGCCTCTTCACGGACTACTTCTCGGAAATCGGCCCCGGCCTTGGCGTTCGGAACCGCTACGCCGCCAAGGACCCGGATCAACTGGACGGCTTCATTTATGGTTACTACCTGTTCGGCGATAACAACGATTACATGCAGGAGCCGCCGGAAGAGGCCATCGAAGTCGATGACGAGCGGTGGAAAATCGCCGGAGAACATTGGCAGAAGTTGACCGAGCGGACCACGTTGACGGCGCGGTATCAGTTTCTTTCCGATCAGGAGTTCAACGACGACTTCGACGAACAGGAGCTGCTGCACGGATTTGCCTCACAGGGCAACGATCTGCTGGATGATGAGCGGAATTCCTTTGTCAATCTGGCGCACCGGGGCGACCACTACAACTATCGGATTACGGCCAAGGCGCGCGGGCACGACGTGTTCTACAACGAGTTTCCCGAAGAGGAACGGCTGCCGCAGGTGCGCATCGATGGATTGCGACGCCGGTTGTTGGGTACGCCGCTTTATTTCAAGACCGGCGCGGAGTTCACCCGCTTTCAGCTCGAGCAGCAAATCTTCAAGGGCGTCAACACCTGGGAACTGTCCCAGGAGGCGGACCGGGCCGAGTTCGATTTCGAGCTGTCCTGGCCGCTGTCGCTGCCGGCGGGGCTGCGGTTGATTCCTTCGGCGGGGTATCAACTGACGCACTACAGCAATTCGGTGCGCGAGTTCGAATACAACGACCGGGATGGCTCGGGCGCGGACAACGACGGCAAGCTGCGTGAGGAATTTGACGACCTCACCCGGCACGTGGGCGTCGCCGGCGTGGAGCTCGTCGATCGCTTGGTGGTGGGTTGGGACACCCCCGGATCGAGCACATATGAGAAAATGCGCCTGGTGACCGAGCCCCGGATCGGATTCTTCTATCGCGAGCCGAGCGTCGATTTCGAAGACGAGGACCCGGAAGAGATCGTCAATGAGCTGGCGTTCGCCGAAAGCCGCATTCCTTTCCTGCGCGACGGGTTTTTGGCCCGGCCGTTTGACGAGCGGGATCTTCCCCGGCGAACAGAGAAGCAATTGCGCTTCAACCTCGAAACGAAGTTCGAAGGCAAAACCCCCGGCGGAACGGCGAACCGGTTTCTCCGCCATTCGTTCGAAGTCGCTTACGATTTCGAACCGGAGCACGATCATTGGACCGACCTGGTCTCGGATCTGTGGTTTCATCCGCATTCGCGGGTCTGGTTTGACAGCTTCCTTCAGTACGATCTCGACGAGGACGAGCTGCGTCGTTCGAACACGGCGCTGACGGTCCAGCCCTGGGATCGATTTCGGGCCAAGGTGGGCGTGGCGACCTACGACGAAGGGGGAGACTTTGACGAGCAGGAAGATCTCTATGTGAATCTCTGGTACCGGTTGAGCGACAAGTACTATATCGAGTACGAGCATCGCCGGGACCTGGACGAGAGCGAAACGCGGGAGAACCGCCTGGCCATCACGCGTGACATGCACGATCTGCTGGCGACGCTCGTCCTGAAGGAAAAGGGATTCGACGACGAGGAGCACGAATTCGAGATCCAGGCGGTCGTGATCCTGAAGTTCCCCGGCACGGGCAAAACCTACGGGCTCAAGGGGCCGTCCTAAACGCCGGTCGGGCGATTGCGCCGGGCGGTTGAAATCGAGCGAAGTTGTGTTACCATTCCCAGCCGTCGCCAAAGGCGGCTTTTTGTTTCTTCCATCATCGCTAATTGTTGAGAGTGAGAGCAGGAATCATGAAAGCGCAGCAGATCCGGGAGATGTACCGGGACTTTTTCGTCCGGCACGATCATAAGGCGTTGCCGAGCGACTCCCTTATTCCGAAAAGCGACCCGACGCTGTTGTTCACCAGCGCGGGCATGGTCCAGTTCAAGGATTATTTTTTGGGCAAGCGGGGCGACGTGCTGAAACGGGCGACGACTTGCCAGAAATGCTTTCGCACGACGGACATCGACAGCGTCGGATTTACCGCGCGCCATCACACGTTTTTCGAGATGCTCGGCAACTTCTCCTTCGGCGACTACTTTAAGCAGGACGCGATCTTGTGGGCCTGGGAGCTGGTGACGCAAGGATTCAAGGTTCCTGTCGACCGGTTGTGGATTTCGGTTTTTCGCGATGACGAGGAAGCCGCCGCGGTCTGGGAGCGGGAGGCGGGCGTCGCCCGCGACCGCATTCTTCACTTCGGCGAAGACGAGAACTTCTGGACCATGGGTGACACCGGTCCCTGCGGTCCTTGCTCCGAGCTTTACGTCGACTTGGGCGGGGAGTTCCTCGCCGACCCCACGTCGGCGATTGAAGCCGGTTCGGATCGCTATATCGAAATCTACAATCTTGTCTTCACTCAGTTTGACCGCCAGGAGGACGGCTCGTTGCAACCCCTGCCGCGCAAGAACGTGGACACCGGCATGGGGCTGGAGCGCACGGCGGCCGTGCTTCAGGGCGTGTCCAGCAACTACGAAACGGACTTGTTCCTGCCGGTGATTCATTTCATGGAATCGTACTGCGGCCGCAAGTACGGCGAGTCGGACGAAGTCACCACTGCGCTCCGGGTCATCAGCGACCACGCACGCGCGGCGCTGTTTACCATCACCGATCACATTACGCCCTCGAACGAAGGCCGGGGCTACGTGCTTCGGCGCATTATGCGGCGGGCGATTCGCTTCGCCCGGAAGATCGGCATGGAGAAAGACTTCTTTGCTCCGGCGATGGCGATCGTGGCCGAGTCGATGGGCCGGGAGTATCCCGAGGTCAAGGAAAGTTTGAAATTCGCCCAGCGCATCGCCACCAAAGAGGAAGAGAACTTCCGAGGCACGATCGAGCGCGGCATCGCCATGCTGCAAGGGCGGATTGAAGAGGCGAAAGCCGAGGGGCGGAAAACAATCTCGGGCAAGGACGTGTTCCGGCTGTACGATACGTTCGGTTTTCCGCCCGAGATCACACGCGAGATTTTGGAAGAAGAAGGGCTGGGCTATTCCGCCGAAGAATACGAAGGAGAAATGCAGCGCCAGCGACTTCAATCGCAGCAGGCCTGGAAAGGCTCGGGCGAGGAAGAGACGCTGCACCTTGAACAGCTCGAGCACTTCGAGCCGACCGCCTTCGTCGGATATGAAGCAAAGGCGGCCGACGCCTCGGTCGTCGCCATGGTGGAAGCCGGGGCCGGACAGCAGGAAACGGGGCAAAGCACGATCGTGCTCGACCGCTCGCCCTTCTACGCGGAATCGGGCGGGCAGGTCGGTGACAAGGGGCGGATTCGCTCGCTCGATTCCGATGCGGTGTTCATCGTCGAAGACACGCAGAAAACGCCCGCCGGCGTTTACCTGCACCTTGGCCGGGCGGAGCAGGGCGAGTTTCATCCCGGAACGCGGGTGCGCGCCGAGGTGGCTCGAGAGAAACGCGACCCGACGCTGAAGAATCATACTGCCACGCACCTGCTGCACGCCGCGCTTCGCGAGGTGCTCGGCACCCACGTTAAGCAGGCTGGATCGAAGGTCGCGGCAGACGAACTGCGCTTTGATTATACGCACTTCGAGGCTCCCTCAGCCGGGCAATTGGCGGAGATTGAAGAAAAGGTCAACCAGTGGATCGGTGAAGGCCACCCGCTTGCCACGGAAACCACTTCCCTCGAAGAGGCCCGCAAGCGGGGAGCCATGGCGCTGTTTGGCGAGAAATACGGTGAAGAAGTGCGCCTGGTCAGCGTGCCCGGAATCAGTATGGAACTCTGCGGTGGAACGCACTGTGACAACACGTTCGAGGTCGGCCTGTTTCGAATTGCGAGCGAGAGTTCGATTGCTTCTGGAATTCGGCGGATCGAAGCGATCACCGGCAAAGCCGCATTCGATTACACCCTGGAACGCGACCGGCTCCTGGCCCGGGTGGCCGCCGGACTCAAAGTGGCGCCGGAGGCCGTGCCGGAACGCGTGGAGAAAATGCAGGAGGAACTCCGCTCGCTTCACAAAGAAGTGGCGGCGCTAAAGAAAGAACAAATCGCCGCCCATGCGGGGGACCTCACGAGCCAGGTTCGACAGGTGGGCGAAATTCCCGTGCTGGCGGCGCAAGTAGAAGCAGAGGACGTCGACGCGCTACGAACAGCGATGGATCAAATCCGCCCGCAGCTGCCTCCAGCGGTGATCTGCCTTGCGGCGGTGTGCGGCGGCAAGGCCAACTTTCTCTGCTCGGTGGACGACCGCTGGACGAAGCAGGCGCACGCCGGGAAGATTCTTAAGGTGGTGACTCAGATCGCTGGGGGCCGGGGCGGAGGTCGCGCCGACCGGGCGCAGGGCGGCGGCGGCGACCCGGAGAAAGTCGCCGAGGCCATGGAGAAAGTGTACGAACTCGTTGGCAATCTGTAGAAATTTAGTTCGCTCAAGATCTGAAGGGCGCTTGGAGTAGAGACTTCAGTCTCGTGAAAAGAGCACAATCCTGGCGCTGGGGATGCTCCCCGGCGCCCTCTTTAGTGTCGCCCCCCCCGCGTCAAAGCGAGATCTTCCTTTGGATCATTCCTTCACGGGAAAGGTGTAGTTCTCGCCGACCTTCACGCGTTTAACGTTGCCTTCAGTGTCCAGTTCGAACACGACCGGTTCGCCGATCTCCGCTCCGCCCTCTTGGCCGTCTGCGAGGAACGTGTGCTGCCCGGCGGGACGAAGTTTGAGCATCGATTCTTTTGGATCGACCGCGCTTGGAGAGAGCATCACCAGTTCGCCGCCCAAAACCAGCACTTCGGTGTCTTCCCACGAATTTCGATACTTTCCAACGTAGCGGTTCCATGCGGAATCGGGCTGGGCGGGTTCTCCCGGCGGCGCGGTCGCCTTCAGGATTTCGGGCGAAACCAGATCGAAGCCCCGATTGGCGTACATTACCGGATTGCCATCGTCAGCGTTGGTCATCACAATAACGGCGATTTTCGCTTGGGGCCAGAACGTGATGCGCGTTGTGTATCCGGCGACGTTGCCGCCGTGACCGACCTGAACGCGACCCTCACGGCGTTCGATGCCGAATCCGAGGCCCCAACCGCTTTTCCAGTCCGGTTTCAGCCACTGCACGCGGCGCATTTCGCGTAGGGTGCTTGCCCGAAGAATCTGCCGGCCGCCGGCGGGCCCATCGCGAAACTGAAGCGAGAGAAATCGTGCCAAGTCTTCCACCGTGGAGGACAAATTCGCCGCCGGAGTCAGTCCGCGGGAGTCGGTGAACGGTCGCCGCTCTCGGGCGCCGTCCGGCATGCGCCGTCCATACGCCTCTGCCAGGCGGCTTCGGTGCGCCTCGGGCAACACGACGCTCGTGCTCGTCATTTCGAGCGGATCGAGAATGTGCTTCTGAATGTACTCCGCGTAAGGCTCGCCCGACGCCTCGGCAACGATTTCACCCGCCAGCGTGAGGGCCAAGTTGGAGTATTTCCACTGCGTTTCGGGAGGATAAGCCTGCCGCTGCTCGGGCAGCTTCAGCCGAATTTGCTCGCGGGTGGGGAATTCAAAATCGGTCCAATAGGGAAAGGCCGCTTCTCTCGGCAGCCCGGAAGTGTGGGTGAGCAGGTGCCAAATCGTGATCGGCGGAGCGTCCTTGCCCACCGGTTGAATCTCGAACCACGGGAGATGCTCTTGGATCGGATCGTCCAACCGAAGCCGGCCCCGGTCGCGTAGCTGCAGAATCGCCGTGGCGGTGAACACTTTCGAGATCGAAGCGATCCGGTAAATCGTGTCCGGTTTCGCGGGCGTCTTGGCGTCTTCATCGGCGAAACCGAAGCCCCGGCTCCAGATTAATTCCTGGTCGAGGACGATACCGACCGACAGCCCGGGCTGGTTTCGGTTTACCCTCTGCGATTCGGTCCAGATCTCGAACAGGTGAATCGCGGAGTTCACTTCCGGATGTTGTTCCAGGAATGCAGTCATGAAATACAGCTCCCTTCGTATGCCTGCGCTGCTATTCGGGGAAGACAAGATACCGTAGAGGGATGTCGGCGAATTGTCCAGAGAGTGCTCGCGGAAATGAACCCAAGCGTGGCAACCTCAGGCGCTTTGTCGCAGGGGGATAGGGGATGGGAAGACCGGTTCCGGATGGTCCCTGGTGAGAACCAAAGGGAACTTCAGGAAATCGGCAGGGAAAAGAAATAGGTGTTGCCTTCGGCTTCGCCGCTTTCCAGCCACACCTGACCCTCATGGGATTCGATGATCTCCTTGGCCAGGAAAAGGCTCAAGCTGACGCCGCGAGCGGGACCGCTGGGCAAGGATTCGTCCTTGAGCTTTTCGAAGATCGATCCCTGCAACTGCTGCGGCACGCTCGGCGCGCTGTCGGTCAGCGCGAAGAGAAGAAATTTCTCCACCCCGGGCGGAGGATCGACTTGCGGCCACCGTTTTTTGTCCACCGCTTCAATGCTCACGTCGAGGCGGATGAATCCGTGTTCGGGCGTGGCCCGGATCGAGTCTTCGAGCAGAATGCACAGCGCCTGGCTGAGCCGGGTCGCGTCGCCCTCGATCGTTGGAATGCGCTTCGGAATATGGACCTGCATTCGAATGTTCTTGCGGCGGAGGTCGGGTTTGTACTTCGGACGAAGGCTGGTCAGAATCTCTCGAATGCGAAGCGCGCCTTTTTCAAATTGGAGGTTTCCGGTTTCCAGTCTCGCCAGGTCAAGCAGGTCGTTCACGCGCTCCACCAGGGAACGGTAGCGTTCATGGGACCGTTGCAGGTACGTTTTCTGTTTCTCGTGCATCGACAGAAGGTGCGAATTATAAACCGCCATGGCTACCTGATTGGCAATAATGTAGAGAACCCGCTCGGTATTGTCCGTAAAGGTTTCGGGCTGCTCGTGCCCGATGCTGAGAACGCCGACCAGTGTGTGCTCCACAATCAAGGGGTAGCAGAGGAACGAACCGTGTTTGGAGTCGCTGTCCCGCAAGGCCTCCACGTCGGTGGGATCGAGCGGGGGCTCCACGTTCGACAGGCTTCGGTCGACCCAGCGCGCGATGCCTTCCCCGAGCCGGTACGAACGTTCATAAGGCGGAATCTGGTCCGGGCCGCTGCTGGCCGCCAGATACAATCGCCCTTGCTCGGTGTCCAGCAGCATGATTGAGCCATGCTCGGCGCCGGTCAATTGATTGACCTGATTCAAGATGAATTGCAGCGGATTATCACTCAGCAGGCTGCGGATGCCCGTCTCGGCCACGAGGCGGACGAGGGAGATCTCTTCGATCTTCTGCTCTAGTTCCTCGCGGGTGTACCGAATGGTTTCAACGAAGGTCTGCTCCTGGCGGTGCAGGCGTTCGATTTCGCCTTCGAGCCGCTCGCGCCGGCGGGTCGCTTCCTCCAGTGCGTTCAATACTTGATCGAGCGTCGCCCGGGCTTGCCCGGTCCAAGCCGCCTCCGAACGATTCTCTTCCATCGACCGGCAAAGCGATCGCACCGCTTCAAGCAGATTGGTTTCTTCAGCTGGGATGTCGGGCATCGGTTCGGTCATCGTTCCTTGAGCTGTCTTTATGCGGGTGCCAGCGTATTGAGCAAGACTTCAACGCCTTCCTGGCGCTGGCGGAACTTCTCGAAGAGCGCTTCAACACGATCCTTCGATAGGGGAACCAGCTGGTAAACCCGCTCGTCGAGCGGAGGCGCAATCTCGGTCGGCGTCGTCGGGTCCAAATCCCGGCGGCTGAGGATATTCGCCAGATGCACCAGCGCGGTCAGTCTCGGGCTGACTTCCGCGCGCATCGGCTCGTGATGAAAACGAATGCATTCCGTGAGAGCGGGTGGAAAAGCCCACTGTTCGGCCAGCCAGAAGCCGATCTCCGCATGATCGGTCCCAATCAGCTCGCGTTCCACCGGCAGCCAGTGGACGCGCCGTTCGTTGACCTTCTCGCAAACGGCCGTCCAGACCTCGGGAAAGTACTGATCCAGCACGGCTCGCCCGAGATCGTGCAGCAACCCCGCCGTGAACGCCTGGGGATATTCATCAGGGTAAGGCTCGGCCAGCATTTCCGCCAGCACGGCAGTGATCGTACAGTGCCGCCAGAGCTTGCGCCGGTCGGCCGCAGTGCCTCGCGACTCGCCAAAGAGGCCGAAAACGGTGATCGCCAGGCAGAGACTGCGGATCTCCTTAAAACCCAGCACCACCACCGCGTCTTCAATATTGGCGATTTTTCGGTAAAAACCATAGTAAGCCGAGTTGGAAACTTTCAGGATCTTCGAGGTCATCGCCTGATCGGGGCGAATCTCCTTCGCCAAGTCCTTGGCCGAGGATCGGTCGTCGGCAACGACCGCCATCACCCGCGTCATCACCTGAGGCAACGTGGAAATAGTCTTAACGTTACGCAGCTTGGATTGAATTTCATTCGGTGTCAACATAAGGAAATTCTTCCGATTTTTAGGGAAATCATAAGTCCTTAAAGGACGGCTTCGAGGGAGGCCAACTGTTGAATGGCTTCCTCCAGCTCGAAACGCCCCTCGTAAAGCGCCTTGCCGACAATGGCCCCAATCAGATTGCCGCGCTCCAAGGCCCGCAGGGCAATCAGATCGGCGATCCGGGATACTCCTCCCGAGGCGATGATCGGTAAATTGGCCCGCTGGGTCAAATCCGCGATCGCCCGAAGATTCGGGCCGGTCAATCGCCCGTCCCGGGAAATGTCTGTATAAATGATACCTCCGATTCCTTGTTTTTCAAATCGGAAGGCCAGCTGATCCGCCGGTAGGCTGCTCGTTTCGGTCCAACCGTCCGTGGCGACCAAGCCGTCCCGAGCGTCGATGCCGATCAGGATGCGCTCTCCCCAGCGCTCGACGGCCGCCTCGACCAGAAAAGGATTCTTGATGGCGATGGTTCCGAGGATGGCCCATTGGACGCCGGACTCGAACACGGTCTGAATCGCCTCCAGCGTGCGAATGCCGCCGCCCAGCTCGATCGGCATGGACACCGCCCCGGCGACCTTCTCGACAGCGCCCCAATTGGCCGGTTCGCCGCTCTTGGCCGCCTCGAGATCGACCATGTGGAGCCGCTGGGCCCCCTGATCCTCGAACCGCCGGGCCACTTCGACCGGATCGCTGGAAAAGACCTTGACCGAGTCGTACCGGCCCTCGGTCAACCGAACACAGCGCCCTTCATACAGATCGATGGCCGGAATGATCTGAAACATATCTGAGACAATCCTCGTTTCTTCACCCATTATTTTACCTCAAGCGCTGAAAAAAACAACCGGAGCCCCTTGAAATTTCAAGGCTTTGGCCCCGGTTGGGCGCGTCGTTAAAGGCGGGACTCTGCTGGCGGTATCGGCCGCTTTTCAAGCGTCCTTTAGGCCTCGGCGGCCAAGGCCGCGAAGTTCTTTAAAATCTGGAGGCCCTTTTGCTGGCTTTTCTCCGGGTGAAACTGAAGGGCGAAGATTTTACCCTCCCGGGCGATGGCCGATGTGAACGCTTCGCCGTAAGTTGTTTTTCCCGCGATCCAGTCCGGGTCAGTCGGCTCGACGAAATAGGAATGAACGAAGTAGAAGTAGGAGCCGGAGTCGATGCCCTTGAAAATCGGCGCGTCCTGCGCCCACTCGACTTGGTTCCAGCCCATGTGCGGCACCTTGAGATCGGTGACAAATCGCTTGCAGCGGCCGGGAATGACGCCGAGGCCTTCCACCGGGCCGTCTTCTTCGCTCTCTTCCATCAGCAGTTGAAGCCCGAGGCAGATGCCGAGAAAGGGTTTTGCGCGGCTTTGGAGCAGTTCGACGACCGGCTCGATCAGCCCCCGCTCGCGCAGGTGGCGCATCGCCGGTGCGAACGCGCCGACGCCGGGAAGAACGACCGCCTTTGCTTTGGTGATGTCTTCCGCCTGGTCGCTGACTTTGGCTTCGGCGCCGATTTGTTCAAACGCCTTCCAGACGGACCGCAGGTTCCCCATTCCATAGTCGATGATTGTGATCATCCACGTCGTGCCCTTCCGCCGGGTTTTGAGGCAGGGAGTATATCAGAATCCAAAAGGGGTTCAACCACACTTGCTATTGCATTTACTGATCCTGAGGAGCATTAAAACAAGCTAAAACTTCAGCCTTGCGTCGATCGCCTCACGCAAGCCTTCGCCGACCAGGTTGTAAGCCGTGATGGTGACAAAGATCGCCAGCCCGGGAAAGAGCGTCAGCCACCAGGCGAAATCGACGTAGTCCCGGCTCTGCGAGAGAATCTCTCCCCAGCTCGGCGTGGGTGGCGGAACGCCGAAGCCGAGAAAGCTCAGCGCCGATTCCAATAGGATCGCTCCCGCAACGCCGAACGTGGCCGAGACAAAGACCGGCGCGAGGGCATTCGGGAGAATATGCCGGAAGATGACCCTCGGCGTGGACAGCCCGAGCGCTTCGGCCGCGACGACAAACTCCTGGCTGCGCAGTTTCAGAAACTCCCCCCGCACCAAGCGCGCTACGCCGGTCCAGCCGGTCAGGCCGATGGCGATCATCACCGTGTAAATACTCGGCGGGAGAATGGCGACGACGGCGATGATGAGAATCAGCGTCGGAAAGCACATGAAGATCTCGACCACCCGCTGGAACAGCATATCGATGACGCCGCCGAAGTACCCGGCGATTGCACCGACGAGGATGCCGATCAGAACATAGATGCCGACGGCGACAAATCCGACCGTGAGTGAAATCCGCGAACCGTAGATCATCCGCGCCAACACGTCGCGGCCGGTGCTGTCCGTGCCGAGCCAGTGAGCGGCGCTCGGGCCCTCCAGAATCAGGTCGAGATCGGTCTGCGTGGGCCGGTAGGGAATTGGGGGAAAGAGCGCCCACCCGTAATCCTTCGCTTCGCGCATCTCGGTGAAATCGGTTCCAACGTACTCCGGATAGTAAACCAGGGCGGGGAACGTCCAGCGGCCTTCGCGCTTGAGCGCAATCGGGCGGTCGTTGGCCAGCGCCGAAGCCAGGAGCGCGATCGCAAACAGAAGAATTACCACGCCCAACGCCGCCACGGACATCCGCCGCTGCTTGAACTGTCGCCATACCAGTCGTGAAAACGATTGCTTCATCGGCTCTCGAACGAAATCCTCGGATCGATCAATACGTACAATAGGTCGCTTAGCAGCAGACCCGCCAGCGTCAACACCGCCGTGCACGTCGTAATGCCCATGATAACCGGATAGTCCCGCGACAAGATCGCCTCGAAGCTCAGCTGCCCCATGCCCGGAAGATTGAAGATCGTCTCGATAATGACGCTGCCGCCAAGCATCGCCGGAACGAGAAGCGCCGCCAGCGTGATAATCGGGATCAGGCTGTTGCGAAAGGCGTGCTTGAAGATGACTGTTTTTTCCGAAAGCCCCTTCGCCCGAGCGGTGGTGATGTAATCCTGCCGAATAACTTCCAACATGCCGGTCTTGGCGTAGCGGGACAGATAGGCGAGGCTGGTGTACGTCATACAGGCGACCGGCAGCACGAGATGCCAGACGCGGTCGCCCAACCAGGACCAGAACGGCAGATCCTCCGCGCCTCTCGAACTCAGCCCCGCAATGGGAAAGAGGTCCCAGAACTCTCCGCCGCAGAAGAACATCATCAACAGCGTCGCCACCCAAAAACTCGGCAGCGAGTAGAGAATAAACAGAATCACCGTGATCCCGTTGTCCATCCAGGTGCCTTGCTTGACTGAAGAAAACACGCCGATGGGAACCGCGATCAGGTAAGCCAAAAACAACGAAATGAAACTGATTTGCAGCGAAACCGGAATGCGCTCCGCGATCTTGTCCCAAACTGGTTTGCGGTCCTTGATCGACGTGCCGAAATCCAGGGTGAACATCCCCTTCAGCCATTTGAGGTACCGGACGGAAATCGGCTTGTCGAAATCGTACTGACGCCGAAGCTCCTCGACGAGTTGTTGAGTGTCCGTCGCGGGTCCGCCGGCCTGAGACAGCTGGTAGATCTGCATCGAAATCGGACTGCCGGGGATCAGCTGACTGATGAAAAAAACGATGAGCGAAATCCCGATCAGGGTGGGAATCACCAGCAATAGACGTTTAATTAAGTAGGCGCGCATCGGATAACGAAGGACAATGTAAAACGAAAACCGAGAAATGACAATGGGAAAACATCGAATCTCCGGGTGGCCCACCCCTTGGGGTGGGAAATACCTCATGCCTCAAGGATAAGCCTGGAGCGCTTTGGGCGACCACCACTCGAGCAGATCGTAGCCCGGGCGGAGTTTGAAGGTTTCCACCCCTTCGAACCGCTTGTCGACGGCGATGAGCTCGGCGCCCGTGTACATGAACGTGTAAGGCTGCTCCTCGTGCGCGATCCGGTGGAAGCGGTGACAGAGGCGAATGCGCTGTTCTTCGTCGAAGGTTTGGCGAAGCTGCTCGATGATTTCGTCCGCCTCTTTGTTTTTAAAGCTGGTGTAATTCGATCCGTTCGCGCCTGCGCTGGAGGAATGCCAAATCTGGTAAAGATCCACGGACCACGGCGAAATCCAGGACAGGGTATTCGCGTCGAACTCCTTCTTTTGCGTCTTTTCGATGAACAGCGCCCATTCCAGCCGCTCGATATTCATCACGACGCCGGCCCTCTGCAATTCTTCTTTCAACAGCGTGGCGATCTTCTCGGCGTTCTTGCTGCCGGCGGCAGTGGAAAAAGTGAACTCGAACTGAACGCCGTCCTTGTCGCGGATGCCGTCCCCGTCGTGATCGATCCACCCCGCTTCATCAAGCAGGCGCTTGGCCGCTTCCGGATCGTACGGCCAGGGCTTGATGGAGGAATCGTAATAGGGGGATAGGAAAAACAAGGGACCGGAAATCACCTGCCCCAGTCCATAAAGCACTTTCTCGACGAATTTCTCCCGGTCGATCATTTGCGTCATGGCCCGGCGAACTCGCTTGTCGGAAAAGTAGGGCCGCCGACTGTTCCAGCCGATGTAGCTGAAGGTGGGGACATAGTATTCGTACTTGTTGAATTTCCTGGTGAACCGCTTGGAATTCAGTTTCTTTGCCCAATGGATTTGTAAAATGCGGGTCATCATATCCAGCTCACCCGCTTCCAGTTGCTGAAGCGCCGTCGTGGGATCGGGCACGAAGCGGAAAACAATCTGGTCCAAATAAACCTTGCGACCGTAGACCTCGCCCCAATAATTGGGATCGCGCTCGATCACGATTTCCTGGCCGGTTTTCCATCTTTTGAACCGGTAGGGGCCGGTTCCCACCGGCGCGCGGCCCGCGGGATGGGTGTTGAAATCCTGGCCGTCATCGAAGACCGATTTGGCCACGATCGGCATCCCGCCAATGGATTCAAACGACAGATAGTCCGGCTTGGAAAAAGTGAATTGCATGGTGATGTCATCGAGGATAGCTACTTTTTTCAGGTTCTTGAAGTAGCTTCGCAGGTGCGCCGCCTGAACCCTGGGGTCCATAATCCGCTCGTAACTATAGAGTATGTCAGCCGTCGTAAAGGGCTGACCATTATGCCACTTGACCCCCTTTCGAAGGTGAAAGGTGTGAATCAGGTGATCGGGCGACTCCTCCCAGGACTCGGCCAAAAGCGGATCGAACTTCAACGTTCGAGGATTCCGGTAAACGAGAGTCTCATAAACCTGGCCGCTCATGCCATAGTTGACTCTCGATTCATAGGCGTCTGAGGCGACGATCGGATTCAACGTCCCCGGTTCAGCTTGAAGCCGCCGAATGAGCCAATCTCCGCGAACCGGCTCGTCCGAAAAGGCGGATAGGTTGAGGATTGAAAAAATGGCTAGGAATAGAACTGCTAGGGTGGTGTTGAAATGGAATCTATCAAAAATCCGTCTCAAAGTACTCCTCCAAAATTCGCTCGGGCATGACTCTCTCGACTATCCTTTTAACTATACCAAAGGCGGCGTGCTTGGGCAAGTTGGCCGACACAATACTCCTTGATTTTTTTTAAGTTATTTGTCTTCCAGGGAGCGACCCTCACCGAGTTTCGTCGGCAAGGCAGGGGTTGAAATATCCAAACCGGATCTTGGAAAATCGCTCGCGGACGCGCTGCATCATCGCCTTGAGACCGAAGGGCGGAGAGTCCGGATCAGGCTCCAGCAACCGCAGATACTCCTCGGGGTCCAGGTTCAGGTTGCGCCACTGGATCATGTCGATCCGGGTTGATTCGAGGACTCGAAAAAGAGCCTCCGATTCCTCATAAGTGTCCGAGATTCCGGGGAAAACAAGGTAATTGATGGAGGCAAATCGGCCTCTGCGGCGGCAGACGTGGAGGCTTTCAATGACGTCCTCAAAGGTGTATCCCTGCGGATCGAAATACCGGTTGTACCATTCGAGCTGGCAACTGTTGATCGAGACGCGGATGCTGTCGAGCCCGGCGTCGAACAAGCGCTCGACGGCCTCCGGCCGGCTGCCGTTGGTGTTGAGGTTGAGCGTGCCTTGGGAAGTGGCTTCCCGGATTCGCTGGACGGCCTTCTCAAGCAGCGGCGGATTGGTCAGCGGTTCCCCTTCGCATCCCTGGCCGAAGCTGGCCACCGGCCGCTCGGCGCTTTCCAAGTGAGGTAGGGCGATTTCGACGATCTCCTCGACGGTCGGCACGAAATCGATCCGCTGCTGGGACGAGGGAAAGCGGTCCGGAGGCTGCAGGGAAATGCAGCCGAGGCAGCGGGAATTGCAACCCGGCGCGGTCGGCAGGGGCATTTCCCAGCGGCCCAAGGCGAAATTGCGCGCGGCGGGACAACCATAAGTGAAGAGGCAATTGTGCATCAGGTGCTGCGCCAAGCGGTTGTGGGGATATCGCTCGATCATCTCCCGGCCGCAGCGCTCGACCTCCTCCGCAGTGTACCGGTCATGATCCTGCCGAACGTCCGGATCGACTCGAACCGCCGGAACGACAAACCCATCCTCGGCCCAGCCGACGGCACAGTAAGCGTAAAGAGGAAGCTTCGGAGCGCCCGGTTGCGTCTGGTAAGCCGGATGAAGCAGCAGCGTATGCGCCGGCGCCAGGAAAGCCGAGGCGGCCAACACGGTCTTGCCGCCGTATTGCTCCAGGAGGACCGGCTCCCCGCTTTTTCGGTCAATTCCCAGGGGACGGCGAGAGGGCAAGTGAAACAAATCGCTGCCCAGGGGCAGGGCAATCAGTTCTTCCCCACTCGGCACGGCCAAGAGCCCCCCCGCGCTGCCGGCCATAGCCAACTCGGGCACGTCGAAAAGCGTGCCCTGCTCATCGGCAACCACAAGGTTCGGGGCAGATTGAAGCGATGGCGACTGTGGCAGCACTTTGGCTCAGGCTTTCTCCAGGGTTCGCTCGGGCTCAGGCCGCAGACAGCCGACCGGCCGCACCGGGGATTATACGGGCCTCATCGCGGAGTGCAAATCGCCCGAAGTTTGGCTCTTTCGCTCCGGTTCAAGGGCGAGGGAAAACCGGCGCGCTTCAGTGGTTCAAAGCGGCGCTAACTCATTGACAGTTCAAGGATTTGAGATATACTCCAGAGTAATCTGAAGCGCCTAGAATTCGCCTGAATATTCTCACGCTGATGACCATTCGCTGACCATCGTTGGGGGGTTGCCGTGTACGAGCAGTTTTATCAGCTCCGGGAGAAGCCGTTCAACATGACGCCGGACCCGGAGTTTCTCTTCTTCACCGAGAAGCATAAGGAAGCGTTTGCCCACCTCGTTTATGGCATTCGGGAGCGGCGGGGATTCATCGAGATCACCGGCGAAGTGGGGGCCGGGAAAACCACGATCTGCCGGGCCCTGTTGAACGAGTTCGATGCCGATACGAAAATCGCCCTGATTCTGAATCCTTTCTTGAGTGACCTGGAACTACTCCGCGCGATCAACGAAGAGCTCTATATCGACGCTTCGGGAGAAACCAAGAAGCAGCTGCTCGATCCGCTGAACCACTATCTGATCGATCAACACGCGGCGGGACGCAACGTTGTGCTCGTGATCGACGAAGCGCAGAATCTACCGACGGAAACCCTGGAACAGATTCGCATCATTTCGAACCTGGAAACGGTCAAGGCCAAGCTGATCCAGATCGTTTTGGTGGGTCAGCCCGAACTGCGAGCGAAGCTGTCCCGGCCCGAACTGCGGCAGCTGAATCAAAGAATCACGGTTCGCTATCATATTTCGCCACTGTCCCGCTCGGAAGCGGAAGATTACATTTTCCATCGCCTGAAGGTGGCCGGGGACGAGGGCCGCATTGAATTCACCAGAGAAGCCATCGATCTGATTTACAAGTACACCTCGGGCGTTCCCCGCATGATCAATATCCTTTGCGACCATGCCCTGTTGTCGGGTTACGTGTTCGAGCGGTTCGATATTGACGTGGACCTGGTTAAAAAAGCCCGGAAAGAGATCGAGGGCAAGGAATTCGGACGGCTCAAGACCTGGAAGGAACGCCTGGTGCGGCATTCGCTGGTTTATGGAGTGGTGGCCGCGGTTTTGCTCGGGCTGCTGGGGTACTTCGCCGGGCGTCAAGGTCTGGAGAAACTGTGGTCTCCGCAACCGGGTGTCTCCCTCGCCACGGAGCGTCGCATTCAGCCGCAGCCGCAGGGCGATGCGCCGGGCGAGGCGGTTCCGCTTTCCCCGTCGCAGAACGGGCAACGGCCTATGCCCGAGGCGGCTCCCGATCCCTCCTCGGGCGAGGGAGACAAAAGTCCCATCGTGTTATCCGCCGCTCCTCAGGAGGCGATCGAACGCGAGAATGCGGCGGTGGAGCAGAAGGAGCACCCTCCGCTTCAAGAGGTGGCGGCCGGGCCGCTATCATCGCCCCCCGTTGAAGTACTGCTGGCCATTGATGATCCGCCTGAAGAGGAGGTCCCCGAGGATTCGGGGGAGTCACTTTCGCCCCAAGAGAAACTTCAAGAGAAACAAGAGAAAGAGGAAGCCCCACCGATGCCAACGGCGAAGCCGGGCCGCTTCGATGCCAACGGCGTCCTGCGCTGTTCCACGATGGGAGAAACCCGGGCCGCCGCGCTCTTGACCCTGACCCATCTTTGGATTTCGGACCAGGATCGATTGCAACCGCTGTTTGAGCAGTATGCGCTGGATCCGCAGGAGGAGTGGCTGGCCGAGGCGTTTGAGCCCTTTGGTTTGACGCCTGTATCCTGGAGCACGAACCTGGCGATGTTGAGGGCCATCGATTTGCCCGCCATGGCGGAAGTCTATGGCAAGGCGCTCTTTACGCCCTCCTACGTGGTGGTGACCACCCTGGACGGAGAGCGGGTGAATTTGGCCGATCCCCTGGCCGGCAAGCGCACGGTCAGCCAACAGCAGCTGGGCGAGATGTGGTTCGGTCGCCTGACGGTGTTGGTGCCGAAGAGCGTCAAGCCGAAAGTGGTTTTGGGAAAAGGCTCGCGAGGCGAGGAGGTTCGGCTGCTTCAGGTGCGGCTGAAGAAGCTGGGGCTGTTTGAATTCGAACCCAATGGAAATTTCGGCGACTATACGCTTCAACAAGTGAAGCGATTTCAGCGGCAAAATCGCATCAAGATCGACGGATTGGTCGGCTTGGAGACCAATCTGGTGTTGTTTTCCCGATTGGCCGGGGCGGACGCGCCGCGCCTGGCGGCCTCCAAGAGCCGGGAATCCGGGGCGGATTCTTAAGCGCTTGGGACCGCGGCCCCGCCTTTTCCTTTGG
>Ga0272444_10002043_pt1 | contig 18909 bp, 10 predicted proteins | sample SSMForm13_FD_201033 | JGI IMG/M metagenome (GOLD analysis project Ga0272444, IMG submission 201033) | Marine sediment archaeal communities from Little Sippewissett salt marsh, Falmouth, MA, United States - SSM-Form-13 | ecosystem: Environmental > Aquatic > Marine > Wetlands > Sediment ... | reverse complement strand
AGGTGTATCGGGCAATCATAGGCAAGGAACCTTGCTTTGCGGGTCACCGGGGGATAGTCGATGCCAACGTGTTCGTGGCGAGGGGGGGTATCCCGACGATCGTTTTCGGTCCCAAGGGGGCCAACCACCACAAAGCGGGGGAATATGTCGAGATCGCCTCACTCGAGCCGGTAGCCCGGATATACGTCGAAACGGCTCTCAGCTTTCTGAGGGGCGAGGCGTAAGTGATACGCCGGCTGGCGGTAATCTCGGACGTGCACGGCAATCGGCCGGCGTTGGAGGCAGTGCTGGACGATATCCGGAGGAGAGGCATTGAGCAGATTGTCAACTTGGGCGATTGCCTCTACGGGCCGCTTGATCCCGCTGGTACGGCTGACCTCCTGATCCGGCTTGATATGACGACGGTCAGGGGCAATGAAGACCGGATCCTCACGCATCTTCCGGAGGACAGCACCGGCGCGATGTCACTCGATTTTACCCGTCGCTCGCTTTCCACCGCCCATATAAGCTGGCTCGCCTCTCTAAAGCCCACGTCCGTTGCCTTCGATGATTTCTTTCTGTGTCACGGTCGGCCTGACCGGGATGATCAATATCTGTTTTATGGCGTCGGACCCGAGGGGGCCCGGGTCAGATCGGCAGCGGATCTGGAAGCGGATACTCGCGAGATTACGCAACGGGTCATCCTCTGCGGACATGATCACACGCCGAATCAAGTGATACTGCCGGACGGCAGATTGATCGTGAATCCCGGCAGTGTCGGTCTGCAGGCCTATACCGATGCCACGCCTTACTATCACTGCATGCAATCCGGGAGTCCTGAAGCCCGCTATGCCATTCTGACGTTGACCATTGGTGGTTGGCAGGTGGAGCACGTCGCAGTCATCTATGATTGGCAAGCGGCGGCTGATCTGGCGAAGCAAAACGGCCGGGAGGACTGGTCGCGGTGGTTGGTCACCGGGTGCGCCCAAAAGTGATGTTGTTGCTCCGATTCCGGCAAAATATGGGTTGCGCGGTCCAGCCTTGGCCGCTTTATTGAATTTCAAGGGAAAATCACTGGCGGTTATTTCAGTCGCTACCGGAAAGACAGCCGCAGGTTGAAACACTGCTTTTCGGTCTCTCTGGCAGGGGCGGGGACATCCAATACGGTGGGGATACACACTATGCACAAGTCCGGTTCTCTGCTGAAGGGCATTTCCGTGCTCACGGCGCTGGTGTTATGCGCGGGATCGGCTCTCGGTCAGAAGTGGGGCGATGTTACCGATGAAGAATGGGCGATCGGGCCACCGCCGGAATACTCCGAAGCCAATGCGATGGTTCTGTTCGACAAGGGCCATGTCGAGATCACCAAAAGCAACATCAGGATAGACTATCATGTGCGGATGAAGGTACTGACCGCGGCGGGGATCGAGGAAGTCGGAGATCAGTCCATAAGCGCCCACAAGGAATACGACAAAATCAAGGACTTCAAAGCCCAGACGATCACCCCCGGCGGCAAGAAGATCAAGGTTGAGAAAGACGCGATCTTCGAGAAGACGGCCGGGGATTACGAGGAAAGAACGTTCACTTTTCCATCGGTGTCTGTGGGATGCATAATCGAGTACAAGTATGCGGTGGTGAGCGAGCGGTTTTACTACCTGCGGCCCTGGTATTTCCAGAACAGCATCTACACGTCAAAGTCCGAGCTGTCGGTGACCATCCCCAACGGCTTCACCTACACGGTGCAATATCAGAACGTGCCTCCCCAATTCCGGGAGCCGTCGCTGGAGGAGAAGATCGACGTCGACGCCGGTTACTCCGGGGCCAAGATCAGGACTTTCACCTGGACCCGCGAGAACCTTCCGCCGATCACCGACGAGCCGTACATGTCGGCGCTCGATGACTATCGTTCCGGGCTCCGGTTCCAGCTCCAGCTGTACGAAGATCGTTACAACTATGTCAACTTCCAGAAAACCTGGCCTGAACGGGGAGCCGTGTGTCAGAACTGGCTGGACGAATACTGCAACAAGGATGGTGATATCAGGAAGCTGGCCGAGGAGATCACGGCCGGCCTGACCAGCCCCGAGGAAAAGTCCCGGGCGATCTACGACTACGTTACAGCCAATTACAAATCGCGCAAGGAATACCACAACTGGTATTTCATGCACGACCGGATGGAAAATCTGCTCACCGATAAATTCGGCTCTCCGGAGGGAAAAAACGTCCTCCTTTGCAGGCTGCACAAGGCGGCCGGCATGCCGGCCTTTCCCGTCCTGATCAGCCGGCGAAGCAACGGCCACTTCTATCCCGATTTTGCCTACCTGCCGCAGTTCGATTATATGATAGCGTTCGTACAGCTCGGGAATGACTACGAGTTTCTCGATGCTTCCTCGAAGTTTGCCCCATACGGCGTCCTGCCGCCCGACTGCCTGGTCGAAGGGGGGCTGCTGATCGACGGCGAGAATTCGCAGTTGGTGAGACTTCGCGACAAAACTCTTTATTCCGGACGTACTGATCGCACGAGAATTCACCTGGCGAGCGACAGCCCGGCCGTCTGTACCACCTCGTGTAATTTCCGGGGTTACTACGCCTCCCTATACGGACGCCGCTACGAAGACAACGATCCTGACGATTTCATCAAAGATTACTTTGTCGATCGGATCGGCCTCGACATGACGGTTGGCGACTACAAGTGTCTGCTAGATACCGCTCATGAGTTCGTCATGACCGTGGATTACTCATCCGATGACATTGCCGAAGTTCTTGACAATAATCTCCTTGTAAAACTGATAAGTTTCGCCTACCGGGACAACCCCTTCAAAAGCCTGAAACGGTTCTTCCCGGTCGATTTCCAATACCCCTTTACCTATCGCAATGTCATGGAAGTAGTCGTGGACGGCGATGTGCAGCAATCGGTGCTGCCGGAAGATATAACTCTCTTCTGCGGCGGAGCGACTTTTGAAAGGAAGTCTTCGGTCGTCGACTCGGTCGTGGTGATAGACTCGAAGCTGATCATCGAGAAACCCCAGTTCCTTCCGAATCAGTACACGGAGCTCCGGGATTTCTTCGACAAGGTAGCCCTGAGTTCCGAGGACGAACTGGCCTTCGTTCTGACCGGCGCGGAGTGAGACGCGGATGCCGTTCCGCAAGCTCTCGTCCTGTCTGCTTCTGGTGGCTCTGATATGTCAGACTCCGGCCGGCGGCAAAGCCGCGGGGGATCCCGAACCGCCCAAGGCCGTTTACGACTATAAATCCTGGGACTGCCGGATCAAGGGCGACAGGTACCGCTTGACGGTGAAACATCGGCTTACGATTAACGGCCGGCGGGGCGACGATTACCGGGATCTGAGCATCTGGGAAACCGACTTCGTCAAACTGACAAGCGTCACGGCCCGCGTCCTCGACGCCGGAGGTCAGGAAGTCTACCGTCGGGAGAAGGATGAGTTCACAAAGGCTTGCGGGTTCGGCCAGGTGTCGCTGTACAGCGATGCCTGTCTGTATTACACGACCCTGGAATCATCCAATTACCCCTACATTGTCGAGTACGAGTACACGCTTGAATCCCGCTCCCTGTTTTTCTGGAGGGGGGTGGAGTTCCAGCATTACATACCGGTAAAATACGCCGAGTATCGGCTGACCGTCCCGCGGGGGTTCGTCTTCAACAGCAAGATATACGGTCTGGATATCGAGCCGGAGGTGACGGAAGTCGGCGATGAAGTGCGCCACCTGTGGACAGCCCGGGACCTTCCGGCCCTGGAGGAGATCGATTACCTGCCGCCGGGTTACAACGAAGGTGCCTCGATCGAATTCTCGGCGGATCGATTTACCCTGGATGATTACCGGCTGGAAAAATGCGACTGGTCTGAGATCGGGCGATGGTACAACAACCTTGCCGGTGACAGATATCATATGGGCGTTACCCCGGTGCCCGGGGGGAAGTCGGCCGATGCCGCACGGAGCATTTTCAACCAGGTCAGGAAAAAGACACGCTATGTGTCGGTGGACGTCGGACTCAGCGGCTGGCAGCCTCACAGCGCCGCCTTCACGCGGGAGCGAGGCTACGGCGATTGCAAGGACATGTCGACTCTCCTGATATCCAGACTGCGCGCACAGGGGATAGAAGCATACCCCTGTCTCGTGCTCACCAAGGACAACGGTCTGACGGATGTCGCTTTTCCCAATTTCGAATTCAATCATCTCATAGTCATGGCCTTGGTGGAAGATGATACGCTGTGGCTGGACTGCACCAGCGACTGCTGTCCTTACGGCGATGTGCCCTGGCTGGTCGAGAATGTCGACGCCTTGGTGGTGACGTCGGCGGGAGGAGAAATGCGCCGGGTGGCGCCGAGCCACGCACAGGACAACCGACGGGAGCGAACGGTCAACATTCATATAGGTCCTGACCGGATGATTTCGCTCAACGCGGAGCTCCGGGCCACGGGCAATTACGCCGCGTTTCTCCGGAGCCGGCTTGAATCAAAGGACAGGGACGAGACGCGAAGGTTCGTTAATGTGCAGTTCGACGGTGCCGAGAAGAAATATCGCATCGAGTCGTACGAGATTCACAATCTCACCGATCTCAGCGAGCCCGTGGTTATTGCAATCAAGGCAAGCGGCCTGAAACCGGTGCGTAAGATCGGATCGACCGCGTACTGCGATCCGTTCGTTCTCGACGAGATGAGCGGGCTCGAGAAGGCCGACCTCGAGGGACGTATCTGTCCGCTGTACATGTATTATCCGAGGGGTGAGAGAAGCACTATCACTGTCACGTGGGATTCCTCCCTGGCGGCCGACTCCACAGTTACTCCCGGCGATGATTCTTTGCTTACCTCATTCGGAGAAATTCGCCTGTCTTCACGTCAGAGCGGCGACACGGCATACATCGAGCTCAACAAGAGCTACCACGTTTATCAGATCAATCCGGATCAATTCAGCGAATTTGAGGCATTTCGTCAACTCAATAGAGACATCATCAGCCGGTACGTCAAGATGATCGATGTACCCGGGAAATGATCAATCATCAGTATCATCATTGTTGTTATTCAGATGCTGCAGGTGATGGTCTCGATTATGCATCATTGCATGTTGCGCACGTAAGCCGATCGTAGGATATGATGGATCGAAAAAAAAGGTGTTTTCTTGTTGACATGATCTTCAACATTTGCCTTTAATGCTGATGAGGTCAACGCTCTCACTTGATAAAGGAGGATGCGCCATGCCAAAGAAGAAAGCCGCAAAGAAAAAACCGGCGAAGAAAAGAGTCGCCAAAAAGAAGGTCGTCAAGAAGGTCCGCTGCGCCGGCAAGACCAAGGACGGCAAGAGGTGCAAACGTACGGCCACGCCGCCGTCGAAGTATTGTCACCTTCACAAGAAGAGAAGATAAGTACCTCGCTGACAGTTTTGAGAGGGCAGCCGTCGCGGCTGCCCTTTTTTTTGTGCTCCCCGGACGGGATTCAGGAGACCTCAAAGGTCGCAATCGGTCGGCTGTGAAGATCTCCGCCGGGCCGATGCGATCCGGGTGAAAAGGGGACAAGTACGTATTTGTTCTTGACACAACGCGCGGTCGTCTGTAAATTATAGTGTACGCGGGCACCTTACACTGTCCTCTCCTCCGCGGATGAATCCTTCACCGAGTCAGTCAGAAGATGAGCCCATCGTGCTGTGGTCGCCGTTCGAACATGCGAAGAAGAATCGGCGTCCCGGGCCGGGCATGAGTGATATACCGGTCGTATCCGAATCGCCGCCGAGGTATATCGGGAACAGGTGAAATCAGGAGGACAAGGACGTGGATCTGGCGCTTCGGAGCCCCCACCCACATCACAACGCCGCAATACGCCCTGAGAACAGCCACGGGATCATCGTGGCATTACAAAGGAGTGAATTGTGACTAAAAAAATCTGGAATCGTGGGCGTGTTGGTCCTGCCGTGCTTGCCGCCTTGTTCCTGCTTTTGTTCGGCCCGGTTGGGTCCAGCGGCGCCGATTGGTGCGGTGATCTGGACTATAGCGGTAGCGTCGACATGACCGATATGAACATTTTCATAGACCACTTTTTCTTGACCCACTCTCCCATTCCGGAGCCTCTGGCCGATATGGATGGCATCTCCGGTCTCACGCACAACGACTGGTGCGTGCTCTGGAACTTCGTTTTCAATCAAGCGAATAATCCTGTCGCCGATCTGGACTGTACAGTTATTCCGGATTCGTCCTTCCAGTACTCTTTCGATACGGTCAAGATTCGCGGGAGCACGGACATCCATCCCGGTTTGGGATTACCCAATCGAGTTGTTGTCGAGATTTGGTTCAAATCCGTTGAGGAGACTTACAGCCTGTCGCTGCCTTTCAGATGGGAGACTGACGCGCCCTACTGCGTTCTGGATTCTGTCCATGGTGTGGCGGCGGGAATCGACGCTGACAGTCAGCGAGTGGTATTGTACAGCTCGATTCCGGGGCCTCAGGCCGCCGGAGAGAGGCGGTTTGCCCGGTTATTCTTCAGCATGGCATCCTGGATCGATCTTGCGACCTACGATATACTGTTCGACACGGTCAGCTATGTGGAGTATCACACGACGGTAGTGTCCCGAAAAGGTGAAGGGGTCAACGGCATCGATGGTTTCATTCCCGCGTTTGTGGTTGATCCGACCCCAATCTCCTGTTGCCGGGAGAGCACAGGAAATGTCAACTGTGACGGCGCCGACGTTGTTGATGTTTCCGACATCCAGGCGCTCGTCGACCACTTGTTCCTGACCCTTAATCCGCTCTGCTGCGAGGCGGAGGCCAATTTCAATTATCCCGGGTCGGGATATGCGGAGACGGATGACCTGGTCGATGTCACGGATCTGTCGATTCTGATCGACAACCAGTTCCTGTCTCTGAGTCCGCTGCCCCTGTGTCCTTAGCCGGGAAGAGCGACAGGTGCAGAAGCGCTGCAACATCGAGAGGAACTGCTCGTTCTGGAGGTTGGCGCTGTGCCAACGCCACGAACCTCCGGGTATTTGATCTTGACACGGGCTTCCGTGGAACGTAAATTATATTGTCCACGGAAAACGTATTGCGTAAGCCTTCACACGAAAGACACCCTTCACCCACGACGCTCACAGAAGTGTCTATGCTGCAGTTGCTGCTGTCGGACCCAGGGGAATCCGAAGGGAGCATGTATTGCAGGTAAGGGCAGGGGTCTGTTCAACAGCGTAACAAGCATAGTCTCGAAATGAAGATCGCTGGAGGGACCGGATCGGTTCGAGATTCTTTTGAAGATATCAATTGGGACCGTCTCGATCCGTCCCGTGCCCGTCTCAAAAAAGCCGGTAAAAGTTGTCGAAATTCGAAAGGAGTACCCAATGATTCCTGACAGGAGGACCTACTATCGAAAGTGCCTCATGATGCTCTTACCCCTTTTCCTGATGGGGTTGGGAGCCGCAGGTCCGGCAGGCGCCCAGACTTGCGGGGATCTTGACGATTCTGGCGGACCAGCCAATGCGACCGATCTTACGTTGTTGACAAACTACCTGTACGTCAGCGGTGATCCGTTCCCGGCACCGCTCTGGGTGGCCGACATGGACGGGGTCCCCGGCATAACCGCCAACGATCATCTCACGCTGATCGATCATTTGTACACGAGCTTTACGCCTCTTGATTGTAACGTCACGGCCGACTCGACTTTTCCGGCCTCGGGCGATACGCTGGAATTCCGCAACACGACGGTGCCGGCCGGGACAGATGAATGGGCCGTTGAAGTCTGGCTGCAGGCGCAGGCACCTTATGTCGGTATCTCCTTGCCGCTGGTCTTTGACTGTGCCACTTCAGCCCTGACGCTGGATTCGATTCAATCTGACGGCGATCAAAGCAAAATAGATAACGGGGCTCAGAAGCTTCTTTTGGTAAGCGTATCTTCGGGTGGCCCCGCCGGCGAGCAGCTTCTGGCCCGGCTGTTTTTCTCGCTGACACCGGACGGCTCTGAGCAGGAGATCCTTATCGATACCACTGACTATCCTCCGAGCCATACGACCGTAGTTTCGCGGGTCGGCACCGCCGATCACACGATCGATGGTTTCGTGCCCGGTCTGCTGCTTCCGGAGACTGCGGTGTGCGGCGATATGGACGGCTCGGGTGACCTGAGTATCAGCGATGTGACGTTCCTGACAAATTATCTCTACATCACCGGGCCGGCCCCGGACCCGCTCTGGGTTGCGGATATGGACGGCGTCCCGGGCGTGACGGGTAACGATTTCTATACTTTCATCGACCACTGGTACATATCTCACGCTCCGCTGGATTGCAGCGTGACCCCGGATTCGTCGTTCCAGCACTCGGAGGATACAATCAAGATCCGATATGCCACGGTAGGGGCGATGGAGCTTAATCCTCATGTGGTCGAAGTCTGGCTGAAAGCCTCGGATGAGTTCTTTGCCCTGCACCTGCCGCTCAGCTACGAATTCACGCCATCGCCCATCACCCTCGACTCGGTGGTGGGGGAGAACGGACACGGCGGCCATATCGACCCCGTGGAACAGCGCGTACTGATTTCGGGCTCGGGATCCTCGCCGCATCCGCCCGGTGAGCAGTTGATTGCCAGTTTGTATTTTACGATTACGTCGCCGGTTATCGAAAACCATGACATAGTCTTTGACACGACTGCGTACCCGCCGAGTCACACGACCGTGCTTTCGCGGGCCGGGGTTGATCGCGCGATCGACGGCTTCGTGCCCGCCTTTGTCATTGTACCCGCCGACGAAGGGTGTCTGGCCGACGGTGACGTCAACGATAACGGCACGATTGAGATTGGCGATTTGACTTCGCTCACCAATTACATCTACCTGGGCGGCGCGGCTCCCGATCCGCTGTACCGGGCCGACGTTACGGGCGATTGCGTCATCGATTCCCTGGATATCGTTGCTTTGGCCTGTTATGCCTTCGGCAGCTGTGATGACCCGCCCGTGTTGCCCGTTAGCACCTGTTGTTACCCGAGGGTTTTCGCCCCCGGAGATACCGCCCTGGCAATAGGAAAGGCGGCACTGGCCTTCAACGGGGACACCATGTTCGTCAACATGGCGAGAGACGACGGCAGCGACGGTGTCCGCATCTACGGGGATGAAACACGGTCGCGGGGGATCAGCCTGGAGCTGATAAACGCCGATCTGAGCAACCCCAACGCGGGTCTGGCATTCGAAATCAGCGGTTATGTCGAGGGCTCCGAGAAAATGCCCCAGGGCAGCATGCAGGCTATGGCCTCGGTCGGGATCTGGAACAACGGCTCGGGGGCCCTGCAGGTTTACGGAGACTTCTCGCCGGCCGGTGATCCCAACGTCCTGGTCGAGGTGTACGTCTCCGGGTTCGGTATGACCGGTTCGGCCACCGTCCCGGGCGGAGGTCTGATAGCCTTCGGCAACGAATACAACGGCGGCGGTCTGCCGTCCGTTACCAAAGCGGCCTTCCAGACGGCTGCCCCGCCCACCTTCTCGGCCAGGTTGAGCGTGCCTACCCAGTTCACCCTGGTTGGTGGTCCGGTGCTGGTCGGTGACTCCATCCAGCTGATCGGCGCCAACGCCAATTCGATCACCCACTGCTCGACGTTCGATTTGAACGGCCTGCACATCACTTTCCTGGGCCTCATAAACATCAAGACCAACGCCTGCTGCCGGGGTTTCACCGGCAACGTCGACTGTGACAACGTGGACGTGGTCGACGTCACCGATATCCAGGTGCTGATCGACAACCTCTTCCTGACCCTGACTCCGCTCTGCTGTGAGAAGGAAACCAATTTCAACTACCCGGGATCGGGCTATACCGAGACGGACAATATCGTTGACATCACCGACCTTTCCATCTTGATCGATAATCAGTTCCTTACATTGACACCTTTGCCCAGTTGCCCATAGCTGGCGATCCTCTTAATCGGCGTGGCCGCCTCCTTCCGGAGAGCGGCCGCGCTGTTCTTTTACAGGGCGGACGCAGAAATGGCGCTTTCCCGGTCGGCTGTTGATCCGCCTCCGGGACCGGAAGAATTGGGGATGATTTCATAGAGAGCGACGATGCTCTTCGACGTCGACTATGGTACGAGAACCGACGTAGATGGCGTACCATGCGCTACGATGCGGTAGGGGCCGGCCGGTTCCGGCGCAGACTCTACTTCGGGGTCGAGAGGTTGCACTTTGCTGCGTTGGTCAGAGTGACACCGAGCTGTATGCAGTTCGTCTCCCTTGCCAGCGGGGGCATTGTGCATCGCCTCATATTTACTTGCCAGCTCCGCACGCCTTTCTTAATGTGTTGCGTAACAAGATTTTACGAATGGCAGTGGGGCGGGCTGCAGTCACCCGGGCTCTCAAGTGCAGAGCTGGGAACCCCTCCCATCTCCACTGCAGAGAACACGGCGGTGTCGTATGTCCGGAATCGAACGATGTGTCTCACTGTTCTGATTCCCACATCGAGACCACGATATGAGCGGTGTGGCGGACGATCATCACTATCTCCCATCTTCGAGGAGTGCGGATGCGTATGTATACTGAGAGATTACAGGGACGACGCGTTAAGTTTTTATTATTTTTTGGTTGACAAATTTGGCCCTGAAAGGGTCTTTTTACGATAACCAGTCAGGTGGGGTACAGCATGGATTGCGCGCGACACCTAAGGTCGAGGGAAACAAGTAGTTAAGGTGACCGGCCCTAATGCCGAAACATCAGGTAGATGTACTAATCAAGCCAATAAACAAAAACCGTACATAAAGGCGAGGACTAGTTTCAAAGGAGTGATGGTATGAAGCTAAAATTGCTAGCATCGACGCTTTTGTTGGTCCTGGTCGCAGCGTCCCTGGGATGGGGAGCTACGACGGGATCCATCCATGGCGAGATCGCCGATGCGGAAACAGGTGAACCATTGATTGGTGTGACCGTGGTTGTCCTCGGTACCAGTCTTGGCGCACAGACTGACCAGGATGGTAGGTATGTGATTCTCAATGTCCCCGTGGATACCTACACTCTTCGGTTCAGTTCCGTCGGCTACGCCACCGTGGAGGTGAGCAACATCTCGGTTTCGGCCGACCTTGTCACCTATCAGGATCTGGACTTGACGTCGGCAGCCACCGAGCTGGAAGATGTCATCCGTGTGACGGCCGAGACCCCGATGGTCATCCCCGACAAGGTCGCCTCGATTCAGATCATCAAGGCCGAGGAAGTACAGGCCCTGCCGACCCGGGGATTCGAAGAAGTGGTCGGCATTCAGACCGGTGTGGTCGCCGCCATTCAGAGTTTCCGCGGCGGTGGCCGTTCCAACCGCGAATCCGTCAACGGCGCTGAGCTGTACATTCGCGGCGGCCGGCCTTCGGAAGTTGCCTATTACGTGGACGGCTTCTCACAGCAGGACCCGCTGACGGGTACCTCGACGGCCAACATCGCCAACAACGCCATTAAGGAAGTTGCGGTCGTATCGGGCGGGTTCCCGGTCGAATACGGCCACGTCACTTCCGGTGTGGTCAAGGTGACGACCCAGTCCGGCGGCGATGATTACTCCGGATCGCTGGAGACGGTCACCGATCAGGTCTACGACCAGAACTGGTATTCAGCCCAGTTGGGCGGCCCGATCCCGGGCATCGAAGGGGGCAACTTCTTCGGTTCCGTGGAACGTCGTTATCACGGCGATCGTCAGCCCTCGGCGGTTACCAGCGATGTTCTTCCGGGCAGCCCCGACCGTCTGCCGAACAACTCTCTGCAGGGCTGGTCTTTCCAGGGCAAGATTGACTACAAGCTGAACCAGAACATCAAACTGGCGCTCAGCGGCACCGGCTCCCGCGACAAATGGCAGCAGTACGCTCATTCGCGACTCTTTCAGCCGGAGCACAATGTCTTCTACGACGACAAGAATATGGGCCTCAACGCCAAGTGGACCCACACCCTCAACGCCAAGACGTTCTACAACCTGAGCGGCAGCTACTTCGTGACCGAACGTTTCCGCGGTGACGGTGTCTACCGGGAAGACCTGTTTGCATACGGGCGTCCCAACGGCAACCCGACCAACGACGAAGAAGGTCTTTTCCGTGCCTGGGACAACATGGATTCCGTGACGGCTACGGTCTATGAGACCCGTACGGTTGACGGTGTCGAGCGCCAGTTCGTCTCATCGGGCGACGAAGGTCAGGTCTATGACGATTTCCTGCGGCGCAAGTCCTCGTACATCGGCTTCAACGGTGATATCACCAGCGAGCTGTCGGCCGAGCACACCGTCAAGGGAGGCGTCCAGTTCTTCCGCCACACCCTGCGGTTCTACGAACACCTGTTCCCGACCAACACCTACATGTCGGCGGATGAGGATGGGACCGGTCCGGGTGTCCAGGACGCCAACCGCTATGGCTACGACGCCTTCGGTAATGAAACCGACGACGACGGTCTGGATTGGCGCAACGAGACCAAGCACCCGATCGACCTCGCTTTCTACCTGCAGGATCGCATCGAATACCGCGGCCTGATCGTGACGGCCGGTCTGCGTTTCGATTACTTTGATTACAAGGGCTATCGCCTGCGCAACGCGGACCTCCCGCTCGACCCCGATTCGCTGCAGTTCGACGAGAACGAGGATAACGACTCTCTCGTCAACAGCCTCGAATTCGAGGATATAGAGGAGAGCGAAGCCTTTACCCGGCTGTCGCCTCGTCTCGGTATCGCTTTCCCGATCAGCGAGCGGACCCAGATGCGGGTCAGCTACGGCAAGTTCTTCCAGCGCCCGAATTTGGAAGACCTTTACGTGGGCTTCAGCTTCATGGAATATCAACTCCTGGGCTCCGGTTACTTCACCGAGTGGGGTAACCCCAACCTCGAGCCGCCGAAAACCACGGCCTACGAGGTGGGTGTGACGACCCAGTTAAGCGATAATTCTTCGATCGATGTAAACCTTTTCTATCGCGACGTTTCCGATCTGATTCAGGAAGTCAACCAGCCGTCGCAGCCCAACAGTTTCGGTACTTTCCGGAACCAGGACTACGGGACTATCAAGGGGCTGGAATTCAACCTGAAGATGCGCCGTACCAAGCACGTGTCGCTTGACATCAAGTACACGCTGTCTTACGCCAACGGTACCGGTTCGTTCAACACCGAGGGTCGCAACGCGGCCTGGGTGAGGTCTGATCCGCCGAAGCATACTTCGCGTCTTGAGTACGATCAGCGTCACAAGATCGCCGCCGTTGTGGACACGCGCTTTGGTGAAAACCAGGGCCCGCGCCTGGGTGACATCTACCCGCTGGAGAATTTCGGTGTAAACGTTCTTCTGCAGGCCGCCAGCGGTCTTCCGTATTCGCCGGTGCAGATTTACAACGAAGCCGGTCGTGGTTCTCAGTCGCCGACGCTGGTCGACGTCAGGAACTCCCAGGATCGCCCCTGGACCATGACGGTCGATTTCAAGGCCGAAAAGAACTTCAAGTTCGGTACCTTCAGCGTAACGCCGTACCTCTGGGTGAAGAACCTGCTTGACAAGGATAACGAAGTCAATGCCTGGGAAGGCACCGGTCGCGCCAATTCGACCGGCTGGCTGAACACCTCAAACGGGCAGGAATTCCTGTCCCAGTTCGCCGTGCCGACCGATGTCTCCGGCCTGAACGGCGCAGAGAAGTATGACATTGCGGAACAACCGCCCACCTACTATTCGAATCCGCGCCAGGTCCTGTTCGGCCTGCGGATGTCATTCTAACGGAGAAGGTGAGGAATGAATAAAATGAATCTAATAAGCAAAACCCTGGCAGTTTGTTTGGTCTTGCTGTTGGTGGCGCCGGCGTTTGCCAAGAGAAACCCTCAGGACAGGGTCGGCCAGGATCCAATTGCAGCGATCGACTTTGCGAACTGGATTGATGCTAACCGCATCCTGATGTTCGTTACGAACAAGGGTTCGTTTGCATACGACAACGGTTCTTACTTCGGGAAGAGCGACGGACTGTATTTCCCGTTCACCAGTACTGACGACATTTTTTCGGGTAGGAACGACTTAACCCCTATCTATGCCGGCAGTATTTGGATGGGGGCCCAGGTGGCCGAAATCGACACCCTCCACCCCTACTGGATAGCCCACTCCGCCGACCTGGCGGTTGAAGTCGGCGATACGCTGGTGACCTCCGGTCAGCACGACACCGACTGGGGTATCGGCCCTATCATTGACGGCATGCCCGCCGAGGGCGACGCCAACGCCGCCTACCGGGTCTACGTCCTGTACAGGGACAGCCTGGCTGAGAATCCCAACAACGACTATCTCAACTGGCCGGTCGCCCAGGGCGCTCCGGTGGATACCCTGACCGGGCTGCCTCTGATGCTCGGTGACGAAATGCACTGGGGTGTCTACAACGACCTCGATATCGGCAAGCACGTGGGATCGCGCGGTACCGCCGGTCGCGGCCTCGGTATCGAGGTTCGCCAGACCGCCTTCGCTTTTGCCCGTGAGGGCGCCCTCGGGAACATTGTGTTCATGCGCTTCCGGGCTTACAACAAGGGTCCGTACGACCTGACCAACATGTTCATCTCGCTCTGGTCGGACCCCGACCTCGGCGATGCCAACGATGACTACGTGGGTTGTGACACTCTCACTTCCCTCGGTTTCTGCTACAATTCTCAGTCCGAAGACGCCAACTATGGTTCTACGCCTCCGGCCACCGGCTACGATTTCTTCCAGGGGCCAATCGTCCCGGGCGATCCTTCCGACACTGCGGTAGGCTGGAACTTTACCTTATGGCCCGGCATGAAGAACCTGGGGATGGTCTCGTTCAACCGCTATGTAAACCCATTCGGTCCGGACACCCCGACCGACAGTTATGAGTTCATGAACGGTCTGAACAAGGACGGTACGCCGGTGATCGTGCCGGGTTCGAGTCCGCCCGAGACCACCATGTACTATAACAGCGGCGACCCGGTTGAAGGGACCGGCTTCCTGGACGTCAGCCCGGACGACCGTCGATTCATGCAGTCGACCGGTCCGATCGACATGGCCCAGGGCGACAGTGTTGAGGTGGTGGCCGCTATTCTCTGCGGTCAGTCCGCCGACTATCTCGCTTCCATCACGGAGCTTCGGGCAGTTGACGACTTCGCCCAGTCCGTGTACGACAGGATGTTCCAGTTGCCGTCACCGCCGGCCCCGCCGGATGTGACCGTCTCCAATATGTCCAATCAGGTCGTCTTGACCTGGGGAACTCGTTCGGAAGACGACCCCGGCGACTATCCGTTCGAAGGCTATGCTGTTTTCCAGGGTCCGTCGGCCGGCGGTCCGTGGGAGGATACGCTGGGTTGGTTTGACATCCTTAACGGTATGGGGGCGGTGCCCGACGTGCGGTTCGACCCTGTTATCGCCGAGAACGTCCGTTACGCAGCCAAGCCGGGTACCGACAAAGGTCTGGAGCATACCATCTCCCTGAGACAGGACTATGTCACCAGCGGCCAGTTGATTAACTACAAGCAGTACTACTATAGAGTAGAAGCCTACTCGGCCGATACCACGCAGGCCAGCGGGGAACATACGCTGACCTCGGCCACGATCGTCACCGCCATGCCGCAGCCGCCGGTTGTCGGTACCAACTACAATACAGAGACCGGTATTCAACTGACGGTGAACCATACGCTGGGCACCTCGCCCGGTTCGGCCGAGGCCTACATTATTGACCCGACCAAGGTAACCGGTCACGATTACAAGATCGTGTTCACCGATTTCTACGTTGAACTCGAATACGACACGATTTCCGTAAGTCCTCTGGAAATCGATACGATCCATGACACCATCGAGGGCTGGGTCTGGCACGTTGTTGATTCGACTACCGGCGACACGGTGGTCAACAACTGGAGCAACCAGTCGGACGTCGAGGGTAACAACTACCCGGTGGCCGACGGTATCCTGTTCAAGGCCTTCGGACCGCCTCCCAGCATCGAGCTGTTCTCGGTGGTGGCCAACGCCAACGGTCCCATAGATCCGCCGGAATCGGGAGCCGCTCCCTGGGCTGATTTCCCGGTGCCGACCGATGTTGATCCGGACGGTTATCCGACCAGCGGACAGCAGGCCGACACGCTCATGGCCGACGGATGGCTGTTCCATACGGCTGACAACGGCGGATCGTGTGCCGGCGGTGAGAGGTATTATTTCGATCACACCCTTTACTCCGGCGAAGTGGACGGCTTCCTGTCGCGCTCGGTTCGAAACGACAATATTGCACGAGTGGGGCCATACGACTATGAAATGCGCTTCACCGGCAGCTACGATGATCCGGGCACGAACGGCGGCTATGCCATCGAGTGGTACCTCGACGACAACGTTTTCTGGGTGCCGTTTGAAATCTGGCAGACCGGTATTAACACGCCGAATGATCCGTCGGACGATGTCCGGCTGGTTCCCTTCATTATCGATGACGGCGATGATAACACTTATAACCTCGAGAGCTACGGCTGTATCGACTCAGTCGGCCACACCGGCGGTGACGGTGAGCATTCAGTCTCCGGTGGTGACAACGATCCGTTTACCGACTGGGTTTACTGGTTTCTCCCGACCGATCAAACCCCCGGTGAAGCCGGTTATCAGGCCAACGAGGACATGATGCTGGCCGGCGGCTATGACGCTTCACTAATTTTCGGTGAAGTATTCGCCCGCACGGTACTGGTGAGTTGGAATGCCGGCGTGGAGCCTCCGTTCGGGCAGGAAATCCCGGAAGTGGGGACTATTTTCCGGATTACCACCGCCAAGCCAAATACTCAGTCCGATGTCTATACCCTGTCGACCTCCGGTATGGAACCGTCCGTAAGAACCTCGGGCACGTCGGAGATGCTGGGTAATATCAAGGCCGTACCGAATCCGTACTACCTGTTCGCGGAAGACTACGATCCTTCCCTGCGCAATCACCAGCTCAAATTCACCTACCTTCCGGATAATTGCACTATCACGATCTACTCGCTGGGTGGTGATCTGGTCGAGACGATTGAACATTCGGGAGGCACCGAGGCGATCTGGGATCTGCAGAACCGGTTCGGCATTCCCGTAGCGTCCGGTATTTACATTTACGTGGTAAACGCTCCTGGCTTCGGTGAAATGATAGGTAAAATGGCTATCTTCACTGAAGTAGAGCTGCTGGAACAGTTCTAATCAGGAAAGGGTATGGTAATAATGAAGAACAAAACAATACTTCTAGTTCTAGTGATCCTGGCGTTTGGCCTCTCATCGGCCTTCGCGGGGAACGAAAATAGAATTGGTACTGCCGGCGCCCAGGAGCTGTTGATTCCCGCAGGATCCAGAGGGGCGTCAATGGCCGGTGCGGTAGTAGCGGACGCCTCGGGCGTCGACGCTATCTACTGGAACCCGGCCGGGCTGGCCACGCTGTACGAAGGTACCGAGGCGATGTTCACGCACCTGCCGTATATCGCTGATATTGACGTCGAGTACGCTGCCGTGGGTACCGCGGTCGAGGATTTCGGAACCCTTGGCGTCGCCGTCAAGGTCGTCGATGTCGGTGAATGGGAAGAGACCACGCAGGACGATCCCGAGGGGACAGGCCGTTTCTACGGCCCGACCCTGACCGTGGTGGGTCTGACCTACGCCAAGTCGCTGACCAACAACATCAATTTCGGTGTTACCGGTAACTTCATTCGTGAGAATATCTTCGAGGTCTCGGCCACTGGGTATTCTTTCGACTTCGGGTTTACCTACGAGACGCGGTTCCGCGGTCTCAAGTTCGGCTTTGTGATGAAGAACTACGGCCCGGATATGCATTTCGAGGGTCGTGGTTTCGATCGTACCGCCGAAGACGAGCAGCGTCCGACCTCGTCCCGAAACGCCAATTTCGAGCTTCCGACCTCGTTCAACCTCGGCATTTCCTACAATTTCCTGCAGAGCGGCGCCAACTCGGCCACTCTGGCGGGTAACTTCCGTGCCAACAACCAGGCCAACGACTACTGGCAGGGCGGTATGGAATACGGTTACGACGAGAAGTTCTTTGTCCGGGCCGGTTACAACTACTCCGAACAGGAAGGCTACATTTACGGCGCCACCCTGGGTCTCGGAGCGGCCATACCGGTCGGTGGTTCCACGCTGACGCTGGAGTACACCTGGACCGAGACGGAAGTCTTCGACAACAACCAGTACTACACGGTGAAGTTCGCTTTCTAGACGAACCTCATCCCGCACGATTCGGAGCCGGGCATTCTCTGAATGCCCGGCTCTCTTTTTGGACCGCAGGGGGCTCTCCGAGGCAAAGAAAAGGGGACCGTCCCATTTACAGGACGGTCCCCTTCAATATGCTATACCGGACAGTCAGGACTTGATGTTTTTCATCCGGGAGGCCATCCGGTTGTCCAGTTCCAGCACGAGGGGTACCGCAGCGCTCACCGTATCGACCCTGTCGGAATACATCACGAAATGCGCCTTGCCGTCGGGCGTAGGGAAGGCCCCGTTACACTTCTCCTGATGCGTTCTGACGAAGTAGTTCAGTTCGTCGGCGACCTCACCGTCGTTGTTCAGGTGAATAGGTCTTTCCAGGTCCGAGGCTATACGGCGGACGACATCGCTGGTGGTCAGTCCGCCGGGAGGCGTCCCGATCGGATTGGTCTGCTTGCGTTCGCCGGCCCAGTTGGTCAGATGACCCGAAGTCTCCAGATAGCTGGACATGGGGAGGAAGACGTCGGCCATCTGCGCCGTCTCGGTCAAGAACAGATCGGCGACCATCTTGAACTCAAGATTGTCTATAAAGCTGCTGAAGTCGGGCGAGGCAGCCGGATTCTCTCCGAAAATGAAGGCCGCCCGCAGCCGGTCTTCACGTATCTTGCGTGAAATGCTCGTGGAGTCTTCAGCTATGAGTTTATCGAGATCGATCTTCCACACCGATCCGGCCAGGTGCCGCATGTGTTCGTTTTCAGCCGTGGTGCCTCCGGGCAGGAAGCTGCGGCCGAACCCGGCCAGGCGCATCCCGGCGTGATTGCACTGGCTGGAAGTCAGGGCAA
>Ga0272444_10002041_pt1 | contig 18916 bp, 16 predicted proteins | sample SSMForm13_FD_201033 | JGI IMG/M metagenome (GOLD analysis project Ga0272444, IMG submission 201033) | Marine sediment archaeal communities from Little Sippewissett salt marsh, Falmouth, MA, United States - SSM-Form-13 | ecosystem: Environmental > Aquatic > Marine > Wetlands > Sediment ... | reverse complement strand
GGCAGATCTGTAAGAGATCTACCTTCAATGGCGGAAACTAAACGTTGCGCTGAAGCTTGACGCAGATGGCGAAAAGAAATAAATACCATTGCATCTGTAAAACGGTTTTTATGGGAGTAACTGGCATCAGGCCTTACTTTGCCGTTAATGAAGTGGCGATGGTCAAAAACAACCTTTTCCAGATAGAACATTCGATCGTAACCAAAATGTTTCAAGCGAGTGAAGATGTCAAAAATGTGGGCATCAATATATAACGCATTATATTCCTTTGGATATGGTTTTAAAAGAATATCACAAGTATTCCTGGACATAATCGGAAAAGTACACATACGGTGTCCGGATTCGCTATCGTTAGGAAATGCTAAATAAATTCCATCGGAAATACTTCTGAAATGATCAATAATTATTCGGTCCCATCCCGGCGTTAAAATCACCAGATCGTCATTCATCAGCATTATAATATCGCCGCTAGAGCCTTCAAGGCATTTTGTATTATAGGTGCCCATTGTTGAACGAGGGCCGATCTTCTTAATGATATGAAGCCCCGGATCCTCAATCCCATGACTCTCGTGATCGTCCTCATCCAGATACATGATGATTTCCAAATTTTCGAGGTCGGTGGTGTAATTGATGATACTTTGAAAAAGGCGTTTTACCAAAAGCGGTCGCTTTCGTGTGGGAAGCAGTAATGAAAGTTTATGATTCATATCAACCTTTTTTTGGTGCGCCACCAGGTTCTGAGAGCCTCATACCTTCGAGTACCAAGAAAAATTTGCAGAACTTGAAGTAACTTTTTTATTATAACGAACTTAAATATCATCTCCGGGAGCTCTAACAAAAATAATACTTGCAATTTCAGTTTCTGAAATATTGAAAATCCTTTCTGGCCGGTAATCCGAGCATATTTTTCTTCGAATTTCGTGCCGATTTTGCGTTGATTCATTCGTATCTCGAAGATTTCTGAATTTTCTGTGAGCGGCAGAAGCCTTCCTGTTGAAAATGCTTCCACTGCCATAAGCGCATGATGATCGATATGGGAGTAGGATTTTTCTCGCCAGAGTTTTAATGAAAAAGGCTGGCCGTATGTTGCCGGTGGATCCGGATGTGAAAAATGCCACAGTGCAGTGCTTGCATCATGCCATTTTTCAGTTATCCCGGCGTTGATCAGCCGCCAGCCAAGATCATACGGGCCGCAAAGATAACCTCTGAAGGATCTGTGTTCATCGAAGCCGCCGTATCGGACGGCGTCTGATTTGACAATCGACATGCATGCGCCCACATTGGGCCATAAATCCGCCCAAGGATATTTCTGAAGTTCACTTATATCCTTCATTCCATCAGGATACAATGCAGGAGATCTCCACTGGTAGTGCATAAGGATAAGGGAAACAGGATTGTCATTTTCAATAAAATTGAACGAATTAATGATAGAAATAACAAAATCAGGCGGAAATACAGCATCACTATCACAAATTGTGATGATTTTCCCCTTAGAATGCAAAAGTCCGATATTATATCCAATATGTTTATGGTATAACCCTTTCTGACCACAGGTGATAACCACATCAGCCTTTTGCATTGCTTCTGGAACGACTCGGTCGAAAAGTTCAACCCAGATAAGCTCATATTGTTCTCTCGGGCCATCTTGTCTATTCAACCAATCAAGTGCATGAAACCTTTCTCTACAGGACCAGTCCAATAATATCACGGACACTTTCGGTGACGGATTATTTGCGTTACGCTTATGCACGGTTACTGTTCGTTGATTTTTCATCATTAAAAAGATCTTTTCAAAATTAGGATGTTAATAGTTTTGATGAGTTTTCTAATTAAAATTCCTTTTTCTTGAGTACAAAAATTGCCTTAATTTTCTTTTGAATGCTTCCCATAATGAAATCAAAGGAATGCCTTTTCGATTTAAAATTAATTTTTGTTTTGCCTCATCAATACTTCTTGCCGTGTCAAATCGTTTGAAGATATTTCTATTCTTTTTTGTAAGATCTATCTTCCCAATTCCTTGAGGGATAATATAGAATTTTTTTTTAAATTTAACTATGTTATGGCCGATAAAGTTGTATAAAACCGTAATCGGCGTATTGTCGAAATTTGATTCACTATATGTTAGCGAACGTTTTCGAAATTCTTCCGCCCGCTTAGGCAATAAGGGCGGGTTGTTCATATCGTCAAAATCATAACCAAGTTTTTCCATAAAATCCTGGGGAAGGCTATAAAATTTTTTAAAAGCTATATCCGTAAAATCATATAAATATCTTGCAATTTGACCTTTGTGGAATGTCGGACTGTCTTCTTTGAATATCTTGTTGCCGAATTGTAAAGGAGTGCCCGGTATATGAAGTTTTAGCTGGATGGACCAGATAAGCTGGATTAGGTTTTGAATGTCTCCCCCTCCTTTTGGCCCTATCATCTCCTCAAATGAAACTGGAATTACATTGCCAAATTCAAGCCATGGTAAATAATTGCCGACTCGGTCGCGAATACTACCAAGTAGCCATGGATCGTCGATTAAAGTCAAAATGCGTTCTTGAAATGATTTGTTGGTTAGGTATCCATAAAAACTTGTGTTTCCGTCTTTATGATAATAATTGGCCTCCGAGACTATGATATCGAGAGGGTTTCTATATATAAAGAGGGCAGGTGATCTAAACAGGGGATGGTCTCTGTTTCCAAAAGGGCTTCGGCGGACTGTGTCGATAAAAAAATCTTTTGCAGAAGTATGTGAATTTGAATATTCGACACAGTACCAAAATCCTGGGAATGGATTATTCGGGCATACGATGCCGGGTTGGTATCCAAGAGCCTCTGCAAGTTTATACAAAAGATGTGTACCGCTTTTGGGTATGGAAATTAGAAATAACGGATTATTCTTATAGTAACGTTCAGTAATTGGTGCAACGATAAAACAAGGCTTAAGTTCAATGTACTCCATAAGGTGCGAAGATAAGTCTTTTGCTTTTGGAATGAAAAAAAGAACCGCATCTATTGTGGTTGCATCGCTATTAAGTAGTTTGGCATTTTCGGGCAAAGGGAGTTCACATTCATCTTTTTTGACATAGAATGAGCCTTGCGAATTATGCTGAGCAATTTTAGATAGGAAATCGGCGGCAAAGCGGTTAAACGGGCGCAGGAGTATGCGTCTATTACCCTGCTGTATAATGTTCAAACAGGCCGACACATATGAATTAAGATTATATGTGATAAATTTAAGTTCGAGTTGGCTGTTCATGATGAATATTTTTGATACATAGAAAGTATGGATTCATTAATAGGCCTGAGTCTTTTCCCCACGGCATCCATGAAGCCATTAAAAAGTTTTTCATCTTTGATGGATGAACGTTCGATTTCTACAAGACCATTATTTGTATACCTTACAAAATCGTATTTTTTTGAACGGAAGTTAGACTTGTTAAAAGCAAACATAAATAGATCCGGGTCGTCAATTTCATTATAAATTTGCCTTGTTTTAATATATTTCTCCACTTTTTGCTGAAATGGTGTGTAGGCTTTTCTATTCTGGTACTGAATTTTCCCGTATCCAAATACTTCCATGTATTCTTCAAAGCCATATCCTTTTATGATTTCAAGATGTTCATTGGTCAGATGATTTTGCCAATCACCAATAACACCCTTGCGAAAATTATGTCTGTGATCCGCTGTTTGATCTTTATACTTCATTTTGTCCCACATTTTTTCTGCTGTGGCCTCCTTAACTGAAAGGCCGGCAGATTCTGCAATGGAAAATATCGTTTTTCCCTCTTCCGTGATCAAGTTTTCCCACTTCATTACAACGTAGCGATCTCTGACTTGAACAAATGATTTGAGATAATCCAGTAAGGGATTAATGAGTCCTTCTAAAAAATTTAGATCCGTGAGTTTATATAAACCCAATTTTTCTCTAATAGCATTGCTATCCTCATGAAGATGGTTGTCGATATAGTCTCCTGTCAGCGCATTCAACGAAAAAACTGATGAGTTAATGATATCTATAGGATTTCTAATAGAGGCGAATTTAATATGATCCTCGTAGTATCTGTCTTCCAACCAGAGATCTGGATGATTGTGAGAATGAATGACATGATAGTAATCCATTGCATACTTGGGAATGGAAAGAACAGCCAAAAAATCTCCCAAGCCTTTTATACCGATGTATTTTCGGACTTTTGCCATTTCCGTATTTTCTTTACTTAACCATTTTGGCCCACCGACCAACAATTGAAATCCAGGGGCTATGACCATGTTGCTGATATCGATATGTTTTGAAAAATATTTCTCAATAGTCTTATAAATATCTTTCGAGGCTATGGGTATAAAAGTACTCAGTTCATCCCTGAAGAGAACCTTTTTAAAGTTTTTCATGCTGAGCAATTGGGTGAGAATAGAGATCAAGAGCGTAAACCCGCTTCTAGGTGGTCCCACGACCAATAGGTTTGGTTGTTTGTCTCGAAATTGATTTGTAATTTTAGTCAGCGTTTTTCTAATATTCATTTTTTTTGTTGGCTTCACTATTATTCAAGATCGAAAAAAAAGGATCTTATTCTACAGCACAAAATGTATGTTGAATGACACAAACAGGCCTTTTGATTTCCCGGCGCAAAGCAAAAGGATGGCACTCAATAATATGGAACGAGCAAGCATCGTTCCAAATATCTAAGATTCTCATTCCTGCCAAAAGTCGAAAGGAAATATTATACTTCCCGTTTGTAAGAATCAGGGGTCCGATATCTATTCTGACTCTTTTAGTGTCCTTTTGGAATGATATATCATGTAATAAATTGGAAACCCCTGTACAGGCATATTCTCCGGAATCTTTATAGATTCGGAATTCTACCGCAAAGTTATTTGATTCGCATTCACCCAAAAAATCGATAAATATTACGAATGAATTCTTATACGAAAATATATTTGTATTTTCGTCTTTTGTGTCGAGCATTTCAATTTGCCCAATATAAAAAGTTTTGTTTTTAACGTCTGCACTCCTTCTTTTTACAATAGAAGAAGATTTTTCCGGAGACTGAAGAACCTTCTTTTCATAACTCCTAACAACTTCAAATGTTGGGCCCATCTTAACTATATGGCCACTATCCAACCAGACAGCCTTCTGACACAGGGTTCGAATCGCAAAAAGCTGGTGACTAACAAATAGTACTGTTCGTCCCTCTTTTTCTCCTATATCCTGCATTTTCCCAAGACACTTTTTCTGAAATTCTATATCACCGACAGCCAGTACTTCATCTACTAATAAAATCTCGGTTTCTAAATGAGCAGCTACAGCAAAGGCAAGACGGACATACATGCCACTGCTGTATCGTTTTACCGGTGTATCCAAAAACTTTTCTACCTCAGCAAAGGCAACAATTTTATCAAATTTTAATTTGATTTCGGATTTCGACATTCCCAGGATAGCACCGTTAAGAAAAATATTTTCTCTTCCGGTCAGTTCGGGATGAAAACCGGTCCCGACCTCCAAAAGACTGCCCACCAAACCATTAATTCGTATGCGGCCAGTAGTTGGCTCGGTAATCCGACTCAGAATTTTAAGTAGTGTAGATTTTCCCGCACCGTTATGTCCTATGATTCCAATGCATTCTCCCTGTTTGACATCAAAAGATATGTTTTTTAGTGCCCAAAAGTCTTCAGAAGACGAATCTCGACTCAGAGTATTGAATGTGGAAAAGATCCTTTGCCCCAAAGCCTTCGCTTTTTCGGCAACAACATCCCGTAAGGCCGTATAAGGCGCATGTTTTTTATGGGCGACCCTATATTTTTTACCGATATTATCGGCTTTTATTACAGTGTCAGACATGATTTCTTCTTGTCATTTATAAATTTTTTATATTACATCCGCAAAAGTGCGTTCGGTTTTTCGGAAATACCACATCCCTCCAAGAAACAGGAAAGTTACAAGGCTCATAGAAAGAATAAACCCCGGAACATAGATGACGACATCCTTACTCAAAATTGCCCAGCGAAAACCGTCTATTACACCCACCATGGGGTTAATTGAATAAAGTAATCGCCATTTTTCAGGAACAACACTGCTTGCAAAACCCACCGGTGAAATGTATAACCCGAATTGCACCAGAAATGGAACGATGTAACGAAAATCACGATATTTAACATTCATTGCCGATATCCAAAGTCCTGTTCCCATTGCTGCGCCAAACGATATCAGAATTAATAACGGCAAAGCCAAGATCCGCCAGGTCGGCCAGAAATTATACCAGGCCATGAGTCCTAATAGTATGGCACCCGACAGCAAAAAATCCACAAAACTGACGATAACCGAGCTTGTCGGAATAACCAAACGTGGAAAGTAGACCTTTGAAATGAGACCGGCATTACCAATTAAGCTGTTGCTGCATTCGGTTAATGAATTTGAGAAAAATTGCCATGGCAGCATTGCAGCGAAAACCAGAATAGGGTAGGGGGCACTTCCCGAAGGGAATCGGGCCAGTTTGCCGAAGATAATTGTAAGTACCAACATGGTTAGAAAAGGGCGAAGTATCGCCCAAGCAATCCCGATGGCTGTCTGTTTATATCGAACCAGGATGTCACGCCAGGCTAGGAAGTAAAACAACTCGCGATAATTCCACAAATCTTTCCAATACTGTTTTTCCGTCCGACCGGCTTCTATAATTAATTCTCTTTCGGATCTTCTTTGAATATCTTGTTTTGTTGTCATTTATCAAAAATTCAGAAGGTTATCTATATTTCGCATATTTTCTTTTAAGTTTATTCTTCGCCATTTTCTGAATATGTGATACGGTTTCAGATCCGAATTTCTTATCCAGCATATTCAGATATCTAGGATTATTATAGCAAGCCTGGAATGCGTAATCCCGAAAAGAAAGTACCTGTCCGCCGGTTAAATAGCGTGTCGGCAACGGAAGCGTTTCATAAGCATATTGGGAATACCCTGCCCATGACTCTGGAAGCGGCCATTCATTCTCAAGTGCCATTTCATAGAGTTTTGATCCCGGATACGCCATGGCGCAATAAATATTGGCCCATTCGGCGTTGATATCCAGCATGAGTTTCAATGTTTCGTTCATGGAATCAAAGTCGTCTTCTGGAAGACCGAAGATAAAGTTGGCACAGATATGCATCCCCTGGCGATAGGTCATGTCCACCACCTTTTCCACTTGCGCCATTTTGTACCCTTTGGTTACATCGCTTATGACCCTCTGGCTGCCGGATTCGAACCCATACGCCACCCAGTTGATACCGGCTTGTTTCATCTTGGACAACATCTTTTCGGTAACGGTGTTGACCCGTGCATAGGCCCACATGTTTAAATCATACTTTCGTTCGATAATCATGTCACAAAAAGCAACGATCCGCTTTTCGTTCAGGGCGAACATTTCGTCGATGATTTTAATGTTTTTAATACCATAAGTGTTCACCAGAAAATCAAGTTCCGCCATGACCTTGTCGAGGCTTCGGTAGCGAATCATGTGTTTCCCGAACAAGGCATTGATACAGCAGAAGGAACAGTCAAAGGGGCACCCCAAGCTGGTATAGAGAATGCCATACGGCCCACGTTCTTTGATATGATCGAAACAGTGCCAGTTGTGTGCCCTGTATTTTTCCATGGGCAAAAGGTCCCATGCAGGCATGGGTACTTCATCAAGGTTTTTCATCAACGGGGGCCTCGGGTTTGAGACGATTCGATGGTCATTTTTAAACCACAACCCATCTATCTGAAAATCATCGGCACCGGATTTCAAGGCATCGATAAGAAGGGGAAGGGTATAAAACCCTTCGCCCTGACACACAAAGTCAATGTTTTCCTCTGAAATGGTTTGTTCGGGCAAAGCGCTCGGGTGGAGTCCGCAAAGCAGCGTTTTGATGACCGGGGCCTGGTCATGTATCAACGCAGCAATTTCTCCGGCTCCGGTCATGTTCATGGTCGATGCAGATGGATTCGAACCTGAAACCACTATGGCCGCCAAGAGGGGGTCTAATTCAATTGCCTTTTTTGCGGTTTGGTCGTAATCCCAGTTTTCGGCTTCTGCATCATACAAAACGACCGAGAATCCCAAGTGTTTTAAATAGCCCGCCCAAATCGCTGCCCACAGCGGCGGCTCTATGGCGGTCAGTTTGAAATCACTCAGTTCGCCGTATAACTGTTTTTGACTTCCGGGCTTTATCAAAACAATGTCAATTTTACTCATACATATTCTTCTTTTAAACAAGTTTACTTATTTTTTAAAAATCTTAATTTCTACACATATTCTTTAAAGTGCGTTCAAAAGATTGCAAAGATCAAGAATCTTCTGTTTTCCCAAAGAGGGATAATTGCCGATATAATATCCATAAAAGTGAATGTGTTCGACTTCCGGATACTTCTCGAATTCTTTTTCAGGCATAAAACCTTTTAAATAGGGTTGTCGAAGCTGGTTGCCGCCTCCGGAACTGCCCCGCCGGAATTCAACGCCAGCATTTTTCAAAGCGGTTTCGACAAGATCCCGAAATTTAGGGTCTGCTTTTTTAAGCACAAGGTTAAACGCATAGTTACAGCTGCCCTGAAGATCAAAGTCGGTTCTGTATTTTTGTGGATCAAGGTTCTTTATGAATTGTTCGAAGTTCTTTCGTCGCTTTACGTTATTTTGATCCAGTCGTTTGACCTGACTCCTTCCGAGCACTGCGCCGATTTCGGTATTGCGGACATTATAGGCCGGATATGCAAAAATAAAATCAGGAGAAAGATCAGGATGTTCATGAGCATATTTTTGTTTAACCTCAACATTGGATGCTTCGCGAACCATGCCATGAGATCGAAACATCCGTATGGTTTCATAAATCATTTCATCGTCGGTACAGACCATCCCGCCTTCAATGGTGCTCATATGATGGGCAAAATAGAAAGAGAAGTTGGATATTAAGCCGAATGATCCCAGCTTTTTCCCCATGAACGTCGCTCCGTGGGATTCACAGACATCTTCGATTAATGGAATGTTCTTTTCTTTCAAACTCCGAAGCAAACGTTCCGTGAGACCGTTGAATCCTTGAACATGGGTTAAGAAAACTGCTCGCGTCCTATCGTTGAGTTTGGAAATGACCTGCGCATCATCCATACAAAGGTTTTTGGGATTGATGTCGACAAATATGGGTTCAAATCCATTTTGGATAACAGACGCGATATCGGAAACCCAGGTGAGGGGAGGGACGACAATTTCACCCGGACCATAGAGATGTTTGAGTGCGGCCATAGAGATCAGATTTGCCGAAGCCCCGGAATTGACATAGACGCTGAAACGGACACCCAGCCAATCGGACCATTCTTTTTCAAAGGCTAAAACATTGGTTGACTGGGTCAAGCGGGGCATCTTTTTAAGAAACGCAATAAGAATGTCCAGGTCCTCTTTGATTATATTGTCTTCCATCAGAGGCCAATTGAATTGCATATGATAACCTTTTTTCTATCCGTTTTAAAATATGTAGGGTTGCGTTACATTTTCAACTCAAAGACTATTTAATTTAGAAAATTGAATTCAATATAATATTACGTAATTTAAATATAAACTTTGGGTTATAGTGATATCTTTTTTTATATGAGTTTATCGACCAGATGTTTGGGGTGCCTTGTGTTATTAATAATAAAATATTACTAAAAACTCGCATATGCCATGGAAAATATTCTCTGATTATACTTTGAGCGTTCTGGAAGCCTATGTGTCGAATATCCAGATTTTGCTCAAAAAAAACGCCATTATCTTTAAGTTTCGAACGAATACCCTCACAGTAATACCGGATTTGATTCTCTGACATCTCTGACATTGATAATGTGTTGATGACCAAGTCAAACTTTATGCCGGATTTCAAGATCTCGTCGAATAAATAATTGGATAGAAATGTAAAGCCGGGGCCTTCGCACGTGAGGTCACTCCCTGTATTTTCAAACAGAACGTTTTTTTGATCTTTGAAAAGTATCGATAAATAGATAGCTGAAAACACGAGGGACTCCGGGATATCAACGATGATATATCGTGATCGGGGAAGTAGTTTTTTTAAAAAGTAAGCGAGTCCTCCGTATCCGGCACCTATTTCTAAAATAACAGGTGTTTTGCCTGCTTTTTCTAATTGAATGAGTTCGTTTATTACGTTGGCTTCATACATTAATACAACTCGTTCGAGATATACATAAGCATCGAAATTGACAATCTTTCCATTTATTAAATATCCGATTTCTCCAAATTTATTTGGAAGAGAGAGGCAAAGTTCTTCAGGGAGTTTTTTTAAAGCATCACAGTAGAGTAAAATTTCTTTTTGTTTTGGATTACGTCGTTTTAAGATATCCGAGTCAAGATCTTTGGGAACATCATCCAATAAAGGTATGCCTTCTTTTTTATATTGCCAAACAAGGGAATATCCCGTGAATATTTGCGAAAACAAGCGTAAGTGATTTATGATCATTTTATCAGACGAAAGAATTCTCTCGGTCAATCTATTAAAACCCTTATCAGCAGACCAGTTGGCACGAGGCATATGGATCTCGGGATCCATGCCTTTTTTATCAATAAAATCATTTCGAATAGAGAGCATATGTCGAATATGCTGACATACATTCTTTGCAATTTCATACTCCTCTTCAGTAAGGGGTTCTTGATCCTTTAAAAAGCAATATTTTGAATTATTGGTAATCCGGTTTATCCTTTTTGAAATACAAAGAAGGATAAAAAAACGATATAATTTAATAAAGAAACGTACGGTATGAAAAACGACCACCCTCAAATTTATTTTCAATTTTTTATTCATAATGATTCACAGCATATTCGTTTATTCATAAAGAGTTTGTGTATAATTCAAGGTAAAATATTCTATAATAATTATTTATGATTGACGGTTCTTAATATGGCTTCTTTTATATCCTCTTTGTCGATGTAAAAAGCCTCTTCAAGGGTGTAACCGGCGGGTGTCGGCACATCTGGACAAGCGACCCTCGCTACGGGTGCTTTTAGATAGCTGAAAGCTTTTTCCGCAACAACAGCTGAGATCTCAGCGGTCACGCCGCCGGTTTTCCATCCGGTGTCTGCAATAACCAGCCTTCCGGTTTTTGAGACAGATTCGAGAATCAGTGTTTCATCCAGCGGACGCAGGGTTCTGGGATCAATCAATTCCACGTCTATGCCTTGTTCGGCCAATTCTTTTGCAGCATAAAAAGCATCGATCACCAGATGGGAGACCGCAACGACGGTAACATCTTTTCCCGATTTTCTGACAATGCCTTTCCCGATGGGTATTGTGTACATAGGTTCGGGTACAATCCCCTTTTGTTTGAAATTAAAGCGGTGATCCATGATGAGAACAGGATTATTGTCCTTGATCGCTGCAAGCATTAAGCCTTTGGCATCGAAACAGGTACACGGCATGATTAATTTCAATCCCGGAACATGAAAGAAAAGGCCTTGCAGGGCTTGAGAATGCTGGGCAGCCGACCCCCATCCTCGGCCGATACAGGCCCACAAAACCAGAGAAACATTAACCGCACCGCCGAACATGTAGTACCATTTTGCTGCGTGATTGACCAGTTGGTCCATGGCCAGTAATAGAAAATCCGGACGGTTATGAAAATAGACCGGTCGCATATCGCCAAGCGCTGCTCCCACGGCTATACCTGTCAAGGCGGTTTCGGCAAGCGGTGTGTCAAAAACCCGTCTGGGTCCGAACTCTTTTTGAAGACCGCGAGTGGTACCGAACATTCCGCTTGGATCATCAACTCCTTGCCCCATAACAAAGACCCTGTCGTCTAAATCAAGCGCCTGTCTCAACCCTTCTCGGATAGCTTCTGGATATGTAATTCTACGTCCAGTGTTATTACGTTCTATATAAAAATCAGGTTCATTAGCGTTTGCTTTAATTTTTGACCAAGGCATTTTGTTTACTCGCAATAGAGGTTCAAGTATAGATCTTCGTGTGTGGGAAGAGGACTTCTTCTGGCAAATGTAAAAGCGTCATCAATCTCGCGTGAAATCTGTGTTTCCATGTCGGCAAACCCTTGGTCAGTTAAGACGTTTTCTTTAAAAAGAAGGTTTTGGAAATGCTTCACAGGACACTTTTTCTCCCAGATTTCCACTTCTCCTTGATCGCGATATTCTTTTGAATCCTGGTTTCTACACCCTGCATGTCCCAAAACTCGGTATGTCTCGCACTCAATAAAAGACGGCCCAAGTCCCTGCCTGGCACGTTCCACGGCTTTAAGGCCCATTTCATATACTTTGGTGACATTGTTTCCATCGATCTTTTGCGTGAATAATAGATCTTGCGAAGCCCGATGAAAAATATTTTTGTCGGCTTGACGGGCTGAAACGTGGGAACAAACCGACCATTGATTATTTTCAAGTACATAAATAACCGGCAATTTCTTCAGCATTGCAAAGTTAAAACTTTCATACACGACACCTTCATCAGCCGCGCCATCGCCGAAAAAAACGACACTGACCTGCCGACTTCCCTTCATTTTGATTGATAGGGCAAGTCCGGTGCCGATGGGAATACAACCGCCTACAATAGAGGAACTGCCCATATGACCAACAGAAGTATCTACCAAATGCATGGATCCACCATACCCTTTTGAACAACCATCTTTCTTACAGTGCAACTCAGCAATCAGTGCCTTTAAATCGCCGCCTTTGGCAAGATAGTGACCGTGACTTCGGTGATTGCTGGAGATATAATCGTTTTTTTTCAATACACTGCAAATACCCACTGCAACAGCTTCCTGTCCGTTATACAGGTGAACAGGTGTTTTCATTTCGTCCTGAAGATAAAGCGACTCAATACGATCTTGGATCCTCCGGATTCTAAGCATGTCATAGAATATGTTTATCTTTTTTTCCTCCGGCATTCCATGCATAACAGACATCCCTTCTTATGAAACAATGGTATTCAATTCTCGGCTGGCACATAAAAATCTTCCGGCCTGGTCCTTTTCGACATCACTATAGTCTTGGGCAGGAGGATCGTAAAAGTTAATATGACTCCCTTGAAATTCAAAACGAAAAGGCACATGAAGCAACTCACTCAGCGCCTCTCTCACATGATGTCGCTTGGACGGTGGAACAAAGAGAAGCAGAAATCCACCACCGCCTGCACCGGTTATTTTGCCACCCAGAGCACCAAAATTTAAGGCCCTCTGGTATAAACCGTCTACAATATTGTTGGAAACTTTGGAACTCAGACTCCGTTTTGCCATCCAGGCTTCATGGAGTAATTGACCGAACTCACAAATGTTATCATTTTGTAAAATACGGATACCCTTTTCGACCATCTCGCTCATTTTATTAAGAAGTTTTTCCTTTTTTTGAATATCATTTACATAACTGTCGGCGACATTTGAAGCCGTTCGCTTTATACCGGTATAAAAGAGCATAAGATGTGCGTTGAGTTCCCGTACGCGTTCTCTGGAAAGAATCATGGGGTGTACTTTAAACGTGCCACTTTTATGAAAAACAATATGATTTATACCGCCAAAAGCGGTGGCGACCTGATCTTGAGAGCCAACGGTTTCCTTAATCATATTTTGTTCGATGTGAATGCTTTCCAAGGCGAGTTGTTTCTTGCTCGCCATAATGCCCTGCTTTGCGTACAAAGCGTTCAATAATCCCACGGTGAACGATGAACTAGATCCCATACCGCTTCTGGCCGGCAGATCTCCGTCATAGTGAATTTCTAACCCCCGGTCTAAATTCAGAAAACGCAATGTTTCTCTGACTGCGGGGTGTTGAATTTCATCATATTTCTGGCACAACTCTATTTTTGAGTAGACAATCCGTATACGATGTTCGAAAAAGGGGGGCAGATAACGAAGGGTGATATAACAGTATTTATCTATTGTGGCAGACAAGACGCTACCGCTGTTCTTCAAATACCAGGGTGGATAGTCGGTGCCTCCACCAAAAAATGAAATTCTGAAAGGCGTTCTACTAATAATCATTGGTTTACCCCTCTTCTTAAAAGATAGAACATATTGTATTTGAATCTACACTTTAAATAGAGAGAAAAAATCTTCCGCCAAAGCAAATGATTCCGGAGTCCCGATGTCTATGAACTCTCCTTCAAACTGAAATCCGTAAAGTCCTTGATGGATCAACTTGGGAAAAAATTCCCGTTCAAGTGAAAATGGTTTTCCGTCAGGTATTGTCTCTATTAATGACTTTTTAATTAAATAGATCCCTGCATTAATCCATCCTGAACCACTTCCGGATCCTTTTTCTTCGAATGCAAGAAGCCGGCCACCATCGTCAACAAGAACCTTGCCGAATCGACGGGTATCAGAAGCATTTGCCAGCAACAGCGAAGCCGGACATTTTTTCTTAAAAAACCAGTCTATAAACGCCGCAATCTTGATGTTCACAAAAGAATCTCCATTCATCACCAACGCGGTCTCTGATTTGATATGCGGCAGTGACAAGCGAAGCGCACCCCCCGTATCAAGGGGAACATCTTCTTTAGAATATATCAGGTTCAGCGATTTATATGCATGGCCTAATTCCTCATAAACTTCATCGGCTAAATATCCCGTGCACAAGACCACATCCCTTATGCCAGCCAACATCAGTTGCTCCAACAAAAAGGTCGCAAAGGGCTGGTCACATATATTGGCCAAAATCTTAGGCCTGTCAGAAACAACGGACCTTAACCGTGTACCCAATCCCCCTGCCAGCAAGACCGCTGTTATGTCAGAATGATTAGACATAGGTTAAACGTTCTTTTCATCACTCCTGTTGAATGCAAGAATTATGCAAATGTGAACAATAGTCTTAATAAAATATTTGGGCTAAACGTTGGCAAATCTGTTTGGTTTTAGAATTTTATAACCCTTCAATAGTTCAATGATTCCCATATCCAATGTATAATCCGGGTGCCAACCCAAGGATTCAAGTTTTTCATTGCTAACGATATAGTCGCGCTTATCCGGATCTTCACCTATGGGAGCAGAATGGATATAAAAATCGGGAACATATTCCTTAATCTTTTCACAAAGTTGTCGTTTTGTAAGATTAGCAGAACTAAGACCTGCGTTGAACGGCTCGCCTTTCATTTTATCAAAATGATCTATTGCAAACAGAAAGGCTTTGGCCACATCTCTGATATGAATATAATTCCTTCGGAAATGCTCTTCAAAAAGAATGATAAAATGATCCTTATAGGCCCGGTATGTAAAATCATTTACAAGAAGGTCCATTCTCATTCTCGGACTCATGCCAAAAACGGTTGCCAGGCGATAAGTAACGGCGTTTCCTTTATCAAGCAATGCTTTTTCAACCTCTACCTTGGTCCTTCCATATTCTGAAATGGGGCGTAGTGGCGATTCTTCAGTACAAAATGCATCTTTTTTGCCGACTCCATAACCACTATTTGTAGTTGGGAAAATAACCATTTGTGACGGCGATATGGTTTTTATCAATTTCATATATGAATCATAGTTGACCAAACGGGTTAATGTCGGATTGATCTTACATGCGGGTGCGCCCACAATGGCAGCCAAAGGAATGATAATATCGAATTGGCCGATGAGTTTCGCCATTAAACCATGGTCACAGATATCGCCTTTTATGAAGTCAAACCTCGGATTGGAACAACATTCAAGGAGGGGGTTTTGGCCGTGAATCAGAGCGTCAAGTACGGTTACGGCATAGCCTTCGACAATCAACTCCGGCACAAGGATGGATCCAATATAACCTGCACCGCCGGTTACCAATATTTTTAAATCTGCCATTTCATTTTTTCTCCTTAAGTTTTTATAAAACTTAAACGTAAAAAACCCGCCCCAAAGTACTCTGAGAAAGTTTATCCTGTTTTATTTCTTTCTTGCCTTCCAAATAAGAATGTGCGGACATGCTCTTAATTTGGGTTCGAATTCTTTAAATTCATCTCTGCTTAAGACCAGGGAACGAATTTTCCGCTTAATATATCGTTCAGTTTTTCTGCTCAAATCATTTAAGTGATACTGATCAATATTTCCGACCAGTAACAGGTCGATAATGCCGGTATCTTTACCTTCTGCATAATCATCGATAAGATATGCGAATTCAAGATCGCCGAGCCGGGTGATAATGCCGTCGACAACCTGATCGATGCCCATCACTTTACCGACCATGGATTTAAGTTCTGCAAACAATGGATGCTCTTGATTTGCGTTATAAAAAACCTGCCTTCCGCTTTTTTGAGACGTGAGAAGTCCGGTTTTCGTGAGTTGGTTAAGTTCCTCCCGCACCGAATTGGTTGAAACATCGAATTCTTTGGCCAGTTCACGTAAATATGAACGGGTCTTGGGGTTAAAGAAAAAGCGTATAAGCAATTTAATCCGTGTTTTTGATGAAATAAGACCTGTGAATAAATTTTCCAATTATAATTCCTTTTTGAGTAGCTAAACTACTCATAACACATTAAGGCGAAAAATGTCAATGGTTTTTTCTTTGATTTCCTTTTCTTGACGCTTTTTATTCAAAATGCTATCTATGGATTGAACAAAAATGTTACGAATTGCAAAAGCAATAAATCCAAATACTTTTAACGGTCTTGACTGATAATGATAATAAATCGATCAATAAAATCATAAATTGGGCGTTTCAAATATGGAAAAAATCACGCCTGAAATTTACGACAAACACATTAAAGCCCTTATGGATATTAGTCGGGCCATTACGTCGGATCTTTATCTGGAAGATATTCTCAAGCTGATTGTGATGGTTACGGCAAAAGTAACCGGAGTCGAGATCTGTTCCTTGTGGTTAATAGATGAAAGTGTGACGCCCAGCAAGATCAGGCTCAAGGCCACACAGGCCATCGACCCGGATTATGTAAAAGATCGTTCATTGAATATGGAGGAAGGTGTCGTCGGATTTGTGGCGACTCATAAACGTCCGTTAATTATTAAAAATATATTGAAAGAACCCCGGTTTAAGGAAAAAGATATGGCCAAAAAGCTCGGACTGGCATCAATGGTTGGCGTACCCCTTCAGGTTAAGGACGAAAAAGTGATCGGGGTGCTCAACTGTTTTACCGCCAAGCCCCATGAATTTTCCGAAACAGAGGTAAACCTGATAACCACGGTGGCCAACCAGGCAGGGGCGGCCATAATTAACACGGAATTGATGGTAAAAACCAAGGTGATCCAGGAGGAACTTGAGACCCGTAAGCTTGTAGAGCGTGCCAAAGAGGTTCTCATGCGCCGGCGCAAAATGAATGGGAATGATGCATTTCGATGGATCCAAAAAAAGAGTATGGACTCACGAAAATCCCTGCGCCTTGTGGCTGAAGCGATCCTGCTTTCGGAAGAGTTTGAATAGTAACCTAACCCGGACGAGCTGAGACCAAGAAATTCTTGCCACCAAGGCACAAAGACACTAAGAAAAAATAACAAAATAAAATCCCTCGTGTCTTTGTGCCTTGGTGGCATAAAAAAATTACCACAAAAAGCACGAAATTTACAACTAAGAAATTAAATATCTTTTAACAGCCGGTTAGACGGTGATTCTTCAATGACATCACTGAATGATTGCAGCGTTTCCGACAACACCTTTAATTCGGAAGTCTGTGGAACCGGGATGTTATCAACCCCTATCTGATCCAAAGCTTCAATAATCGATTTTATAGTCATACCATTTATATCGCGGGCCGGTTGATAGAATAGCTCGTTAGTTTTTTTGGTTTCAGCGTAGGAAAAAATTCCCCCTTCCACCAATTCATCGAGTATTTGCTGTACCAGGCGAATCGGAATTTCCAGGGCTTGTGTAATTTTTGAGACTGTTGGGGGTTTTTCCCCTCTGTAAAAAGCTTTTATTACGAAGTGGGCGATTTGCAAAGAGATTAATTTTTTAAACATCTGACTTATGTTTCGACAATCAGGTTCAAATTCATAATTATCAACAGATTGACATGCAAAAGATATTTCTCCCCCGAAAAGGACGATTAGCCAGCTCAGCTGCAGCCATATCATAAATAAAGGAAGTGCGGCAAAGCTTCCGTATATTGCATTATATCTCGCGACTCCCACCTGAAAGAAAATATATGCCCATTGGACAACCTGAAAAATAGTTCCGGCGATCACGCCGGCGAAAAATCCGGAACTAAAATTAACTTTAGTGTTGGGCATGACAATGTACGTAATTATGAATAATATCCAAACCAGGCAATAGGGTAATAATTTCAATATAAAAAAAATAAAGGGGTTAAAAATTCCCAGCAGGGAAATTTTTCCGGTTATGAGTGTAATCTGGGTCGCTATGAACACCGTAACGCTGCTGGAAAGAATAACCAACAAAGGAGAGATAATTACAATGGAAAGATAGTCACCGAACTTTCTCCCAAATGTTCGGGGTCTGTTTATCTTCCATATGGCATTTAATGATCGTTCGATATTTCCTAATAATTTGATAACAGACCAGAAAAGAAAGGCCAGACCGATACCCGCGATCATTCCTCCTTTTGTATTCTCTAAGAGTGACTGTGCATAACGAATAATTTGTATCATAACTTCTTCCTGACCGGGGAATTTCTCAAAAAGCTGTTGCTCAAGTAATTTTTGAAAGCCAAAACCTTTGGCAATTCCGAAAGCCATGGCCACGACAGGAACAATGGAAAGTAAGGAATAAAAGGTAAGTGCCGACGCGCGCAAGAGACAGTTATCTTCAAAAAATCCGCGAACGGCTAAAATGAGAATCCTAAGTTGCCTGATGAAAAAAGATTTTGAGCGGGGGGTGTTTTTCGATCGAATTCTCCAGATGTCGTTTTCAATAAAATTGATAATTTTTGATTTTACGGCCAGAATATCCGGCATTTGTATCTTCCTTTGTTTTTATACCATGGGTTGTCGATTTAGAAAGAAATTAACAATATATTTCAATAAGTTATAGAAGACCAATATCATCAATTCATACACCAGAGCTTATTG
>Ga0272444_10002040_pt1 | contig 18927 bp, 17 predicted proteins | sample SSMForm13_FD_201033 | JGI IMG/M metagenome (GOLD analysis project Ga0272444, IMG submission 201033) | Marine sediment archaeal communities from Little Sippewissett salt marsh, Falmouth, MA, United States - SSM-Form-13 | ecosystem: Environmental > Aquatic > Marine > Wetlands > Sediment ... | reverse complement strand
ATCCCCAGGAACACCCGCCAGGCGGTCTTGCCGTAGCGCAGCCGCACGAAGTCGCCGCTGGTGTAGCCGCCCGGCATCAGCGCGCGGATGCGCCGCGCCAGCGGCGCGAACAGCAGCAGCCCCACCGAGCCCAGCGAGTAGCCGACCATGCCCCAGATGCCCATCTGCAGCGCCAGCTGCGGCGCCGCCATGGTGGTGTTGCTGGTCACCCAGGTGGCCATGGCGGTGGCGGTGCCCAGCGCCAGGCCGACCTTGCGCCCGGCCAGCATGTAGCCGTCCAGGCCCTCGGCACGGCGGCCGAACCACCAGCCCAGCCACACCCACAGCAGGCTGAAGGCGGCCAGGATCAAGGCGCCGCTCAGCGGGTCGAGCACCGCGTCGGCGACCGGGCTGTTCACGCCAGCACGCCCTCGATCTCGGCGATGAATTCACCGGTATCGAGCACCCGCGCGTAGCGGTCCTTCATGGTGGTGATGGTGGCGTTCTGCAGCTCCGGCGTCACCGTGGCGATGGCATCGGAGATCAGCGTGACGTAGAAGCCCAGGTCGCAGGCGTCGCGCACCGCGGTGCTGACGCACTCGTTGCTGTACACGCCGACGATGACCAGCCCGGTTATGCCCATGTTGCGCAGCACGTATTCCAGGTTGGTGGCATTGAACACGCCGCTGGCGGTCTTGTTGATGACGATCTCGTCACCCACCGGCGCCACCTGCGGCAGGATCTCGGCCTCCTTGGAACCCGGTGCGGCGTGCAGTTTGAGCCGCTTGTGACCGGGGCCGCGGTCGCGACCGTCCTGGGTCAGTGACTGGATGCGGGTGTGGATCACCTCCAGCCGGTAGGTGCGGAAGCAGTCCTGCAGGCGCCGTACATTCGGCAACACATGCTGCTCGAGTCGATCGAAATAATAGGCCTGCGCCTCCGGCGGCACCCCCGCGGCCTCGGCATCGGCGAACACCCCGAAGCCCGGCTCGGCATCCAGGTACTGCAGGTCGATGCACAGCAGCGCGGTGTTGTGATGCTCCAGCGACTGGGTGAGCCCGGCGGCCTCGGTGATGCCGTCGCGGTAGACGTCGGCCAGCGGGTCGATGTTCAGATAGGGGTCCATCCCGTTGGCGGGTTTGGTTTTATCGATCATGGGGATGTCCTCAGGACGCCAGGCGGTAAAGGGTGTTGAGCAGCACGTTGGCGCCCGCTTCGATGTCGGACCAGGCGGTCCACTCCGCCGCCGAGTGGCTGCGGCCTTCCTTGCTGGGCACGAACACCATGCCGGCCGGCGCGATGCGCGCCAGCTGCTGGGTGTCGTGGGCGGCGCCGCTGGGCATGCGGCGCTGGCTCAGCCCCAGGTCCGTGGCGCAGGCCGCCACGGTCTCGATCACCAGCGGGTCGCAGGCCACCGGCTCGATGCGGCTGACCACCTCGAAGTCGAACATCAGCTCGCGGCGGCGGGCGATGGCGAACAGGGTGCGGCGGAAGGCGTCGGCCAGCGCCAGCAGCACCTGCGGGTCGGTGTCGCGCATCTCCAGCGCGAAGCGCGCCTCGCCGGGCACCACGTTGGCGGCACCCGGCAGCAGTTCCACCCGGCCGATGGTGGCCACGCTGCGCGGGCTGCCGTGTTCTTCCAGGATGCGGTCCACCTCGACGGCGAATTCGGCCAGGCCGCGCATGGCGTCGCGGCGCAGCGGCATGGGCGTGGTGCCGGCGTGGTTGGCCTGGCCCTGCAGCCGCACCTCCCAGCGTTGCAGGCCGGTGATCGCCTCCACCACGCCGATGCTGGTGTGCTCATGATCCAGCACCGGGCCCTGTTCGATGTGCAGCTCCACGAAGGCGTGGATGCTGGCCGGGTCGCGCTGGGCGTCCAGTGCCGCCATGGCGTCCAGGCCCTGCGCCGCCAGCGCCTCCACCAGGGTCACCCCGGTCAGGTCGGCGGCGGCGTGGATGGATTCGGGGGTCAGCCGGCCGGTCATGGCCTGGGAGCCGAACATGCCGCCGAAGCGGCCCTCCTCATCGCTGAAGGCCACCAGCTCCAGCGGCCGGCGCAGCGCCACGCCCTGCTCCTTGAGACTACGCAGGGCTTCCAGGCCACACAGCACACCCAGCGCACCATCCAGGTGACCGGCGCCAGGCACGGTGTCGATATGGGAGCCGGTCATCACGCTGGGGCTGCTGCCGTCCCAGCCGAGCCGGCCATGCAGGTTGGCCGCGCCATCCTGGTGGAAGTCCAGCCCGGCCGCCTCGATGCGCTCGCGCAGCCAGGCGCGGCCAGCCATGTCGCCCTCGCTGAAGGCGGTGCGGTAGATGCCCTGGTCGCTGCAACGACCGATGGCCGACAGCGCCTCGACGTCGGCCCGCAGGCGGGCGAAATCCACCTTCAACAAATCAGTCATTATCCGACTCCCGTGCCCAGCCCCACAGGATCAGCCCCAGGGTGGCGAGAAATACCGTCGCCCCAACCCCGAACAGCCCCCAGGTACGGGCCGCGTCGTGGTGCTGCACGCTGACCTGCACGGGCGCGGACCAGGACAGTTCGTCGGCATCCAGCGGGCTCAGCCGAAAGTAGTAATCCCCGTCGGGCAGACCGGTACGCAGGCTGGCGCTGTCGGTGCCGCGATAGAGATCGCGGGGATTCGTGAACTCGGGATCGGCGGCCCGCTGCAGTGCCACCGGGCGGCCATCAAGCGACCAGTTCAGCTGCACCACGCCGTCGGTCGACAGGGTGCGGTCGGCGTCGAGCACTGCGGACACGGCAAGCATCGGGGTCAGGGTCCAGAGGACCACGATCAGGCCGGCGGCGCGGCGGGCCGGCCGCCGTGACATAGCGGGTTTGGTGCGAGTGATGACGAACACCTGAAATCGATTGAATTGTTTCGCATGCTAAACAATCTGGCGATGCTTTTCAGCCGGACAGCCCATAAATGCCAACAAATACGTGGGATTCGGCCGGAAAATCGTGTCGCGTCGGGAACAGTCAATTGCCTGGAGTCGTGCGGGCTGCTGGAACAATTTCTGGCACAGCCTGGCGCACTGCCGGCGTCAGTCGCGCAGCTACCTGCAACGCATCGCGCCGATGATGAACGCCGAGGACATCGACGCGGCACCGGCGCTGGCCAGCGGCGGCCTGATGGCCACGCCGGAGTATGTGGTGGAGGTGACGGCGCCGGCCATCGGGCCGGCAGCGGAAGACACGCCTCAGGCAGGCGGCGCGCTCGGCGGGACGTCGGCGGACTGATTGTCGGCCTCGGGCAGCGGCTCCAGCCGCTCCACCACCAGCAGCCGCACCTTGCGGCTGTCCGCGCGCAGCACGTGGAAGCGCAGCCCGGCCATGTCGACCCGCTCGCCGCGCTTGGGCATGCGGCCCAGGCGATTCACCACCAGGCCACCGATGGTGTCGAAGTCGCTGCTGTCGAAATCGGTTCCGAAGAACTCGTTGAACTCGTCGATGTCGGTGTGCGCCTTGACGGTGTATTCGCGCTCCGAGCGCTTGAGGATGAAGGCACCCTCGTCGAAGTCGTGCTCGTCCTCGATCTCGCCGACGATCTGCTCCAGCACGTCCTCGATGGTCACCACGCCGGCAGCGGCGCCGTATTCATCCACCACGATGGCCATGTGATTGCGGCTGGCGCGGAACTCCTTGAGCAGCACGTTGAGGCGCTTGCTCTCCGGCACGAACACCGCCGAACGCAGCACGTCACGGATGTTGAAGCGCCTGGCGCGGTCGCCGCAGAACTGCAGCAGGTCCTTGGCCAGGATGATGCCCACCACCTCGCCGCGGTCGTCGCCGATCACCGGCAACCGCGAATGCGCGGATTCGATGACCATCGGGATGATCACCTCCAGCGGGTCGTCACGGCGTACCGCGGACATCTGGGCACGGGGGATCATGATGTCGCGCACCTGCAGGTCGGACACCTGCAGCACCCCTTCCATCATGGCCAGGGCTTCGCCGTCGAACAGGTCGCTGTTCCTGGCCTCGCGGAGGATTTCCACCACCTCGGCCTTGCTGCTCGGTTCATTGCCGAAGCGGCTGAAGATCTTCTCCAGCCAGGACTTGGACGATGAACCGTTACTCGTTCGGTCGCTGCTCATGACTCCGTCACAGTTGCATAGGGATCAGGGAAATGCAGGCCTGCAAGAATCGTGCGCTCCAGCGCCTCCATCTCGTCGGCCTGGTCGTCTTCGATATGGTCGTAGCCCAGCAGGTGCAGCACGCCGTGCACCGTGATGTGGGCCCAGTGCGCCTCGGCGCTCTTGCCCTGTTCCTGTGCCTCGCGCTGCACCACCGGGGCGCAGATCACCAGGTCACCGATCAGGTCGAGGTCCACGCCGGGCGGCGCGTCAAAGGGAAAGGACAGCACGTTGGTGGGCTTGTCCATGCCGCGGTAGTCATGGTTGAGCTGCCGGCTCTCGACCTCGTCGACCACCCGCACCACCAGCTCGGCATCGTCACGACGACCTTCCAGCGCGGCCTCGGCCCAGCGCTGGAAGCGACTAGCGGGAGGTATCTCGTCGGCCTCGCTGACCAGTTGCAGTTCCACCACGATGGCCATCAGTGACTGTCCGCTTCCTTGCTGAGGTCGAAGGCATCGTAGGCGCGCACCACCCGCTGCACCAGCGGATGACGCACCACGTCGCGGGCGCTGAAGAAGGTGAAGCTGATGCCCTCCACGTCGGCCAGGATCTCCACCGCCTGGCGCAGCCCGGACAGGGCGCCGCGGGGCAGATCCACCTGGGTGACGTCGCCGGTGCACACCGCGGTGGAACCGAAGCCGATGCGGGTCAGGAACATCTTCATCTGCTCGGGCGTGGTGTTCTGCGCCTCGTCGAGGATGATGAAGGCCTCGTTGAGGGTGCGACCGCGCATGTAGGCCAGCGGCGCGACCTCGATGACGTTGCGCTCGATCAGCTTGTGCACCCGCTCGAAGCCGAGCATCTCGTACAGCGCGTCGTACAGCGGGCGCAGGTAGGGGTCGATCTTCTGCGACAGGTCGCCGGGCAGGAAACCGAGGCGCTCGCCGGCCTCCACCGCCGGGCGCACCAGCAGGATGCGCCTTACCTCGTCGCGCTCCAGCGCATCCACCGCGCAGGCCACCGCCAGGTAGGTCTTGCCGGTACCGGCCGGACCCACGCCGAAGTTGATGTCGTGGCTGATGATGCGGCGGATGTACTGCGCCTGGCTGGGACCGCGCGGACGCACCCGCGAACGGCGGGTCTTGAGCTGGATCTCCTCCTCGTCAGCCGCCTCACCCTCCAACAGGGACTCGACGCCGGACTCCTGCAGGTACAGGTGCACCTTGGCAGGCGTCAGCGGCTCCTCGGCGGCGTGGACATACAGGTCGCGCAACACTTCGCCGCCGGCCTGCACCGCGGCCTGCTCGCCGAGCAGGCGGAAGCTGTTGCCGCGGTTGTTGATCTCGATACCCAGGCGGCGCTCGATCTGGCGCAGATGCTCGTCGAGCTGGCCGCAGACATTGCGCAGGCGCTCGTTGTCGGCGGGCTCCAGCGTCAGGTCCAGCGATTCGGGATGTTCGGACAGGGCGGTTTCGCTCATGCGGGGGATTGGACTGCCAGGTGACTCGGGGAACCGGGGAATATGGCGGCGGATGGCGCGGATTCAAGGACCATCAGGCGGACAGCGCCCGATCAGCGGGATCGGCGAGCAGCTCGCCGCGCAGCGAATTGGGCATCGCCGCGGTGATGCGCACCTCGGCGAACTGGCCGATCAGGTCCTGCGGGCCGGCGAAGTTCACCACCCGGTTGTTCTCGGTACGGCCGCTGAGCTCGTTGGGATCCTTGCGCGAGGGTCGGTCCACCAGCACCCGCTGCACCGTGCCCACCATCTGCCGTGAGATGGTCTGGGCGTTGCTGTTGATCGCCTGCTGCAGGCGCTTGAGACGCTGCTGCTTGACCCCCAGATCGACATCGTCAGGCAGATCCGAGGCCGGGGTGCCGGGGCGGCGGCTGTAGATGAAGCTGAAGGACTGGTCGAAACCGATATCGTCGATCAGCTTCATGGTGTGCGCAAAGTCCTGCTCGGTCTCGCCGGGGAAACCGATGATGAAGTCGGATGAGATGCTGATGTCCGGGCGGACTTCTCGTAATTTACGGATCTTCTGCTTGTACTCGAAGGCCGAGTGGCCACGCTTCATGGCCATCAGCACCCGGTCGGAACCGGACTGCACCGGCAGGTGCAGGAAGCTGACCAGTTCGGGCACGTCGCGGTAGGCCTCGATCAGCGAGTCGGAGAACTCCACCGGGTGGGAGGTGGTGAAGCGGATGCGCTCGATACCGTCGATGGCCGCCACGTAGCGGATCAGCAGTGCCAGATCGGCGATCTCGCCATCATCCGTGGGCCCGCGGTAGGCGTTGACGTTCTGGCCAAGCAGGTTGACCTCGCGCACGCCCTGGGCCGCCAGCTGCGCCACCTCGGCGATCACATCATCAAACGGCCGGCTGATCTCGGTGCCACGGGTATAGGGCACCACGCAGAAGGTGCAGTACTTGGAGCAGCCTTCCATGATCGACACGTAGGCGCTGGGGCCCTCGGCGCGCGGCTCGGGCAGGCGGTCGAATTTCTCGATCTCGGGGAAGGACACGTCCACCAGCGGCTGGTGGTGCTCGCGCACGCTGGCCAGCATCTGGGGCAGGCGGTGCAGGGTCTGCGGGCCGAACACCAGGTCGACATAGGGTGCACGCTCACGGATCAGCTCGCCCTCCTGGCTGGCCACGCAGCCGCCCACGCCGATCACCAGCTTGGGATTGGCCTCCTTCAGCGCCTTCCACACACCCAGCTGGGAGAACACCTTCTCCTGGGCCTTCTCGCGGATGGAGCAGGTGTTGAGCAGCAGCACGTCGGCATCTTCCGCCAGTTCGACCTTCTGCAGGCCGTGCGACTCCCTGAGCACGTCCGCCATCTTGTCGGAGTCGTACTCGTTCATCTGGCACCCGTGGGTGCGGATGTAGAGTTTGCCTGCCATCGCCGGTTTGCTGTTCAGAACGGAAAAGGGCGCCGATTTTACGCCTATTCCGCCTGGCGATGCCATGTGTGGCTATGGGGTATCAAGCTGGGGGTGTCCGTCGCCCGAAGCGCGGCCTCTGCTGGGGATCATGATCCCACTAGCATTGGGCCTGCCCGGCGGTCCTGCAATCCGGGAATTCCCCAATGCCACCAGGGGCTTTCAACAGACGCCGGCATTCAAGTATAAGTAAGTGAAATCCTGCACGATCCAGGCGGACCAACAGGGGGCCGCAAGCCATGGACAGCCAGCCGACATACCTGCCCCGGGCGCAGCTGCAGGCGCTGATAGACGGCCTGTTGACGGCCGGCTACCAGGTGCTTGGCCCGATGCTGGAACAGGACGTCATCCAGTATCGCCCCCTGCACGCGGCCGACCAGCTGCCCCGTGGCGTCCGTGATCACCAGGCCCCCGGCAGCTACCGCACCACCACCAGCGACGGCGCGCGCCAGTTCGCCTGGGCCAACGGCCCGCAGGCGCTGAAACCCCTGTTGTTCGCCCCCACCGAGCCACTGTGGCGGGTGGAGCGAGATACCGACGGCGCACTGCACTTCATCACCACCGTGCCCGAGACCGCCCCCACCGCGGTGATCGGCGTACGGGCCTGCGACCTGGCCGCGCTGCGGCTGCAGGACCGGCACTTCCTGGAAGGCGAGCACCCGGACCCCTATTACCGGGCCCGCCGCGACGACCTGCTGCTGGTCGCGGTGGACTGCTCCCACCCGGCCGACACCTGCTTCTGCGCCAGCACCGGCGATGGGCCCGACTGCGACGACAGCGCCGACATCGTGCTGACCGAGCTGGATGACGGCTTCCTGCTGTGGAGCTACAGCCCGCGCGGCCGGGCCATCACCGCACCGCTGGCCTTGGCCAAGGCCAGCGCGGACCAGGTCCAGAACGGCAAGGCCAGCATCGCCGCGGCCGCCGCCACCCAGCTCCGCCAGCTGCCGACCGCGGACCTGCCCGCGACCCTGTTTGCCAACCAGGGCCACCCGCACTGGGACGACGTCGCCAACCGTTGCCTGGCCTGTGGCAACTGCACCCTGGTCTGCCCCAGCTGCTTCTGCCACCGCAGCGAGGAGGCCCCGGCGCTGGGCGGCGCCAGCAGCGAGCACAGCCGGGTGTGGGATTCCTGCTTCAGCAGCGGCCATGCCCACCTGCACGGCACACACCTGCGCGAGACCACCCGCGACCAGTACCGCCAGTGGCTGACCCACAAGTTCGGCGGCTGGGTGGAACAGTACGGGCGCTCCGGCTGCACCGGCTGCGGTCGCTGCATCAGCTGGTGCCCGGTGGGCATCGACGTCACCGCCGAGCTGGCGGCGCTGTGTGCCCAAGCGGCGGGGAGTGACGCATGACCATGGCCAACCCCTACCTGCCGCTGGACGCGCGCATCGTCGAACGCATCCAGGAGTCGCCCACCCTGTTCACCCTGCGGCTGGAGCTGACCGACCCGGCCGCGAAGGCCGCCTACGCCTTCGAACCGGGCCAGTTCAACATGCTGTATCTGCATGGCGTGGGCGAGGTGGCCATCTCCATCGTCTCCGACCCGCTGGAAGAACACCTCATCGACCACACCATCCGCCAGGTCGGCCGGATCACCAGCGGCCTGGCGGCGCTCAAGGCCGGCGACCACCTCGGCCTGCGCGGCCCCTTCGGTCGCGGCTGGCCGGTACAGCAGGCGCAGGGACGCGACCTGGTGATCGTCACCGGCGGGCTGGGTTGTGCGCCGGTGGTGTCCGCCATCGAGTACGTGCTGCGCCGCTGCGGCGAGTTCGGCCGGGTGAACATCGTGCAGGGCGTCAAGCACGCCGATGACTTCATCTGGCGCGAACGCTACGACCGCTGGGCAGAGTGCCCGGACACCAAGGTGCTGATCGCCGCTGACGTCGGTTCGCCGTTGTGGCCCGGCCACGTTGGACTGGTCACCGAGCTGTTCGACCAGCTGGCATTCGACCCGGCCAATGCGACCGTCATGATGTGCGGCCCCGAGGGCATGATGCGGGCGGCGGCCCGCGACCTGCTTGCCATGGGCGTGCCGCAGCCGGACATCTGGCTGAGCATGGAGCGCAACATGCAGTGCGCCGCCGGTCACTGCGGTCACTGCCAGTTCGGCCCCAAGTTCGTGTGCAAGGACGGGCCGGTGTTCAGCTATGACCAGATCGCCGATCTGTTGCAGGTGAAGGGGCTATGAACACGCAACGCCGGAAGCTCGGTGGACGCCCCACCACTGTCCCCCAGACCTTAGCCCCGCGGAACGCAAGGTCCCGAGTCGCTGCGCGACACCGTATTTTTGAAAGCGCTGGGTGCAGCGCACCCACGTTACTTTTCTTTGCTTGCCCAAAGAAAAGTAACCAAAAGAAAAGGCACCCGACGACTTGCCCTCACTTCGTTCGGGTCCCCTGCGCTTCTCGCCAAGGACGGCGCTCGGGAACTCGCGATCACCGATCGCTCAGACACCCCTCGCTTACCCCGTCCTTGGCTGCGATGCTCGGCTGCGTCGACGGGACCTGGGTGGCCATTTCAAGATTTTTCGCAACCGAATCATTAACGCCTGACACGCCATTAAGGTCGATGCCATGAAACCTTCGGTCGCTGTCCATAAATTCAGCTCCTGCGATGGCTGCCAGCTGGCCTTCCTCAACCTGGGCGAGGACCTGCTGGCGCTGGCCGAACTAGTGGACATCCGCCACTTCGTCGAGGCCGGCCTGGCGGACGAGGATGCGCAGGTGGACATCGCCTTCGTCGAGGGCAGCGTGTCCACCAGCGAGGACGCGGCACGCCTGCAACGCATCCGCGCCAACAGCGGCTACCTGGTCACCATCGGTGCCTGCGCCACCGCCGGCGGCCTGCAGGCGCTGCGCAACCTGCACGACACTCAGGCGTGGACCGCCGCCATCTACGCCAGCCCGCAGTACATCGACAGCCTGGACCAGGTCACGCCCATCCGCGACGTGGTGAAGGTGGACCTGGAGCTGTGGGGCTGCCCGGTGAGCGGCCGCCAGCTGGTGGCCGCGGTGCAGCAGCTGCTGTTCGGCGTGGCGCCCCTGGCACAACAGGACAAGCTGTGCCTGGACTGCAAGCGCGGCGGCAACGTCTGCGTGGTGGTGACCCGCGGCGAGCCCTGCCTGGGGCCGGTGACCCACACCGGCTGCGGCGCCCTGTGTCCCAAGTTCGGCCGCGCCTGCTATGGCTGCTACGGCCCCGCGCCCGACGGCAACACCGAGGCGCTGGCCGAATGCTTCGCCGGCCTGGGGCTCGCTGCCGATGCCGTGGCCCGGCGCTTCGGCCTGATCACCAGCACCGCAGAGCCCTTCGCCACGACCAGCGCCAGGTGGCGGGAGAAGACGAAATGAGCGAGCGCCGCGAGATCCGCATCACCGTCCCGGCCCTGACCCGCGTCGAGGGCGAGGGCGCGCTGGACCTGACCATCAAGGACGGCCGCATCGCCGACCTCAAGCTGTCCATCTACGAGCCGCCGCGCTACTTCGAGAAGTTCCTTGAAGGCCGCGAGCCGGCCGAGGTGCCGGACATCGTGGCGCGCATCTGCGGCATCTGCCCGGTGGCCTACCAGATGAGCGCGGTGCAGGCGCTCGAGCAGATCGCCGGCTTTACCCCGTCGGAAGACCTGAAAAAGCTGCGCCGCATCATGTACTGCGGCGAATGGATCCAGAGCCACGCGCTGCACATCCACCTGCTGGCCGCCCCCGACTTTCTCGGCTGCAACAGCGTCACCGAGCTGGCCCAGACCCACGCCGCCGAGGTGCGCCGCGGGCTGCTGCTGCAGTCGCTGGGCAACGAGCTGATCGCGCTGTTTGGCGGCAGATCGGTACACCCGGTGGGGATGAAGATCGGCGGCTTCCACCGCGTGCCACCGATGACGGAACGGGCCGCGCTGCAAGCGAAGATAGAGGCCGCCCTGCCCGACGCCGCCGAGCTGGTGCGCTGGTGCGCCAGCCTGCCGATGCCCGACGACGACCAGGCATTCGTCTCGGTGTCGCTGCGCCACCCCAGCGACTACCCCATCACCGAGGGCCGGCTGGTATCCGATGCCGGGCTGGACATCGCCATCACCGATTTCCCGCAGCACTTCGCCGAGCACCACGTACCCCATTCCACCGCGCTGCACGCCCTGCTGCACGGCGAGCCCTACCTGGTGGGGCCACTGGCGCGGCTCAACCTGAACCTGGACCGCCTGCCCGCGACCACCCGCGCCCTGCTGGACGAGACCGGCATCGATTTTCCCAGCCGCAACATGTTCCATTCGCTTCTGGCACGGGCGCTGGAGATCCACCTGGCGCTGACCGAGGCGGCCCGCCTGCTGGCGCTGCCGGACAGCGGTCCTGCACAACCGGCACCCGAGCCGCCGCTGCCCGCCAGCACGGGCTTCGGCTGCTCCGAGGCGCCGCGTGGCATCCTCTGGCACCGCTACGACACCGACGCGCAGGGCCTGATCGCCAAGGCGGTGATCGTGCCGCCCACCAGCCAGAACCAGCCGCGCATCGAGCAGGACCTGCGGTTGTCGCTGGAACACCTGGGACTGGAGCGCGACGCCGACAGCCTGCGCCTGCATGCCGAAACGGTGATCAGGAACTACGACCCGTGCATCTCCTGCGCCACCCATTTTCTGGACCTGAACCTGGTGCGCGATGACACGCCGGCGACACGCCAGCCGGAATGCCGCCCGCTGCGACTACTCGGCGCCGGCAGTGCCGTCGGCCCTGACAGCCTGGCCCCTCGACTCATTAGCGCGTTGCGTGCAGACCCCGAGTTGCAGCCCTACCTGGCTGATGGCCGGCTAGAACTGCTAGCCAGCATTCAACCGCTACGCGATGCCTTGAACCTGCCACGCGACGGCTATCGGCTGGTCGTGCTCGACAGCCTCATGGCTGCACCAACCGACGGCCTGCGTCACCTGCATCTGAATGCCGCCACGCAGCCAGCCGGCTGGAGCAGCCACCAGTTGTCACTGGGCGACCTTGCCGCCCTGCAGCCCCTGCTGCCTGCCGCCGGCGATATCGAGGTACTGGCCGTGCCATTGCCCCGGTCAGCGCCCGACGACGAGCCACCGGTCAATGAAAGACACTACCTGCAGCTGCAGCGCTGGCTGCTGACCCAACTGGACGCCCTGCCCTCACCCTGATCGATGTTCGCCGCAGCGGCATGACCGGTCTGGCGGCAATAAAAAACGAGGCCATGCACCAGCATGGCCTCGTTGTTTCGCACGATAACGGTCGACGTTATTTGATGAACAGCATTTCCCGGTACTTGGGCAGCGGCCATTGCTCATCGGCGATTTCCGCCTCCAGTGCATCGGCGTGCAGACGCACTTCATCCATGAGTCCACGGATGGTGCCTGCACAGTACGCCATGTGCTCATCGGTCGAGGCGAACGACTCCATCTTCAACGCCTCCGCCAGCTTGGCGACCGCGGCCATCATGGCGTTGCTTTCTGCCGCAATGACCTTGGCGACCGAGGTATCGACATCGATTCCCATAGCCGCGGCACTGGTGCTGACACTGGCCAGTTCGGACAGATAACGCATGGCCGTCGGATAGATCATGGTCTTGGCCATTTCCACCACCAGCTTGGCCTCCACATCAATGGACAGGATGTAGACCTCTGCATAAACCTCGTAGCGGCTTTCGAGTTCCACCGGCGACAGGACGCCGGTGCGCTCAAACAGCGTCTTGATGGACTCATCATGCAGATGTGGCAGCGCATCCGCCGTGGTAGGCAGATTCTTCAGGCCCCGCTCTTCAACGGCCATGCGATGCCACTCCGCGGAGTAGCCGTCACCACCGAAGATGACATTGCCGTGCTCGCTCATCAGTTCCTTGAGCACCGCCACCACGGCCGCCGGCGTATCCGTACCGCTCGCCAATTCGGCTTCCAGCTTGTCCGCGATCCAGGTCAGTGAATCGGCCAGCATGGTGTTCATGGCTATCAAGGGGCCGGAGACCGATTGCTGGGAACCGACGGCGCGGAATTCGAAGCGGTTGCCGGTAAAGGCAAACGGCGACGTGCGGTTACGGTCACCGGCGTCTTTGACGAACGGGATGATCTGCGCAAGCCCCAGGTCCATGATGCCAGCCTCGCCGACGCCATCCAGCTTGCCTTCCTTGATCTGCTCGAAAATCGCTTCTATTTCGCTGCCCAGATAGACGGACAGAATGGCCGGCGGGGCCTCATTGGCGCCCAGTCGATGATCGTTGCCGGCAGAGGCGATGACCGCACGCAGCAGCGGGCCGTAGAGATGTACGCCACGAATGACGGCGCCGCAGAACAACAGGAAATTCAGGTTGCCATGCGGGGTTGCGCCCGGATCCAGCAGGTTGCCCTGGGTGGCATTACCCACCGACCAGTTCACGTGTTTACCGGAGCCGTTCACGCCGGCAAAAGGCTTCTCGTGCAACAGGCAGACAAAGCCGTGCTGCTTGGCGGTGTTCTTCAGCACCGTCATCAGCATCTGCTGGTGATCGGCGGCCACGTTGGCGGCTTCAAAATAGGGGGCGATCTCGAACTGCCCGGGGGCCACCTCGTTGTGCCGGGTCTTGGCGGGGATGCCGAGGCGATAGAGCTTTTCTTCCACGGCCTCCATGTAGACCTGGACACGCTCGGGGATGGCGCCGAAATAGTGATCGTCGAACTGCTGGCCCTTGGCCGGCGCGGCACCGAACAGCGTCCTGCCCGCCAGCAGCAGATCGGGACGCAGGGCAGCGAAGGTGGCGTCGACCAGGAAGTACTCCTGTTCGGCACCACAGCTGGAATTCAACGGCGCGACTTCACCCTTTTCCACCACCATCGACAGCAGCCGGGTGCCGGCCTTGTTCATGGCTGAATTGGAGCGCATCAGCGGCACTTTCTTGTCCAGCGCCTCACCGGTCCAGGAAACGAATACCGAGGGGATGCACAAGGTCGCACCGTTGGCGGTATCGAGGATGTACGCCGGGCTGGTGGGGTCCCAGAAGGTGTAGCCACGCGCCGCGTTGGTCTGGCGGATACCGCCGTTGGGGAAGGACGATCCGTCGGGCTCGCCCTTGGTCAGCAGGCTGCCGGTGAACTCGGTGATGGCCTTGCCGCTGGCATCGGTGACGATGAAGCTGTCGTGCTTTTCGGCCGTGGCGCCCGTCAGCGGATAGAACACGTGCGAGAAATAATTGGCGCCCTTGGAGATCGCCCAGGCCTTCATCGCGGCGGCCACATCATCGGCGACATCGGCAGACAGCGGCGCGCCGGTTTCCATGGTCTTCTTCATCGCCTTGAAGGCGCTTTTCGACAAGGCGTCCTCCATTTTCAGCAGCGTGAAAACATCGGTGGCCCAGATGTCTTCCAGCGAACTCGGCTTGCCTACCGGAATGGGTTCACCGGTGGTGATTTCAAAGACCGCCTGCGCACGCTCTGCACTTTTACTCATTGCTTGCTCCCCTCATGTTGTCCGCGGCTGTAACCCGGACTGGCTTGTTCAGACAATCAGTGCAATTAACAAGCCAGCTACCTTGCTGCGGTGATCAGCGCGCCTGCTATAAGGTGAATCTGCAAACGGCAACCCGCAGGCGCATGAAATCGGGCATACGGATAATCAAGACCGTCGTTCAGCACCGCAATGGGGCATGCCCGCCGGCGGTCCTGGGAGGCATCCAGCCGCCATCGGGCCTTGCGGGAATCGATGTCACTGCCGGCAAGCCTGCAGCCACTGCGCATCGGCCTGCTGACGGATGTGGATGTACACCGGCTGGTGGTGTTCGACACCCTGCCGGGCTCGGCGGGCATCGCTATGGACACGCTGACGCGCTCGAACCAAAAATCCGCACCTGCCAAAGGATTCCAACCGGCCTGTACCGGCAATGGCAATGACCGGCATTGGAAACAACGCTTTGCCCCCCGGAACGAATCTGGCCACCCTCCCGCGCTACCGCCAGGGCGGTTGCCCGAGGGGGCGTTTCAGCGGGGTTGGCGAGGCGTAAACGGGAACTGCCGACGGTTTCGCCGACGCTAGAGAAATGCGCTGTCGTCCAGGATGTCTCTCTCAATCAATTGATCGAGGACGGCCGCGCACTTCTCCTTGAGGGCGTCTCTGAGCAGCCGGACGGCCGGGGTGATGGATTGCCGGGTAGGGACGACAAGCCACAGCTCCGTTGCGGGGTGTTTGAACGCCGGCATGAGCGCAATCACCTTCCCCGACAGCAAGTCTGCCGACATATCCAGACAGGACTTGATCGCAAGCCCCTTACCGGCCACGCACCAACGTCGGACGAGGTCGCCATCGTTGGATGCACGGTTTCCGGTCATCTTGATCTTGTAGGTGGTGTCGCCCTGGGCGAACTCCCAGACGTCGTAGGTCATGTCGTACAGCTGGTAGAACAACCCGTTGTGTGACGCCAAGTCATGGGGGTGATGGGGCGTGCCGTGTTTATCCAGGTATCCCTGCGTGGCGCACAGCAATGCCGGGACATTGCACAGCTTGAAGCCATACAGATTGGCATCCGCGGGTGCGCCATAGCGCAAGGCAATGTCGACCGAATCGCGATAGAAGTCGACGTTGCTGTCACTGATATGCGCCCGCAGGCTGACCTGCGGATAGGCATCCATGAATTCGTCCAGCCAGGGGATCATCAGATTCCGGCCCAGGTCGGACGACAGCGTAATGCGCAGTTCGCCATCGACGACATCCAGGTCATCCTTCATGTTCTGCCTGGCCTGCTCCAGCAGGCGCAGGGCCTGCTCGCACTGCGGGATATATCGCTCCCCGGCACTGGAAAGCCGCAGTTGGCGCGTCGTGCGGATGAACAGTTCGGCGCCCAGCGCGCTTTCCACCCGCTTCAGCGCCGCACTGGCCGTTGCGGTGCGCATTTCCAGACTGGCCGCCGCTGCCGTGATGCTGCGGAACTCGGCCACCTTGAGTACGAGCAGAAGGTCTTCTAACTGCATATTTTCAAATAAATATTGAATATGATTCTCCAATTATGCCGTATATGGCCAGGTAATCGAGGCCTATCATTGCCTCCAGTCACCCACCCCCTGGAGAAATGCCGTGAAGGCCGTCGCCTATGCCAAGTCCCTGCCCATCGATGATCCCGAGTCATTGACCGACATCGAGCTGCCTCAACCGATCGCGAGCGGGCGCGACCTGCTGGTCAAGGTCAGGGCGATCGCGGCCAATCCGGTGGATTACAAGATTCGCCACAACGTCTCTCCCGCAGACGGTGACCACAAGGTGCTTGGCTGGGATGCGGTGGGGGAGGTGATCGCCACCGGCGAGGCGGCCACCCGGTTCAAGCCCGGCGACCGGGTCTATTACGCCGGCGATCTCAACCGCCCGGGCAGCAACGCCGAATACCAGCTGGTCGATGAACGCCTTGTGGGGCTCAAACCCAACAGCCTGTCGGACGCCGAGGCGGCCGCGCTGCCACTGACGACCATCACCGCCTGGGAACTGCTGTTCGAGCATCTGGGCATACAGCAGCAGTCGCCGGGCGCCACGGCAAAGACCCATGAAGTGATGCTGGTCGTGGGTGCCGCAGGCGGCGTCGGGTCCATCTTGCTGCAGCTGGCCAGGGCCATCACCGGCGCCACCGTCATCGCCACCGCCTCCCGTGAAAGTTCACGGGCCTGGGTGAAAAAGCTCGGCGCCGACCATGTGGTCGATCACACCCGCCCCCTGCAAGCGCAGATCGAGGCGCTGGGCGTCGGCCAGGTCACGCACGTCGCCAGCCTGAACAGTACCGATAGCTACTTCGAGACCTACACGGAGCTGCTGGCGCCCTTTGGCAGGATCGCCATGATCGACGACCCCGCCAATCCCCTGGACGTCATGAAACTAAAACTAAAGAGCCTGTCGCTGCACATCGAATTCATGTTTGCGCGTTCCATGTTCGACGCGCCCGACATGGATGAGCAGAGTCGCCTGCTGAATCGGGTCGCCGACCTGGTAGACCAGGGTTACATCCGGACCACCATCGGCAAGCATCTCGGCACCATCAATGCGGAGAACCTGAAGGCTGCGCATGCGGAGCTGGAGTCCGGCCGGTCTATCGGAAAGATCGTCCTGCAGGGTTTCTGACCGCACATGCGACCGCTCAACCCTGTCGATGATGCGGGCTTCCAGCCCATCAATCGCGGCTACAACAGCGTGTTCCGCGTGGGCCGCTTGAGCCTCGGGCTGGTCGTGCCGCTGGAGAACTACGCCACAGGCCCAGTGCCCAGCATGGCCCGTCATGTTGAGCGCGCACAGCTGGCCGAAAAGCTGGGCTTTTCCGCACTCTGGTTACGGGACGTACCGTTCAACGTGCCATCGTTTGGGGATGCCGGGCAGACCTTCGACCCCTTCGTCTACCTCGGCCTGCTGGCTGCCAGTACCGAACGGATCGCACTGGGTGTGGCGAGCATTGTGTTGCCACTGCGCCATCCCGCCCACGTCGCCAAGGCAGCAGCCAGCGTTGACGTGCTGTCGGGCGGACGCCTGATCCTGGGTGTCGCCTCGGGTGACCGGCCAGAGGAGTACCCGGCACTCAACCTGCCCTTTGCTGAGCGCGGCGACCGTTTCCGCGCCAGCTTTGACTACATCAAGCGCATGGCGGACAACGCACCAACCTTCCGGAACCCTTATGGCAGTCCCGCTGGCGGCATCGACATGCTGCCCAAGCCGGCGTCCGGAAAACTGCCGTTGCTGATTACGGGGGGCAGCCGGCAGGACCCCGAATGGATCGCGCGTAACGGCGACGGCTGGATAACCTATCCACGCGGTATCGCCGCGCAGGCTAACATCATCAGCGACTGGCGGGCTCGCGTTAAGGCGGCGGCTGGCCCTGAAAAACCGGCCATGCAATCACTTTATGTCGATCTGGCTGAAGACCCTCAGACAACGCCGCAACCGATCCATCTGGGATTCCGGCTGGGGGCACACACTCTGCGGGCCTATCTGAAATCACTGCAAGACATCGGCATCAACCACGTGGCGATGAACCTGCGTTTCAACCAGGCCGATATCGAAACCACGATGAAACGTCTGGCCGATGCTCTACTGCCGGACCTTGCTGCGTAACAGAGACAAGACCATGCCAAAGACCATTCTCATCACTGGCGCCACCGACGGCATCGGCCTGGAAACAGCCAGCATGCTGGTCTCGCTGGGCCACCATGTGCTGCTACACGGACGCAATCCGGAAAAACTGCGGCAAGTGGCGGGCAGGCTTTGCGGACTGCCGAACGGCGGGCAGGTGGAAAGCTACCTGGCCGACCTGTCGCGCATGGCGGATGTGGCGGCACTCGCGCAAGCCGTGTCCGGCAAACACGCAAAACTCGATGTGCTGATCAACAATGCCGGCGTCTTCAGAACGCCGCAGCCCATCACCCAAGACGGACTGGATGTGCGGTTTGCGGTGAATACCCTGGCGCCCTATCTGCTGGCGCAACGGCTGTTGCCGCTGCTGGGCGCCAGCGGGCGGGTGATCAACCTGTCTTCCGCGGCCCAGGCGCCGGTCGATACGGCAGCGCTGGCTGGACGGGTCAGGCTGTCCGATGACTTCAACGCTTACGCACAGAGCAAACTGGCCCTGACCATGTGGTCTCGAAGCATGGCCATTGCACACGGAGACGAAGGGCCGGTCATCATCGCCGTCAATCCCGGGTCGATGCTGGGCACCAAGATGGTACGGGAGGGCTTCGGCGTGGCCGGCGGCGATATCCGCATCGGCGCAGAAATACTTGTCCGCGCAGCGCTGGACGATGAATTTGCAGCGGCGTCCGGGCAGTATTTCGACAACGATTCAGGTCGCTTCGCCCCGCCACATCCCGATGCACTGGATCCACAAAAATCCGCTGCGATCGCGCGTGTTATCGAGACGGTTCTGGGTGAAACAACCCCATCGGCCAACAACGACCTTTAGTCTCGAGGTTCGAGTCCCCTGAATAGAT
>Ga0272444_10002039_pt1 | contig 18933 bp, 28 predicted proteins | sample SSMForm13_FD_201033 | JGI IMG/M metagenome (GOLD analysis project Ga0272444, IMG submission 201033) | Marine sediment archaeal communities from Little Sippewissett salt marsh, Falmouth, MA, United States - SSM-Form-13 | ecosystem: Environmental > Aquatic > Marine > Wetlands > Sediment ... | reverse complement strand
AATTATATTATATATAGAGAGTGAGAAAACAGGGGGTTATGATGAAAATTACAAAAAGCCAGAGCACAGCATTTAACGAATTTCAGGATGACAGAGGTTACGTTCCAGAACAGGGAGAGGACGGGTTTGCATGGATGAACAGCAGTAATATTGCAATAACAGATCGTGACCTGTTCGTGACAACTATTGAAGCAATCATTGATATTATTCAACAGAGATACCTTGATGGTATCGAGGTAAGAAAGCATCGGGGACAGCTTACATCTATGCAGAACTTACATTCACAGCTACTCAGAGGCGAGTTATAATAAGATAAAAAACAAGGGGGCTATTATGTCAGAACAAATTTTAGAAATTCTTGCCGATTTATGCAAAAAGCAAGAAATGGCTTTCAATGATTTATGTGTAATTAATGCAAGACAGATTTCTATCGGTGGGGAAGAGTCAAACTTGGCTAAGGCTTCAAAATTATTAAGCTACTATACACACAAGATAGACGATCTTGAGCGTGAGCACAACATAACTTCTGTATAGTTTTTCAATTTTATCTGCCCCCGATTAATGGGGGCTTTTTTTATATCCACAACTCAACTGTAAACACAATTTACACTTCTAAAAAATAACTTGACAAAGTAAACCTTGTTTACACTTACATTAGATGCAGGACAAAACCTGATAAAAATGTAAGGGGTGAACATGGACGTTAAGTCAATTTTAGCCAAGCATGGCGTTGAGAATGCGGAACTGCAAGCTGAATTAGACGAGCTTGTAAGGATTACGGAATCCAAAAATCCGGAAAACTGGAAACGATTTAAGAAAAGTCTCACAGAAGTAGAAGAATTAAAGGCTGATAACGCAGAATTGCAGGTTGAAAATGAACATCTTAAGGGGAAACTGGATCAGCTTACAGAGTCAAACAAAGAACTTTCCGGCTTTAAGACACGGCTGGCTGAATATGAGAGCAAAGAAGCAGAGAAGATCAAACAGAAACACGACAAGGTTTTGGAAGTTATCACAAAGGGGAAAGACGATCCTCTTTATGATAAGGTTTCAAAAATAGCAAATCAATTCACAATTCCAACTGAAGATGAGGAACTAAGCAAAGATAAGATGCTGGAAAACATCCGTATCTTTGACGTTCTGGATTCAACCGGGTACTTTGAAACTGAGGACATTCACGACAAGGGAAGCAAGGCTGGCGGTGGCGGTGCATTTATCAATCCGTTCAATCCAGAAACCTATTCTCTTATGGGTCAAATCAACCTGAAACGTCAAGACCCGGTATTATACGAAAAACTAAAAAAAGAAGCGAGGAAATAAACAATGGCAGCACAATCGACCGCAATAGCGGATATATACGAACCGGCGATTTGGGCGGATTACTTCCAAGAAGAAACCGTCTATAAAAACAAGTTTTTGCAAGCTGGTATCTTACAATCAACACCCGAAGTACAAATTGCGGCTTCCAAAGGCGGAAGAACCGTAAATATGCCGTTTTGGCAGGAAGTTCCAGTAGCAAACGAGCCTGAAGTAGCAACAGACACAGACGATGATGCAACCGCTTACGGCTTGACCACAGCGAAGGATATTGCCGTCAAGCAAATGAGAACTCATGTTGACGAAATGAGTCCGCTTGTTACTTATGTAGCTGGCAGTGACCCGGTTCAGGCGGCAATGAGGGGAACGGTGGCTTATTGGGACTATTGGATGCAACAGATTCTGCTTTACACCCTGACAGGTATCTTTGAGGATGCAACGGTGGCGTCAGCTTTAGAGAATGACATTTCTATTGCCGATCCCGGAACATCACCTGATCCGCAGTACAAGATTTCAGTTGAAGCAATCGAAGATACAAGATTCCTCTTAGGTGATGCTTACGACAAATTTACTGCAATGATTACACATTCAACCGTTTTCAAAACATTGAGACTTAACAACCTCATTGATTTTATTCCCGATTCACAACAGAACCTGAATATCCCTGTTTACAATGGGTTAAGAGTCTTTGTTGACGATACTATCACAAAAGACGCTGGGACATCCGGCTATAAGTACAAGACCTATCTATTTGGTGAGGGTGCTTTTGCTTATGCAGATTGTCCACTTGACCAACAGGCTTTAGAAATGTATTGGGACCCGGTAGCTGGTAAAGGTGCAGGATGCTGGAAGATGATTACTCGTAAACACTTTATCATGCATCCGAGAGGTGTAGCTTGGGGCGGATCGATTACAACTGGAAATTACGGACCCACTTCCGCACAGCTTTACGCAGACAACTGGACTCAGGTTTATCAAACAAAGAATATTCGGATAGCCCGTCTCATTTCAAACGGGTAAGGGGGATATAATGAAATCCCGATTAATAACACTATTACTTGTTGTATTGATTGCATTCCCATTGTTTGGGCTTAAAAATGTAGTTCCAAGAGAGTACAGGGATGGCAGACGAGCACAACTGAAAGTTGACGACTATATGAACGCCCGGATTAATGCTGAATGTTTCGGTCAAATCTGGTTTGTGGATTCAGGCGTAACAACCTCAGGGAACGGACGGGAACAACAGCGAGCATTTAAAACGATTGCAGAGGCTTTGACTGCCGCTTCCGATGACGACTGGATTATCATTTCAGCAGGGGACTATCTTTTGACTGACACTTTAGAGGTTGAAAATGCTTCTCTTCATATTATTGGTGCTGGCGGAAATCAGAACAGTAACGAAGTATTGATTTATAACAATACCTCAGTTGCGGCTTTTGACCTAATGCACATAAAAGCTCACAATGTAGAAATTGCCAATATCGGATTCACAACTACTAATGACTCTTGTTCTGCGATTAAGGTTTCTACAGCAGCAAGCAAGTACAAGGTTTGGATTCACGATTGCCGGTTTGACGGATACGGGGCTGGTGAGTACGCAATTCACACAGGATCGACCTACGATAGCCCGGACATACTGGTGGAAGACTGCTTAATCCGGTCATTCACGACTGCCGGAATCTATGCAAATGCGACAAGGGGACTTTACCGGAATAACATCATTCATGTTGACGCTAGCACTATCGGAATCGAGCACGTTCCTACGACAACAAGCAGACCGGATCAGGTTTATATCGGTAATTTTATATTGGGTGCAAATTCAACGGACACAGGCATTAAGATCACAAACAGCCCTTCAGCTGGAACGTACTTAATGATACAAAATATCGTGGCAAACTGCAACACAACAATCACGGGAAAAAATACAAATGACGCAGCTTGTATCTTGAATTATACTGGTGACTCAACGGGTGCTGTATTAATTGACCCATCACCATAATCGAATTATTACGGGCGGATTGCTTCGGCTTTCCGCCTGCCTTTAAAATAAAATCAGAGAGGTAAATAATGGATTTAAAAAGTACAGCTAAAAAGAAACGAATCGGTAAGGCAAAAGAAAAGAGGTTTGAGGAAATCGTTACAACCACAGAGACACCCGAATTGATGAAAAAGCTATTTGAGGAAATGTCAGAGGAAGAAAAAATCGAACGGTTGTCTTTTCTTGGTCACACAGACGAGCAAATCAATAAGTTTTTCAGACTACAGGCACGCAAGAAAATAGCAAAACGGGATCAGAACTATGACGAAAAGAAAATCAAATCTGCTTTGAAGAATAACGACTGGGAAGAACTGGCTGTAATTGCAGAATTGATCGGATATGACAATCGGATATATTATACAAAACAGGAACTGTCTGCATTCATCGAGAGCAATCTAAGCAAACCGGAAAAGTAAAATGGCAAAGTGGGATGACACAACTTTAAGCACAGCAACAACTATTGCTCAGTGGGAAACAGAGATAAACGATTATGCTGAATCTGGTTCTGACTGGTCAGATAAGATCACCTTAGCTAAAAAGATAATTAAGCGTGATATAGAGGAAAAGTTACGTTCTGCCGGGTACACATGCGACTACGAAAACGATGAGGAAATAATCAATATTATCAATAACGCTGATGTATTTGATTTGGCTTCAGACTGCAAAACGCTTGAGCTGATTTATAAGGATTTGAGCAGGGGTGACACGGAATCGGATTTTGGTCAGAAGATGATGGACTATAGAGACAAGTATTCAGTCATGTTTGATAAAGCAATGAAGAACCTCAATCTTGACACAGATCAGGATGATGAGACAGACGCTTATGCGAGTACGGTTCTTTCAATCGGAAGGCAATCAAGATGAGTGAAACAATTAAAGGCTTAGATCACCTAAACAGCACGCTGGATAAAATGCAACGATTTATGAAGTCAGGTATTGATAAAAGCCTTTATAAAGTTACCGCAGAAGTCAGGAACGATATGCAGAAGCGGACGCTTTCAGGTAGAGACAAGAACGAAAGACGATTTAAAGGATATGCTAAGTCAACCGAGAAAATGAGGGCAGAAAATCATAGAGCAACGGATAGGGTAACGCTTTCCTATTACGGTCACATGCTTAACTCAATGCAGGTAACAAAAATTTCAGGTGGTGGTAAAATCTATTTTAACGATATGGCAGAGGAAAGAAAAGCAAATTATCACGTTTTCGGGACTGACAAAATGGATGAGCGAGACTTCTTCGGACTATCGAAAAAGAATCGTGAATATGCTATCTCTCAGGTTGACAAAGACTTCGTTCAGGCGGTCAGATGAACACGGAACGTCAAAAGTCAATTCTAAGCTACTTAAAAACAGTTTTAGGGAACAAGACACACACGAAGTCAAACAACCCTCAGAAAGAGATTTTAGCTGGGATAAAAGCAAAACTGTCAACACTGATAACTCTATCTATTGCTTCGGCACACGAACAGCATGAAATAGACGCCCCCACTAAAGATTTAGAATTAAGTTCATCCTATCAGTCACACGAGATTGCAGAACCGTCAAAGGATTTAGAACCGACATCCGCCTTTGTTTCAAGGAAGTCAGAGATTGCTTTTCCGTTATCTTTCGGGTCAGGGACAACAAAGCGAAAAACGATTATAGCGCCTGAGCTTGTTTTATCTTCGAGCTATACAGGATATAAGAACGGAATAGTTAAGGACTTGACTGGTGTTTCAAGTGTCTACGTTTCAAGCGAATTAGACAATCAGACAAAAGATTTAGAATTTACATCAAGCTATGCATCAGCAAAATTATAAGAGGTAAATATGTTAATAGGTGATATAGGGATTAAGGTCAAAGATAAATCGGGGAAAATCAGGGATGAGAGACAAATCCCGATGAATAGCTTTGTGAGTAACGTTCTTTCTGCCCTGTGGTATGACGTTTTTGGTACTGTGCCGTCAATTCTGGTAAAGGACGATGATGCTGATGAGGATACGGTCAATCTGAATGAGGTTGATGCAACAGCAGGGACTTACACACACGGGCTTTTGATCGGAACAGGTAACACAGCGGAATCTTGCGACCAGTATGACTTAGCTACAAAATTAACTTCAACAATCACTTACGGGGCTTGTAATGTGGGTGACGCTCAGGTATCAGGCTCAAACGCAATTATGACAATCAATAGAACATTTACAAATACAGATGATGGTGGCGGTGACATAGTTGTAACAGAGCAGGGAATATTCTGCAATACGACAACAGGCTTTGATTTTATGATAATCAGGGATTTGTTGGATTCGTCTATCACATTATCAGACGATGAAGCGATGGAAGTAACATACACTCTCACCTGCGGATCAGGAATGACTTTAAACTTTATGAAGTATCTGGAATCTATCTTTGATGATGAATCCGTTGACTACAAAGCTACCACTTACACAGATACGGAAACAAGCAAGGACTTTTCAGCTGATTCAGATGCACGACTATTAAAAGCAGCAGAAGACGCAACTGATTACGGAATTATAATAGGGGATGACGACACAGCCGAAGATGTGGAAGATTATAAACTCGTCTCACAGCTTACAACGGATATGAAGCATTACGAAGTTGAAGATGTTTCGATTGCGAGAGATACCGGAACGGGTGTTACTAAAATCAAACTTCAAAGACAGATCACGAACAATACGGGTTCTTCGGTAGATATAAACGAGGTCGGGATTGTTATGAAAGGTGACGGGGCAAGTTCAAGAATGCTCATTGCAAGATACGTTCTGGATTCAACCGTTGAGCTTGCAAACGGCTATTCGATTCTTGTAAGACCCAGAATTCAGGTGACAATGTGATGAAAAATAGAAGCAATATTAAAACAGTAATTGACATTGATATTATAGACAAAGACGGGAATGTTGTCAAAACGATAAAAGACGCAGCCGGAAAGAAAGATGTCAATATTTAAGTATATAGGTGACTATCCGCAGGATGTGGATAAAGCAGTGGCAAAAAACAGCCCTGCCGTCCTGCTCAATATCGAATCGAATACAGTCACACCATACGAAGGTCAACGGCTTTATGCGAGACCACTAATAATAAATATCTGGCTTTATGTAAATCATATCAGGAACAGGCAGAACGATTCAACGCAGTATGTGAATGACATAATAGAAGCAGTTCTGGAAGATATGAATTTCAACGGTAATATTATTACAGTTCACAATATCTCAATTGAATACGGGGATTATCAAAGAACATTAGATAAAAGAAGCATCGGTTATTCCGATGATGAGTCAATCACAAGAATTCAAGTAGAAATAAGTTATTATGATTCATTTTAGAAAAAAAGAGAGGTAAAACTATGGCAGACACACAAATTACTACAACCAAAACATTTACCATAAGAGATGGTTCTTCGGTTGTAATTTTAAATGGTCATGCAGGGATAGACATGACGGCTGGTGCGGTTGTAAAAGAAACATATCGATTCACCGTTCCATCTGTCTTGACTTCCGCTGATCTAAAGGCTGGTGACGGATTCTATTTTGATGGGTCAACAGATGGTACAAATGACGGATATTACACTGTTTCATCAATGGAAATATCTTCTACGACAACAATTATCACAACAGTTGAAGAGCCAGCAGCAGACGAGGGAACAGCAACAGGAACGCTGCATCCCTGTGTAGAGGTTGTGACAACACTTGAAGAAGAGCTTGATGATTTTACAAACATTGACTCAGTAATGACAAACGAGGGGGCATAATGGCTAACACACCCATTCATGGTGATATGTATATGGTCGGGATTTTTGAGGAAGTGACATACGGAACAAAGGGAACGCCTACAATATGGCGGAAATATACCTGCGAAGCAAATCCATCTACGACAATAGTCAATAAACCGGGCTATAAGACAAATAACCTTATACCACAAACAGAGAACATGACGACAACATACAAGAACGGTGTTTGCACACTATCCGGAACTCTAACAAAATGGGATTCATGGCTTTTAGAAGCTTTGACTGCCGATACTGATTCACCTTATGTTTTCAGCCCGACAACGATGTCAAGACCGAGTTACACGATTTATAAATTCTACGTTGACGCCGGATATGCAGATGAGATCACGGGTGCGGTTTTAGAAACACCTTTGGAAATATCCGAATCTGAAGGGGTTATCACATTCACAGCAAATTTCCGGGTGCGTGACGTTGACTATAATCAGTCTTGCACATACACACCTGCAACAGTTGAGTCAGGGGAATTCTTACTGCCTTTATCTACGTTAAGATGGTACAATACGGATTACATTTCTATGAATACTTTTACTCTTAGCGTTGGAAATACTTATGCAAGTGACCCAATGACATACCAAAACACAACTGACAGATTGAAAGTCGGTGAGACTGTAGTCGGTGTTTCGGGTACGTTAAATTGGACTTGGAAATATACGTATGATGACACAAATATCGCAATGGATGATCTGCAAACCTTACACGAGGGCTTGAATAAAAGCTATGCGGTATTGACGTTGACAACGGCGGACTCAGATACATGGACGATCCGCTTTGATGGATATTTTCAAGACCCGCCGACTTTGCCGAACGTTGACAATGACCTGCTTGCCGGAAATGCTACATTGACAATGGCTTATAACAGTGCTACCTATCCCGGCTTATCTGTAACGGTTGCTTAATCAAAATAAGGGTGATATATGGAAAAACTAAAAAGCTGTTTGCCACAGATACAGAATGATCCTGACTTTTACATGAACGTTGAAAAAGACGGGGAAGTGATAGCGGTTATCCGAGACCTTACACCTTCAGAGATGAGTTTACGAAGAAAGCTGGCAGGATATAAATACAAGACGGATGACAACGGGGATTTGATAATCGAAAACGACAACCCGGTAATTGAGATTGAGAATATTCATCTTTGGTCAAACCTGACAATCTTGTTTTCTCTTGGTGGTAAATACAACGGGAAATCACACAAGATCGGGGATGAGGGCTGGCAATGGGAAGAAGAACCGACACTTGAACTGATAGATCGACTGCCAACCGAGTGGCATAATCTTTTTATGGAAGCTGTAAACAAGAAGTTGCATGATTATCTGGATAACAGGAAAGCAATCTCAAAAAACTGAAAACGGCTTTGCGTATCATATTCAACAATCCGGGATTCACCAATGATGATATTGCAGAGTCACCCAAATTTTGCAGGGATTGTGAGAGAGGAAACAAATGCAGAATAAAAGGCTACCCGAAGATTTTGCAGTGCAACAAAACAGTCATACGCCACTACCTATCTGGGGGCGAACATCTGCCGTTTCCGAATGGGATTATCAATCAACCTCAATGGTTTCAGGAACTTTACGACAAGTGTCATTCGATCAAAAGAGAGTGGACAGCGGAAAAGGTGAAAAATGAAGGAAAAGCTTGAAGTTCTGATCACGCAGAAAGGGGCAAAAGAAGCCAGCCAACAGCAATCTGATTACAAGAAAGCTCTTGCGGGAACAGCAAAACAGCTTGCAAAGACTCTTGTGAGTGTATATGCTCTTAAAAAAGGCTATGACTTAATAAATCAAAGCATTAAAAACTACAGAGAAGAGTTCAAGCTTACAGCACAAACAAACGCAATAATCAGGGCAACTGGTCAGGCTGCCGGATTTACAACAGAAAAGATCGTCAAGATGGCTGATGAGCTTCAAGACCTTACAGGGATTTCTGACACAGTTATAATGACAGCACAGAACATGATGCTAACCTTCAGGCAAGTACAAGGTGAGGTTTTCGAGAGGTCAATAGGTTTGTTGGCTGATATGTCAACCCTATTCGGAAGTGTTCAGGCTGCTGCCATTCAGGTTGGGAAGGCTTTGAATGACCCGATAACTGGACTCACTGCATTAAGGCGGGTCGGGATAACATTTACAGAAACACAGCAAAACATGATAAAACGGTTTCAGGAAACAAATCAGATTGCAAAGGCTCAAAATATTATTCTTGATGAGCTTGAAAATCAGTTTGGCGGAACGGCTAAGGCAATGGCTTTAAACTCAGATAAGCTAAAGGCTTCAGTAGTAGATGTAAGTAAAATGATTGGCGGCTTTTTTGAACCGATTGTTCAGGCTGCTGCTGGTGATTTGCTTGTATTGACAAAGAAAATTCTTGCCCTTAATGATGCGATGGATGACAATTCAGACACCGTAAAAAATCTATCAAGTTATTATAAAGAATTTGATCGGTCAGAAAGTATCAGGGCTATTGAGCTTCAGTTTTCTGATATGCTTTTTAGCTTAGGAAAAACAGAGGAAGAAATAAACACAATTTTAAGGGGTTCTGACGAGGACAGGAAGAAACTTGACGATGCGAGAATCTCTTACTGGGAATCATACAAAAACATCACTTCTGATTTCTATGACTTTCAACTATCACAAACAGAGGAATATATCCAGAGACTTATTGAATTGGGTATCTCTGAAATTGAAGCAGAAGCAATCAAAAACGATATGCTGAAAAAGATTTACGAAGATCGGTTTGATATTACAAGCAGGGCTTTACCTTCTGTCAATTTTGAGCCGGGTCAAATGCCTGAATTAAATTTAGATGTTCCAGATGCACAGCCTGTTGACGATTACTTTGAACATTGGACAGATGGATATAAAAGGATAGCAGTACAGCAAGCAAAATTAGAAAGTGAGCTTAATGGATTTATTAATGACATAAAAGCAGGAACAAGCGTCTGGGAATCTTTCGGGAACATGGCTGTAAAGATACTTCAGGAAATACTTGTAAAACAACTTGCAGTAAGACTTGCAGGGGTTCTTCCGGGTGGTAGTTTTGCCGGTATGTTTGGAAACCTGCTATTTGGAAGTGACGGTGGTGCTGGCGGCGGAGGTCATATTCTTGGTGGAAGCATAACAAACTACGGAAACGGAAATGTAAATGTAAGACCGCACAAAAAAGCAATGTTTGGAAGTGACTTTTTTATCCCACCCGGTTATCCGAATGATACCTACATTATGGGATTGACTTCAGGTGAACACGCAGAAATAACACCAGCAGGTGAGTCTGGCGGATTATCTAAAAAGATGGATTCGATGATTTCTATTTTGCGGTCTATGAACAGCAATCGTGGCAATCAGGCTTCAGGAAGTCAGGTTATTAGTGTCAATATTGATGGGGAAACGTTTATCAAACAAATAGTAAAACCAATCGAGAACAGACTTATAAAACAGAACGTAAACTTTGAGGATTACAGACAATGATACATTTTGTTTATAAGATAGCAGGTTCTGATGTGACTGATTATGTTTCTCAGTATGTGTCACCTTCTAAAATTCCAGTTGTGGCAAGGACAAGGGACGGGGAACTTCAGTCACCTTCAATAACCTTCGGGATTCAAACTGATTGTTCTGTTACACCAGCAAGAAATGATGCTGTATTGATAGAATATAATTCTGTGACTGTTTTCTACGGGTATATCGATGTAATAGAAGAACTCAAAGACACAAAAACCTATAAAATAATAGCAAACCATCAATTTGCGAAGCTAAAAGATTACGAATTAAACAGTACCGTTTTGGGTGCATTGATCGAAGCAGGAACATCTGACCAATATCTTGACGCTGGATTTTTTGACGGATATGTTCAGGCTATTTGGCTGGTTGAGTGTATCCTTGACCTAATAAACGGGGCTTATTCGATAACAATATCAAACACAGTAAAGCAGACAAAGATTTATGGTTCTGCGACTCTTGAATTGCAGGATGTTTATTTATCATATCAATATTTGTATCTTACTCTGAACGGTTCTGATCCGCCAAACTGCTTTGATTACCTGTCAAAATTATGTAAGACACTTGGGCTTGTGATATACTTTTATGATGATGATTTCACAGTTGACTTGCTTGTAAGACTTTCAAATACTTCTATCTCAAACGATGATATAAAACCGAAGGGGGATCAACCGAGAGACTATTATCCTGAGTATAATAATGCAAGAGTGAACGCATCTATTGCTTGGGATTTAAGTGATGTATTTGCAGAAACGATAAAAGACTCAGACACAAGCAAAACAGTCTATTTTGATGAAAACCTATACACTAATTTTTATTTCTTCAGCGATTCCGTAAAGTCAACACTGCTTCTTAATGGTGATTTAGAGGACTGGTCAGGCGGAAACCCGGATGATTGGGATACAGGCGGAACCGTTACAGAGGACAACACATATTATTATGAGGGGTCAGCTTCTGCATTATTAGAGGATTCCGATAACGGATACATTCAGCAAGAGGTAAGTCTCTCTCTTACAAAAGGCGGTCGCACAAAATACAGCCTTTACTATATGAATAGAACTGATCAAACACTTAATCCAATTCTGAATATTCAATTTGAGTATTATGATGGAACTTGGCATGATTTAGAAAACACCAATTATGCTGGCACTGACGCAGGTGTATGGGAACAGGAAACAAGTAACTATGTTTATCCGGTCGGCACGACAAAGCTAAGACTAAAGATCAGGGCAATTGGAACTTACGATAACACCTACGTTGACAACGTGGAATTATTTGTTGAAGAATTGCTTTTATACGAATATTCAGAGGAAGTTTATGCCTTGTATTGCCAGAATTATTCTATTGATAGATATAATAAAATAGGAATTGATTTCACGGTCGGGAAAAGTTATGAACATTATGTCAACCCGATACTGTCAGATCAAAGCACATATATAATGCGAGAGGGCTAATGAGCTATTTCGGAACAGAGAAACCGATCCTGTGTTACGGGTCAGAAATAACGATAGACAGCTTTGCAGATTATTCCGGTACAGTAGCAGGAACAGTCAAAGCGACTTGCTCTGCTGCTCATAACCTAACAAGCAATGATTATGTTTTTATATATTCCGGGTCAACTGGAAACTATGACGGTTATTTACAAATCACAGTAGTTGATGCTGACGAGTTTTACTTTACTGAAACATGGGCAGGAACAGAAACAGCTTCAGCACGGCTTGGCTGGAATTTACAAGACGGCAATCACGGCAAATCTGAGGTACAATGTTATTATGTTCCCGGATGGGCAAAGGATCGGATCATAAACGAATCACCAATAAACGGTCATATAACAGCTACGGATAAAGCGGCAACAAACACAAAAGGTCGGTATCAAACCCGGCTTGAATTCTATAATTTAGACTCAGACGAGATGGCTACTTATTTAGAGATTAAGTCAGCTACGGAATTGCTATTTATACCACACGCAGATAATTTGGATTGGTATTTCTTAGCTGTTCCAACAGTGTATGAACCGTTCAATAATGGATATTTACCCTATCCGCTTGCAGATTGCGGAACGATAGAATTGATTTCAACAGATTACGAGATAATAACTAAGAAAGCTTAGAAAGGAGAAACTATGTCAAAATTTCCAAAAGCAGATAGTGACCGACTTTATAGATTATACGTCGGTGCTGGTGACGAGAACAAGACAGCGTACAGGATCCGGGATGATAAAGCTCTTGTGTCAACAAGTGTATCTGAAACGATAACTTTATCCGCTGGTGCTGCCGGAACAACGGGAACAACTAAATTTACCAACGCCCCGATTATGAACGCAAACGGGACAGAGGTTGGCAAAAAAGGTGATACGAGTCTATCATGGACTACTGGAACAGTTTTAACAACAGAAGTGGCTTGGAACACTGCCGACAAATCAGCAACGGAACAGCTTGCAATTCTTACAACAAACGGCGATTATTCCATTGACTACGAAACAGGTATTTTGCTTTATAAGAAAAAGACAACCGGAACAACAGACACAGCAACCTATACTGTTAAATCAGTTTATTCTTCACAAATTGAAACACACTACGGAACTGTCGGTACTGCTTCCGATGTTGACGGGGTTGTTCACGGTCAACTTAGATATATCGGGGAAGCGATAGCAACAGCAACATCTGTTCAGTATTCCGAAGCAAGCGGGTCACTTCTAACAACTGTAAATACATACGCAGATTTGGTTTCTATTGACATGAGGGGATATGCTCTTTTGACATTATTCCTGTCTGCAGCTACAAACGATTTACAGTATCGGATCAGAGCTTATGTAAATGCTTCAGGAACACTTTATGATGAGCTTGTTGTAGATGAGGTTCAAGCGACTACAGATGCAGTAAGTACTTTTAATGCAACAAGGGCTTACTCTAAAGTGGTTATTGCAATCAAACCAGATACACCAGACTCTCACGGGACAATGAGCTATGAATATACATTACGAGGTGAATAATGAGAAAGCTTATTATAATAATATTAATTCTATTGTTTACATTCTGCTATGCGAGGCTCGATTATGATGACACTGTAGAATTTACTCAGCTTTATATCGGTCGTCAAAGTTATGACGGTGCGTGGCGGTTAATCAAAGACAGCTCAGATAACTTCCTCATCCAGCAGAAGCAATCAGGAACGTGGACAACAGAAATCACACTGTCGGAAACGGCTTTTACTTTTTCCGGAACGGATCTAACCGTTACGGGTGACTTTACAGTAACCGGGTCAACTGTGGCAGATTCAATCTATTCTAATTGTCTTGTTGCCTCAGATTCAATCTATACGCCAAAAATATATGTGGGCTATGGTACAGCAGCTAAACCGGCAATCGTTCCGCAAAAAGATTCAGACACAGGACTATCTTTTGAGTCTGCTTTTTCCGGGATTTATCTTGATCTTGGCGGTGCTCATAAATGGGCGGCAAAGCTTTCCTCTTTCGGTTCTTATGTTTCCTCTGGTGCAAGTCTCGTTCAAAGTGGTGTTACCTGCACACAGCCGGGCTTGATCCCGTTGACAAGTGACGGAAATACAGGAATCGGAAACACCTCTGGTGGTGACTCTCTTTGTGCTATTTCAGGCGGAAAACAGACAGCACAATTTAGAACAGCAACAAACGCAGTAAACTATCATACGTTCTATCCATCTGCAACGGGTGACTCGATTCGATGGATAGCGAGCGGAACGGACGGCAACATTGATATTTCAATCGAACCGAAAGGGACTGGAAAGGTTGAAATAAAATCAGATTTACAGGTGAATGGTGACAATAACTGGTCAGACATGACAAACGGCACAATCGGATTTGCAGATTCTTCAGCAACAATAACATTCACGGATGATGATGCTTGGGTTGAAATAAACAACGCATACAATAGTCTCTTTACTCTTAAACCGGGCTACCAAAACACTTCACTAACAAACGGAAATAAAATCATAGTTGAAAAAAACGGTGTTTATCATGTTCATCACAGAGTTTCAGGTCAAGCAGGGGCAAACTCAAAAAGGATGAAAGTATCCGTTGCAAAAAACGACACGACAAGCCTTTGTTGTTGCGTCACATTCGATAGTAAATCCTCTTCAGCAATAGGTACACATTCAGGCTTCGGTGAGGTTATCGTAACAGATGCCCCTGATACATTGTTCATGATTATAAAAAACGTAACAGATACAACATCTGAAATAATCTACTGCGGTGGGCTTCAGGTTACAAGAATAAGAGGAAATTAAAAAGAGGTGATAAAATGAAAAAAAAGATTTATACTGTATTGGTTCTATTTGCAATCGTTATATTTGCAATAACATTATTTGCTCAGGAATACACGCTTGAAAATGGGGTGCTTGTAAAAACAGAGTCAACGATTATTGTGGAACGTTACGACTATCAGGATATTGTGAACAACATTAGAAGTGCAGAAGATCAGATTGACTATTGGAAAGCTGAAAAACTTAAATGGACTAAATTAAAGACAGAGTACTTGAGACTGTCAGGGCGGAAAAAATGATTTATGAGATTATCATAAACACCCTATTCATTATAATACTGTCAGCTGTTGCTTACAAATTTTGGAAACACGGTGACGGAATAATGGATTTCTTTAGAGAGGAATCTGGAAAACTCTCACTCATGCGACTAATGTCAGTAGGATGTTTTGTCATGCTTTGTTGGGTGATCGTGACTATCATGCAGACGACAAAGACATTCACGGTTGAACCGATGGCGGATTTAAGGATTTATGTAATAGGTCTTTTGACGCTTGGTGCTTTCTTCCCTAAGCTGTTACAGAAATTTATTGAACAGTACACAAATGGGAACAAAAAAAATAACTTGCCGAAAGACAAATAGTTTACAAAGTGTAATTAAAGGGGTACGACATGAAAGAAAACATTGACCCGAAAGGGTATCTAAAACACTTCGCTGGATTTGTCTTGTTCCAGCTGTTCCTGTTCAACCTTTTTCCCGAAGCCGGGCAAATGGTCAATCCGTTCTGGTGGTGGCTTTCTGTAGCTTTAATCGGTTTGTTATTCTCTTACCTTATCGGTAACATAAAAGAAAAGCTCGACACAGTGCCTGACAAAAACGATGTTCTTGCCGGGATATTAGGCAGTCTAACGATTTCCTTTTTCTACCTTGCTAAAATCCTTGTGGTAACGCTGTTCAATTATCTGCTTAGTTTGTGATGAACTTTAGACTCATACACGGCGAATGTTTGCAGGAAATGGACAAACTAATTTCCGAAGGTGTCAAGGTTGATGCGATTATCACCGATCCTCCGTTCGGTACGACTTCATGTAGGTGGGATTCAGTGATTCCATTTGAACCAATGTGGGAACGCCTGAACAAACTGATCAAGCCAAATGGTGCTATGGTTTTATTTGGGTCTGAACCTTTTACATCTTGTCTTATTTACAGCAATATAAAATCATTCAAACATAAATGGATTTGGAACAAAAAACAAAGTGGAAGTGCTATAAACGCAAAATGGATGCCAATAAAAATAGATGAGGGTATAATTGTATTTTGTTCTGAAAGAGTAAATTATTACCCAATAATGAGAAAGGGCAAGATGAGAAAAAGAGGTGGGAATAATGTTGGCAATTCTATCATGGGAAAATTACAAAAGGGATATTTTAATTATTCAGATGAATATTATCCAACGAATATCTTAAATGATTTCAGCAATGCAAAGAGAACAGATAAGTTACATCCAACCCAAAAGCCCGTTGCACTCATGGAATATCTCATCAAAACATACACAAACGAATGCGAAACGGTGTTAGATTTTACAATGGGTTCAGGAACGACAGGGGTGGCTTGCCGGAATCTCAATCGAAACTTTATCGGAATCGAATTAGAAGAAAAGTATTTTAAAATAGCAACGGAACGGATAAATGAAGAACACTCTGATTAGCTTGGTAATCATGGCAATCTGCTTCTGTGGCGGTATGTATATCCAGCACAAGCGAGAGAAACCGATAGTTCAGGATAGAGTTGTAAACATAGTTGACAGTACACGTGTCGATAGTTTACAGCAGACGATTATCAAGCTCGAAGGTCAGATCAATATTCTGAAGCATAGTCAGCCCTCTGATGAGGTCAGATACATAACAGTTACAAAGAAAGACACGGTAAATATCTTTAGAACCAGAACAATCATTGATACGATTCTTGTATATCCTGCCGGATTCAATCAGGAAAACAAAACCTTCGATTTTGAGTTTACGTTCAACAGCTTAAAGAAAATAACCCCTCAAGTAAACCCTCAACTAATCCCTCAAGATACTGTTCAAGTTACCGTACAAGTCAATTCGGATGTTTACCTATACAAAGAAAAGACTTCCGGATTCCCGGAAGATCGTTACATCAAAAATGATTTGACCTGTAACATCAGAAAATTGATTTTAAGGAAGCATCTCGCAGAAGATGAGAAAAGAGTCAAGCAAAAGAATATCGTGGCTCAGATTGGATATTTCGGCGGTTCTGATGGATATTCTGCTTTAATAGCCGGCGGATTCCGTAAGTGGAACTGGCAATGCTTAGTTTCGGTCAATACAAATAGAGAATTGGGGATAATAATCGGAAAGGAATTTTAGATATGGCAAACGGAAACGGGAATAATATCGAACTCTTAAAATTCTTCGGACAGTTACTTGCAATATTCTTGACTGTAATCGCTTCAATCAATGTAGTAACGGGAAACATGAAAGAGGATTTGACAGCGGTAAAGGTAGAAGTCAAGGAACAGAGAGTAAACGTGGCAAACAATAAAATGAAAATCAGCTTAGTTGAAAAAGATGTTATCGAAAATAAAGCAGATGTTTGTAAAATAACCGACAAGATAGAGGAACTGCCTGATGAGATAATTAATCGCATTCGTGGTGAGCTCAGGTCAATGGTAGACCAGGAACAGATAAATAAATTAATGTTGGAAGATGTCAAAAAAAAATCAGAGTGAAAACTGTGACGCCACCAGACAGTCTAACAGAAGCGTCTTTGGATATTGCATAAAAACAAAAACCGGAAAGATATTTCTATCAATCCGGTTGCCTTTTAAAGTAGAAAGCTAAATTAAAAAGCCAGACACTCACCGCATATTTTCCCGTCAAGAACATCTTGTATTGTCATTTTACCGCCTTTTCTTGTCTCACATTTAGCAAACATTTGCGACTAACAAATCGGCTCGATTATACATCCCCAGATTATATTTTTTATTTCCTCTTTCGTGAGATCGGTCACATCAAACAGGTTGCAAGCATCTTCAGCCGCCTGTGCGTCAATCCAAGCACTGACAAGGTGATTATAAGAAGTAAACCAGTCATTCCCATCGTCAAACTCCGCCTCGATAATACGCATTTCCTCATCTGTTAATCCCCATTCGATATAATCAGTTGCAATCTCTTTTGTTTCCGAACACATATCAATCGTGACGGTATTGGTTTCCGGGTAATTGTCATAATAAGTTACTCTGTACTCAGCCATTTTAACGCCTTCCTTTTCTTTCTTTTTGTTATTGCCTTCTGCCTTCTCTTCTGGTTATACTTTCCGGGATTAAGCCAGTTTGCTTCTTTCCTGTCCCAGATTTCCCAATACGACTTTACCGATCCGCCGTATTCAAGCAAGTTGCTTTTTCTTATACTTAGCTTTTTGGGGAAATCTTCAGGTCGGATCATAAAACCTCAAATGCTATTTGCAAATAATTGTTTATTGAAAAAAGTGGTTTTAGGTTAATGTGGAAAGACTTAGTGAAATCATTAAAAGCCTTGAATTCATGTGATGGAACACAAAATTCGTCAAAGATTATTATATCGCCTTTTTTAAGATGTTTAATTAGACTGCTAAGGACAAATATAGCAGATGAATAAAGGTCACTATCAATATGTATAATAACGCTTTTTTTGAAATTAATATAATGGATTGCTGTTGTTATGGTTTCTTGAAAAAGCCCTTTAATAAAATTTATTCTCTTGTCTGTAATATCAGGAAGTTCACCATCTAAAGAAAAAGTGCCGACATTATAATGACCGTATTTTTCCGGTAATCCGGTAAATGTATCGAAAGCCCAAAATTCAGATTTATCATTTGTATTGTTACTAATCCACCATTTTAGCGAAGCACCTTTCCCTGTCCCGAATTCCAGATATGTTATTCCCTTTACCTGTAAATCAAAATGAGACATAAGAATAGAATATAGTTTTTCCCTGTTTCTATGGATAACATTTTTATTATAGAAATCATTTTTTAAAAGCATAACTTTATTC
>Ga0272444_10002038_pt1 | contig 18935 bp, 14 predicted proteins | sample SSMForm13_FD_201033 | JGI IMG/M metagenome (GOLD analysis project Ga0272444, IMG submission 201033) | Marine sediment archaeal communities from Little Sippewissett salt marsh, Falmouth, MA, United States - SSM-Form-13 | ecosystem: Environmental > Aquatic > Marine > Wetlands > Sediment ... | reverse complement strand
ATCGAGATGGGAAGGTTGAAAATACTTGGACATGGCAGATCCCCACAGGCCATGGCCCGGTCACGAAACAAGTTGTTTGAAGCCATGATGATCCAGGTCCTGCATCACTATGGATACAGCGTCGACCGCATCCTGAACCCAGACACCGCTGAAATGGAAATCGATATTGCAGGGACACATAACGCAACCGGCTCCCCCTTTTTTGCTGACTGTAAGTTTTATGAAACAACCATATCCGTTTCCAGACTCCAGGCATTTTACGGCAAGTATATGGCGAGATGGCACAAAGACAAACGGTACCACGGCCTCCTCATCGCCCTTCCCGGTATCGACCGTTCCGCCAGGGAATTTTATCGAGAGCATATAGAAGGAAATTCTCAAGTCACAGCCCTTCTTTATGAGGAAGGCGAAGTTCTGAAAGCAATCTCAGGAATTCCGGAGAGTGTGAGTTTGGATACGGCCGCAGAACGAATTGCCCGGAATATGGGAAAACCGGGTGAGTGTTTTCTGCTTTATACCGAAAAAGGAGTGTTCTGGGTTCAACCGATCACTTCTCAAGGCAAGAGAATCCGCAATAAAATCGCTATTTTTAACAACAGGGGCATTCCTGTATTCGATCGACCCACACGGAGTTATTTGACGAAACTGTATCCGGAGCTTGATGATTTTGACAACATTACCGTGGGATGCGCTGCGGTCCTCCAGCCGGGTCTGTTTCAAGATGCCAATGAAATTGTCGAGGTCCGGGGAGGTTCCGAATGCTTCGAGTATCAATTCCCGGCGCCACCAGAGTATTTCGTAGGCAGAAGACCTTTGCTTAAAGAATTCGATTCCTTTGCGGCGGAACTCATAAATAAGGAGACGCCACATCGCGGTATCGTGTTTGAAGCCCCTTCAGGATTAGGGAAAAGTTCGCTGATCCTTGCAAGTGTTGCACGTCTGCTAAAAATGGGACACTTTGCCGTTGCCATAGATTCGCGCTCCGCATCGTCTTCAAGGTTCCTTGATCGTATAATAGACTATACTCTCAAAAAGTTCGGAGACTTCGGCGGAATACTAACTGAAACGGATGTTTCAAAATCCGCAACAGGATTAGACCGTACACGACAGGCAATTTTTGACATCGGGCAAATTCTCGAATCCCACAACAAACTCCTGTTCATATTTTTTGATCAGTTCGAGAATATTTTTCTTTTTCCTGATGTGCTGAAACCGGTTAAAGATCTGTTTCTGAAAATATGCGAAAAACAAACCAATTTAGTGCTTTGTTTCTCCTGGAATAAGGATCTTATTATATCGACCCATGACTTTTCTGATGAACTGCTTGGGGCTGTTGCAGATAACAGCAAACATATGGTTTTGAATACTTTTTCCAGAGCCGAAATTAATGCGTTTTTAAAAAAGCTCGGCAAGGATTTGGGTGAAACCCTAACCAAAGATCTTCAATCTTTTCTCGTCGAGTTTTCACAAGGATATCCCTGGCTGCTGAAACTACTTTGTTTTCATGTGAAAATTGCCAGGCAATCGGGAATTCCACAAATAGATATCCCCCGCAATCTTCTGAGCCTTGAAGAATTTTTCCAGCATGACTTACAGAAGCTGTCAGATAAAGAGAGCGCCTCATTACGTGAGATTGCCAGGTCTGCACCCATACATCTTGAAGCATCGAAACCCATATTTGAACCTCAAATAATACAAAATTTAATCGAGCAGGGGTTGATCGTAACCATCGGCAACGTCGTGGACGTTTACGGAGATATTTTTCGCGATTACCTGAACGCAGACCTATTGCCGGATTGGGATAATTATATCCTTGGTGCAGGCTCCGGGAATGTTATAAAGGCTGTAAAGATTCTTGATTCGGCTGACGGCACATTGGATGTTTCCGATTTTAATAAACACGGTTTGCCGGAAAAGATTTTCTTCAGAATCGCGAAAGACATGGATTCTCTCGGACTTGTTAAAATCGTAAAGGGTAAGGCTTCCTTGCAGATTATACTTCCGTCATCGCCCCGTGATGTTGAGGGTGTATTGCGAAGTCATCTGCGAGACAGGCTCAGAGCTAACCGTCAGGTCAAACGGCTCTTGAAAACTCTGGAACAAAAGAATGTTCTGGCCATAAACAGCCTTGCGAAACTGCTTGAGACTTGGTGCGTCTATATTTCGACAACCCGACACGGCTGGATAAATTACGCCCGTATCCTGGCGGAATGGATGGATATCGCCGATCTGGCTCTTTTGGACAAAAAAAATCGAAAACTCATTCACTTTGATCCTGCAACGGAAATCCGCGAGCGTTTCCTGTTGTTACCTAAAAGACGCGGCGCTAAGATTCCGAAGATTCAGTACTCCCCTGTTGAAGATGTCGCCATAAGGCTTGTTCAAGCCCTTCATGGGGACGGGCAAGTGAATTGGAGAGGCCTGAGAAAAAGCACGATTTTTAGAGCCCTTGGGACATTGGAAGATCTGGGGTTCATTGCAAGAAAGACTCAATTGATAAAAGTGCTGCCAAAAGCAAAGGCGTTCGTGTCACATCCGGACAGACGTCCTCTCTTGTTCGCACAAAGTGCTTTGCAATTGACTTCATTTTCAAGCTTTATAAAAATACTTGAATCACATAAGGATAAAGACAATACGCTTTTAAAGCTGGGTCTTGAACTGGGTGAGAATCTCGGCACAAACTGGAAGAATAACACTGCCGAAACCACTGCCAAGATCATGCTGGATTGGGCCCGCCATGCAAAACTTGCACCCGGTGTTTTTGCTGAAATTCGAAAAGGGCCGATAAGGGGCTGGAAAAAGAAAGAAGATCGTCAGATGAGTCTTTTTTAAGACAGTTATGAATGGGGGGGTTACCATAGTTTGATTCTTTTCGACGGGACATATCGCTTGCAACGCCAGGAAGACGCTTCACAGGAAACGGTTGGTAAATGCGCCTGCTCCTGGTGGTTGAGAATCATCGATTTTTCGATAGACCGGCCGGAAGTCAAGTACCTCAGACCCTACGTTATTATTGCGACACAAACCGGGGAAGGCATTTTCAGAACAACCTGTGCCCAAAGCTTGGGCAAAAGGATATACAGGGATTTTAATCTAAAAATCGATGAGACGTTATGGATAGAGCACTATCCGGATGAGCCGGCTTTGTATGTCGCCGTCTTTAAGCCCAAGTCCTTTTTTGGAACTGAAATATTTTATCATATCGACTGGCGGCCCATTATGTCCAATGAACTCGAAGCCATTAAGCCATTTATACCCGGAGCTGAACATATCGAATAATCGTAGCAATTTTTCCTTGCCACGAAGGACCAGAAGGTGGATACTTAATATCCAGATTGGAAGTGTCCAATCCGTCTTATGGATAATAAGTATCCACTTTTTTTTGGATTTAGGATCGAAAAATTAATAGAAGAATTAAAGGCAAACGGTTAGCCGACAACTGCTCACAAGCTGGTGGCACAAGATTTGCCTTGATAAATAGTTATGGCAAATAAAATTAAAAATAACCGATTCTGGGTGGGGGTTCCGCCCTGGATATTTATGGGTGCAGTGATGGTTTTATTCCCGATTTTTGCTTTTATGACCCTCCAGAATATCACCCGCCAAAAAGAAAATAGCTTCCGTTTGTTACTGGAAAAAGGCGATGCCCTGATACGATCCTTTGAAGCCGGTACCCGGACAGGAATAGGGTTTAGCTGGAGCGGAGTCCAGCTTCAAAAACTCCTCACTGAGACGGCCCAGCAACATGATATTGTTTATCTGCTCGTCACCGATACCAAGGGTAATATCCTTGCTCATAATAACCCTGCATATATCGGTAAAACTCATGGAAGCGGGTTGAATCTTAAAAGAATCTTACACGAAGAAACACTAAAGTGGCGCATTGTATCAAATCCCAAGGGTAAGAAAATATTTGAGGTGTATAGAAAGTTTTCACCCGTAGAAAGGGGATTGGATGTGGGTAGCGGCCACATGATGATGCAACTGTGGTTTCAGCGAGGAATGAATGAAAGATTAGAGGTTTCCGCATTCAATCCGATCATTTTTGTGGGTCTGGACATGGCTTCCATTGAAGAGGCCATACGGTCGGATACCAGAAATACCGTGGTTATGGGTATTATCCTTCTTTTAATCGGTTTTGCCGGAATCGCGCTGCTTTTTTTAGCCCAGAGTTATCGCTCTGCACGAATGTCCCTTTCCAGAATAAAGGCTTTTTCCGATAATCTGGTTGAGAATATGCCCATTGGCCTTATTGCCATAGACAACAATCAAAACGTCACCTCCTTAAATCATGTGGCCGGGGCTATTCTTGGCTGTTCGGCTTCGGAAGTGATCGGTAAAAATGCAGCCCGGGCAGTACCCGAGGAATTGTTGGAACTGCTGGATAATCTGGACGCTGAAAAAGGGGTTGTGGAAAAAGAAATCGACTGTACTATCCGGGAGGGAAAGGTTATTCCCCTTGAAGTCAGTGCCACATTGCTCAATGATGAAAACCGTGTGTTTCTCGGATATATTTTGCTTTTCAAGGATCTCAGTGAGGTCCGTTCGTTAAGAAAAGAGATTGCAAGGAACCAGCGCCTGGCATCCGTGGGAAGGCTTGCCGCCGGTGTTTCCCATGAAATACGCAATCCTTTAAGTTCAATTAAAGGCTTCGCCACATATTTCAAAGAAAGATATCATGATATTCCGGAAAATCAACAGATTTCGGACCTCATGATTCAGGAAGTGGATAGATTAAACCGGGTGGTGGGCCAGCTTCATGAATTTGCAAGACCCATTACAATCTCTAAAAAACCGATGAACATCAGAACGTTATTAGAGAACTCTCTCAAGATGATAGAAAGGCAGACTTTAGAGGCAAACATTAAGATTCAAACCCGTTTTGATGCTGACATCGGTGACGTGCTGGTTGATCCGGATAGGATCAACCAGGTTTTTCTGAACCTTTATCTTAATGCCATCGAATCCATGAAAAACGGGGGGAGTTTTAATGTGCAGCTTTTAAAGAATGAAGAAAAGGATGGGATAGAAATTCGGATCCGAGATACCGGCACAGGGATCAACCCGGAGGATTTGACACACATATTTGATCCCTATTTTACAACCAAAGCATCGGGTACAGGACTGGGTCTTGCAATTGTCCACAATATCATTGAGGCCCACGGGGGAGAAATAAAGGTGGACAGCATGTTGGGCCAAGGAACCACCATCACCATATTATTGCCATGTCCCTAAACCGGACAAACCGGAACCGAAAAAGATAGGTTTTATTTTTACCACGAAGATCACGAAGGAAAAGAAGAATAAAATATATAATCTTCGTGCTCTTCGTGTACTTCGTGGTGTGATCAAACTTTTTTTTGCCATAAAATGCATAAATTTACAAATAAGCCTTAGAAAACCCATGAAAAACAAACCGTCTGTATTGATCGTTGATGACGACAGCACCCATCGAACCATGCTGCGAACCCTTATCGGGGGATGGGGATATGATACTGTTGAGGCGGATGACGGATCAACAGCCATCGAGAAGGTCCAAGAACGCCCCTTTGATTCCGTCTTGATGGATGTTAGAATGCTGAAGGTTTCAGGCCTCCAAGCTCTTGAGAGGATAAAAGCATTCAACCCTGCCATACCGGTAACCATAATGACTGCCTATTCATCTGTTGAAACCGCTATCGAGGCTTTGAAAAAAGGGGCTTATGATTATCTTACAAAACCCCTTGATTTCGACAAGCTGCGTTTTACTCTTGAAAGGGCCATGGAGCACATCCGACTAAAAGAGGAAAACCGGATTTTAAAGGAAAGCCTCGGGAAGCATTTCGACATGCAGAATATTATTGGTCGCAGCCCGGCCATGTTAAATCTTCTGGAAACCGTCGCTCATGTGGCTCCCTCCGAAGCAACCGTTATGATAACCGGCGAATCCGGAACGGGTAAGGAACTCATCGCAGGGATAATCCATTTTAACAGCCCCAGAAAAGACGGGCCTTTTATTAAGATCAACTGTGCCGCCATTACTGAAACCCTGCTGGAATCAGAACTTTTCGGACATGAAAAAGGGGCTTTTACCGGTGCTGACCGAAGAAAAGAAGGCCGTTTTTATCAGGCCCACGGGGGGAGCCTGTTCCTGGACGAAGTCAGTGAAATGCCCCTGACCATGCAGGTAAAACTGCTGCGGGTGTTACAGGAAAGAGAGTTTACCCGTGTGGGCGGAGAAAAGGTACTTAGAGTGGATGTAAGGGTAATTGCGGCCACAAACAAAAATCTTCTGGAGCTAAAAACTCAAGGGATTTTCCGTGAAGATCTTTACTATCGGTTAAATGTTGTCAGCCTGGAAATTCCCCCTTTAAGAAAAAGAATAGACGATATTCCATTGCTTGCCCAGCATTTTCTGAAAATGTTTGCTGTAAAGAACCGAAAAGAGATAAAGGGGTTCACTCCCCTTGCAATGGATCGGCTTATCCGGTATGACTGGCCCGGCAATGTCCGAGAGCTGATGAATGCGGTTGAAAGAGGTGTTGTGCTTGCTCGCACAGATTACCTTGATGATAAAGATTTTACGATCATGCAAAATTTGTCCGGCCAGTCAGATGAACCTTTGCCTGTTTTTGTCGAAGAAGATAATAATATATCTCTTGAACAGGTGGAAAAGGCCACTATTTTGCGCACTCTGGAATCTGTGGACGGCAACAAAAGTAAAGCTGCACGCCGTTTGGGCATAACCAGGAAAACCCTTCATAAAAAGCTAAAAAAATATGGAGTTATGCCCTAGCTGAAGAAATGCTTAAGATGGTAACTTCTCAATAGATTCTGGTGTATTAAACAGTGATATTGAGCCGCCAACTGATAATAAAATGAAAAATGTCTGGAACTCGAATATAAGTGAGCCTAAAGAAAAAACAAGTGCCAATCCTTTAATAGCAACGGGTTAAACGCAACATCATATATTTAAAAGATGAATGATCTTATTCGCTGTTTTTTTCTTAAGGCTCACTAACATTCTCAAACAGCCAGACCTTTTTCATTTTATCACCAGTTGTCTCCATAATTTATTGAGATGTTACTTAAAATGATCTAAACTGCCTAAAATTATGGTACGTTGTTGTTTTTAGATTTGTGTGTATTCGTGTTCATTCGTGGTTTTATTTCACCGCAAATGGACGCAAATAAACACAAATGAATATTCCAAAAAAATGCCCTCTGCGAACATTGTGTTATTTTTAGATTCGTGTGTATTCGTGTTCATGCGTGGTTTTATTTTACCGTAAATGGACGCAAATAAACATAAATGGACATTCTAAATAAATGCCTTGTGTGTTTAGAATTATGTTATTGTTCTTAAATTCGTGTATATTTGTGTTCATTCGCGGTTTTATTTAATCATTTTTCAATTGTTTTAGGAGATCTTTTAATGAAACTTAAAGGTGCTCTAATTTTGTTTCTTTGCTTTTGCTTTAGCCAAGGGGCGTTTAGCCAGAATTTATCTCAGAAATTAGATTCATCGCCAAATGTATCGGATCTTTCTCCGGATGATATCATGAAAAAGGTTGAAACACGGTATGCGGTTTCAGGCTTTTCGACCAATTTTTTTCAAGCTTCAACAATAAAAGCCATGGAAATAACAGATAGCGCATCGGGAAAAGCCTTTTTCAAACGCCCCGATAAAATGAGATGGGAGTATGAAACGCCTGACCGTCAAACCATAATAACGGATGGCAATCGGTTATGGATATACAGACCGGGAGACAACCAGGTTATGGTCGGCGAGGCCCCCTCTTTTTTCGGGGACGGAAAAGGATTCAGTTTTCTTTCAGATATGAAGTTGGTAAAGAAGCAATTTACTATTCTTCTCGACAAAAAAGTTGAAGATGACACCCATGTGTTGAAACTTTTACCCAGACAGAAAACATTCGATGTATCGGTTATATATCTGTTTATTTCAACAAAGAATTTTGAAGTGCTTAAAATTGTTACCTATAATTCATACGGAGATGAGACACGAATCGAGCTTGACAACATTCAGTTTAAGCAGAATATAGATGATTCCATGTTCAATTTTAAAATACCCAAGGGTGTTGAAATACTACATCTTGACGAGCAATAAGTATAAAGGCAATAAAGAAATGATTGGCATATAAAGGTTATTAAGGAACTGTAGAATGAAGGATAAGATAAGAAGTTTGTTAAAAAAAAGAAAAGCAATTATGCTTGTACATAACTACCAGCCGCCTGAAATCCAGGATATTGCGGATCTTTGCGGTGATTCACTGGAACTGAGCATCAGGGCAGCCCAAACCGATGCCAAGATCATCGTCTTTTGCGGGGTGCATTTTATGGCGGAAACCGCTTCGATCCTCTCTCCGGACAAGACCGTGCTCTTGCCCCGAAAAGATGCCGGATGTCCCATGGCTGATATGGTAACACCGGAAGCCCTTAAAGCCAAAATGGATACACTTTCCCAAATGCCGGTTGTAACCTATGTTAACTCAACGGCATCGGTCAAGGCACTTTCAACCATATGCTGCACTTCGGCCAATGCCATAAAAGTTGTTAACAGTCTGGATACTGAAGAGGTATTAATGGTTCCCGACCGAAACCTCGCCAGGTATGCCGCTTCGCATACGAGCAAGAAAGTTCATTTCTGGAATGGATACTGCCCGGTTCACGATTTATTAACCCAGGAAGATGTCAAAAAAGTAAAACAGAAATATCCTGATGCTGTTTTTATGGCCCATCCCGAATGCCGGCCGGAAGTTCTTGCGCTGGCGGATTATGTGTTTAGCACTTCAGGAATGATTCGGTTCGCCAGGGAATCCAAAAATAGAACTTTTATTGTCGGAACTGAGGTGGGGTTGCTTTATCCTCTGAAAAAAGCAAATCCTGAGAAAGATTTTTATCCGTCTTCCGGTGCCATGGAATGCCCGGACATGAAAAAAATAACCCTTCATGATATCGCCAGAAGCCTGGAATTAATGGACGGAGAGGTAAGGGTGCCTGAAGAAATACAGCAGCCCGCACTTAAAGCGGTTCAAAGGATGGTAGATCTGTCTCTGTGAGAAGGAAGGCATAGGGATTTGAGGGATGTAGGGATTCAGGGTTGGGAAGTTCAGAGGTTCAGGGTTCAAAGGTTCAAGGTTGAGAAATTATAGGTTTACCTCACAAATATAAACCGGCCAATATTGGGGAACAATTTGTGATTTGTTATTTCCGGTTTATCCGGGGTTGCGGTCATTTTGATTAGAAGCGGGTTCAACAAATAGGGAGGAGATTCTATTTCGGCCTTTGGCTTTTGAATTATACATTGCCTGATCGGCTCTTTTGATAAATGTTGATAATTGTTCATTTTTAAAATATTCGGTAAGACCGATACTTATGGTTATTGTTACCACTTTACCGGGTTCCGGCAAAAAACGTTCTGATTCCACAGCGGTCCGAATCCTGTTGGCAACGTTTTTTGCCTTTTTACCCTTTGTTTCCGGGAGGATTACCGTAAATTCCTCTCCGCCATATCTGTAAGCGGAATCCATTGTTCTGAGACATGATTTGATAATCTGGCTAAGCCTGACCAGCACTTTATCGCCTTCAAGATGTCCGTATGTATCATTATACATTTTGAAGTTATCAATGTCCAAAAGCAAAAGAGCAAGTGAATGGCCGTACCGGCTACACCGGCCAATTTCTACTTCGATCTGATTATAAAAGTGTCTTAAATTATATAGTTTTGTAAGACCATCTGTTATCGCGAGTTTCTCAAGTTTGCCGAGCACCCGGGCACGATCCTTGACTAATTGTCTATTTTTCAAGACTTTTTTTAATCTTAGCAGCAATTCCTCGAAACGAAAGGGTTTAAAGATAAGATCGCTGGCGCCTTTGTTTATGGCTTCTTCGTAAGAGTATTCGCCGCTGTAACCGGTCATTACAATGACATCTATATCATGATTTTGTGTCATGAGGTCAGTCAGTTGAAGACCATCCTTGCCGGGCAGCATGATATCGGTTATTGCTACATTCACATGGTTTGTTTTTATTAATTCCATCGCTTCTTCCGCACTGGAAGCCGTTATGGAATTGTATCCCGACCGGGTTAAAAATTCGTGCATCAAATTTTTAATGCCAGCATCGTCGTCTACTATTAAAACAAGTCCATCCATCTCTTTTTGCCCAGCCCATGGAGTTTATATGGATATATTTTCTATAATTATGTGTATCGGAAGTTCTATTTTGCTATAAACGGAATCGAAATTACAATCCTTTTACTGGCAACCTATTCCGATTGAGTGGAAGCCACTAAACCCGATTGCCGCTTCTTTGATACCGGGGTTGACATATTTAACAACAATTTGATAAAAGGCGTTCTCTTTACTTTAATTTAACTAAATTGAGTATTTCAAATTGTGATACAATATTATAGAGACGATAACTACTTAATATTTTAGCACATTATATGATCGCTAAAAAATGACAGATACTCATCCATTTGGATGGTGTGAATCTATTTATAAACTTTATATTATATTTCCAAAGAGATTTTATGTCAACAGGCTTTTAATTTTGTTTGGATGTTAAAAGAGATATTATAAGCGATAATGAAAAACATAAGAAATTTTAGCATCGTAGCACATATTGATCACGGAAAATCCACGCTTTCCGATCGCCTGATACAGGCGACCCATGTCATTATGGACCGGGATTTTAAAGATCAGATATTAGATACCATGGACATAGAACGGGAACGTGGCATTACCATAAAAAGCCAGACCATTTGTCTGCCGTATATATCAAAAAATAATCAGACCTATTCCCTGAATCTTATCGATACGCCCGGACACGTAGACTTTACTTATGAAGTTTCCCGGGCGCTTGCTTCTTGCGAAGGGGCATTGCTTTTGATAGATGCCAGCCAAGGAGTGGAGGCTCAGACCCTGGCCAACCTTTATCTGGCCTTGGAACATGATCTTGAAATTATTTCCGTAATCAACAAAATAGATCTACCGTCGGCTGATGTTAAGTGGGTAAAAAAACAGATAAAAGAAGACCTGGGACTTGACCCGGAAACGGCGATACTGGCTTCAGCCAAAGAAGGAATCGGCATCGAAGATGTGCTTGAGGGTATTATTGATTATCTGCCGCCTCCCACAGGAGATCCGGATGCACCCTTTAAAGCTTTGATCTTTGATTCTCACTATGATCCTTTTCGGGGGACAATTGTTCATTTTCGGGTGTTCCAGGGAAGAGTAAAGCCAAAAGATCTGATTATGTTCATGTCAAATAAGGCCGTTTATAAGGTTGAGGAAGTCGGGATATTTCAGATTGACCGTATACCCCAAAAAGAAATTTCAGCAGGCCAGGTGGGCTATATGATCGCAGGTATAAAGACGGTCAGCGACACACGATGCGGGGATACCATAACCTTAAAAGACACCCCCTGTTCAACGCCCATGCCGGGATTCAAGGAAGCAAAACCGGTGGTTTTTTCTTCGATCTATCCGGTTGCCTCTGATGGCTATGAGGAGCTGGCTACCGGCCTGGAAAAACTGAAACTAAACGATGCGTCCCTTATATATGAAAAAGATACGTCGGTGGCTTTGGGTTTTGGGTTCCGTTGCGGCTTTCTGGGGCTACTTCATCTTGAGGTTGTTCAAGAGCGTCTTGAGCGTGAATACGATCTTTCTTTGATCCTCACTGCGCCTTCGGTCAGATACAAGATTGTCATGAATGACGGCTCCACATTAACTATCGACAACCCGGCCTTATACCCGGATCCTACAAAGATTGAATGCACAAAAGAGCCGTTTATACGGGCCTCCATCATAATACCGGATCGGTATATGGGGCCGGTTATGAAGCTCTGCCTGGATCGAAGAGGAGTTAATAAGAATTATCAGTATCTGACCAATAATCGGCTGGAAATGATATTTGAACTTCCCCTGGCAGAAGTTGTTTATGATTTTTACGACAAGCTTAAATCTGTTACACAGGGGTATGGATCTTTTGACTACGAATTGATAGATTTTAGAGAGACCGACCTTGTCAAGGTGGATATTCTGATCAACGGGGATCGTGTTGATGCCTTTTCCCAGCTGGTTCATCGAGACCGGGCGGTTGAGCGGGCACGGCGCGCATGTGAAAAACTACGTGATGAAATTCCGAGACAGATGTTTAAAATAGCCATCCAGGGGGCTATCGGCGGGAATATTATTGCCCGCAAGACGGTTTCTGCCTTTAGAAAGGACGTTACTGCAAAATGTTATGGCGGTGACATAACCCGAAAACGTAAACTGCTCGAAAAACAGAAAAAAGGAAAAAAACGGATGAAGATGGTGGGTCAGGTAATGATCCCCCAGTCCGCATTTCTGTCCGTGCTGAAAACAGACACGGATTAAAAGGTGATGAACTTGTAATAAGTCAAAATTGAATTTTTTTACCAAGCTGTCAAAGGTGAATAAATGGGAAAAACAATCGCCGAAAAAATTTTTGATGCCCACCATGTTGATAACCCTGCAGAAGATATTCATGTCATTCGACTGGACGCTGTATTCTGTCATGAGATTACAACACCCATGGCAATCAATGATCTGGTTAGCCGTAACAAGGACCGTGTTTTTGACCCTGATAAAATTAAGGCGGTTATCGATCATGTTACGCCGGCAAAAGACTCAAAGACTGCCGAACAGGGTAAAATTCTCAGAGATTGGGCCAGACGTCATAATATTCTTGATTTTTTTGACATCGGTAGAAACGGGATATGCCATGTGCTTTTTCCTGAAAAGGGATTTGTGCGTCCGGGCTTTACGGTGATTATGGGTGATTCTCATACCTGTACCCATGGCGCATTCGGTGCATTTGCCGCCGGAGTCGGGAGCACGGATCTTGAAGTGGGAATTCTTAAAGGCGTCTGCGCCTTTCACTATCCTTCAACCATTAAAATAAACATTAGCGGACGGATGCCTGAAGGTGTTTTGGCCAAGGATGTGATCCTTTCCGTAATCGGCCGTATAGGGGTTAATGGTGCAACCAACAGGGTACTTGAATTTACCGGGCCGGTTGTGGAAGCCATGACCATGGAATCAAGGATGACACTTTGCAATATGGCTGTTGAAGCCGGTGCAACCTCGGGTATTTGCCTTCCTGACATAACCACCGTTGAATATTTATGGGAGTTCATCAATAATGAATATCCTGATAAAAAAACAGCCCTTGATGACTTTAGCCGGTTTGTTTCTGATTCTGATGCCCGGTATGTTCAGGTGATTGAACATGATGTCAGTCGTCTGGAACCGCTGGCTACCTTTGGATATAAACCCGATCAGGTAAAACCGGTCACGGAGATGGGAACCATAAAGGTGGACCAGGTCTATATCGGCTCATGCACCAATGGAAGAATCGAAGATCTCAGGGTTGCCGCCCGGGAGCTTTCCGGCCAAAAAATCAGTAATTCCGTGCGGGCCATTGTCTCTCCGGCTACACCAAAGATCTTTGGCCAGGCCATGGAGGAAGGAATTCTGAAAATATTTTTGGATGCCGGATTCTGTATTACAAACCCCACATGTGGCGCCTGCCTGGGCATGAGCAACGGCGTATTGGCCCAAGGCGAAATCTGCGCATCCACAACAAACAGAAATTTCAACGGCCGCATGGGCAAAGGAGGGATGGTGCACTTGGTAAGTCCTGCCACAGCGGCAGCGACAGCCATTGCGGGTTACATTACAAATTCCAGACGTTTCAAAGGTTGATGGCTTTGTAAAAAGTCCAACTTCTACGTTGCGCTGCATTCCTCGTCACTGCAACGTACTATAAGTACTTCTCATTCCTCGCAATTTGCGCGCCTTGAATTTGGAGCTTTTTACTTTGCCATCACAAACTGACTTTTTACGAGACTGTCAAAGGTTGAAGGATATATTATGAAAAATTTCAGCGGAAAAGCACTATTCCTTGATAGAGATGATATCAATACTGACGAAATTATTCCGGCAAAATACCTTTCTGAGATTTCCAAGCAGGCACTTGCTCCCTATCTTTTAGAAGATATCAAACTCGACGGATTCATGCCCCGAATTGATATTCAAGATAAAAGTGTTATCATTACCAGAACAAACTTCGGTTGCGGGTCTTCCAGAGAGCATGCCGCCTGGGCACTTGAAGTGAACAACATTAACCTGGTCATCGCAGAAAGTTTCGCCAGAATTTTCAGACAAAACATGTTTAATTGTGGAATGATGGCTGTGGAGGTGCCGGCAAAAACCATGGACCGTATTTTCAGAGACTTTGCCGGCAAAGAAACCTATCTGGAAACGAATCTTGAAAAAAATATTTTTATTATAACAGGTAAACAAGATCAATTAGAAATATCTTTTTCAATTTCTGACTTTGACCGTGCCCTGGTAATGAGCGGGGGGTGGGTGGAGTACGCGGATTCGAAATATTGACGGTCTCGTAAAAAGTCCAACTTCTGCGTTGTGCTGCATTTCGTAACCATTCAACGTACGAAAAGTACGACTCATGATTACAAAATTTGCACGCCTTGAATTTGAACTTTTTACGAGACCGTCTAAATCGGACTTTTTACGAGTTCATCAAATATTGAGCCGGAAAAATTCCGGTGTTACAATTTCAGAACTCCCGACCTGTATACGTAATTTCAACGTGATATGAAGGTTTAGTCGTATTTTCAGATGCAACAATTTGAACATCGAACGTTCAACGTCGAATGTGGAAGGCGCTTCGCTTTGTCTTTATTATAAATGGTAGAATACAGTATTCGATGTTCAACGTTCATCTTTTATATGCCCTCAAGGTCCTTCCAGATCCATATAATTGCTATTGGTTACCTTGTTTCCCCCTTAACCCTGACACCCGAACCCTGACACCTGACACCTATAAAAAGGGTTTTGGAGCCACGGTTTGTCAATAGACAAGGATCAGCATTTACCAACGGCCTTAATTTACACCCCCCGCCTTACTCTTTTATCACTTTATTGATAATGGCGCCGATTTTTTCGATGCGGCATTCGACTACGTTTCCCGGCTTTAGAACTACCGGCGGATCTCTGAATATTCCCACTCCGGCTGGCGTTCCGGTGGAAATGATGTCGCCCGGAATAAGGGTGATATCCTCACTAATGTTTTCTATTATGGCAGGAATGTCAAAAATCATATCCCGGGTATTTCCGTCCTGCATGATTTCGCCATCTACTATAGCGGTCAGTCTCAGGTTATTTACATCGTCAATCTCATCCGGAGTCACAACGAAAGGACCGGCCGGTGCAAAGCTGTCAAAGGATTTCCCTCTGAACCATTGGGAATCGGAAAACTGAGCCTCCCGTGCGGACACATCATTCAAGACGGTAAATCCTGCAATGTAATCGAAAGCATCTGTTTTATTAATTCTTTTTCCTTCTTTTCCAATGATTACAGCAAGCTCCACCTCCCAGTCCACCTGGTCACTGCTTCTGGGAAGTATTATGGGGTCATAAGGTCCACTCAAGGCATTTGGTGTTTTACAGAATATCAACGGTCTTTCAGGATTTTCAAAGCCTCCTTCTTTGGCATGTTCGGCATAATTTTTTCCAAGACAGATGATCTTGGACGGGTGGTGGATCGGGCTTGCAATTCGCGCCTCGATTTTTTGGCCCGATTTCTTAACCCCGGCAACCTTTTCAAGCCATCCCTCTCTGAAAAATGTTTCATTTATATCAGGAATCTGAGGAAAGATTTCTCTCAAGTCGACGATTTTGCCGTCTTTCCACAGCCCCGGCTTGGCCTTACCCTTTTGACCAAATCTGATTAATCTCATAAGTCTCCTTTTTTTATCAAAATTCTTTATGCTTCGGCATTACATGATTTTGCCTTATATTTTTCCCGTCCTCATAGCACTTTTTTCCATACCAGTTGATTTGTCTGCATATCCCACGAATAATACTAACTTCTTTGGCGCGAAGTTGAAGCCTGGAAAAAAAACGGCGTAAATTATTGATCCAGTAATCCGGATTTTCAGGATTGATATAACTGATCCTGACCAGTATATCTTTGAGCTGGTCATACATCCCGTCAAGCTCATGACGGCTGGCAAGTCGAGGAGCGGATTTCGTATTTTCTTCAAGACCTGCAGTAAAAATTTCATAGCATATAATTATTACCGCCTGGGCAAGATTCAGGGATGAAAATTCGGCCGTGGGGATATTTACAAGCCCATGACAGTTGCGGATGTCTTCGTTGGAAAGCCCCCTGTCTTCCGGGCCGAAGAGGATGGCGATACGATTCTCAATGGAAATGGGAACCAGCTTTTGAGCCAGTTTAGAAGGGGTATTCACGACCTGACGCTGTCCTCCCAGCCGCGCCGTCGCACCGACGACATAATTAAAATGGGAAAGTGCGTCCTTAAGATCTGAACAAATGCTGCTTTTATCAACAACATGTGACGCGGCATGCGTCGCCAATTTCAGGATTTTATTCCGGTCAAAGTTTGGGGGGTCGATAACCACAAGTCGGCTGAAACCCATATTGCACATGGCACGGGCAACGGACCCGATATTTTCAGGATGTCGTGGCTGGTGTAAAACTATGGTGATGTTGTCAAAATTGATTCTTTTGAACATCAGCCGGTAACTTCATAGCTGTTGAAAAAGAATCCTATTTCAGAGGCGGCGGTCTCGGGGGAATCTGAACCGTGCACGATATTTTTTTCAATATCCGTTGCAAAATCCTTCCGAATGGTCCCTTCAGCCGCATCCCTGTGATCGGTGGCACCCATTATTTCACGGTATCCGGCTATGGCATTTTCTCCCTCAAGAACCATAACAACAATAGGTCCGGATGTCATAAAATATGTCAGACTTTGAAAAAACGGCCTTTCTTTGTGCACGGAATAAAAACTTTCTGCCTGGGCTTTGTTCATTTTCAACATTTTCATGGCAATGATCTTGAGTCCGTTGCTTTCCAATCGTTTAATGACTTCACCGATCACTCCTCGGGCAACACCGTCGGGCTTGATAATAGCTAATGTTTTTTCCATAAGTTTCATTTTCCTTTATAACACGATTCGATCTCCGATTTTTGTCCCGCTTTTTCTTACAGCGCCAGCACCACATTCAACAACATACTGTGCCTTATTCTTTGGAACGTAAATTGTAAAGGGCTTAAAATTTTTTTTTATTTCAATTACTTTTTTTGTCTGGTCAAGAAATATTACATCAATCGGATAGAAAACAAAAAACATGTGCAGTGATACCGTTTTTTCTTTTTTGAAGACCAACACCACAGCTTTGTCACGGACAGCAGAACTCGAGGTAAACATAAGACCTTTGGCTTTGCTGAACAATGAGCTCAAGAGCTTTTTCTCTCCTGCAATAACTGTATTTCTATTCCTGTTTATTAACACGTGTGATTTTTAACCCGAAGGGGGAAGTAAATCAAGATTGTTGGTGATTTAGCTCAAGCAATCCAGGTTTCAGTGTTCAGGTGTCAGCTCTTACCTTCGTCCTTCTGACACCCGACACCTGAAACCAGACCTTTGAATTCCGATGGAAAGTAATAAATGACCACTGTTAACCAACATCAGTGAATTACACGCCCCGAAGGGTGAAAATTTTCATGAAATATTCGGGCTAAAGCATATCATTCTTCCAACTGGGATATGCAGAGCATAAAATCATCTGCAAATGCCTCCTGAATCTTTTCTTCCTCTCCGAACTCGGAAACGTCGGTTGCTACATTTCTCCCGATTCCATATTCAACATCCCAACCCTTTTTTTTCAAAAGTTCAATCAGTTTTTCAGCCTGCTCCTTTGTGGCATCATCTCCTATATTTTGTTCAGCGATCAAAAATTTCATTTCACAGTCCTCTCTTTTCTAAATTTTTCATATATTAGCACATTCATTGTAAAATTTGTGTATTTTACAAAACGTTTTATTTTCACCACCCATACACAAAGGTTCACCCTGTTAAATGATACTAAATTTGACGGCCTCGTAAAAAGTCCAACTTCTGCGTTGTGCTGCATTTCGCAATCATTCAATGTACGATAAGTACACCTCATGATTACAAAATTTGCACGCCTTGAATTTGAACTTTTTACGAAACCGTCTAAATCGGACTTTTTACGAGACCATCAAATTTAACTTACTATAGATATTAAATGGTATTTTTCAATAAAAATCGACTTGGGTTTTTTAATATTTAACAGGGCAGGCGAAGAAAGATTAATAATTTTATCCTTTGTGTCTTGGTGGCAAATAATTTTTGGTTCTCTCCAAGCCCTGGGCCTGCTTGTTCAGGTTGGGTATTACAAAACATCGGACACATGGACCAGTGAGATATCAGAATCTTTAATATTTTTTACAAATCGACCGATCGTATGTACTGTTTCCGGAAACGGATGTCCGATTCCCACAGCATGCCCGTATTTTTTTGAATGTCTTTTTAGCTTGTTGAGCTGATTATAAATGGCTGAATCATTATGAACATTATCCAGAAAAATGTTCCTGCCTGTTGCAGCCATATGAAGCTTTCTTGCGGTTCTATACCCCATAGAATGGCTTGATGTAAAGCTGTCAACAAAAAAAAGATCTCTTTTCTTTACATTTTCGAGAACTTCTCTAGTTTCTTTATATGTCTCTGTAAATCTTGATCCCATATGGTTGTTTACTCCAACGGCATAGGGTACGCCGGCAATATTCTCTTCTATAATTCTCTCGATCCTGTCGGGCCCATCTCCGACATAGAGTGCTCCGGGTCCTGGGTCAAAAGAATCAATGTTGTAAGGTTCCATGGGTTGGTGAAGCAAGATTTCATGTCCGTTATCATGAATTTCAAGGGCCAGGTCATAAGAATATGCCAGTCGTGGCAAGATGGCAAAGGTAATGGGAACATCTATGTTCAGGAATTGTCTTGCATGGGAACGGCTGAATCCGATATCATCGATAATCAGTGCAAT
>Ga0272444_10002037_pt1 | contig 18936 bp, 12 predicted proteins | sample SSMForm13_FD_201033 | JGI IMG/M metagenome (GOLD analysis project Ga0272444, IMG submission 201033) | Marine sediment archaeal communities from Little Sippewissett salt marsh, Falmouth, MA, United States - SSM-Form-13 | ecosystem: Environmental > Aquatic > Marine > Wetlands > Sediment ... | reverse complement strand
GTCCGGCTTCATAATCAAGACCGGAGTCGAACGCGTTTGGGATTGACAGGAAACAGCATTCCCTGTATGCACTATAGCCGGATGACAAAAGCCGGTTTCCAAATCCATATCCCAAGGAGTATGGGCGTGACCGAATTCACATATTCAAACGTTGAAAAGGAAATGGAGGTTTATGGTTACGACACCGTGGTGAAGAGCCATTGCAGAATGTGCCACGGTGGATGCGGCGTGCGGGTCTACCTAAAAGACGGCCGGATCGAAAAGATTGCGGGGGATCCGGACTGCCCCATCAACCATGGGACCCTCTGTTCCAAGGGGATCGGGGCCACACAACTGGTGTATCATCCTGACCGCCTCACCCATCCGGTGCGGCGCATCGGTCCCAAAGGGAGCGGCAAATGGGAGCGCATCTCCTGGGATGAGGCCCTCGATACCATCGCCGAAAGGGTCCTCCACTATAAGGAGGTCTACGGCGCCGAGTCCATTGTCCCGGGTTACGGCACGGGACGTGAAAACGAGGCCGTCATCTACCGTTTCGCGAATCTTCTGGGAACGCCCAACGTGTTGACAGCCGGGCATTTCTGTTACGGCCCGAGGATCGCCACCACCATCATCACCTGCGGCACCAATCCGATTGTGGACTATGAGAACCATCCCAGGTGTATCATGGTCTGGGGCAACAACGTCACGATCAGCAATCCCGACTGCTACAAGGGAGAACCGTTTTCCCAGGCCCTGGACGCGGGGGCCCGGCTCATCGCGGTGGACCCGAGGATGACCCGGATTGCCGCCCGCGCCGATATCTGGCTCCCCCTGCGGCCGGGAACGGATACGGCCCTGGCCCTCGGAATGCTCCATGTGATCATTCATGAAGACCTTTATGACACGGATTTTGTGGAAAACCATGTATATGGATGGGAGCCCTTTGTCGAGCGCGTGAGAGCGTACCCCCCGGATCGCGTGGAACAGATTACCTGGGTTCCGAAGGAGAAAATCCAGGCGGCGGCACGCCTCTTTGCCACCACCAAACCCGCGGCCATCCAGTGGGGCGTGGCTATTGAACAGCAGGTCAACTGCGCGGACAACAACCGGGCCCTGTTGGCCCTCATGGGAATCACAGGCAACATCGACGCCAGGGGCGGGCAGGTCCTGTTCAAGCCCCCCCGGATCGTCAATGTGGGCCGTTTCGGTGCCCACGATATGCTCCCCTCGGAACAGGCCGCCAAGCGACTCGGTGGCGACCGGTTCCGTTTGGCCGGCAATTTTGCCATCATCAATCCCAAGTGCGTATGGGACGCCATCCTCTTCGAAACGCCCTACCCCGTCAAGATGCTCTTCTTTATCAGCTCCAATCCCCTCATGACGCGCGGAAATGCAAAGGAGGTGTACCAGGCCCTCAATGCCGTCGATTTCATGGCCGTTTCCGATTTTTTCATCACACCTACAGCGGAATTGGCCGACATCGTTCTCCCCACGGCAACTTGGCTCGAGATGGACTACATCGGGGACTTCTGGAAACGCCACGGCTACATTCTGCCGAGACGAAAGGTGGTGCAGATTGGAGAATGCCGCTCAGATCACGAGATGCTCAATGACCTGGCCCACCGGGTGGGCCAGGGAGATTTCTGGTGGGAAACCTTCGAAGAGGCCCTCGATTTTATCCTGAGGCCCATGGGGATCACCTGGAACGACTTTAACCAGATGGAATATATCCGGGGGGATGTGAGTTACAAGAAGTATCGACAGAATGGTTTTTCCACCCCGACCGGAAAATTCGAGCTCTATTCCACCCTGCTGGAAAACTGGGGGTTCGATCCCCTGCCTCAGTACAGAGAGGCCCCGGAAAGCCCGGTGAGTACGCCCGAACTCTACGAAGAATACCCCTATATCCTCATCACGGGGAGACGCATCCCCGGATTCTTTCACACGGAGAACCGGCAGCTACCCTGGCTCAGGGAACTGCACCGGGATCCCATCGTGGAAATCCACCCGGAGACGGCGGCAAAGGAAGGCATCCATGAAGGGGACTGGGTCATCCTGGAATCGCCTCGGGGAAGCGTCAGACAACGGGCCCGGTTCTTCGAGGGCATGGACCCCCGGATCATTTCTGCGGAGCACGGATGGTGGTTCCCTGAGAACAAAGATCCCGGCCATGGGTGGGACGCATCCAACATCAATATCCTGACCAGCAATGCCTATGAGCACTGTGATCCAGCCATGGGCGCCACCCATGTTCGGACGCTCCTCTGCCGGATTCGGCCGGAAGCTGATACGCAAGGAATCCAGGAGACATAACGGATGAAACCCTATGAATTAATCATCGATCACGAATCGTGCTGGGGATGCCGGACGTGCGAGGTGGCGTGCAAGCAGGAAAATCGGGACCCGGATGGGGTACGGCTCATCAAGGTCCTTGAAGAGGGTCCGCGCATCATCGATGGAAAGCCGTATTTTACATTCCGGGTGAGCACGTGCCGTCACTGTGACGAACCGGCCTGCGTGGATGTCTGTCCCGAGGAGGCGATCACGAAGCGGGATGACGGGATGGTTGTCTTAGATGCAGCGGCGTGTGTCGGGTGCGGTCTCTGCGTAGAGGAATGCCCCTATGAAGCGATTGAACTGGACCCGAAACGGGGTGTTGCCCGCAAGTGCAATCTCTGTTTTCACCGGGTGTACAAGGGGCTTTTCCCTGCCTGCGCCGACAATGTCTGCCCGGGGCACTGCATCTATTTCGGCGATCCGGATCAAATAAAAAGGGAGATCGCGGAGAAACACACCCGTCGTCCGCGAAATCCCTTGTCATGAGTATGATGCGGGCAGCCGCAACCACGTGTCTAGGGTGATCTAACGTACTTCATACCCACCCCTTATGTCATCGTCTTTTGTCTTTGGAACCAGACTGCTCCAGGAGTTCGCTCACTGCATCTAACATTTCTGGTACGTCAAACGGCTTCTTAAATACCCGGTCCGCCCCCACGCCACGGGCCATTCTGAGGTATTCCTCCGCATGCACCACTCCGCCGCCGGATATGGCAATGATTTTCACATCGGGGAAGTCGCGCCGAAGCTCCATAATGGTCTCAATGCCCTCTTTGTCAGGCATAATAAGGTCCGTAATCACCACGTCTGAGGGGTTATCTCGAAAAAGCTTCATACCGGCATTCCCGTCAGACGCCTCGACAACATCATATCCCTCCTGCGTCAGCATGTTCAAGAACAGCTCCCGGATCGAAGCTTCATCATCAATAATCAGAATACGGGCCATAACGCTCTCCTTTCACGACATCCAGCCATAGTAGTGGTGCAATGGTGGGAGGTCAAGAACATATTTGCGGTATGCGTGCGTGTACGTAAAGGCGGTGCTGCGCATTGCTGTCACTTAGAGCCGCAACACCGCTTGACACAAGGCCACCGTTTTTCTAAACTCCCTCATCGACCGGGAGGAGCCGCGTGCGCCTCATAAGAGACACTTCTATGGAAACCGAGAACCTTTCAAGTCGTGAATCACAACGACGGACGGATTGCTCTGGGGTTACATGAACATGGATATCGCCTCTCTGATTAAGAACCGTCAAGGGGAAACCTATTCCCTCCACCGGAAATATGTGAACCCCCAATTTGTGCGCGTATTGGAGGTCATCGGGTTCAACCGTAATTATGTCGGTGCAACAGGCACCCGGCTCAAAGACGAAAATGGCCGAGAAGTACTCGATTTTCTGGCAGGTTTTGGAGTGTTTAACATCGGGCGCAACCATCCCCTCGTTGCCCGCGTATTAAAGGACGTGCTGGACGCCGGATCGGCAAGCCTTGTGCAGATGGATGTCGGCCCTATTTCAGGTCTCCTGGCAGAGGCATTGGCCAACATTGCGCCGGGTGACCTGGAGGCGGTGTTTTTCACCAATTCCGGCACAGAAGGCGTCGAAGGGGCGCTCAAGTTTGCTCGGCAGGCCACGGGAAAGCATAAGATCGTCTATTGTGAGCGGGCCTTTCACGGGCTCACCCTGGGCGCCCTGTCGGTGAACGGGAACGCGGAATTCCGAAGCCGCAACGAACCGCTTCTGCCGGGTTGCATCCCTGTACCCTTTAATAACCTGGAGGCGCTGAAGGCCGCATTCGCAGAAAGGGACGTGGCCGCCTTTATTGTGGAGCCGATCCAGGGAAAGGGGGTCTTTGTCCCGGACGAAACCTATCTCCCCGAGGTACGCCGTCTCTGTGATGAATACGGAGTTCTCCTGATTGCCGACGAGGTTCAGACCGGGTTCGGTCGAACCGGCAAGATCTTTGCGGTGAATCACTGGCATGTGGTTCCTGATCTGTTGGTGGTCTCCAAGGCCCTGTCCGGAGGGTATATCCCTCTGGGCGCCATCATCACGCGACGGGATATCCATTCCATGGTGTTTGACTGTATGGACCGGTGTTTTGCCCATTCAAATACGTTCGGCCAAAACGATTTGGCCATGGCCGCCGGGCTCGCCACGCTCCATATCATCGAACAGGAAGCACTGGTGGAGCGCTCAGCCCGTTTAGGGGAATATATCATGGCCGGCTTAAATAAATTGGCTGAACAGTATGAAATGCTTTATCATATCCGTGGAAAAGGCCTCATGGTGGGCATGCAGTTCGGCGTCCCGGAATCCTTCGCCCTGAAGACCGGATGGAAACTCCTTCACAAAATGAATGAGGAGCTTTTCTGTCAGATGATTACCATGCCCCTTCTGGAGAAACACCATATCCTGACACAGGTTGCCGGTCATGGGTTGGATACGGTCAAGATACTTCCCCCGCTCACCATTGACACACGAGACGCCGACCAGTTCCTCGCCGCCATGGATGATGTACTGAGGGATGCCCACAAATTTCCGGGTTCTGCCTGGACCACTGTCAAAAACCTGGGCCTTCGGACCGCAAAAACCGCATGAGTGTCCTCAATAAAATCCAGGAAGGTCTCTTAAACGCTGTATGGCGCGTGGTGTCCGTTCACTCCTGGATGGTTATAGGGGTCGGCCTGATCCTTGCCGTCCTATCGTCTGTCGCTGCTTTCCTCTTTCTCGATCTGAACAGCGACCAGGACAAACTGGTCTCACCGGACACCCCGTTTCACAAGCGGTATCTGACCCATCTGAAGAATTTTGGGGATCAGGAATATCTCTATGTGGTGATCAAGACCGGCGGGTCTGAAGACGGCAAGAAGCGGGCCATCGCATTTGCCGAGGACCTCCACAACCGGCTTTCCCTCCACCCGAAGCTGATTCAGGCGGTCTATTTCCGTATGGCACCGACGGACCTGGGCAATAGCGCCCTCCTCTTCGCATCCCCTCAAGAGGCCGAGGCCCTGACCGGGACGATCCGTTCCCTTGTCCCTTTCCTCAAGGTCTGGAGCCGGGATGGTTCACTGACCGGGTTCATCGACACCTTGGCCAGACTCTTGAGCGGGGAGGGGGAAGGTATCACCGACGTGGAACCTGCGGTCCTGGGAAAGGCCCTGGAAGCGCTCCATGATTTTCTCGAGAACATGAACCGTATGATGGCCGGCGACGTTTCATACCGTTCCGTGCTCGATCTGACAAAGACGGGGTATGACTACTTTTTTACAAAATCCGGTCAATTGCTGGTTATGCGGCTCCTTCCAGCCAAGGATTTCGGTACCATGGACGTCATAGGAGAGCCCCTTCGTGTGGTTCGCCAGGCCCTGAATGCCACCCGTTCTCACTATCCGGATGTTGAGGCGGGTCTCACCGGAAGACCGGTTTTACAGGCGGATGAAATGGCGACTACGGATCATGACATGACCCGGGCCGCCCTCATTGCCATGCTTCTCGTAGCCGTCCTTTTCATGCTGATCCTCCACGGCTGGCTGAGGCCGCTATTACTCCTGATTGCCTTGATCATGGCCATGGCCTGGAGCTTTGGTTTCGCCACCGTTGCGGTGGGGGAACTCAATCTGTTGTCCATCGTGTTCGCGCTGGTCCTTGTGGGCATTGGTGTGGATTTCGGCGTTCACATTATCATGCGGTATGTGGAAGCCCACAAAGGAGGTGCTACGGTCGACGATGCGGTGCGGATCTCCATCTTCAGGACCGGCCCGGGCATCATCTTAGGTGCCATTACCTCCGTCTGTGCGTTCTACGCGGTTCTGGGGTCGGACTTCGTGGGACTGGCCGAGCTGGGACTGATCGGTGGGACCGGGGTCCTCCTCTGCCTCGTCTCCATGATAACGGTGCTGCCCGCCATGTTGTTGATCGCCGGGAGACGCCGCCTTTTTCCATCTTCAACGCCCAGGATAACCGCCCTCCCATTCCTGGAAGGCCTCTCTCATCGAGCCGGATGGGCCATTGTCATCCTGATTGGGCTCACCCTGGCCGCCTTACCCGGCCTTCTCAAGGTACGGTTTAATTACAACCTTCTGGAGCTGCAAGCCAAAGGGCTCGAATCGGTTGAATACGAGAGGATCCTGATCGATTCGTCCGATGAATCCACCTGGTATGCCATTACAACTGCAGACAATCTGAAAGAGGCGACCCGTCTGACACGGACCCTGAGGGACCTCCCGAGTGTAGGGAAGGTGGAAAGCATTCTGGATTTCATCCCTAAGAGCCAGGCCCGAAAAGCGGCCATCTATCAGAAGGCGGCCAGGGAACTGAACCAGGTTTCTCTAAAGGATTTTCCTTCGCCCGACCTTCAGGCCGACCCGTTGCTGGGGGCCTTTTCCCGCCTCTCCGGGGCGTTGGAAGGGCTAGCCGAAAAACTATTCTCAGCCGGATCCGGGTCGGACATTGCGTTGATCGATAAAGACCTGGCCTCTATTGAGGCCATTGTGGAGCGGCTGAAGCAGGACCCGGAAAGCGCCAGCCGACTCGAGGCCCTCCAGACAGGACTGGTCCGGGATCTCAAGAGATCCATCGAACAGCTGAGAACATGGCTCAACGCGGAATCGGTCACACCGGTCGATCTGCCCGCGCCCCTGAGGGATCTCCACATCGGAAAGGACGGTTCCTACCAGATCAAGGTGATCCCTAAGCACGATGTGTGGGACTTTGACGCGCTGGCACACTTCGTCTCTCAGATTCGGCAAGTGGATCCCCACGTGAGCGGGGTCCCGGTGGGCGTTTTTGAGTCAGCCCGCCTCATGCATCGCACGTTTCTCACCGCTGCAGGATTGACCGTTATCCTCGTGACGCTGATCCTGTGGGCCTACTGGCGCTCCTTGCCCGTTGTTTTTCTTACCATACTGCCGCTGGGGGCGAGCGTGATTTGGCTCCTTGAAATTATGGGGTGGCTGGGCCTTGATTTCAACTTGGCCAATTTCTTTGCCGTACCGATCCTAATCGCCATCGGCGTGGACGGGGGGGTCCACCTCCTGGCCCGCTGGGGAGAACTTCAGTTCATGGCAAGGCGTGCACCTCAGGAGCGTGTCGGGCTGTTTCACACCAGCACGCCCACCGCCGTCACCTTGAGTTTTGCCACCACCATGATCGGATTCGGCGGCCTTCTTTTCGCACACCATCGAGGACTGGCAAGCCTCGGTTGGGTCATGGTCTTGGGGTCCCTGACGGGGATGCTGGCGTGCCTGCTGGTCCTCCCTCCCGCACTCAAATTGATGCGCCGGAGATGACCCTGCATCTTCATCTTCTCATAAAGGAGGAATCATACCCATGAATCCGGTTAAGTTATTCCTGATCCTCTTTGTTGTTGCATCGGCCTGGTTTCCTTTTACCCGCCCGATTGCATTTGGCGACGAGCTGAACTTTGCTATTATCCAGCCGGGACAGCCAGGCTCTCCGAAAGAGGCACAGCCGGTGATGGATGCATTGGCCGCCTATCTGCAAAAAAAGATGGGCACGGACTGTGCGGTTAAAGGAGTCTATTTCAATGAACTTGATCCGGCCCTGGCCTTTTTGCATAATGAGCCCCCAACATGGGGGATCGTCCGCCTGGGGTTCTATGCGGAACACGCACGTGCATTTCAGATGACCGCTCTTGCTTCAACGCGGCCGGGGGGCCATGACACGGATATATGGCGGCTCGTGGTATCCACAGACGGGCCCGGGGACTGGAAGGCATTGAAGGGCACGGTGCTGGGGAACATGCTTTTTGAAAAGGATGCGGCGTCCTGCCTCCTTTTTGATCTCCCCTCCAACAGGCTCCCGTTCACCCTGAAGGGCACATTTCGTCCCCTCAGCTCACTCAGACGCGTGATCCGGGGCAAGGTGGCCGGGGTGGTCCTGGACCGATCCCAGTACGAGGCGGCCCAGGCCTTGCCCTTGATGCAAAACATCGCTGTTGTGCACACGTCTCAAAAAATTCCCGCCAGCCCTGTGATCTGGTTCGGGAAGACGGACAACAGGACCCGGGAACTCACCCGTATCCTATTGCAAATGAAAGAAGATCGTGATGCCCAAACCCTGCTCAAACTCCTCCAGACGGACGGCTTCGGTCCTGCCGATCCGGACCTACCCCGTTTCAGGCGCGGAGAAAATGGGGCGGCTTGCTTTCCATAGCCTCGTTTTTGTGATATGGATTCTGGGGGCGTGTAGCGCTGTCACGGTTCCTCAGCAGCCCTTAAAGGAAACAGGGACAAGCCTGTCCTCCCATGAACCGACACTGTCCATATGCGCCCCGTGCTCCCGGGATCAGGCCGAGGCATGGGAACGGGACGCGGAAAGGGATGCCTGGTCCGCCCTGAGGGCGGCCAACTGCTATCTGTTTCTGGTGACAAGGCAAACAGAGCGGGAATTGAAGCTCTCAGACGCCAGGAAGGGCCGTGAATTGGCGAAGCGGGCGGTTGCTCGATATCCCCGCAGCGGTCTGGCCCATTACCTGTATGCCTATCTGACGGGTCTGGTTGCTGAAAACGACCCGTTACGCGGTCTCGAACTGGTGCCGGTTATCGAGCAGGAGGCACGGTCGGCATCCACTTTGAATCCGTCGATTGACAAGGGGGGCCCGGACCGGATGTTGGGAGAGCTGTACCTGAAGGCCCCGGCATTCCCCGTGAGCATCGGGGATGCGGAAAAAAGCGTCGCCGCCTACCAGAAGGCCGTGGATATCGCCCCCGAGCATACTGAAAACCGTCTGGGTCTGGCCGATGCATTGCTGCAGCTGGGGGAGAGGGAAGCGGCCTGCGGCCAGTTACATCGAGCCCTCAGGGCCATGCCCCCTGCGGATTCAACCCGGGTGGCATGGCAGCATGCGCTGGATCTTCTCAACCGTCTTTGCACGGCAAAGGGCTCTGAGCAATAGAAGGGCTTTCACGATCAGAATGACAGTAAATCCGTCACAGCAGGGAAAGTTCCCTGATGGAGAAGGCCCGGTGACGCTGGTCACAGGGGCTTCGGGGTTTGTGGGATCGGCCGTTGTGCGCTGCCTCATCCGGTCAGGTCACCGGGTCAGGGTTCTGGTCCGGCCCACCAGCGATTTCCGGAACCTGGCAAAGATTCCTGTTGACAGGGTCGTCGGCGACCTGAAGGACCCGCATTCTTTAAGGCAGGCCCTTAAAGGATGTGTTTACCTGTTCCATGTGGCTGCGGACTACCGGCTTTGGGTGCCCGACCCCAGGGATATGTATCAAATTAATGTGCGTGGTACCCAGGAGATTATGCGGGAGGCCCTCCATGCGGGCATCAAAAGAATTATCTACACCAGCAGTGTTGGCACACTCAAGCTCAACGGCGACGGGAGCGCCGCTGATGAAAACGCGACCGCTTCTCTGACGGATATGATTGGTCACTACAAACGGTCCAAGCTTCTCGCTGAACGGGCTGTCTTGAATATGGTCGAGACCCGGGGGCTTCCGGCCGTCGTGGTGAATCCATCAACCCCGGTGGGGCCGGGAGACATCAAGCCGACACCGACCGGTCGCTTTATTGCGGAAGCCGCCTCCGGCCGGATGCCCGCCTATGTCAATACCGGTCTCAATATCGTCCATGTGGACGACGTGGCCACCGGGCACCTCCTCGCGCTGAGACAGGGTAAAATAGGGGAACGTTACATTCTCGGCGGATGCAATATGACCCTCAGAGAGATCCTCCTGGAGGTCGCTTCCCTCGTAAGACGTCCCGTCCCCCGTGTGTGCATTCCCCATCCTGTCGTCATGCCCATCGCCGTCCTTTCGGAGCTTTGGGCGCGTTGTGCCGGCAGGGGAGAGCCGAGGGTAACCGTTGTCGGAGCCAAGATGGCCAGGAGACACATGTTCTTTTCATCCGAAAAGGCGATACGCGAACTCGACTATGCACCCCGTCCGCCACAGGAGGCCCTCTACGATGCGGTGCAGTGGTTCCGCCTGAACGGGAATGTGTGTTGATCGGTTGACGCATCTGCTATTATTCCCAGGTCTTCTCTTATGGAAAACAAGAAACCATCCGACCTGTGGAAACATTGAGCAAACGCGTATTGAAACTGGATACTTGTCGTAGATCCCGTCTTCAGCGGGGAAACTGGAAACTCGAATTGCAGACCCCAGACCTGTTCATTGGATTGACAGAATTCCTTAACTTTAGGCAATTTAGTCACTTTAGATCACTTTAGTCACTTTAAAACCAGGATGTCATTGTGAGCATACCATTTATTCAAAAGGCGCGCATCGGCGCCTATATTGTCAAACAGACGCTCGCGAGAAATGATCATTTCCCGCTGGTCCTCATGTTGGAGCCTCTGTTCCGATGCAATCTTCGGTGCAAGGGATGTGGCAAAGTCGATTATCCCGAGCATATCCTCAACCAGATGATGGGCCCTGAAGAATGTGTAGCGGCAGCCGAAGCGTGCGGTGCCCCAGTGGTCTCCATTGCCGGCGGAGAGCCTTTGATGCATCCTCAAATCAGCGAGATCGTTCGGCAGCTGATTGAGCGGAAAGAATTCGTGTACCTCTGTACCAATTCATTGCTTGTTGAAAAACGGATTCACGAATTTGAACCTTCTCCCTATCTGACCTTCAATATCCATGTGGACGGCCTTCGGGAACAGCATGACGACCGGGTATGCCTGAAAGGCGTCTTTGACAAGGCCATGGCTGCTATTCACCTGCTGGTCTCCAGGGGTTTCCGGGTCACCACGAATACCACGCTTTTTAATGGAGAAACCCCGGCGGGGGCCTGCAAGCTCTTTGATCTGTTGACCTCACTACGGGTTGAAGCCATGACCATTGCTTCGGCCTTTAACTATGAAAACGCATCGGATCAGGAAGGTTTCTTTACACGGGGCGAGGCCGTTGAACTCTTCCAGACCCTGTTCCGACTCGGCAAGGGCAAGAGATGGCGCTTCAATCATAGCAGTCTCTATCTTGACTTCCTGGCAGGGAACCAGCAATACGAATGCCTTCCATGGGGGAACCCCACGCGCAACATATTTGGCTGGCAAAAGCCCTGCTATCTCATCAATGACGGTTACGAACCCACATACCGGGATTTGATTCAAAACACGGAATGGTCGAAATATGGTGTGGGCAAAGACCCCCGATGCACCCACTGCATGCTCCACTGCGGCTTTGAGCCCACAGCGGTGATCGACTCGGCCAGACATCCATTTAAAGCAATGAAGGTCGCTTGGCGGGGTCCAAACGGCAGAAAGGACCCGGCCCCCGGGGCATGATCGAATGAGAGGACAAGCGCATATGCAAGACGTCATGATCAGCGAAGAGATGCACTACGAAGGGAATTGCATCCGTCCACCCAGCGAGGCCTACAGCATTCTGTTACAGGTGACGGTGGGCTGTTCTCATAACAAGTGCACGTTCTGTGGAACCTACAAGGATGAACGGTTCAGAATCAAAGATGACCGCATCATTTTAGGTGATATCCTGTTTGCAGCCAAATACATGAAACGCCAGGACCGGGTCTTTCTGATGGACGGGGATGCCCTGATTATCCCCCAGAAACGACTCCTCTGGATACTGGAACGGATTCAGGAGCACCTTCCCTGGGTCCGGCGGGTCGGTGCCTATGCCAACGCAAAGAGCATCCGGATGAAGAGCCTTGAAGACCTGAAGCAACTCAAAGAAAAGGGTCTGGGAATCCTCTATGTGGGCGTTGAAACCGGGGACGAGGCCCTCCTCAAAAAGATCCGAAAGGGCGCAAGCCCCGAGAACCTGATCCAAATGGGGCGAAAGGTGAGGGAGGCCGGCATGAAGCTCTCGGTTACGGTCCTGTTAGGTATTGGCGGGAGAGAGAGGTCCCTGGAACATGCCAGGGCCACCGGACACCTCCTGAGCCGAATGGACCCCAATTATGTGGGGGCCCTGACCGTTATGGTGATCCCGGGAACGCCCCTCTACGATGAATACCGAAGCGGCGCCTTTCAACTCCCCGATGAGCGGGGGCTTCTCATTGAACTGCGAGAGATGATCGCCCATACCGATCTGAGCAGGGGGCTCTTCTTCTCCAATCATGCCTCCAATTACCTCCCCATCAAGGCACGGCTGCCCAATGGCAAACAGGAGGCCCTGGATCAGATAGACCGTGCCCTGAGGGGGGAAATCGGACTCAGGCCGGAATGGATGCGGGCTCTTTAATCGAACATGGCCTTGATAAAATCAGGGGCATTGAATCCCCTGAGATCATCGATCTTCTCTCCGATACCGATGTAGCGGATCGGGATCCTCAGTTCCCGTGAAATGCCCACAACAATCCCCCCCTTGGCCGTCCCGTCCAGTTTTGTGAGCACGATACCCGTTACCCCCAGGGCCTTGTGAAAGATGTGTGCCTGTGAAATGGCGTTCTGACCGGTGGTAGCATCCAGGACCAGCCAGACCTGGTGAGGGGCGCCCGGGAGCTTCCGACCGATGACCCGGTGGACCTTTTGCAGTTCCTCCATCAAGTTGACCTTGGTGTGAAGCCGACCTGCCGTGTCCACGAGGACCACGTCCACCTTTCTCGCGATGGCAGCCGCCAGCGCATCAAAGGCAACAGCGGACGGGTCGGCGCCCTCCCCCTGCTGGATCACGGTGGCCCCCACCCGCTGACCCCAGATAGTGAGTTGCTCCACAGCGGCGGCACGGAAGGTGTCCGATGCCGCCAGGAGGACCTCTTTGCCTTCGGATCGGAAGTGATGGGCCACCTTGCCGATGGTGGTGGTCTTGCCCACGCCGTTTACACCCACGACCATGATCACCAGCGGCTCGCCCGGGTTGGGGGTCGCGCGTTCCACCGGTTTCACATTCAGAAACGCCTGCATCTCGTCCCTGAGGGCGTCCATCAACCGCTGAGGGTCCTTCAGCTCCTTTCTGGCCACCTTTTCCTGAACGGAATCGATCAATTCCTGTGTCGCGGCCACACCGATATCCGACGTGAACAGCACCTCTTCCAGGTCTTCCAGAAGATCTTCCGTGATCTCCTTTTTTCCCAGGATGAGTCTGTCTAACCGACCGGTGAAAGACGATCGGGTCTTGGAAAGCCCCTGTCGCAGTCTTCCGAAAAAGCCCGGTTCTTCTGCCTCACTGCCGGTGTCCGAGACTGGGGGGGGAGGCGCCAGCACGGTTTCTGAAGAAGGCGGGCCCGCTTCAGTTGAATCCTTTTTTCTTCGAAAAAATGCCAATCTCTATTTCCCTTAATGAATGGATGGCGTCTCCCTGCCCGAGTTCCCGTTTACATTCACCGAAACCATTTTGGATACCCCCTGGTCCTGCATGGTAATCCCATACAGACGATCGGTGATTTCCATGGTCTTTCGGCTGTGAGTCACCATGATGATCTGGGACGCGCGACGGATCTCCTTCAGCAGCCTGTTAAACCGCTCGATATTGGCCTCATCCAGGGGGGCGTCCACCTCGTCAAGGAGACAGAACGGACTCGGTCTGATCATATAGATGGCAAACAGGAGCGCCATGGCGACCAGTGCCTTCTCCCCGCCTGAAAGGAGCCCCATATGGCTCAGTTTCTTCCCCGGCGGCTGAACCTCCACCAGGACCCCGCTCTCCAGGGGACGCGATTCGTCCGTCAGCTTTAGTCCTGCGGTTCCACCGTTAAACAGGATGGGAAAGATCTCTTTGAGTTTGGCATCCACGTCCCGAAAGGTGGTTGAGAACTTTTCCAGGGAGGTCCGGTTGATCTTGCGGATCAATGTCTGCAACGATTCAATGGATGTCAGCAGGTCCTCCCTCTGGCCTACGATGAATTGGTGACGCTCGTTCAGCGCTTCCAGTTCTTTGATGGCGGTCAGATTCACTTCACCAATCCGCTCCCGTACCTGCTTCTGTTGTTCAAGCTTTTCCTCGGCCGCTGCCCGGGAAAAATCCTCCTGAAGGTATGTACGGTACACCTCGGAGAGATCCAGGTTGAACTTGTCCCTTACCACCTCTGTCAGGTGGTTCATTTTGAACTGGATTTCAGAACTCTCCATTTTCGCGGCATTGATCTGCTCTCTCAGGTCGTCCACTTCCTTTTTAAGTTCCTCTTCCCGTTTCTCTTCCTCTCGTATCCTCGACTGGAACTCCCTGCGTTCCATGTCGGCCCGGTTCATATCCGCTTCGGCCTTTTGCAGCCGGTCGTGGAGATCCTTTAATTCTTCTTCCAGGATCTCTTTGCGTCTCAGGCAATCGTCCCGCTTCTCGTGCCCCGACGCCATGTCCTCTTCAATGTCCCGGAGTCGCTCAAGGGAGTCATTGACATAACGGTCCATCATCTCTAACTCACGGACAGCACTCCGTTCGCTTTCCTCTGAAATCTTCAGGTCGGTCTTAAGTCTTGCCACGTCATCCCGGCACGCCTCGAATTCCGCCTCCGCCTCCCTCAACTCCTTTTCCTTTTCCCGAAAATAGGCCGTTTCTTTCTCCCGTCGCGTCTTCCGTTCATCCAGCGCATCGGCCACCCTGAGGAGGTCCTGTTCATGCTTGTCCTGCTCGTTCTCCTTGCGCTTCAGGTCTTCGGATATCTTACTGGACAATTTCTCAAGCTGATCCAGTTCCTGGGCCAAGCGAAACAGGATTTTGTCCAGTTCATTGATCTCCTCCTGACAGGTCCAACGGTCCTCTGTCAACCGTTCCAGCATCCCGCGCTTCTCTTCGATCCGGGTGACGATCTCCTCGAACTTTCCCTGCAATTCCTCCACCTGCTGTGTGTGCCTGGCAGCGGCTGCCTTCAATTCCCGCATCTCCCGTTTCCGAATCAGAAGCCCCCGGGAACCGGCTGCGGCCCTCCCGCCGCTGATGATCCCCCTCCGATCTACCCTGTCCCCGTCGAGGGTAACAAACCCGATGCCACACCCGCTTCTTCCGCCCATATCCCGGGCCTTTTCCCAGCTGGAAAGCGCGGTGTCCAGGTCTTCTGCAACCGCTGTATCGCCCAGTAAGGACGTCATCAGGTGGGTATACTTCGGTGAGGTGGTGACGTAGTCGAGAAGCCAGTTGAATCCGGCATCGCCTGCCGGGTCCTTTTCCGAGCCTTTCAAGGAGGAGACCGGTGCAAAGCTGCCCCGCCCTTTGGCCCGCTCCTTGAGATAATGGACCGCCGCCTTGCCGTCCTCCCGGGCCTCCACCAGCACATACTGGAGTTTGTCGGTCAGGACGGCCTCTACGGCCCGCTCATAACTTGGATCCACCTGAATCGCGTCGGCCAGTATGCCGAGGACCCGCCCCTCATCAAGGGGCGGGAAGTCGTTTGCCTTCATGATGGTCCGGACCCCCATCTGGTATCCCTCGTAATTCTCTGCCAGGGTCTGAAGGCTGGCCAGACGAGACTGGCACATGTTCAACTCCGATTCGGCTGACTTCAGTTCGGATTCCACGCGCCCCTTGACCATCTCCAGTTCTTTTGACTCGGCACTCTCGGCCTCCAGGGCCGTCTCGATCTCATTGAGTCTTTCGGCGGTGGCTTCACGCACCCTCCGTTTTCTTTCCGAGGCGCTGATAATCGTCTCCATCCTGGTCTGCGTCTCTTCCAGCTCCTTTTCGAGTCTCGATCGACTGTCCGAAATCTGTTCGAGGAGCCGTTTCAGGTATCCGGACTCATGATTCAGCCCCACTTCCCTGTTTTCCCCGGCGCTTAGGTCGGATCGCGCCTCTTCGTATCCGCTACGGATTTCCTCCAGGGCCCGTCTCCGGGCGGTGACCCGTTCGTCTCTGACAGTGATCTCCCGTTCGATTTCAATGGACGCGCTCCGTTTTTGTCCGCGTTCCGCTTCCAGAAGGGCCCGCTGATCCTTTAATTCCGTTAAACGGGCATTCAAGGTCTCCTGTTCACCTAACAGCCGGGTCTTAAGCTCCCCTATCATCCGTATTTCACCGGCCAAAGACTCGACCTCACCCTCTTTTCGATGGACCCGGTCGCTGAGACGGAGGTGATCTCTCCTGAGTACGGCCAGATTCCCATCCTTTTCATCCAGTTCCAGATTCATCCCCTCTATCGTGGCGCGAACCTGGGACATCCGGGTCGATCGGCCGATCTCTTCTCTCACCAGCATCTCGGTGGAATGCTCCTTTTTGCCGGATTCCTCATGGAGCTGGAAATAGACGTTGCTGTGCAGGGTCAGCTCCAGATTCCGGATCTCCTCGCTGATCGCCTTGTACCGCCGCGCCTTGGCGGCCTGACGCTTGAGGGACCGCATCTGGCTCTCGATTTCCCCCAGAATATCTTCCACCCTCCGGAGGTTCCCCTCGGTCAACTCGATCTTTCGCCGGGTCACCTCAACCTTTTTACGGTATTTCGTAATTCCGGCGGCTTCTTCCAGCATGACGCGCGTTTCTTCAGGCTTCTGGTCGATGATCGTGCCGATCTGTCCCTGTCCAATAATGGAATATGCCTTGTTTCCCAGACCGGTATCCATAAATATCTCCTGGATATCCTTGAGCCTGCAGGCCACATTGTTGATCAGGTATTCGCTTTCTCCAGACCGGTACAACCGTCGGGTGACCGAGAGTTCAGGGTCCCGGGAAAATGCCTCCGGGAAGGAGCCGTCACCGTTTTCAAACAGGATGGAAACCTCGGCCATCCCAAGGGGTTTGAACTTTCCGGCCCCATTAAAGATGACGTCTTCCATCTTGCGGCCCCGCAACTGCTTTGGGCTCTGCTCCCCCATGCACCATCGAATGGCATCCACCACGTTGCTCTTTCCGCAACCGTTCGGCCCCACCACGCCGCTGATTCCCTGGGGGAACATAATGTCCAGCTTCTCCATGAAGGATTTGAAGCCCAAAATGGAAACTTTCTTGATTTTCATCACGTCCTCCGTTATAACGGCACGCTCCATGCGCCAATGACGTGGCAACAGACAGAACCCCGCCAGCTCCCGTTAGACGCTCTTAACATATTGTCACCCGTTTGTAAAGGAAAAATACCAGATAGTGTGCTGCAAATTTCAGAAACATCAATATATGGTACGATAGGCCGGCAGCTCTCTCCTAACGCCTTGCACCCATTGAGAATTATGTCATTGGGTTCGTAGGATACTGGTTACTGGATGCTGGTCGGAGCAAAGCGTAGATCCCGCCTGTTTTTGAGGCGGGGATGGTGGATGGCGGTTTATTGAGTTTATTGAGTTTATTGAGTTTTATTGTGTTCTTTGAGTTTATGGGGGTATTAGGTTTCGGTGTTCGGTTCTGGATGTTGGATACGGGATGATGTTTCTTCGCCGTAGGTGCGGCTTCAGCCGCAGATTGCGCCGGCTGGCTACGTGACGTGCGGCTGAAGCCGCACCTACCCGTAGACTTATGGGCTTAAGGTTATGTACACGGTTCCCTTTGGAAAAGATGTCCTTTCTTTCCATTTGCCGCCCCCGATGACGGGTGAAGCGGCCCTATCCCAGCCGTCTACGCCGCTGACAGATATGCAAGGGGCCATCGCCCGGGCACTGGCCCATCCGGTAGACGCGCCCCGTCTCCGTGACATGGCCACCCCCCGCGACAAGGTCTGCATCGTCTTTACCGACGTGACCCGGGCCAGTCCGGACCATCTGCTGGTCCCTGCCCTGCTGAGAGAACTAAAAGTGGCCGGGGTACCTGACGCGCAGATCACGCTTTTGTGCGGTGTGGGCCTCCACCGGCCCAGCACGCCTCATGAAAAGGTCGCCAAGTTGGGAAAGGAGGTGGTCCATCAATACCGGGTGATGGACCATGATGCCGGAGAAACAGCAGGTATTGTGGACCTGGGAAAAACAGCTTCCGGGGTCCCACTCACCGTAAACCGTGTGGCCTACGAGGCCGACCTTTTGATCGCCACCGGAATTGTGGAGCCACACCAGTTTGCCGGATATTCGGGGGGCCGGAAGACCGTGGCCGTGGGAGCGGCAGGCGAGGCCACCATCGCATACACCCATGGACCTGAAATCATGGACCATCCCGGTACACGTCTCGGCGCAATTGAGGGGAATCCGTTTCATGAGGCCGTGACCGAGGCGGCTCGGCGCGCAGGCCTTAGGTTCATTCTCAACGTGGTCCAGGATGAATGGAAACGGCCGGTCGCTGTCCTGGCCGGTGACCCGGACGCGGCCTTCCGCGGACTGGTAAACGAGGCACGGAAAATCTATGAAGTCCCGATCCCAAAGCAGTATGACGTGGCCGTGGCCGGTGTCGGGTTCCCCAAGGATGCGAATATCTACCAGGCGTGCCGGGCCGCCAGTTACCTCTTTTTTGCCCCGGTTCCGGTGGTGAAGAAAGGCGGCGTTATCATTCTACCGGCAGCCACACCTGAAGGGGCGGGACAGGGGACAGGGGAACAGCGCTTCTTCGACAAGATGCGCACGGCGGTTGACATGCCTGCCCTCTTGAACGATCTGCGGACACACGGGTATCCGCCCGGGGCCCAGCGTGCCTTTATCATGGCCAAGGTCCTTGAGAAGGTCTCCATCATTGTGGTGGGCTCCCAAACCCCGGATATCATCCGCCAGGTCCATATGATCCCGGCAAATGACATGGATGCCGCCTTTGACATGGCTATTTCAAAGATGGGGAGGAACGATCTGAATGTCCTGGTTGTCCCTCATGCCTTAATCACACTTCCCATTGTATCCCGGTAT
>Ga0272444_10002036_pt1 | contig 18942 bp, 13 predicted proteins | sample SSMForm13_FD_201033 | JGI IMG/M metagenome (GOLD analysis project Ga0272444, IMG submission 201033) | Marine sediment archaeal communities from Little Sippewissett salt marsh, Falmouth, MA, United States - SSM-Form-13 | ecosystem: Environmental > Aquatic > Marine > Wetlands > Sediment ... | reverse complement strand
CCGTCGGCCCCGGTCTCGACCCCGTTGTCGGCGACGAGCTTGAAGGCGTGCATGAGCAACGCGTCCGCTGCGAGAATCGCTGTGGCGATGCCGAAGACCCGGTGGGTCGTCGGCTTCCCGCGCCGGACGGAGGCGTCATCCATCGAGGGAAGATCATCGAGAACCAACGAGCAGCAGTGGATGAACTCGAGCGCGCAGGCGGCCTTGACGACCCTCGTCGCGTCGAGCCCGAGCGCCCTGGTGGCGGCCAGTGTCAGGATCGGGCGGATGCGCTTCCCGCCGTTCAGGGCCGAGTACCGGATGGCCTCGTGGATGCGGGGCGGGTACTCGCCCTCGAGAGGGAGGCAACGGTCGAGGGCCTCTTCGACCATGCGGCGCTCACTCTCGAGCAGGCAGGCGATGTCCACCATCTCGACTCCTTCAAGATCCGACGCCCCGTCAGAAACCCCTGAGCATCGTGTAGTACAAGGCTTCCGTGTGAAGCGTCACACCGTCCCAGTCGTAAGTCTCGAGGACGTGCCGGCGGGCCCTCTCCCCCATCGCGGAGCAGCGCTCGGAGTGACCCAGCAACTGCTCAAGACGCTTCGCCAGATCGGCGACGTCGCCGTGCTTGAAGGTCGCTCCGCAATCCCCTATGACCTCGAGGTTCTCGGGGATATCGCTCGTCAGGCAGCAGTTGCCGAAGCTCATGGCCTCGAGCAGCGCGATCGGTAGCCCCTCGATGTCGGACGGAAGAACGAAGATGCGGGCGTTCGAGTACAGCTCGTCGAGGAGATCACCGTAGACATAACCGAGGAATCGAGTCCTCTCGTTCCCCATCGCGTGCAGCTGGTCGACGTAGTCCGTCGAGAAGCTCGTGCCTCCCGCAACGATCAGCTCGGCCTCCGTGTCGATCTGACGGAACGCGTCCAGAAGGTAGTGGCATCCCTTCTCGGGAACGAGCCGGCCGACAAAGAGGATGTAGCCGCCGGGCTTGATGCCCATCTCCGTGATCTTCTCCGCCTTCCTCACATGAGGCAACACGGTGCCGTTCGGTATGTACGTCACCGTGATGCCGTACTTGTGCCAGAAGTGCTCCCGGAGCGCCTTCGAGACCACGATCGCTCTGTTCGGGAAGAAGACCGAGGTGTACTCACAGCGTTTGAGGACCCACGTCGCGAGGGCTCCCCACTTCTCGCGCTGCCAGTCGAGACCGTGGACCGTCACGGCGGTTCGGGCGCCGCGCAGCCTCGGGACACTCGAGAAGATCGACGGACCGAGCGCGTGGAAGTGAACGATATCATACTTCTGCGAGAGCACGTGTGGCATCGCGATGGCGCAGTGGCTCGCCGTGTCGAGGTGCTTCGTCCTGATGCTCGGCACGGTGACGAGCTTGATTCCCCGGTACTCGTCATCGACGCTCGAGTAGTATGGGCGGCAGTAGACCGTGACCTCGTGACCGCGCTCGACGAGTCTCGTCGACAGCTCCTCGACGTGACGCTCGATCCCACCGTACGTTGCGGGAATACCCTTCTGGCCCAGCATGGCGATCTTCACTGCATCACCCTCTCGTAGATGCGCATAATGGCTTCGTAGTGGCGATCGGGCGCGAACTCGCGCTCCGCCCTCTCCCGCGCCGCTCTCCCCATTGCCGACGCGCGGGCGGGATCGCTCCACAGCGACGACATCCGATCCGCGAGCTCCGCGTCGCTCCGCGGCTCGAACAGCAATCCCGTCTCCCCGTCCAGAACAAGTTCGGGAATCCCTCCCATCCTCGATCCCACAACGGGCTTGCCAAGTGCGCTCGCCTCGTAGACGGTCAGCGGCGAGTTCTCGAAACACTCCGACGGCACGACGACGAAACGCGCTCCGGCGACAATCGACGTCAGTTCCTCACCGGACCTGTACCCCAAGAACACGACGTTACCGAGCGAACGCGACTCGACCTCACGCTTGAGGTCGTCGGCCATCGGGCCATCGCCCAGGATCCTGATCTCGACATCCCTGGCGCGCTCGGCGGCGCGCACGAGAGTCTCCAGCCCCTTCCCGATCGACAGCCTGCCAAGATAGACGGCGTAGTCCTCCGAGTCGTAGCGCGGCGCGTACTCATCGAGTTCGATCGCATAAGGGAGATGCACGATCTTCTCCCTGTCGACCCCGTGTGCAACCACGCGCTCGAGAAGCTGTCGGCTCGGGGCGATGAAGAGGTCGACGAGCCTTCCATAGGTTCCGAGAAGCTGATGAACGTACGCCTCAACACAGACCACCAGACTGAACGGCGTCGAGCCGTGCATGCATCTGTGGAAGATCGCGGGGTAGTATTTCCATGCCCCGCAGCGCTCGCAGGTCTCTCCCTCCACGAACATCTGGTAGTTCGGACACACGATCTTGTAGTCGTGCAGCGTCTGCACCACCGGGACGCCGCGGCGCTTCAGCCCGTACAGGATCGACGGCGAGAGCTGATGCGCGATGTTGTGCAGATGCGCGATGTCGGGCCTCTCCGTCGTGACCAGATCTTCAATCTTTCGACGGGCCTCCGTCGAGTATATCACCCGGGCCGCTTTCGCCAGACGGCTTCCGGAGTCCTCCTCGAACGATACACGAGAAACGAAGAAGCGGGAATGCTCGCTCGGTTCGTTCTTCTCATGCTCCATCGCGAAGGGAACGACGGCGTGCCCCTTGCGCTGTAGGATCCGTGCGAGCTCGAAGTAGTATCGCTCGGCTCCTCCCTTCACGTAGTGGAACTTGTTCGCGACGAGTACCTTCATCGATCGCACATCCTGTCGAAGCCGCGAGCCTGTCATTCGCCGATGTGTGTGTCAAGGCCAAGGAGCTTCGCGCCTGCGATCCAGACGACCGGCTTAAGAGGCCTGCGCCTCATCGGTGGCACGACCGTGCAGACCATCCAGCACTGCTCCCGGCAATCGGCCACCGTCGGACGCACCTCGCCGGCCGACCGCGACTGCAGCTCGGTGAACGTACCCTCCCGGATGTTCCCCATCTTGGTCCCCGAGATGTTGCAGGGGTAGACATTGCCCTCCGGATCAAGGAAGAAGAAGTCGATACCCGCGCGACACGGAAGTCGACGCGGCTTCCTCTGAATGTAGTCGATCAATCCCCTCATGTAATAGGCCTTCGCCCAGTCGACCGGATTCCGCGACGCCAGCCGTTCGCGCATCAGAGAGGCGACCTCACGAACGGCCCCTTCAGAGTGAGGGCGTTCCTCGTCGTGGGAACCGAAGAAGATCGGGGAGCTGTGCGCCGCCGTCGCCACGAATCTGATTCCGCGCTCACGAGCCAGCTCCCGGACCTCCGTGACGTCCCCGACATTCATCTCCGTCGATGTCGCCCCCAATCCGATGTCGGAAACTCCCAGTTCCTGGAGGCGACGGACGGTCTCCATGGCACGATCGAAGGCGCCTCGTGTCCCTCGCATCTCGTCGTGCTTCTCTCCGACGGCGTCCACAGAGATCCGGATGGCCACATCGCCGAGTTCGGCCACCGTCTCCGTGATGCGCCGGGGCCGAAGGCCGTTGGTGGAAACGACGATCCGCGCCCGAGGACACGTCTCGCGCATCACGCGTACCACGTCCGGCAGATCGTCGCGCAGAAAGGGCTCGCCCCCACTGACGTTGATCGTCCGGAGGCTCGACGGCAGCCATCGGTAGGCCTCGGGTCCGAGCTCGCTGCCCGGGGCCGGGTTGAGCTTCCAGATGTCGCACATCGTGCACCGCGAGTTGCATCGGTAGGTGACGGCGACGACGCATCCGAACGGACCCATCACGCTCCGTCTCCCCTCCCGGCCTCGGACGAGAAGAGGCTGTCGTATGCGCTGACAAGCGCGCGCCCCGTGTGCTCCCAGCAGAGCTCGCTCTCAAGGCGCTTGCGGTTGCGCGCGCCCATCTCACCGCGGAGCTCCTCGTCATCGAGGAGCTGGATGATTCGCTCGCCGAATTCGATCTCATCGTTGGGTGTGGCGTATAGCGCCCCATCCCCAGCCGAGTATCTGCTCTCCTTGAGATCGAACGATACCATGGGCTTGCCGAACGTCATGTACTCGAGAACCTTGTTCATGGTCGAGACATCGTTCAGAGGATTCCTCGGATCGGGACAAACGCAGAGATCGGCGGTCGACAGGTAGCGACGCAGGTCGTCGTCGGAGATGCGCCCCGGCATCTCGACAAAGTCCTTCAGACCGAGGTCGTCTCTCAGCTCTCTCACGGCAGGCGCGGAGTCCCCGGATCCGATCAGGGCGAAGTGCACGTCCCGGCGCTTCATCACATCGACCACGTGACGGATCGAGCGCAGAAGGTAGTCGAGGCCATCCTGTGGCGCCATCACCCCGACGTAGCAGACGAGATACTTCTTGCCCCGACGAAGAGAGTCCTCGGGCGGCACGGGCAGGAAGCGAGACAGCAGGGGGCCGCTCCTCACAACGAAAGCGCTCGTCTCCGAGACCCCCCCAATCCCGATCGCGTGCTCGCGATAGGATTCGTTTGTGGCGATCACCATGTCGGAGGCTCGGTATGTCGCGCGCTCGAGCGCGCGGAGCAGATTGAACAGAACGGCGCGGCGGCCGCCGAATCGGGAGATGTACAGCTCCGGGCAGAGGTCGTGCTGATCGTAGACGAATTTCGTTCCACGAAGCAGCCTGAACAGCAGTCCGATGAGGAAGAAGGTGTCGGGCGGATTGCAGGCGTGAATGGCATCGAATCTGGCCTTCCGGGAGACCCTGAAGGCCAGTCTCAGAGTCGCCAACCAGCAGTACGGGAACTCCCACGCGTACGAGAGCTTCGTCGTGGTGGGAGGAGGCGGAGGGTAGCGGTGGATCCGCACTCCCTCGATCACCTCGTAGGACTTGCTGTAGCTCTTGCTCTGAGGGCAGATCACGGTGACGTCGTAGCCTGCCTCCGTCAGCGTCGTCGACTCCAGCCACACGCGCCTGTCAAACGGCACGGGGAGATTCTCGACGATGATCAGGATGTGCTTCTTGCGCTCCAAGTCGCCTCCCGGACAACGCCGCGGGCCTACCAAGCGATGCCGATGTACTCGCCCTTGACAGCGGACGGGTCGTCGACAATACGGACGAGATCGACGAGAGTCTGATCGGCCCGCATTCTCTGCGGAACCGAGCGGAACTCCTCGTCACCGTTGGCAATGACCAGAACGTCGCTCCTCTCGAGAACCTCGTCGATCGAGTCGGCCTTCAGGTGCTGCGCGTACGGCAGCTCGTGCTCGAGGAATCCGAGGTTCGATCCGAACAACTGCTTCCAGGAGATATTCCGGTCGTAGATGCAGAGCTCGTAACCCTTCCCGATCAGCGTGCCTACGACCTGAACGATCGGACTCTCCCGGAGGTCATCGGTTCCCGCCTTGAAGCTCATTCCGAACACGCCGACGCGCCGCTTGCCGGTGGCCCGCACGTACTCCACGGCTCGGTCGATCTGCACCTGATTGGATGGCATCGCGGCGTACAGCACCGGACAGTCCAGACCGTGTTCCTGACTCATGCGGACGATCGCTCGGAGGTCCTTCGGCAGGCACGATCCCCCGAACGCGAACCCGGGACGCAGGTAGTAGGGTGACAGGTTGAGCTGCGTGTCCAGACAGAAGATCTCCATCACCTCGTGGCTGTCCGGAACACCGAGCGCCTTGCAGAGGTTCCCGATCTCATTCGCGAAGCAGACCTTGATCGCATGGAAGCAGTTGTCCGCGTACTTGACCATCTCGGCAATCTTGATATGGGTACGGACGAGCGGGGCATCGATCGGTTGGCAAAGCTCCTGGAGAGCGTCTCCCGCTCTACTTCCCGGCGTTCGCTCTCCGATGACGATCTTCGGAGGATGGTAGAAATCCTTGACCGCCGAGGCCTCACGCAGGAACTCCGGATTGAAACAGACGCCGAAGTCCTCGCCCTCCCGCTTGCCCGATTCCCTCTCGAGGATCGGCACGAGTTCGTTCTCGACCGTACCCGGCGGAATCGTGCTCCGGAACACGACCGTGTGGAAGGTCGACTTCTGCGAGATCGCTTCGGCAAGCTGCAGGCACACTCGCTTCGTGTATTCGAGATTGGGGCTGCCGCTCTCCATCGAGGGTGTGCCCACACACACGAGAGAGATGTCCGTCTCCGCCGCGGCCGTCTGGTAATCGTCCGTGGCCGTCAGATTCCCGTTCGCCACGCCCTTCGCAATCAGCTCCGGGAGCCCCGGCTCAACGATCGGACTCGTGCCGGTCCTGATCGCCTCCACCTTCCTCGGGTCGACGTCGAGTCCCACGACCCTGTTCCCGAGATCCGAGAGGCACGCTGATGACACACAACCAACGTAGCCCAGTCCAAGCACGCTCACTCTCATGATATTCTCGGCGCTCCTCTCCTACGATGGAGCCGCGAGCTCGTTCTCGAGCCGCACGAACTCAACTGTGGTGCCGTTTTTGTTCCATTCATCGATCGCAAGTCCGTAGCGCCGCCGGTCCTCACCGCGCGAGACGGTCTGACCGAGGATTCCGGCGAACCGCGTCGGCCGAGAGCCGATGCGGCCCAACAGGCAGCGATCCGCCCCTTCCGGAAACGTCGCCGTCGCATCGAGACCGCCTGCGGCATCCAGCCGTCCTCCGAGTCGGACGTCGGCCCCCCCGCTCGACGCGACGACACCGAAGGCGAGGCTCGTCGGAAGCGAGACCGTCCCCTCCACGATGATCGCCGGTGCCGGGGACTTCTCTCCGAATCCCTCCGAGACCCATCCCTCCTGCGGGTCCTCCGCCCCCCGGGCGACACGCGTCGTCAGCCCTTCCGGGAGCCACGCGTCGAGAGTCAGGCCGAGACCGGCTTCGTCGCTGAACCGGAGCGGCGCTCCCTCGGTGGAGCGCATACCGGGTGCCAGCTGGAAGGTCGCCCGCACTCGGTGCTCACCCTCTCCCGACAGACGGTCGAGAATGAGCCAGTAGCCCCGCCGCCCGAAGACCACGGTGCGCTCGTGGCGGACTCCGACGTTCCGTTCGTAGCCGCTGTGTGCGCCGGAGAAGCAATCGCACTCCGGCCCGCGTGCCCACGCGCGGGGGTCCGCCGCCGCCCTTCGTCCCCAGATGAACGGGCCCAGCATCTCCGACTGGTCCCGTCCGTCAACGCTGATCGTGTTGTGCGCCCGCGTGCTCCGGAAGTGATCCCGCCAGAGCGATCCGCGGTGATAGCAGTACGTTCCCGGATCCGCCAGGAGCCAGCGGCCCTCGCGGCAGACGGTCAGCGACAGGCAGTCGGCATGGCCATGTGCGGCAAGCGATAGATACCCCAGTGGACCGCAGTCGACGACGCCGTGCTGTCCTCTGCCGCCCAAGACGAAGTAGCCTCCCTCGGGAAAGCCGCGGGAGCACGCGCCGTCGGGGTCGTCCCGTACCGGGATCCGTTCGCGCCGCCACGCGCTCGTCCGCTCCGGACCGAAGAGCCACATGCATGGCTCGAGGTCGCCTCCCCTCGCGCCATCAGGAGCGCCGCGGTCCACTGCGCACGCGGCGGCCGCGGCAGCCCGTATTGGATACCTGCGCGGCTCGTCGGAGAGCTCCAGCACTCTCCCGCCGTCGGCGTCGCCTATCGAGGGCAGAACGCCCGAGGGTCCGGCCACCGCATCGAGGAACTCGACCATCCTCGCGACCCTCTCCGTGAAGGGCGCGTCAAAGGACCTGCCCGCGGAAGACGCGGCGAGCAGCGCGGTGACGGCGAAGTCCAGAACGAACGCCTGATAGCCGAACGCCTGCTCGCGTCCGACGCCGTCCCCCGTGGTCTGCGCGGCGATCTCGCGATCGAGCACACGGTACCCGATCTCGGCCCAACGGCCGGCCCCTTCCAGAAACCCGAACTTGGCTCCGGCGACGAGCAGTCCCGCCGCCTCGCCGATCAGATGGTTGTTCCTGGAAGAACCATAACTCGATAGGTTATCAGATAGATGCGCCGCCTGCAACGAAACGGCAACGGCTGCCAGCGCGGCGTCTCCTGAACGGCTCCCCTTCGTCCCGACGAGATCCAGCGCGGCGGCCCATGAGATGAGCCGGATTCCGATCTCCAGTGGACTCACCCAGTTGATCCCGAAGTATGGCGGGTTTTGCTCGGCCCACGACCGAATGCCGCTCCAGACGCCGTCCGCGAAGCGCTGCTCGCCCGACAGCACGTGCGCCCGTGCGAGCGTGACAAGATGATGATGCCGGTTCAGCTCCCAGACTTCCCTCGGATCACCGAATCTCCCCGACCTTCGGAAATCGATCGCCGTCCAGTATGAGAGCGGCCACTCGTGTCCCGAGGAGGGGTCGCGGAGCCACCGAGGGGGGGCGCCGAGCGAGAGCGTCGTGTAGTCGAACGCGGGGATCTCACCCCCGAGAATCCCCTCCGCCCGCTCGACAGTCAGCTCCGGGCGAACGCCCAGCTCCACGAGCGCCTCTCGGAGACCGTCAGGATCGGCGGGACCGGACAAGAGGCTTCCGCGCCCCCGGTCGAGGGCCGTCCGGATGCTCTCGTCCGCTCTCCCACCGCTCTCGCCCCGTGCAAGCACGCGTGACGGGTCCGCGACATCGAGGAAGGACCTCGGTGCCGCCGGACGCCGGAGTCGGTCGCGCAGCGACCGGGCCGCCCTGAGAGCGATCTCGTCGGGGGGCATCGCCAGCAACCGCCTGAGCTTCCACCGCACTCCTCCGGCCTCAGGCATCCCGGGTCCTCCCGACGACGTCCTCAACCAGCGCCTCGATCGCGTCGACGGCGCGGTCCCACCCGTACCGATCCTCGACGTAGCTCCTGCAGCGCTCCCTCAGTCTGGCCGCGGCGTTTCGATCGGTGAGCCACTCGAGCATCGACGCGAGGCCCCTCCGGATCGCTGGAGGATTGGCGCCGGCGAAGATGAGCTGGGGCGCCAGCGGTCGCAGGATCTCCGGGGTCGCTCCGATCGGTGTGCCGATCGCCGGGGTCCCGCACGACAGAGCCTCGAGAGTGACCATTCCGAATCCTTCGAACGCGAGTGACGGAAGTGCGAACAGGTCCGCGGCCTGGTAGTACCTCACGAGATCGTCGTCGTCGACGAAGCCTACGAACCTCAGCGCATCGTCGATGCCGAGAGCGGCGGCCTGCCGTCTGAGGTCGGCTTCCAGCCGCCCGCGGCCCGCAATGGCCAGCAGCGCATGGGGAAAGTCACGGTGGACCTGCTCGAACGCAACCATCAGGTTCTCGAGCCCCATCCTGGGCACGAGCCGTCTCACGGTGAAGATCACCTGACGGTCGAGCGGCAGCCCGAGCTCGGAGCGAACGGCGTCGCGGTCCGCCGCCGGGCGGAATCGTTCAAGATCGACCCCCCCGGGGATCTTCGCAACCTTCCGCTCAGCGAAGGGATAGTAGCTGAGAAGCTGCTCCTTCGAAAAGTCACTGAGGACGACAACGCGCGCCGCGTGCCTCAGGCACCTGGTCTCCGTTCGCCTCGCGAGACCTCCGAACAGAAGGCTCTCCAGCGGCTTCCAGACCCCGCGCTCTACACCCTCGAGCCTCAGCTCCTGCCAGTACGATGCATGGAATGTCATCACCGCCGGGATCGGTTCGCCTCCGGCGACTCCGAGGTAGGCATAGTAGGGAAAGTAGTGATGCGGAAGCACGACGTCGAAGTCGTTCTCGCGCAAAAGCCGCCCGATCACGGGCCGTGGGCACCTGAGCGCGTCGAGCGTCCGGCCGCCGAACCGCCCGCGGCTTTCGGCCGCTCCGTAGCGGTGAATGGCGACCCCCTGCAGCCGTTCCGTGTCGGGAGTCCCGGGCCGGGTGCGCTGCCCGACGAGGGTCACGTCGTGTCCGCGCGCGGCCAGGCGGGTAGTCGTCTCGTGCGTGACGGTCTCTACGCCGCCGTGGCTGTCGGGATAGAAGAACTGATTGACACAGAGGATCTTCATTTCGCCGGCGCGCCCCCGCGCGGTCTCGCCGCGCCCAGTACTTCATCATACGTCGCCGCGACAGCGGCGACGCACGCGTCGATATCGAATTCCTCCCGAGCCCTCCTGCGACCCGCCTCACCCATTTCCCGCCCTCGGCCCGGCGACTCAAGCACATCGAGAACCGCGGCCGTCAGACCGTCCGGATCGCGCGGCCGAATCAGCCGACCGGTGATGCCGTCGAGAATCGCCTCACTCACGCCGCCGACGTCCGTGGCCACCACGGGGAGGCGCGATGCCATGGCCTCCAGTATCACGAGCGGCAGGCACTCGATGTCCGACGGCAGGACGAGGAGGTCCGAAGCCGAGAGGATGGCGGGTACGTCGCGACGGAACCCGGCGAACACAACGGAGTCCGCCACGCCCAGCCGCGCGGCCTCCGCGCGCAGTTCCTCCTCGAGTTCCCCCTCTCCGACGAACACGTAGCGGAATCGAGGCTCGCGTTGGAGGATGTCGGGGAGCGCGAGCAGCGCGACCTGGTGGCCTTTCCGCTCGATCATTGCTCCAACATGAACCGCAACAAAGTCCTCGGGGTCGATCCCGAGAGACTCGCGCACCGCCCCAGCGTTCCCCGGGGCCCCCCACTCGGAGAGATCCGTCCCGTTCCGGATCGCGATGAGCTTGCCGTCGGGGATCCCGTAGTTCCGCTCGAGCATTCGGCGACTTAGTTCCGAGACCGCAATCGTTCGGTCGACAGCACGATTGACGCAACGGATGAGCCGGGTCAGGAAAGCCGCGCCACACGGGTAGTGAGAGACCGGCCGCCCCGCGAGATGCTCGGTGACGACCACCCGCGCCCGGACGAGGCGCGCGGCGGCCACTCCCGCGAGACAGGTCCGCGGGTGCGGCCTGTTCACGTGCACGATGCCGTAGCCACTGAGAAGCCGAAGCCCGTCCGTCAGACCCCGCGGGTCCAGGTCGTGACGCGGGCGGAACCGCGTTACCGGCACGCCGCGCAGGGCGAGATCGTCCGCCCACGCGCCGGACTCGTGACGATCCGCACAGAAGACGTGCGGCTCGTACCCGTGCTTCCCGATGCGTGTCACGAGATCCGTCAGATAGACCTCCGCGCCACCCCAGCCGCGGGGGTCCGTGTAGTACGCGATCCTGACGGGATCCGGCCGCGTCCCGGTCGCGAGGTCGGCTACCCGCTTGTCCATACCGTGTCCACGTGCTCTTCACCGTGAGGCTTCGGCAGCCGCCCCTCGATGACCATCCGATTCAAAGCCACCACAATTGCCACGAGCGTGAAGAAGGTGTAGCCGATCTCTCGATGCATGAAGATGTGCACGAACATGGCCTGAGCCAGGATGGCGAAGTACGCCACGAACGTACCTTGGGCGACGAAGGCATACCCCGGAACACCCCCCAGCTTCCTCACGTTGACAACAGCGAGAACGAACACCGAGGCCAGGAGTGCGACGAACGCCGCTGCGGCGGGCAGACCGCACTCCGCGACCGTATTCAGAACCAGGTTGTGGGCGTGCGTCAGTCGCCGCCCGGTTGCCCAGGGTGACTCGGAATGCAGACCGAACACCCCCAGCCCCACGCCCATCAACGGGTGTGCCGCGACGACGGCGCTCACCTTCTCGTAGATCGCCGGCCGGCCGGAGTAGGCGCTCCTGCCGAGCTGTTCGAAGCGCAGAGCAATCACCTCGAAGAGGCCGGCGCCGCTCGTCGACAGCGCGACCGCCTGCCCGACGAGCGCGAAGAGGATGAAGAACAGCACGATCTTCCTGAATGTGCGCCCGTCTCTCATGCCCATCAGCGCGATCCCACCGAGTACGCCCCCCCACGCGCTTCGCGAGTAGGTGAAGAGAATGCCGAGGAAGCCCGTCAGGGTCACGGCCTGAGCGAGCACTCGATGCGCAAGATGCTTGAAGTGATCGGAGATGAAGAACCAGATCGGGATGGTCATGATCAGAAACGCGGCGAAGAAGTTCGCATGCGTCAAACCGAGCCAGCCGCCGCCGACGCGTCCTCCGGCGACACCGGCCTCGAGTACCTCCTCATCCATGACCTCGGCGCCGTGCATACCGCCGGTCAGACGAGTGTAGACGCCCAGAATCGCAACCAGCATGCCCGCCATCCCGAACGCGATCGCGAAACGCCGGACATCCTCGGGGCTCCTGAGCAGCGTCAGGATGAGATAGAACCAGGCGAAGTACAGGATCTGCTCTTTGTAGTAGAGCAGGATTCTCGCTCGGGCGACCCAGCCCGGATTCAGGTTGATGGCTGCCAACGTCGAGAGGGTGATCAGTGCGACGTAGATGGCGACGACCGGATCGAGCCTGCTTCGGCGGAACATCGGCCCCCGCGAAGCGAACTCCTTGTCCGACAGGTACCTGACGATGTAGACCACGAGCACGCCGAGCAGGGCCACATTGAAGCCGCTGACGTGGAACACCTTGTCGGGACCAATCGTGAACCCGGGACGTGCGAACGGCATCATGAGCGCAAGACCGATCACCCCGAGTTCGATCTTGGCAAAGGTCATGATCATGACCGCGAAGGCCATCGTATACACGAGCAGGTGGAGCGGTGAAGGCAGGGAGACTTTCGTGAGAAGCACGAAGGCAGCGACGGCATAGACGAACAGAGCAAGCGCGGCGACGGGCCAGGACTTGCCGAGGATGTCCTCTCCTGCCTCGTAGGCACGGTTGAAGACCCTGCCGAGTCCGTTCATTCGTGTCTCCGTCGCGTGCTCCGGCCCTCAGAAGCAGACCGCCGGAGCACGAGCCGCGGCCCGATGTCCGGCACCTGTCTTCCCGGCCGCACAGGAAGTGCGTCCTAGAGCCTCTCGTAGATGAACTTCGGGATGTAGTAGCGCCTCCGATTCAGGACGATCCCAAGCACTCTCGCTCCCGCATCTTTCAGGAGCTCTGTCGCATGCTCGACCAGCTCGCGCTTGGTCCTGCCGGCCTTGATCACGATGACGACTCCGTCGACGTCGCGCGAGAGCTGGAAGCCCTCCGAGTACTGGACGAGGGCGGCCATGTCCAGGATGACGTACGCGAATCGCCCCCGCACGTCTTTCAACAGCCGCTTCATCCGTGGATCAGAGAACACGCGCGGCGGTGCCACTGCCCTGCGCCCGACCGGAAGCACGGTGAGATGCGGCACGTCCGTCTCCCGCAGGCACTCCGAGAGCGGCACGTCGTTCAGGATGTGATCCGCCAATCCCGGATCCCGGGCAACGCCGAACATGGTGTGAAGCACCGGATGGCGCAGGTTCGCGTCGATCAGAAGTACCGGCTGTTCGGCCGTGGAAGCGAGCGTGGCCGCGAATTCGGCCGCCACGGTCGATGTGCCTTCCTCCCGAACCGCGCTAGCGAACATCACGACGCGCGAACTCGCTGAAGGGAGGGCAAGCACGATCTCCGACGCCAGAGCGTGATACTGCTCGGGATCGACCACGCGGTGATTTGGCCGCGCAGAGCGGACAACGACGCGCCCGGAGTCCGGCGCGCCGAGGCGCGCTTCCCCGGTGCCTTCCCGCTCCTTGCGCGCGCGCTTCATCGCTTCCGATATCTTGCTCATCGTGCTTCCTCGGAACTGATCCGTGCCGGAAGACACCCGACGCCCGTCGTTGCCGGCGCGTCCGCGGAACCCCGCGCGAGAGACGCTACCTGCTTATCCATGCCTGGTCGTATCCCACTTCCCCGAGCTGCCTCACGATGGCGCCGGCCTCCTCAAGAGACGGGAAGCCGCCGGCCACGACGACTCGGTACCAGACGCCCTCATCTCCAAGATCGACATCAACGATTTCGGAAGCGATGCCGACGGCCTCAAGACGCGTGATCTCCGACCGAGCGGCTTCCGTGCGCCGGCTCGACGCGACGACTACGCGGTAGCGACCGCCCGGGCCGCGAAGCAGCTCCGTCTCGGCCTCGAGTCCCCGTTCGGCAGCCTCCGCCGAGACCTCATCGGGTTCCACGACCGCGACGGGGCTCTCTGCCCGCGGCTTCATCGTGGCCGCCGGGGCCGCGCGGGAGACCGCGGAGATCGGTGCCGCGCCCGCTCTCCCACCCGCACCCCGGGTACCGGCCGCCCGTAGCAGATCCTGCCGGACGTCGGGTAGCTGCGACAGAAACGCCACCAGCACCGCGAGAACCGCAGCCGACAACACGACGGAGGACCACCGAGGCCGCGGTCGCGCCGACGGCCGGCCGGGCCGCGCGACGGAAGGGACCTCCGCGTCGCGGCGGCCGATCGTGTACCCCTCGATCGAATCGACCGCGTCGGCCACGATCTCAGGGCCGATCCTCCTCTTCCCGCCGGCATAGCCACCGAGGAGAGCCTGATCGCACACCGTGTTGATCACCCTCGGGATGCCTCCCGCATACTCGTAGACGACGTCCACGGCGGCTCGGCTGAACAAGCCATCGTCCTCCCCGCCGGCCACTCTGATCCTGTGCCGAATGTACTCCCCGGTCTCCGGACGGGAGAGCGGGGCGAGATGATAGCGAATGCCGATGCGCTGACGCAACTGCCGAAGCGCTCTCAGTTCGAGCTTGTCACGAAGCTCCGGCTGCCCGGCCAGGATGATCTGCAGTACCTGAGAGTCTCCGTGCCTCATGTTCGAAAGCAGCCTGATCTCTTCCAGAACGGACAGACCCAGATTCTGAGCCTCGTCGACTACCAAGACCGTGTTCCGCCCGGAGTGTGCTCGGTCCCTCAGAAGCGTTCCGATACCATCCAGGAGCTCCGCCTTCCCCCCGCGGGTCTCGACGCCCAGCCCGCGCGCGAGGATCCGTAGCAGTTCGACATCGTCGATCGTCGTGTGCGCCAGACGTACGACCATCGTGGTTGCGTCGAGACCGCTGACGAGCGCGTCCAGCATCGTCGTCTTCCCTGTGCCGACCTCGCCGGTCAGCTGCACGAACCCCCTCCGCTGCTCTACGCCGTAGCTCAGGTGATCGAGCGCTTCCCGATGCTCCTCACTCAGATACAGGTACGTGAGATCGGGAGTCAGCTCAAACGGCCGTTCGGCGAGATTATAGAAGCGCGTGTACACGAATCGACTACCTCCGCCGTTCCGGAATCGACGCGAGAACGCGATATCCGAGATGCCGCTCCGCATCCTCTCGGCGCTCGACCGAGTGATCGAGGCGCTCCAGAAGGAACGCGAGCATGATGCCGAAGATGACCGTGAAGATCCCGACGACGACTCTCATGTTCACGGGCTCAGGCGCCGGGACGGCCGGAATGGTCGCACGCGCGACGACGCCCACGTTCATGAGAGCGGGGTCCGTGGCGGCCGTGATGCGGTACTGCTCCCTGTGGCTGCGCAGCATCTCGAGCGTTCCGAGCTTCTTGCTGAGCCGATCCTCCAGGAGCCGAATCGCCATCCGCTGATGCGCCACCGATGAGTCCTCGGCATGGAGCGCGTCGAGCATCTGCTGCTCGCCGTCGCGGTCGGCCTTCCACTCCTCAAGCCTCATTCTCTGCATCTCGAGAGCATACTCGACCTCTGAACGCAGGAGGGTCTGCGCCTCCACGATCTGCCGCCCCAGCGTACGAACCTCCGGGTGGTCCTCCGGATACCGGGACCGAGCCGACGCCATCCGGATCTTGAGATTCGTGAGTTCGGTCTTCGCTTGCCGAACGCTGTACATCTCGTAGATGTCGCGGCTCGGAGCCGCCGACGGATCTCCTCCGCTCTTCAGCCACTCGTCTACCAGCGCCAGCTTCTTCTCCTTCGCAGCGACCTTCGACGTCAGCTCAGCGACGTCGTTCTCGAAGCGGTACGTCAGCGTCTGTTGCTGCTCGGCCCGAAGGCCCTCGTGAAGCTGATTGTAGTCGCCTCGAAGAGTGGCCAACCGGTTGGCGAGCGACTCCGAGCTGGCCGACACTCTCGCGACCTGCTCGTCGAGGTAGCGCACGGCGTCGTAGTCGAGCGCCACGTTCTTCCGGACCTCGAGGTAGGCATCGAGCGCCGCGTTCGTCACGCGCTCCGCTCTCTCGGGGCTGATGTCCTTGTATGTGATGTCGATGATGTTCGACTGCGACGGGTTCTCGGCCCTCAATCTCTTCTGAAGCCTGTACACGACCATCGCGCGGTTCTTGCCCTCCGCGAGGCCGAGTCGATCGACGACCAGCTCCGCGACGGAAGAGCTCTTGATAATCTCGAGCTCCGAACTCGCCTCCTCTTCGCGCTTGAGGACCACCCGGCTCTCGAGGGGCATCTCGAACGATGTTCCCTTGCGTCTGAGCATCACGCGGGCTCTGGCCTCGTACGTGACGCTCTTGGTCGCCATCCCGAATCCGATGATCCCCAGACCCAGCAGGAGAAGCGCCAATAGGACGTACTTCCTCTTGAAGATCACGAAGAAGACATCACGAACGAGCGCCGCTTCTGACAACTGCTCGGGTCTTGGTTCCACGTACACTCCTTGCTGAACGGTGCTACTGGATCCAGCGCAGATCCGTGTTCCGGAACATCTCGTAGCCTCGGAGGTAGAACAGCTGCGCCGGAGCGATGTTCTCGAAAAAGAGCTTCACGAATTCGCCGACCTGTCCGATGACCGACTTCGGCACAAAGACGACGTCGTTCGGCCGAAGGTGAGCGTCCTCCGACAAGTCTCGTCCAGAAAGCACTTTCGAGATATCGACTCGGAAAGCCGTCGGTTCGGGGACGCCCGTCGTGCGCACCACCATCACGCTGCTCGGCTTGCCCGCAGCCTCAAGGCCGCCCGCAGCCGCAAGCGCCTGGCTGACCGTGATCAGCCCGTCATACTCGATTCGACCGGGCTTCTTCACCTCTCCGATCACGTACACCGGCTTCTGCGCGATCTTCAGGATGGTCACGGTGACGGCCGGATCCAACAGGTAGTCCGTCATCGCGGCCTCAACGACCGCCTTGAGCTCCCCGAGAGTCCTGCCGCCCGCGGCGACCTCCTCGCCCGACGGAACGACAACCGTCCCGCTCGGAGTGACGGGCGTCTCGTAGTCGTAGGCGGAATCCGTGAGGAAGCGCAGAGCAAGCTCATCACCGGAGCGGAGTCTGTAGGGAGCCACGCTCGTCGTGAGATCCCTGCGGCCCTCGGCCGCGGGCTCTCGTGTGTCCCCCGTGCGGGCCGCGCATCCCGTCATCAGCGACGCGGCTCCCACGAGTACGATGAGGCAGACGGGCCCCGCCTTCCCTAGCATGTGGTTTTCCCCCTATCGCACCCTCGACGCCCCGGTCTCCGGGGCGCGATCTCGCCAGACTCTAAAGCATAACTCATGCCACACTTAAGGGCTCTCGGCAACCCCTCGGCCGCGCCCGAATCGCCTTGGGTGAGCGATACCTCACAATATGCCCCGACGTCCGCCCCCGCGCAACAGCGCCATCGCGGCCGCCCCGGGAGCCTGCCGGCTCATTTCTGCCCTTGCGACCCCGGATGGGAGTCATCGTCAAGAACGTAGAGCGTGACGGTGTTCCCTGGAAACGGAGTCTGCTCCCCCTCACCATACCGCGTGTTCAGGTACCGCGGGATCCGGCCCCCGGGGTCGGTGAACCAGAGGCGCGCGTCGACCAGCCACACCCGGCCACGCCCCTCGACACCCGCGTCGATCGCGGCGGCCACGCTCTCATCGCTGCCTGTCTCACCAGGACGCACGACGAAGATATCCGCGTCCCCCTCGAAGTAGTAGTCGAAGACACGCTTGACCACTGGAACCAGAACGATGTCTCCCGGCCGCTCGTGCGCCGTGATGTGCTCGGCCGCCGCGCGGACATCCTCACGCCAGTAGGCAGGTCGGAAGTGGTAGTTCCCGACCGACACCAGACAGAATACGACCAGAAGCGTCAAGAGCAAGCGCCGCCCCCACGTGCCGAGGCCGGTCACGCCCGCGCCCGCAGTCACCCACAGCACCGGCAGCATGACAGACACATATCTGGGGTTGAACGGCTTCACGTTCAGGATCGCCAGCAGGTTGGCGCCCAACAGCGGCACGACGATCGTCGCAACAATGAGCGCCAGTCGGGGTCCCCGCTCGCGCGCCCGGTAGAGCCCGAGCAGAAGCGCGCCGGCCCAGAGGCAGGCCGCCGGCACAACGACCGCCGCGTGCCGAGCGAAAGCCGGAAGTTGCGGTCCCGTGTGCAGCTCCTGCATGCTCGGCCCCAGCGAGTACCCGTAGCCAAACACGAAGAATGCATAGGGCAGCGCCGCCGGCGAGAAAGTCGTCCCGCCGCGCAGCAGCTGGTCCTCATCGGCAAGCGGTGTAAGCGTCACCCGCTCTGCCACGCCGTCGGCCGTCGTCCATTCGGCGACGCCCCAGATCCACGGAGACATCAGCACCACGATGATCACCCAGGCACCGACGCTCCGCGCCAGGAAGCCTCGTCCCGTCCGCATCCGCGCTATACCGGCGATCGCGTGCGCCGCAACCAGGAACGCGGCGGCGAGATTCGAAACGAGCGCCAGGAAGGTGCTCAAGACGTATCCGACCCAGGCCCTGCTGCGATCCGCCAGCAGACGCCACCAAATGAGCGTCCCCAACCCCGAGAAGAAGATCAGGAGCGAGTAGTTCCGGAGCTCCTGCGAGTACCACACGGAGAAGGGGGACACCGCGGCCAGAGCCGCCGCCGCCAGCCCCGTCCGGCGGTCGAACAGCTCGGCCCCGAGCGCGTAGGTGACAGGAATCGTCGCCACACCGAAAAGCGCGGAGAGCGATCGGAGAGCTCCCTCGGTCGCTCCCGCGCTTCCCAGGAAGTGGACCAGGACGGCGTGAAGGGGGCCCTGGATGTTCCGAAAGACCTCATCGAGCGGCAGCGGCGCGCCGGGATCCGCCGCCAGCATCGTCAGGAGTTCATCGACCCATAAGCTCTGATGACCGATCCGGAAGAACCTGAGTGCGGCACCGACCACGACAAGGCCGAGGAGAATCCACCGCTCTCTCCCCCCGAAGCAGGAGAGCCCCCCGGGACCCCTGGCATCACGCTCTCTCGGAACTGTCACGGTCATCTTCCATTCTTCCTGGCGCGCCCCCCGAGCGCCGGAACCGGCCGCCGCCTCATCGGTACCGCAG